>JAESGR010000760.1_pt1 | contig 15625 bp, 16 predicted proteins | sample 9269771 | NCBI WGS metagenome assembly JAESGR01 (sample SAMN15739572, study PRJNA653492) | algae metagenome | isolation source: Chroococcus sp. CMT-3BRIN-NPC107 and co-occurring heterotrophs from well... | place: USA: Clark Mountains Wilderness, California | collected 2010-04-18
GGGACCGGATCGAGCAATGGAGGAAAGGGTACAACAAGGATCGACCTCACATGGCCCTGGGCGGGTTGACCCCACATGCCTACGCAGCTCAAGTTAACTAGGTCCGAAAACTTGCATAGGCCCCGGACCATAAACGGGGTCAGGACCAAGCCAGTCATGCACTACACTCAACCCGGACCAACCCAATGGGGGCTGGCCAGTCGACTCCCGACTTAGCTCCATCATCGCGCTGTTGATCCCGACAAGCGTCAGCTGGGATTTCGAGAGGAAGGAAAGGTTCGTCCGGGGCGCAGCCCAAATCGCGGATTTCACCGCGTGGGACGCCGATCGCCTGATGTATGGCTGCCAGGATGAGGTGCGTGCGGCACCCGGATTACCGCTAACGCCTCGTCGGGGGAAGCGACGGCGAAGCCAAGCTGTTTGGTGCAATTAGGAGTGTGTAGGCCGCCCCGGTACCCTCCGGCCGGTTTGTTTCGCGGACATACTAGTGGTCCGAGTTAGAGGTTTACTTGCACTTTGGGTGAAGTGGGCGATGGTGGCTCCCTTGGTAGGGGAGGCTGCGATGGCTCGCGGACCGAAAGCGATTGCACTTGAACTGACCGCGGTCGAACGGGCGGCGCTGGAGAACCTAGTCCGGCGTCGCAAGGTGAGTCAGGCGCTGGCGCAGCGTGCTCGTGTGGTGCTGGCCTGTGCTGAGCCGGAGGCCACCAATCTTGGGGTGGCCAGAACGCTGGGGGTGAGTCGGCCGACGGTGGCCCTGTGGCGTCGGCGTTTTGCCTTGCATCGACTTGAGGGCCTGGTCGATGCGCCACGTGCGGGGGCGCCAAGGCAGATCAATGACCAGGCAGTCGAGCATCTGATCGCGTTGACCCTGGAGGAGATGCCAATCAACGCCACCCACTGGAGCACCCGATTGATGGCCAGGCGGGCCGGGATGAGCCAGACAGCGGTGAGCCGGATCTGGCGGGCCTTTGGTCTGCGGCCGCACCGGGTGGAGACGTTCAAGCTCTCGACCGATCCGGCCTTCGTGGAGAAGGTCCGCGATGTGGTCGGCCTGTACCTGAACCCGCCGGACCGGGCGCTGGTGCTGTGCGTCGATGAGAAGCCGCAGATCCAGGCCCTGCGACCGACTGCACCAGTCCTGCCGCTACGCCCGGGACAATCCGAGCGTCACACGCACGACTATCGACGCTGCGGCACGACCGACCTGTTCGCGGCCTTGGACATCAAGGCCGGCACCGTCATCGGCCGCTGCCAGCGTCGGCACCGCAGCATCGAGTTCCGCGCCTTCCTTGACACGATCGAGGCAAGCGTACCGGCGGATGCCAACGTTCATGTCGTGCTGGACAATGCCGCCACCCACAAGACCCGGATCGTCCACGACTGGCTCGTGAAGCGACCGCGCTTCCACCTGCACTTCACCCCGACCAGCGCCTCCTGGCTCAACTTGGTCGAGTGCTGGTTCGCCCTGCTAACCCGGCGCCGGCTCGACCGCGGCGTGTTCACCTGCACCCAGGAGTTGGAAGAGGTAATCCAACGCTACATCGAGGACGTGAACCAGGACCCGAGGCCATTCGTCTGGATCAAGAGCGCCGATACCATCCTCGCCAGCGTCGCTCGCTTCTGCCAACGAACCTCTAACTCGGACCACTAGATGGCGTCGAAAAAGCCAACGGTTAGAAGGAAAGCCAGAGGGGGTTTTTAAGGGGAGTTGTGGACCCCGGACGAAGCGGCGGGCGCCTGGGTGCAGTGTCGGACATTGGTGCTCGGTTTCGGTGCCTGCCGCCTGCGGCAGGTTGACGGGCTCGTGCCCAGGGAGGCGTCCGGCCCGGCCGCGCGCTCGCGCTTCAACAGTCGAGTACGATCGGGCGCGGATCACCCCTTGAGCGCGTCGAGGATATGCACGACGACGTTCGGGTCGCCGAGGTAGCCGACGATCCCGTGCCGATTGTCAGTGTGGTTCAGGACGGTGTCGTTGTTCTCGACGGCCGGCGTGACGGGGAACGAGGTCGCATCCAGGGGATTGAGCGCAACCACGTCGCGCTTGTCGAAGGCGTTGTACCAGGCGCCCACGGGCTTCGGGTAGCGCAGCGGCCGGAAAGGATCGCGAACCGCTCGAATGCCGAGCGGCGAGCCGACCGTCACGTACAGCGGCACCTTGAGACCTCGAGGATCGTTGCGCATCACGCTGTAGGCGACGACCGTGCCCAGCGAGTGGGCGATGACGACCGTCGGCTCGTCGGTGAACGCCGCCCTGACGATCGTGTCGACCTCGTCGCGGACGCCGGCATGGCTAGTGTAGAGGTAGACGTCTCTGAGCACGAGCTCGATCGACCTCGCGCTCAAGCCGCCGACGTTCTTGTCGAGGGCACGCAGGATCGCCTGCACCCAACGCCAGTTCAGCGGGCCCTTCTCGGTCGGGTCGTCACCGAACTCCTGCTCGATCTGCGCGTCGGTGATGCCGGCGCGCTTTCGCAGATCGTCGGCCACCTCGGCCTGGAACTGCAGGAAGGCGTCGTTCGGTTCCTCGCCCTTGGTTTGAATGTCCGCCGTCAGGGGTACGTCCTGGGCTCTTGCGTACTCGTCAAGCACGTCGCCGTAGAACGGGAATGCGACCTTCAAGTCGGCAGGAACGGACCTGTTCAGCTTCACCGCTCCCGCGGACAGCGTGTCCATCCACGTGGTCTGGAGCACGTCGGGCTCCATCCCGCCTTGGGCGCGCCCGTGAACCAGAACCAGCCTCTTTGGCGCCGAGGTCGAGGCCGTCTGCGCCGCTGCTGGAGCATGGCCTACCCCGCTGCCTGCGCTCGCGATCAGCCACGGCCACACGAGCCCAACCAACTCCCGACGATCGAGCACGGCTCGCTCTCCTTTCAGGCCATCCCTCCCGTAGGGACCGGCAATTTCAAGCCCGCAGAGCTTCAAACACCATCGAGGTGCCTTCCGAATCGAAGGTCGTCCACAACGCCGGCACAAGACGATCACGTGCACCTTCGAGCGGCTCTCGCAAGCGCACGTTTTTTACCCGCAAAAGACTCCATCCCTGATTGAGCATAGGACAAAATGGCACGACACGACCGTTGTTTACGTCATCGCCGTTGATGGTGCCATCGAGCATTGCAACATCAAAGATCTGTGCCTCCAGATCCGAGCGCATGTAATCTGCTACCGACTTTATTTGTTCCAGCAGTCCCGCCTGATTATAGGCGTAGGCCGCATAGAGGCCCAGGGTCGGATCAAGCCCCTTCAGCACCCGAATCCGATCAGCAAATGAACGCGCCGTGTCGCCTCGCGTCTCGCTACTCCCCTCGATTCGAAAGACCCCGTACTGTGCTGCCGTGGCTACCGTGGCACGAAGGCGATCGAGTTGTTCCCTCTTGCCTTCGTAGTCGGACCACCTCCAATTCGTAGGCATTGGCGTATAGCTTACATTGATGACCCGGCCGTTCGATATCGTAATTGACCCCGTATAGCCCGGCAGGCAGGCGAGCACTGTCCCGAGACCGCTCCCGAAGCGCATCGCCATTGTTGTCGGACGATTTAGCTCTCCCTCCGCTTGCACGACTCCGTCCGCGACTTTCACCTTCAGTGATGAATTATCAGCTTTTACTTCGCTTATGATATCTCCGGTAGCATTAAACAGGATTATTTCTGTCCGGGCGTTCCGATTAACTGTATTGCGATTGACATCGTGTGTACGTCTGTCGGACTTCACAATGTCGGTTAGCTTTGCGTGAAATCCGCTCTCCTCCGACCCTTTGATTAGAGCTTCCTGTGTTGCCGACACCGGTGACCCTATGCCAGCACCCACTGCTTCAAGGGCGTTGTTGGCAACGTCCACGATACTGGCAACGGTCGGCAGCGGAGTGATAACTGGTGGTGGAGAATTGTCGCTGATGCCCGCCGTCCCCGCCGTCCCCGCCGTCCCGACGCAGGCGCTGGTCCCGACCGTCGCGCCGGGACCGACCGGCGTGCTGCTGCCGGGGCTGCCGAAGCCAGTCATTGGGAATAGTTGAATACGTCCGATGTATGCACTGTCACCACATTCTAACCATGCATCTGGAGTTTGTTGCAGTTTTAATGACCGAGCAGCGATCCGCCTGGGGACTTCACGCTTGAGATACGGCTTAAGTTTTCGAATTGATATAACAGGCTGCCCGTCGACCGTATTCACTATTTCGGCGGGTGGGTTCTGAAGTGCGTCAAGAAAAGTTAACGTGTAAATTCCAGCGAAGTTCGCGACACTGTCAGTTACCTTCATTTCGAAGGAGGGCTCGCCTGGTAAAGCGGCGAAGAAACGATCAATTTCTGAACTTCCTGCAGTCTGACTACTCGGGTTGGGAAAGACAATCTGGCCTTTGACACCGTCAGCACCGAGGCTGCTGGCAGTAGATCGGCAAGCGTCAGAAATGAACACCACATTGGGGATACCACTTCGTCGGGCGAGATCGACACTCTCGATAAGGCTTATTGCCTCTGCCGGGTTGTAGGGAGCATTGGACAGAAGCCAATATTCTGAGTAACTGTTCCAAAACCCGTGACCGGAGAAATAGAAGACGAACTGATCGTACACGCCAGACTCAACAATGCCGGCAACAGCGTTGAAAACATCATTGGCTTGAACGGAATTGTTGTTCTCATCGGTGAGAAAGGTGACGTCAAAACCCTCTCTCGCCAACCATTCACCGAAATGTCTCGCGCCGGATGCCGCGGCCCGAAGGATTGGGAGACCACGCGTTCTGTCGACGCCGACGACGATTGCCGCTCGCTTGAGGTTAGTCTGCGCATTTGCGGCTTGCACTCGACTCAGGGCAGCAGATGCTGTGGCGGAGAGAAGGAGACCGCGCCTCGGTAACACCATCGTCCATCCTCCATCTTCTGCACCGGCAGCGCTTGAGTGCTGAGAACTGTGCGGGAGACTGGGTGCCGGGCCGCCGATAAGGCGGCGGTTCGTGCTGGCATCTCGTTGACCTCGACGCCGTTTCAAAATTGACACCCTGGACGACCTTCCGCAACTAGTTCTTGCCCTTCAGGCAGCGCCGAGTCTTGCTCCGGCAGGACCGCGCCAAGCCGATCGTTGATGACCTGGAGCTGAAGCTGGCGTGGAACACCTGTGGCTTCCTCGGCGGGCGACCGACGGGACGGGTCAACAGGGGGCCGATCCGCGTTTGAAAGACCACGTTGGTGGGGAGACGGATGGCATACCCGATCCGCTCGGCCTCCAGCAGCTCGTAGAGTCCGGCGCAAATGGTGGCAGCGCTACCGTGCTGATGGTGTTGCCGGCCTGTAAACACGCAGCTCTCGACCGCACCGCTCGCCAAGCCGACGGGTCTTCCAGCAAGACGAGGCCCTGATCCTGGAACAGCGCCGCAGCCGGCGGCTCGGGATCAAGCGCCTTCGCAATGAGCTCATCCGCGAGCATGCCCTTAAACTCGCGCTGGATACCATCCACAAGGTCCTGATCCGGCACGGCGAGCGGTACCTCAAGCGCCGGCCGTTACGGCGCAAGGGCACCAAGCGCTACAGCCGGCCTGTTCCTTGCGATCGTGTCCAGGTCGATGTCTGTAAGATTGCGCCGAAGCTCTACCAGTACATCGCCATCGACGACTGCTCGCGCTTCCAGGTTGTCGGCCTCTATCCCCGCCGCACCGCCACCAACACTATCCACTTCCTCGAACGCGTGCGGTAGGAGATGCCCTTTGCCATTCAGCGCATCCAGACCGACCGCGGGCCAGGAGTTCTTCGCCCACAAGGTCCAGGACCAGCTACGCGACTGGCACTCGGCCGATTCGGCCGCACTCCCCGCACCTGAACGGCAAGATCGAGCCAGCCCAACAAACGGCCTCTAAGAGTTTCGGCCGACCGTGGATCTAATGGACACGACTCTCTTCAGCCAGCTCGACGACTGGCAGACCTTCTACAGTCGAGCCGCAAAGCGGATCGAAGCAGCGTTCGCACGGCCCACTTGGCGGCCGCACGCCGAATGACCGGATCTGCTAGCTGATCGCCAAGACCCCTCTCAGCGAGGAAGTCTGAGCTGCCTACGACTCTACCAACGAACGCGTCCGCACCCAGGACTACCACTGGGATGCCACCTTCGCGCGCATGCAACGACGAACACGGACCCTACAAGTCAGTGCCTCTCTAAGGACGTAATGTTGCCACCAAGCAGAGGCGAACCAGAAGTCCTCCTCTCGCTGAGGATGCCGGCGTCACCGCGGACCGATGACTGGATAGTCAGTCGCAGCTTGGTGGCGAGCATCACGGCCATGGTCGTCAGCCTGCTGACTATCTCGACCTGCTCAGCGAAGTGGCCAACGTCAGCCGCGTCGATCGTGTCCAGCAGATCGCTTGCCCGACGCAGCAGCACCAGCGTCCGGCAGTAATGTGCGAGAAGCTGGAGGTTGCCCTCTGCGAAGTAGTCGTCCGGGCGGGCGGCCACGATCCGCTCCCAGTGCTGCCGCGCTTCCTGATTGAGAGCTGCCGGTGCTGCGGGTTGCAAGCCGCCGACATGTAGATTGCCAGTTGCTATCGCAGCAGTTGAAGACTTGGACATGCACTCGCTCCTCTAATAGCTGGATTCACATGTGTAGCAGAATGACAGGCCCAATCCGGTCCATCGCAGCAGATCCATGGGAATTGGCTACCCCCTGGGTCCTTACGGCGAGAGGCTGCTTGATCCGCCTAGGCAGCGCGGACCAGTCGATTGGCCCTTCTCTGTGCAATCTCTTCCTTGGCAAGCCGCCTCCATTCATCCGGCGTGCCGTCGAATTGGAACTCGCCGATAGTTGACAAGACGCACTCAGATTCTTCACGGCTGTCGCTGAAGTATAGGATCTCACTGCGCTTCACCGTCCGACGCAGCACGATTGGCGATCCAAAATGTGGAAATCGCATCGCGAACCAGGCTGCCACCGAGCGTCTTGTCGTCCACGACCAGCCGCACAACGCTTCTTCCCAGGGAATCCCGCAGGTGCCCCGCCAGACCGTCACCTCATCCGGGAGCATCGACAGATCAAAGTTGGCTGCGCGGAACCACTTGATGAGTTCCGGGCGTGTACGCGCAGCCCGTTGAACTTCAGAATGACGGCGAAGCCAGGCGGATGAGAGGGCCGCCCGTAGACACTCTTCCGACAACCCCATCAAGTACACCCACTTCACGAAAAGCCCTACATGCCAGCCATCGTAGGCGAGCGTGAGTGATTTGACCGCCTCGACATCATTGTCTGCTGCCCGCTGGAGATCTTCATGTCCTGATCTAAAGAATGCACGACGATGTAGTTCCTGCCTGATTTCCTCGACCTTCTCCCGGCGTCGCCGGTCATTGAAGCGTAGCTTGGGCTGATTGATCATCTGCGGTTTCCCTAACGGCATGGTGATGTTGGTGGGTGGTCAAGTTGCGGCACATCATTGGTATCGTGTCTTGTGACCCGGTGACCCGCGTGACCCCAAATTCTGTTAATGATATACGCCAATACAACATGATCATTCTGTATATCACATGTGCTGTAGCTTTCGGGACCACGGGTCACGCGGGTCACACGGGTCACACGGGTCACGACGAGGTTCTCGCCGTGCTCTGTCAGTGCCTTGGTCGTGACCCGTCGCCGTGACCCGTTGCTCATGACGGGTCACCCTCAGGCCTGATGTACCCCCAGCCGGACCAGGTTCCGATCCGGACCCGGTCGCGGACCCAGCCAGCGCCGCGCAGGATGGCAGCGACCCGCTTTTGAGCGTGCTGGTCCTGGCGATCCCGGTCCATCTCCACCGCGTCCAGCAGGACGTCGGAGATGCGGACCTTGCTGCTGAACTGCCGGTTGGCCCATTCTAGGACGGCGTCCTGCCAGGGATCACCGACGCGCCGCGCTTCCTGCTCTTCCTTCGCGTCGATCTTCTCGTCGTTGCTCAGCCACCAAGGCTCGCCCGACCTGTACGCAAGGTCCGCCTCGGCCCAAAGCTGCGGCATGACCGTCTTCAGGCCATCGACGTCGATTCTGGTCACCTTGACCGGCCAGAACCGCCTGTTCCCCGTCTCGTCATGGAAGTAATGGTCCTGGTTCGTGCTGCCGACGAAGATGCATTGCCTGGGAAAATCCTGAGACCGGCGCCCGTAGGACGGCCTGTAATGATCGATCCGGCGGGTCATGAAGGCCTTCATCGGCTCCACGTCGGCCTTCTTCATGGCTGACAGTTCCGCCAGTTCGATTATCCACTTGCCACGAAGATCCTGGGCAGCGTCTTTCGTGCCGAGGTCCGAGACGGAATCGGTGAACCAGATCGGCTTGATCGCGATCGCTTCCGCGATCATGGACTTGCCGAGGTCCTGCGGTCCTTCGAGGATCAGGCAGTTGTCGACCTTGCAGCCGGGATTCCTGACCCTGGCGATGCCGGCGATGAGCGTCTTCCGGCCGACCGTACGAGCGTAGGGTGTGTCTGCGACACCGAGATAGTCGATCAGCCAAGTATCGAGTCGCTTGGTCTCATCCCACTTTTGAGCGTTCAGGTACTCACGGACGGGATGGAACGGGTTCTCGGCTGCGACCAACTGGACACCGGCGGCCACGGTCGTGACCTTGACCGGGACGTCCCTGGTCTGCAGCCAGTCCGCCAGCCGGAGGTCGTCGGCATCCGTCCAGTCCTCCCACTCTGTTCCAGCCTGCCAGGGCATGCCCTTAGAAACGGCAGAGTTCGACAACTCGTCCAGGCGGATCTTGCCGATGAATGCCCGGTCATTGCGAAGCACGACCGCTACGTTGGCCACGCAGTCTCTGGGATCGCCCCTGTCAGTGGCTTTCAGCCCCCACCACCACTTGGGCACGTCTGTCTTGGCCGATGCGGTTGAGCGGACCTTTTCTGCCATCTCCAGGAGCTTCACGACCCGCTTGTCGGCGTGGACGCCCTTCAGTCGATAGCTTTCTCCATGCGGATAGGCGCGGAGCACCGGCTTGAGGTCAACGTCGGTTAGCCGCCTGGCGAGATAGGACGCCAGCGCCGCGTCCTTTGCCCGAGGCGACTGGTTCTTGCTTCGGCCGATTTTGACGCCCCTGAACCAGGCATCGTGGAGCACGGCATCGATGCTCACCAGGTCCTGGAACGCCTGCGGCATGCTGGCGAGAAGAGCCTGCAGGTGGTCGGCGTCAGATGTGTCGGCACCGTCATCGACGAGGTTGTCGAGAGCATTAGCGGAGGCCATGGCGTGCCTCCTTCTTGAGAAGAGCGTTACGGCGGATTGTGTCGAAGTCGATATGAACCGATTCTGCTGCTTCCTTCGTAGCGGCGTTCAGGATCAGCTGTGGTGCAGGTTGCCACCCGTTCTGGCGCGCCAGGTAGTATAGTGTCCCGGCACCACGACTGTGCGGGCGGAAGCCCGACCAGGTTCGCTTCGTTGTATTGGCCGCATACTTGCTCGATCGCCTGGACCACGTGTCAAACAGGTCCCAGCCGTCCTCGCCGAGTGCGCCCTTGATGGCCATACCGATGGCGATCCAGTCGTCCCAGCAGAGATCCGCATTCGGAATCCAATCGAGCGAGTCAACGATTGCTTCAGGCGTTCCTCGGAGGTCGTGGCCGGAAGTCATCGCAGTTCGAGATCGACATGCGCTCAGGCGGCGCTGGCGCAGTCGCTCGGGGATCATCTCGAAGGCTTCCCGGAGAAACTTGTGGACCTGATGCTCTGTTAGGACCGGCAGGTCATCGTGATGCACCTCAAGGATCTCGTCGCCGAACGGGTAGAAGTAGGGCAGGCCGGTTCCGCTGTGCGTGTTGTAGATCACGGTCTGATTGCCGGCGCCGAGTCCCTCAAGGGGATGCAATTTGATCGGCCTAATCGGCTTAGGCGTCCTGTAGATTGCCGACCACTTCGTCGGTTGTCCGACCTTGGTCACTGTGGAGCCGAGCTGCTTCTCACAGTAATTTCTGATCGTCTCTGAAATGTCTGCGTCGTTGGCAACATCACAATCGATCACGAACTTATCGTTCAGGCACAGGCCGATGCCGCAGCCCGGCCAGCGCCTCCAGTGGTCAAGTTCCAGGTCGGTCGGAAGGCGCGCGCCATAGCGGCCCCAGTCCGGCATCGGGTGCCAGCTGCGGAAATAGTAGTCTCCCGGTGTTTTCGACCGCGGTATCACCGGAAGAATGTGGTGGCCCTGATCCACGAGCTTGGCACCGCGATCGCCTTCAGCCATGAAGTTGGTTTGGTTGTCGATGAGGCTGATGCTAGACTCGGCACCATTCTCGCCCGCCCGCTCGTCCTGCCAGGGACGACGGGCAACTTCTTCGCTGCTCATCGATCAGCCCGCCCGGACCGGCTGCAGCAGCTTGGTGGCCTTCCAGCGTTCGAAGTCGCTCTTCCGGACGCCCAGACGGCGGGTCGAGATTTGAACCACGGGCAATTCGCGCCGGGGCCCACGATGGAACGTGCTCTTGCTGCACCCAAGGTCGGCTATGAGGAAGTTGAAGGAAAGGACTGGATCGCGCTCAAGGGGCGCGAACACATTTGGAGACATCGATCTGCACCTTCTATAGGTGCCGTCCGGCGGCACCCAGCGTTTGGGGTGCTGCCTAATATTCACAAACTTTCAGGCGTCGCGAGACATTTAAATCGGCGAATTTTCTTCCTCGTCGCGCTCCGTCTCAAGGCGATTCTGGAACTCCTCAGCCACATATCCCGCCTTTGCGAACGCCTCACGCTCCCGTGCGGCCGCCTCCGCCACATGATCGATGAACGCGCGCCGCTCGCGATACTTCGCAGCCAGCCGCTTTGCCTTGTTTTCCCGGGTCCCACCGCCGGTAGCCTCCTCAACGACCTTCTCGGCCGCCTGGGCCGGACTCATGCCGCTCCGGACTGCTTCGTGCATCACGTCGTGAAGCAGCCGGAAGTCGCTTTCTCTGGGCCGGCCACGCTTACGGGGCTGGACACCCAGCCGGTCGATCAGGTTGAGGCCAGCGCCACGCAGTTGCTGTGCGGCCGCAAGGTAGCGGTCGTTGTCAGTCTGTTTCCACAGGCGGAAGAGCCTGAGCTTCTCGGCAGCTTCAGCCGCATCCGGACCATCTGTCATCGCATTCCTTGCATCTGCACAACGCTGTCGACGCGTTGGCTCATAACAATCCGCCCGACATGGTCGGCCCAGCGCTGAAGGGCGTCCTGTTTTTGCGCCTTGTACCTCGCGAAGTTGTAATGCTTGTGCACCCCTTCCTTCGCGGATCCAGTGTGGTTGAACACAGCGTCAACGATATGGGGGTCTTCGACTTCCTGCATATTTGTGTTGACCGTTCGCCGAAGGTCATGAAGGACCCACGCAGGAAGGGCGTCGTTTTCCAGGGGCCTCTCGCTAGGCTCCAGGGGCCTGCCAAGGCGCTGCTCTGCCCGGATGGCAGCGATCTGTCGATCCAGTGCTGCCTTGCTTCTGGAATAACCGCAGTAGCCGCCATTACCTCGACCGAACACATAATCCCGGCCTCCTCGCCGTTCGACTATGGCCAGAAGGTTCTGGACTTGTTCGCTCAGCGGGACGTCGTGCTTCTTGGCGTTTTTCGCCCGCTCACTTGGGATGGTCCAGGTCGTGCCATCAGCACTGATCTCGGACCATCGCATGCCTGCGACTTCGTCGCGCCGTTGGCCGGTCAGCAGGAGCAGGCGGACGATCTTGTAGTAGTCGCCACCACCTTCCGTGGCGTCCCAAATAGCCCTGATCTCGTCGTTGGAGAGAACCCTTTCGCGGGTTCTCTCGGGTGCGGGACGCGCCGTCCCGACAACGGGATTAGCATCTGCCAGCCCCTGCTCCATAGCCCAAGAGAATAGCTTGGAAGCCATCCCCCGCACGCGGTTCGCGGTGATGGGGCCAGAACTGCCGACCAGACGGTTTAAGAGGTCTGCGATGTGCCGACGATTGACGGTGTCTACGTCCATGTCGTGAAGACTGGAGATATGGACATTCATAGCACGGCGGGTCTCGATCAGCGTGCGGCGGCTATGATGGCGCTCAGCATATTGAGACAAGAAACGTAGGGCCAGCTCACCCACCGTCAACTTCTTGGGCGCATCTGCACGCGCCTTTCGTTCCTGCAGCGGGTCAGCGCCATCCCGGACTTGCGTCATGATCTTGCTTGCCTGGGTACGGGCATCCTTTAGACTGATGGCAGCCACCTCGCCGATGACCATCTTTCGACGCTTCTCACCATACCGCACCACCCACATGCGGCGGTCACCTTGGATGCGGACGTAAAGACCTCGAACCGCCGAGTCGGCAATTAAGGCATCGCTGGAGTCGGGTGGAGCGGCCAGCCGATCAACTTCACGCTGCGTCGAGAACGCCATGTCTGCTGACCCTATGCTTGATCTAGGGACCATTCAGGGACCAAATTGATGGTACCTAGTGGTCCCTCGAGGCATCTACAGGAACTGTCTAGCAGAGGGTCGCGAGAGCAGCACAATGAAAAGCAGTAGCTTAGGTACCCATAGAGTCTCATTAGGTGCCAATCGCATCTGCTTTGGGAGCAGAGGGTCGTCAGTTCAAATCTGACCACCCCGACCAATGAAGTCAAAGAGTTAGGTCGGCTTGGCTCGCCAGCCTTTTGCATATGGTGAGCAAAATCTGCGGCAAGAGAGGTGGTCAGTGCACCTCGTCGCGTTGTTCCCGTGTCGCGCCCACGAGCGAATTCGCTCCAGTGCCGATAGCTTTGCTCGTGCCAACAAGCGCCCACAGCTCGAACGTAACGACGGCCCGATGCCGCGCAGCAAGGCCATGAGAAAATACGCAGCGTGGACTCACCGAAAGAAATACGTACCAAGCGTCATTAGCGTCATTGCCTCATCGTCCTTACGCCTGCACGCAGGCAGGAATGCTACCATCACTACCTTCCGTAGAATGCAGCGCCACGTGCTGCCGGTATCACGATTGATCAGCTTGAGAGCTTGAGATGCGGCAGGCGCGCCCTGACGGCTCCCCTGGCAGCAGAAGATCGCCACGACAAGCCGGCGCTGCGTTTCGACCATGACGTGACGGGCCGGATCGCCTACCACCCATCCATCAGTGCCGCTTTCCAACTCAGCCAGAAACATAGTCCCAGCCATGACTGCCGATCGGATGTTAGCAGAAGCTGGGTTCTTCGCTGGCGGCGGTGAGACGGGTGCACTCGTACGCAGGCATGACTGGGCATGTACCGCGCTCGGGCCGATCGAGGATTGGTCGCAGAGCCTGAAGACCGTTGTAAGCATGCTCCTGCTATCCCCAGTGCCGATCGTGCTGCTGTGGGGCGAGGATGGCGTCATGCTGTACAACGACGCCTATTCGACCTTCGCTGGCGAACGGCATCCGCAGCTCCTGGGCTCGAAGGTACGCGAAGGCTGGCCCGAGGCCGCCGACTTCAACGACCATGTCATGAAGGTCGGGCTCGCTGGTGGCACGCTCAGCTATAAAGACCAGGAACTTACGCTTCACCGGCATGGCCGGCCCGAGCAGGTCTGGATGAACCTCGACTATTCGCCGGTCCTAAACGAGAACAATAGGCCAGCTGGTGTGATCGCCATCCTCGTGGAAACCACCGCACGCGTGCTGGCGGAACGGCGAGCGGCTTGTGAAATCGAGCGCCAGCGCCGCCTGTTCCAGCGAGCGCCGGGCTTCATTTGCGCAATGCGCGGTCCTGACCACGTGGTGGAGTTCGTCAACGACGCCTATCGACGCTTGGTTGGCGACAGGAGCCTTGTGGGCAAGCCTGTTCGCGAATGCTTTCCCGACCTGGAAGGCCAGCACTTCTTCGAGCTCCTTGATCGCGTTTTTGCGAGCGGCGAGCGCTTCGTTGCTCAAGCCTATCCTGCTCAGCTGCGCCGGGCTTCAGATGCACCGCAAGAGGACGTTCTTCTCGACTTCATCTACGAGCCGGTCACCGACGAAAGCGGACGCGTCGTTGGCATCTTCTGCGAAGGTTTTGACGTCACCGAGGCACACCGCGCCCAGGCGGCGTTGCGCGAACAGCAGGAGCTTCTGGAGCAGTTGATCGATACGTTGCCGGCGCTCGTCGCGTTCATTGATCGCGAAGGACGGTATCGTCTGCTCAACCGGACGTACGAGGACTGGTTTGGTCGCCCGCGCGGCGAGATCATCGGCAAGCACATGCGAGAAGTGCTGGGTGAAGAGGCCTTCGCGCTTCGAAAAGTTCAATTCGAGGCGGTTCTTCGCGGCGAGCGACAGACATTCGAAGCGTTCACGCCCAGGCCGGACGGGACCCGCCGCGACACAGAGCTGGAATACCTGCCCCGGCGGGCATCCGATGGCCGGGTCACAGGCTTCTTCGTCTTAGTCACCGACGTCACCGAGCGCCGCAGGATCGAACGAGCGCTGGTCGTGAGCGAGCGGCGGATGCACGCAGTGCTGGAAGCTGTGTCTGAAGCTTTCTATGCACTCGATGCAGAGTGGCGGTTCACGCTCTTCAATCGTGCGGCTGAAGAGTTCTTTGGCCTGACCCGCGCCGAGGTGCTCGGCCGCAAGCTCTGGGACGTCACGCCGCTCACCATGGGTTCCGAAATCGAGCGCTGCCTACGGCAGGTCATGGAGACCCGGACCCCCGCTCAGTATGAGGGCTATTCGGTGCGCCACCCTGACCGCTACGTCACGATGCGGATCGCCCCGAAGCGGGGTGGCGGCCTTGCCGCCTCGCTCACTGATACCACGGCCCGCAGGCGGGCAGAGGAAGCTCTGCAGCGCCTCAACGAGACGCTTGAGGCGCGAGTCGAGGAGCGAACTCGCGAGCGCAACCAAGTCTGGACGATGAGCCGTGACCTGCTGGCAGTGATGGGATTTGATGGTCGATTGAAGGCGATCAACCCGGCATGGGTCAACACGCTTGGCTTTGACGAGGCAACGCTGCTGGCCAGGGATCTTTGCCAGCAAGTTCATCCAGATGACCATGTGGCGGTCGAGGCGGCAGTGGAGCGACTGCGGCAAGGCGAGACGATCACGCGCCTGGAAGACCGGCTGCGTCATGCCGACGGCTCGTGGCGTTGGATCGCCTGGGCCCTGGTTCCCGGAGATGACGTGTTCTACGGCGTAGGCCGCGATATCACAGCCGAGAAGGAAGCGGCCGCAGCACTGGAGCAGGCACAGGCGGCTCTACGTCAGTCGCAGAAGATGGAGGTGGTGGGCCAGCTGACCGGCGGCATCGCCCATGACTTCAACAACCTTCTCGGCGCGATCGTGGGGGGCTTCGACCTGATCCAACGCAAGCCGGATGATCCCGCCAAGGTGCGTCGGTGGGCTGAACATGGGCTGGAAGCGGCCGAGCGTGGTGCCAAGCTCACCGGGCAGTTGCTTGCATTCTCGCGCACCCAGCGGATTGAGCTGAAGCCCGTGATCGTTTCCAACCTGGTCGAGGGCATGGGCGAGATGCTCGCCCGGACACTGGGTCCCATGATCCAGATCTCACTCAACTCGGACATTGGCAACGTGGCAGTGCGCTCGGACCCGACCCAGCTCGAGATGGCGATCTTGAACCTAGCTGTTTAGTCCCGGATTGTGATGGTGTAAGCTATGACCATCTGCGAAGGGACGAGCTATGGCCCAGGTTCTTCATGGCTGCGCCAAGACCACGCACGCCGTCCGAGCAGAACTACAGCGATCGAAAGCCTCGG
>JAESGR010000761.1_pt1 | contig 15597 bp, 14 predicted proteins | sample 9269771 | NCBI WGS metagenome assembly JAESGR01 (sample SAMN15739572, study PRJNA653492) | algae metagenome | isolation source: Chroococcus sp. CMT-3BRIN-NPC107 and co-occurring heterotrophs from well... | place: USA: Clark Mountains Wilderness, California | collected 2010-04-18
TGGACGGTCGCCACGGCGGTGACCCGCTCCAGGGTGCGGCGCAGGGCCGCCCGCGTGGTCTCCTCGCTGGTCCGGCGGCTCTGCAGCAGCAGCAGCGATGAGATGAGCTGCAGGTTGTTCTTCACCCGGTGGTCGACTTCGTGCAGCAGGGCGGTCTTCTCCTCGAGGGCCTGCTCGGCCCTGGCTTTCAGCTCCAGCTCGGCCTCGCGGTTGGCGGTGATGTCGCGCTGCGAGCCGAGGAAGAAGGCCACCTCGCCGGTCGCGTCCCGCACCGGACTGACCTGCAGGGCGTTCCAGAACCGGCTTCCGTCCTTGCGGTAGTTCAGAATCTCCACCGAGGCCGCGGCGCCCGACGCCAGCGCGCGCCGGATTTCCTCCACGGTTCCGGCGTCCGTCTCCGGTCCCTGTAGGAAGCGGCAGTTGCGGCCGACCACCTCGGGCTCCGCGTAGCCGGTCAGGGCCAGGAAGGCGGCGTTGGCGAACACGATCGGTTGATCGAATCGCTTGGCGTCGGCGATGACGATCGGCAGCTGCGCGCCGTTCACCGCCATGAGGATGGCCTCGTCGGCGAACGCGGACGCTGCGCCCGCGGCCGGCCAACTGCGCTCGGTTTCCTGCAGGATCGTCATCGCCGCCCTCCGCTGCTTCCCCGAGGGGCGCAACGTGGCGGGAAACCTCTGGTTCCTGCCTTGGTCCCCCCAGGCTGGGCGGCCGTTATGCTCCTGACACGGATGACGGGTTGGATGAAAGTCTGGCAGGAGATTCGCCGTGCCGATCCCGCATCCGCCTTCGCCGACCTGGCTCAGCCGCCCCGCGCGGCCGATCCTGGCTGCGGGCGCTGTGGGCGCCGTCTCGCTGGCGGCGCTGGCAGCGGCGGACTGGGCTGACCTGCGGGCGGCGGCGATGGCCATCGCGGTCGTCATGGTGGTCACCGGGCTGCTGGCCGGGGCGGTGGCGGGCCGGCGGGAGGAGGGGCCCGCCTCGTCCCTGCTGATCAACGCTTCGGCGGAGCGCGCGGCGCTGCCGTGGCTGCGGCTGCTCGACGCCCTGCCGGACCCGGTGCTGGTGGTCTCGGCGCGCGAGCCGGACGATCCGATCGGCAAGAAGTTCGTGCTGGTCAACGCCGCCGCCCGGGAGCTCCTGCGCATCCAGCGGGACGAGGGGCTCCTGGTCACCGTGCTGCGCGACCCGCATGTGCTCGGCGCCCTGGACGAGGCGCTGTTCCAAGGGCAAGGCGCGCAAGCCTCCTACGAGCCGGCCGGGAGCCAGGACCGCGTGCTGCGCGTCGCCGCCCGCCCGCTCGAGCCGGGGCCCGATGGCGCGCGGCTGGCGCTGCTGACCTTCCACGACGACACCGAACTCTACCGGATCGAACAGACGCGGGTCGACTTCCTGGCCAACGCCAGCCACGAGTTGCGTACGCCGCTGACCTCCCTGCGCGGCTTCATCGAGACCCTGCGCGGCCACGCCCGTGGCGACCCGGCCGCCCAAGATCGGTTCCTGGGCATCATGCAGGCCCAGGCGGAGCGGATGAGCCGGCTGATCGACGACCTGCTCAGCCTGAGCCGGATCGAGCTCAGCGAGCACGTTCCGCCGTCCGACACGGTGAACCTGGTCGAAGTCGCCCGCGATGTGGCCGACGCCCTGGCGCCCCAGGCCAAGGCGCGGGGCGTCAGGATCGAGGTCGACACGCCCGAGGCGCCCGCCCAGCTGACCGGCGATCACGACCAGCTGGTGCAGGTGGTCCAGAACCTGACCGACAACGCGCTGAAATACTCGCCGCAAGGCGGCGTGGTTCGCATCGCCGTGGAGTCCGGGCTGCCGGCCGAGGCCGCGGCGGGCCCGCGACGGAAGGACGCCCATCGCCTGCCGCTGCTCACCCCCGACCTTGGAATGGGCCCGTTCGTCGCGGTGACGGTGTCGGACCAGGGGCCGGGCATCGCGCGCGAGCACCTGCCCAGGCTCACCGAGCGCTTCTATCGGGTGGAGGGGCAGAAGAGCGGCGACCGCCTCGGCACCGGGCTGGGCCTGGCCATCGTCAAGCACATCCTCAACCGCCACTACGGCGGGCTGGTGGTGGAGAGCGCGCCGGGGCAGGGGACCGCGTTTAGCGCCTATCTGCCGATCCTGGAGCCCGCCGAGGCGGAGGTCCCGCCGATGCGGATTGCGACACAACTGTCATAGAACTGTCGCGTAGGAGGTCTATCGGGCGGGCCAAGGCCGGGCGGGACTCGCCGGCCGACCGGTTCAGAACGGACGCCCATCGCCCATGCCCATCTGGGTCGTACTGCTGGCCCTCGTCGCCCTCTCGGCCGGCAGCTTCTGGTTGGGCCGGCGCCGCATCGTGGCGGCGGTGGCGGGACGCCCGCCCGGGACGGCCCATTCGCTGCCGGGCTACTACGGCGCCTACGCCGCGCTGTGGGCCGTGGGCCCCGCGCTGATCCTGCTGGTCGCCGGCGGCGGGTTCGCCGGGCGGCTGCCCTTCGGCTGGGGCGGGCTGGTGGCGATCGCCGCCCTGGTCGCCATCGCCGGCGGGCTCTTCGCCTTCTCCAAGATTCGGCCTGAGCTTCGGGCGCGCAATCAGGTGGAGCGCTGGGTCGGCGGCGTGCTGATGGGCTGCGCCGTCGCCGCGGTCCTGACCACCATCGGCATCGTCGCCTCCTTGGTGTTCGAGAGCTGGCGCTTCTTCCAAGCGGTGCCGCCGTTGGAGTTCCTGTTCGGGACCCAGTGGAACCCGCAGATCGCCATGCGGGCCGACCAGTTCGCCTCCACCGGCGCCTTCGGGGCCGTGCCGCTGTTCGTCGGCACGTTCCTGATCATGCTGATCGCCATGGCCGTGGCCGCGCCCATCGGCCTGCTGTCGGCGATCTACCTTTCGGAGTACGCCAGCCGCGGGGTTCGCGGCGTGGTCAAGCCGCTGCTGGAGATCCTCGCCGGCGTGCCCACCGTCGTCTACGGCTTCTTCGCGGCCCTGACGGTGGGTCCGCTGTTTCGTGGCGGCTTCAACGCCCTGGGCGCTCAGCTGGTCGGCGGCCCGTTCGACGCCCTCGGCCAGCACCTGATGCAGGTGCAGAACCAGATGGCGTTGGTCGCCGGGGCGGTCATGGGGATCATGCTGATCCCCTTTGTCTCGTCGCTCTCGGACGACATCATCAACGCCGTGCCCCAGTCGCTGCGCGACGGCAGCCTGGCGATGGGGGCCACCCGCTCCGAGACCATCAAGAAGGTGGTGCTGCCCGCCGCCCTTCCCGGGGTGATGGCGGCCATGCTGCTGGCCGTCTCGCGCGCGATCGGCGAAACCATGATCGTGACGATGGCGGCCGGCCTGCAGGCCAAGATCACCGCCAACCCGCTCGACACGGTCACCACCGTGACCGTCCAGATCGTCACCCTCCTGACCGGCGACCAGGAGTTCGACAGCCCCAAGACCCTGTCGGCCTTCGGGCTGGGCCTGACCCTCTTCGCGGTGACGCTGGGGCTGAACATCATCGCCCTGCGCATCGTCCAGAAGTACCGGGAACAGTATGACTGACGCGGTCCTCCCCACGCCGGCGGCCACGCGCGGCCCGTCCGATGCGGCCGCCCGGCGGCTGAAGAAGCGCTACGCGGCCGAGCGCCGGTTCCGGTTCTACGGCCGGGCGGCGATCCTCATCGCTCTGAGCTTCCTGGCGGTCCTGCTCGGGCGGATCGTCATGCAGGGCTATTCGACTTTCGCCAGCTACGAGATGACGGTGCCGGTGCACCTCGACTCCAGCCGGATCGACCGCGCCGACCCCACGGGCGCCAACTACAACCTGATGGTCACCGACGCGATCATGGCCAGGCTGGGGGTCAAGGACGACGAGTTCGGCGTCACCTCGGCGAAGGTGATGGCGCTGATCTCCAACGACATGGGCTTCCAGCTGCTGGCCCAGGTCCGCGACGATCCCTCGCTGATCGGCAAGACGGTGACGATCACCGGCCCCGTCCGCGCCGACGCGGCGCTCTACTACAAGGGCCACGTCAGCCGCGACGCGCCGGAGGGCGAGCGCAAGCTCACCAACCAGCAGCTCGATTGGCTGGATGAGCTGAAGCGCCAGGGCATGGTCTCCAGCGGCTTCAACATCGACTTCCTGACGCGGTCCGACTCCACCGAGCCCGAACAGGCCGGCGTTTGGGGCGCGGTCGTCGGCTCGGCGATGATGCTGCTTGTGACCGCACTGCTGTCCATCCCCATCGGCGTGCTGGCGGCGGTCTACCTCGAGGAGTTCGCGCCGAAGACGCGCTGGACGGACCTGATCGAGGTCAACATCAACAACCTCGCGGCGGTGCCCTCGATCGTCTACGGCCTCTTGGGCCTGGCGGTGTTCATCAACTGGCTGGCGATCCCCAGGTCCTCGCCGCTGGTCGGCGGCCTGGTGCTGGCGCTGATGTCGCTGCCGACGGTGATCATCGCCACCCGCTCGGCTCTTAAGGCGGTGCCGCCCTCGATCCGCGAGGCGGCCCTGGGCGTCGGGGCCTCGCGCACACAAACGGTGTTCCACCACGTGCTGCCGCTGGCCATGCCCGGCGTGCTGACCGGCTCCATCCTGTCGCTGGCCCATGCGCTGGGCGAGACCGCGCCGCTGCTGATGATCGGCATGGTTTCCTTCGTGCCGGCCGCCCCCGACAGCTTCACCTCGGCCGCCACGGTGCTGCCGGTGCAGGTGTTCATCTGGGAAAACGCCTCCGAGCGGGCGTTCCACGAGCGCACGGCCGCGGCCATCATGGTGCTGCTCGTCTTCATGATCGTGATGAATCTGGCGGCCATTCTGCTGCGCCGCCGCTTCGAAAGGCGTTGGTGAGGCGTCCGATGTTCATGCGTCCCTTGTCCCGCCAGAGGTCCCCGATGCCACGCCAGCGCGATGACGCCGCCGGTCACCACACGCCGGGCGTCCACATCGCCGTCGACAAGCCCGCCGCCGGCGCGAACGGGCCGGTGAAGGTCTGCGCCCGCGACGTCAACGTCTTCTACGGCGACAAGCAGGCGCTGTTCGACGTGGCCCTCGACATCCCCGAGCGGGCGGTCACCGCCCTCATCGGCCCCTCCGGCTGCGGCAAGTCCACCTTCCTGCGCTGCATCAACCGGATGAACGACACCATCGCCGGCGCGAAGGTCCAGGGCCGGATCGAGATCGACGGCGAGGACGTCAATGACCGCGGCGTCGATCCGGTGCTGCTCCGCGCGCGGGTCGGCATGGTGTTCCAGAAGCCCAACCCCTTCCCAAAGACCATCTTCGAGAACGTCGCCTACGGCCCCCGCATCCACGGCCTGGCCACCAACAAGACCGAGCTGGCGGAGATCGTGGAGTCCTCGCTGCGCAAGGCGGGCCTGTGGGAAGAGGTCAAGGAGCGGCTTCACCAGCCCGGCACCGGCCTCTCCGGCGGTCAGCAGCAGCGGCTGGTCATCGCCCGCACCATCGCTGTCAGCCCCGAGGTGATCCTGATGGACGAGCCCTGCTCGGCCCTCGACCCGATCGCCACCGCAAGGATCGAGGAGCTGATCGACGAGCTGCGCAGCCAGTACTGCATCGTCATCGTGACCCACTCCATGGCCCAGGCCGCGCGGGTTTCGCAGAAGACGGCCTTCTTCCATCTGGGCAAGCTGGTGGAGGCCGGGGCGACCGACGAGATCTTCACCAATCCTCGGGACACTCGCACCCAGGACTACATCACCGGCCGGTTCGGTTAAGAAGGATGCCGGGCGTGAACGAACACATCGTCAAGTCCTTCGAGGACGAGCTGAACACCCTGGCCGCCGAGTGCGCGCGGATGGGCGGGCTGACCGAAGCCCAGGTGGCCGACGCCATCACCGCGGTGGTCAAGAAGAACGCCAAGTTGGCGTCCGACGTGGTGGGCCGCGACGACCGGCTGGACGTGCTCGAGGCCGAGATCGAGCGCAAGGCGATCCGGCTGATCGCCCTCCGCCAGCCGATGGCCAACGACCTGCGCCGGACCGTGGCGGCGATGAAGATCGCCTCCAACCTGGAGCGCTGCGGCGACCTGGCCAAGAACATCGCCAAGCGCAGCCTGGTCATCAAGGACGCCGGTCCGATGACCGCCCTGACCCGGCCGCTGGACCGCATGGGCAAGCTGGTGCTGGGCCGCCTCAAGGAGGTGCTCGACGCCTACACCGCCCTGGACATCGAGCGCGCCCGCGCCGTCTGGACGCGGGATGACGAGGTGGACGAGCACTACAACAGCCTGTTCCGCGAGCTGCTCACCTACATGATGGGAGATCCGCGCACGATCGAGCCCTGCGCCCACCTGCTGTTCGTCGCCAAGAACCTGGAACGGATCGGCGACCACGCAACCAACATCGCCGAGATCGTCCACTACGAGATCACGGGCGAGGAGATGCTCTCCGCGCGTCCGAAGACCGACGCCCTGGGACTGGAGGAGGCCCCATGACGCCGAATATCCTGGTGGTCGAGGACGAGGACGCCCTCGCCACGCTGCTCCACTACAACCTCGAGAAGGAGGGCTACGAAGTGGCCCTCGCGCCCGACGGCGAGGAGGCGATGACCCAGGTCAAGGAGCGCCTGCCGGACCTGGTCATCCTCGACTGGATGCTGCCCAAGGTGTCGGGCATCGAGGTCTGCCGCCGGTTGCGCGCCCGGCCCGAGACCCGCAACGTGCCCATCATCATGCTGACCGCCCGGGGCGAGGAGAGCGACCGCATCCGCGGCCTCGACACCGGCGCGGACGACTATGTGGTCAAGCCCTTCGCCATGAGCGAACTGTCGGCCCGCGTGCGCGCCGTGTTGCGCCGCCTGCGGCCGGGCCTCGCCGAGGACCGGGTACGCATCGGCGACATCACCATCGACCGGGTCGCCCACCGGGTGAAGCGCAACGGCAAGGAGGTCCACCTGGGCCCCACCGAGTTCCGCCTGCTCGACCACTTCATGCAGAACCCCGGCCGGGTGTTCTCCCGCGAGCAGTTGCTGGACGCCGTCTGGGGCTCCGACGTCTACGTCGAGGCCCGCACCGTCGACGTTCACGTCGGGCGCCTGCGTAAGGCGCTGAACCACGGGGAGGCGGCCGATCCCATTCGCACCGTGCGCTCGGCGGGCTACGCGCTGGACCTGGAGGGCTAGCGCAGGCTGCGCTGTAGATCGGCCGGTGCTAGCGTCGCCTCCCTCTGGAGGAGACGCCATGAAGATTTCCGTTCCTGCGCTCGTACTGGCGCTCGCGGCCGCGCCCGCCGCCTTCGCGCAAGCCGTCCCGGCCCACATCTCGGCCGCACTCGCTTCACCCGTGCGCACGGACGCGGACAAGCCGAGGGACGCCGCCCGCAAGCCGGGCGAGACCCTAGCGTTCGCCGACATCAGGCCTGGTGACAAGGTGGCCGACTTCATCATCGGCGGCGGCTATTTCACCCGCATCCTGTCCGCTGCGGTGGGGCCGAATGGCCGCGTGATCGCCTACCAGCCCGAAGAATTCGTGGCGTACCAGTCCAGCTACGGTGAGGCCCTCGACGCCGCCGCCAAGCTGCCGAACGTCACTGCCCTACGGTCGTCTTTCGCGAAGCTGGACCTGCCGGACGGGCTCGACGCCATAGTCACGGTGCAGAACTACCACGACCTCCATCTGAAGCACTTCCCGGCCGATACGGCCAAGACCGTCAACGCGGAGCTCTTCCGCTCCCTCAAACCTGGCGGCGTCCTCCTGGTGGTCGACCACGAAGCGGCGGCGGGCTCGGGCTTGGAGGTCGCGCACACGCTGCACAGGATTGACCCCGCCATCGTGAAGCGGGAGCTTGAGGCGGCCGGCTTCAAGCTCGAAGCCGAGGACAACCAGCTGCTAGATCAGCGGTCGGACCCGAAGACCGCCAACGTCTTCGACGCCGCCATCCGTGGCAAGACCGACCAGTTCGTGCTGCGGTTCCGGAAGCCCTAGGCGGCCCGCGCGACATCATGCTGTTCGCCCAAATGTGCTAGGCGTTCTGCATGCTCAGCCTCGACCACGTCGTCTTCCCGGTGCGCGATGCCGGCGCGACGCTGGGGTTCTACCGGGACCTGCTCGGCCTGCCGCTGACTGGCCAGATGAGCGGCGAGGACTGGGACGGCTACCGGTACCTGATGATGTTCTTCGGACTCGGCGGCGGGGCCGAGCTGGTGTGCGTGGCGCTGAGGGGCGCGCCGGAGGCCCCGGTGGACGCCCGGCCCAAGGACGCCCGCCACTACGCCTTCTGCGCCGCGAGCGCCGAGGCCTACGCCGGCTGGAAACGCAAGCTGGCCGAAGCGGACGTCGCCTCCTGGGAGGAGCTGCACGGGGACCAGCACTCCCTCTACTTCGAGGACCCGGACGGCATCGTGCTGGAGATCACCTGGCCGCCGAGCCGCCCGGCCGAGGGCGAGGACCCGGTCGCGGTGACCGAGGTCATGCGCTGGCTGGCCACGGCTTGACCGGCCGCCCCTAAGCGGGCGAAACGCGCGCCATGAACATCCTGCTGGTCGGGTCCGGGGGCCGTGAGCACGCCCTCGCCTGGAAAATCGCCGCCTCGCCCAAGCTGACCCGCCTGGTCGCCGCGCCCGGCAATCCCGGCATGGCCAAATGCTGCGAGGTCCGGCCGGTCGGCGCGACTGACGTTCCCGCCCTCGTGGCGCTGGCGAAGGAGATCGCGGCGGACCTGATCGTCATCGGCCCGGAGTCTTCGGTGGCGGCCGGCGTGGCTGACGCCATGGAGGCGGCGGGCTTCCCCTGCTTCGGGCCGACCGCAGCGGCGGGCCGGCTGGAGTCCTCCAAGGCCTTCACCAAAGGCTTCTGCGACCGCCACAACCTGCCGACCGGCCGCTACCGGATCTGCGAGGATGCACCGACCGCCAAGGCCGCGCTCACCGACTTCACTGCGCCTTACGTGGTCAAGGCCGACGGCCTCGCCGCCGGCAAGGGCGTGGTCGTCGCCGAGACCCGGGCCGACGCCGAGGCGGCCATCGACGACGCCCTCGGCGGCCGGTTCGGCGCGGCCGGGGCGCGGGTGGTCATCGAGGAGTATCTCGATGGCGAGATCGGCTCCCTCTTCGCCCTCTGCGACGGCAAGAACGTCGCCCTGATCGGCGAGGCCCAGGACCACAAGCGCGCCTTCGACGGCGAGCAGGGACCTAACACCGGCGGCATGGGCACCTACTCGCCGGCGCCGGTCTTCACCCCCGAGGTGATCGAGCAGGTCCGGCAACAGTTGGTGGAGCCCACCTTCGCCGGCATCGCCGCCGAGGGCGCGCCCTACCGCGGCGTGCTGTTCGTCGAGCTGATGGTCACCCGCGATGGTCCCAAGCTGATCGAGTTCAACGTCCGCTTCGGCGACCCGGAGTGCCAGGTGCTGATGCTGCGGCTCGAGGGCGACATCGTCGCCTACCTGGAAGCCTGCGCGAACGGCACGCTGGACCAGCTGCCGCCGCCCACCTTCCGCAACGAGGCGGCGGTCTGCGTGGTGATGGCCGCCGACGGTTATCCGGAGAGCCCGCTCACCGGCTCCATCATCCGCGGCGCCGACCAGCACTTCGGCGACGACGTCTTCGTCTTCCACGCCGGCACGAAGCAGGATTCGGACGGCGCTTTGCGGGCGGCCGGCGGGCGGGTGCTGAACGTCTGCGCCCGGGGGGCCTCGCTGCAGGACGCCCTGTCGAAGGCCTACGCGGCCGTCGACCGCATCGACTGGCCCGGCGGCTTCTTCCGCCGCGACATCGGCTGGCGCGCGCTGGAGCGGGGGTGACCCGCCCACTTTCGCCGTTGCCGCCGCCCTAGCAGGGTCGGTATGGTCGCGCCGAACAAGCGTTAGAAAAAGGGAGCCGCCCATGGCCGTCGTCGACGCCGCCGAACAGCAGCGCGAGCAGCTGAACACCGGCACGAAAGAGGTCGCGGAGTCCCACAAGTTCGACGAGGCCGCGCTCGAACGCTGGATGAAGGCCAACGTGGACGGCTACGCCGGCCCGCTGGAGGTGCGCCAGTTCAAGGGCGGCCAGTCCAACCCGACCTATCAGCTCGTCACCCCGACCAAGAAGTACGTCATGCGGCGCAAGCCGCCGGGCAAGCTGCTGCCCTCGGCCCACGCCGTCGACCGCGAATACAAGGTGATCACCGCGCTCGGCACGACCGGCTTCCCGGTGGCCCGCACCTACGGCCTGTGCACGGACGACAGCGTCATCGGCACCATGTTCTACGTGATGGACATGGTGGAGGGCCGGATCCTCTGGGACCAGAGCCTTCCCCAATACGAGCCGGCCGAGCGGCGCGCCATCTTCATGGGCAAGCTGAAGACCCTCGCCGACCTGCACAACACCGACCACGAGAAGATCGGCCTTGGCGACTACGGCAAGCCCGGCAACTACATGGGCCGGCAGGTCGACCGCTGGACCAAGCAGTACAAGGCCTCCGAAACCCAGCACATCGAGGAGATGGAGCGGCTGATCGACTGGCTGCCCAAGACCCTGCCGCCGCAGGAGCGCACCTCGGTGGTCCATGGCGACTACCGGCTGGACAACATGATCTTCCATCCCACCGAGCCGCGGGTGATCGCCGTGCTCGACTGGGAGCTCTCGACCCTCGGCGAGCCGCTGGCCGACTTCACCTACCTCCTGATGAACTGGGTCAACGGCACGGTCGCGACCATCCCCGACCTGGAGGCTCATGGCATCCCGAGCATCGAGGAATATGTGAACGAGTACTGCCGCCTGACCGGGCGCGCGGGCCTGCCGGACCTCAACTGGTACTTCGCCTACAACATCTTCCGCCTCGCCGGGATCATCCAGGGCATCGTCGGCCGGGCCCGGGACGGGACGGCCAACAGCCCGCAGGCCGCCGCCATGGGCCCGCGCGTCGTCTCCCTCGCCCAGGCCGGCTGGAAGTTCGCCCAGAAGGCGGGCGCGACGGCCTAGGGCGGCAGCACCGGCTTCAGCAGCGCCGTCACCGCCGACGGATCGACGAACCTCGCTCGGACGGGCCAGGCGACGACTCGGCCGCGCCAGTGGGGCGGCAGGCGGACCCAGTCCTTTTCGGTGGTGACCAGGCCCGCGCCGGCGTCCAACGCGCGGGCGTGGAGCGCCTGAAGCGTCGCCTCGTCGTAGGCGAAGTGGTCCGGGAAGGCGGCGAAGTCGATCAGCTCGCAGCCGGCGGCGCGCAGGGAGCGCTCCACCTTCCAGGGCTTGCCGACGCCCGCGAACCCGAGCTGGCGCCCGCGCGGCGGCGACTGGGCCGGCTCCAGCCGGGCGACCAGCACCGGCGTCGCCCCGAACAGCTTCAGCAACTCCGGGTCCGGGCGGCCGAGGTCGCCGGGCATCAAGAGGACGACGGCGTCGGCGCGGGCCAGGCCGGCCTTCAGCGGCTCGCGCATGGGACCGGCCGGGAACACCCCGCCGCCGCCGAACGGCCACTCGCCGTCGCGGGTCTCGCCGTCGACCACCACCAGCGACAGGGCCTTGGCCACCGAGCCGTTCTGGTGACCGTCGTCCATGACGATGATCGAGGCGCCAGAGATCACCGCTTCGGCTGCGCCCTCGGCCCGGTCGCGAGCCACCCAGACGGGGCCCTCCAGCGCCAGCAGCAGAGGCTCGTCGCCGACGTCCTGCGCGGTGTGCCGCTCGGGGTCGACCTCCACCGGGCCGGGCAGTCGGCCGCCGTAGCCGCGCGAGAGGCCGTGCACCGGCACGCCCAGCGCGGTGATGTGGGCCATCAGCGCTCGCACGATGGGGGTCTTGCCGGTCCCACCCATGGTGAGGTTGCCGACGCAGATCACCGGCGCGCCGGGATCGACCGGCTTGGAGACGGCGATCTTCCAAGCGGTGACGCCGGCCCAGACCCAGGAGAGGGGCGTCAGCAGCAAGCGGGTCGCGCCCATCGGGCCACTGCGCCGCTGGTACCACCAACGCGGGGTGCCCAGGCTCATGCGGGCAGCAGGGGCGAGAGGCGGGCCAGCGCCTCGTCCAGCGCCGCACCTTGCCGCTCGGCGAAGGCGAGGGCGGCCCGACCCATCGCGCGGGCGCGCTCCGGCTCGGTGAGCAGTTCGCCCAAGGTGTCGGCAAGTCCCGCCTCGTCCGGCGCGACGCGCACTGCGCCGGCGCCGATCATCTCGGCGTAGACGTCGGCGGCGTTGAACACGTCAGGCCCGGTGACGATGGCGCAGCCGAGCCGGGCCGGCTCCAGCGGATTGTGGCCGCCGATCCCGGGCACGAAGCCGCCGCCCATGACCGTGACGTCGGCCAGCCGGAAGAACAGCCCGAGCTCGCCGAGGGTGTCGGCGAGGTAGGCGTCGGCGCCGGCTGGCGACTCGCCCCGGCTACGCACCGCCACGCTCATGCCGAGCGCCTTCAGCTCCGCCTCGACGGCGGGGCCGCGGTCCGGGTGCCGCGGCGCGACGATCAGCAGCCCGCCCGCCCCCCGCCCGGCGCGCGCGATCAGCGCCTCTTCCCCCGTGTGGGTGCTGGCGGCAAGGATGATCGGCCGGCCACTGATCTGCGTCTTCAACCGCGCGAGCTCCTCGGGATCGCAGGGCAGAGGCTCGCCGATGAGCTTGAGGTTGAGCCGCCCGGCCGGCGCGGCGCCCAGGCGGGTGAGGCGCTCGGCGGTGGCCTCGTCCTGCACCAGGACCAGGTCGAATGCGCCCAGCAGCTCCGCCGCTGCGCCGGGCGCCCGGGACCAGCCGCGGGCGCTAGCCTCGGTCATCCGGGCGGACAGGAGCGCCAGGCGCACGCCCGCAGCCTTGGCCTGCACGATCAGGTTCGGCCACAGCTCGCTCTCGACGAAGATGCCCAGGTCCGGGCGCCAGTGAGCCAGGAAGCGGGCGACGGCGGCTGGCCCGTCCACCGGCGCATACTGGTGCAGGCAGCCGTCCGGCAGGCGCTTTGCCAGCAGCTCGGCGGAGGTGCGCGTGCCGGAGGTGACCAGGACGGATAGATCCGGCCGCCTCGCCCGCAGCGCCGCCGCCAGCGGCAGGACTGAGACCGCCTCGCCGACGCTGACCGCGTGCAGCCAGGCGAGCGGGCCGGCGGGCCGCGGCGCCGTCGGCCGGCCCAGCCGCTCGGCGATCCGGGCCGGGTCCTCCTTGCCCTTGCGGGCGCGGCCGTTCAGCAGGGCCGGCGCCAGGGGTTCGGCAAGGCTGGTGGCGGCCCGGTAGGCGCCCAGCGCCAGCGAGCGGGCGGGACGGCTCACACCACGTCCGCGGGGGCGAGGCGGCAGGCCTCCGCCTCGCCGGTCTCCACCTGCAAGGTGGCATGGCGGATGCCGAACCGGTGCGCCAGGCCCTCGCAAGCGGCGTGCAGGAAGCCGTCGGGGTCGCCGCCCACCGGCCGGGTGATGTGGGCGGTCAGCGCCGTTTCGGTGGTGCTCATGGCCCAGATGTGCAGATCGTGGACGTCGGTGACGCCGGGCTGCGTCACCAGCCACTGACGCACCTTTTCGACGTCGATCCCCTTCGGCGCCGCATCGAGGGCCAGGTCCACGGACTCGCGCAGCAGGCCCCAGGTGCCGATGACGATCACCGCGGCGATCAGCAGGCTGAGCGCCGGGTCGATCCAGGCCGCACCGGTCAGCGCCATCACGCCGGCGCCGACGACCACCGCCAGCGATACGCCGGCATCGGCGGCCATGTGCAGGAAGGCGCCGCGGATGTTCAGGTCGTCGTGGCGGCCGCGCATGAACATCAGCGCTGTGCCGGTGTTGATCAGCACCCCCAGGCCCGCGACGATCATTACCGGCGTGGTCGCGACCTCGGCGGGCTCGTTGAACCGCCGCACCGCTTCCGAGACGATCACCCCCACCGCCACCAACAGGAGCACGGCGTTGGCTAGCGACGCCAGGATCGAGGCCTTGCCGAGGCCATAGGTGCGCCGGGACGTGGGCGCCCGCTTGGCCAGCACCGCGGCGGTCCAGGCCATCACCAGGCTCAGCACGTCGGAGAGGTTGTGGCCAGCGTCGGCCAGCAGGGCGAGGGAGCCGAACCACAGGCCGGCGATCGCTTGGCCGAGCACCAGGGCGGTGTTCAGCGCGACTGCGACGGCGAACGCCCGGCCGGCGTCCGGCGGCGGCCCGTGGTGATGCCCGGGGCCATGATGGTGGCCGCCGTGACCATGGTGATGGTCATGGCCGTGCGCGTGATGATGACCGTGGTGGTCGTGGCCCATGGCCCTATCTCTCACCCGGAGGCCCCGGCGGCAACGGGGCGGCCGACCAGCGCCTCGGCGCGCCGGGTGGCCGCCGAAAGCCGCTGCGACCAGTCCGCGATCAGCGCCGCCGCGTCGGTTTCGTCGAGCTTGCCGGGCGCGTGGTACGGACCGTCCCAGACCACCGCGCCGCGGCCGAACGGTGCGGCGAACATGACCTTGTCCCAGGTGTTCAGCTGGGTCGCCGGATGAGCGGCGATGCCCATCAGGAACACCGGCGCGCCGGTGCGCCTCGCGATCTGCAGTGCGCCGGCGGCGACCACCTCGTTAGGGCCGCGGGGGCCGTCGGGCGTGATCACCAGCGCCCCGCCGTCGCCGACCCAGGTCATCGCCTCGCGGAAGCCCGCCACCGCCGCCCGCGCCTTGGCGGTGTCCCCGGGCTTGGCCGACGAGACGCGGATGGCCGGGAAGCCAGCCCTCGCCAGCGCCTGCGCGATGAACTCGCCGTCGGCCGAGGGCGAGATCATCGCCCGCGTCCTCTTGCGCCACCACTGCGGGGCGGTCGCCAGGCAGAGGGGGATGCGGCCATGCCAGAAGAGGGCGATAGCGCCGCCCTCGCCGGCCAGCGCCGGCTCGACGCAGTCGACGTTCTCGTGCCGCCAGCGGATGGTGCGCAGCACAAGCTTGAGGTAGGCCGCCAGCACCCACCCCAGGAACGACTGGACCGCCGGATTGCGGAGCAGTCCCTTCAAGCGGCGGTCTCCGACTCCAGGTCCTGGGTCTTGGCCAGGCGCGCGTAGAGGCCGCGCTTGCGGATCAGGGCGGCGTGGTCGCCCTCCTCCACCACCTTGCCCCGGTCGATGACGTAGATGCGGTCGGCGGCTCGGACGGTGGAGAGCCGGTGGGCGATCAGCATGGTGGTGCGGCCGGCCATCAGCCGGGCGAGCGCCGTCTGCACCTGGGCCTCGCTCTCCGCGTCCAGGGCGCTGGTGGCCTCGTCCAGCAGCAGGATGGGCGCGTCCTTCAGGAAGGCCCTGGCGATGGCGATCCGCTGGCGCTGGCCGCCGGAGAGACGGGCGCCGGCCTCGCCGACGCTGGTGTCATAGCCGTTCGGCAGCTCGGCGATGAAGTCGTGCGCCGCCGCCGCCTTGGCCGCCGCCTCGATCTCGGCGGCGGAGGCTTCCGGGCGCGCATAGGCGATGTTGGCGCGGATGGTGTCGTCAAACAGGAACGGCTCCTGGGTGACGAGGGCGATCTGGTCGCGCAGGGAGGCGAGCGTGACGTCGCGCACGTCCACCCCATCAATGGTCACCCGGCCCTTGGTCACGTCGTAGAAGCGCGGGATCAGGTTGAGGATGGTGGTCTTGCCGCCGCCAGAGGGGCCGACCAGGGCCACCGTCTCGCCGCGCCGCACGTCGAGGTTCACGCCGCTGAGAGCCGGCGGGCCCTCGGCGTAGGCGAAGCCGACGTTCTCGAACCGGAT
>JAESGR010000762.1_pt1 | contig 15572 bp, 17 predicted proteins | sample 9269771 | NCBI WGS metagenome assembly JAESGR01 (sample SAMN15739572, study PRJNA653492) | algae metagenome | isolation source: Chroococcus sp. CMT-3BRIN-NPC107 and co-occurring heterotrophs from well... | place: USA: Clark Mountains Wilderness, California | collected 2010-04-18
AGCGTCAGCACGTCCCGCCGCTCGCCCATGTAGTTCATGAACACGTACGGGTGCTTGTCCGAGGTCACGGGGTGCGAATAGGCGCCCGACTGCTTGCCGGCGCGGGGCCGGGCGTCGATCCAGGGCTGGGCGAAGAAGCTGCGGGCGCTGTCGGCGAACCGCGGCGCCAGCGCGGCGAAGCTGTCCAGCACCATGGCTTGCGCTTCGGTCCAGGTGAAGGTGCGCGGCGCACTGGTGTCGAGCGGGGCGTTGCGGTCCCAATAGTCAAGCTTGGACCGGCCCATCACCTTGGCCTTGAGCTGATAGTAGCGGTGGCTGACCGAGGGATAGGACTCCACCACCGCGGCGACCAGCGCCTCGACTGCGTCGGCGTCCACCTCGTTGGCGATGTGGCGCGAGGCGGCGGGGCTGGGGTAGCGCCGCCAGCGATCTTCCACCTGCTTTTCGAAAGCCAGGGTATTGAGCGCCAGCGACAGCACCGGCGTACGCTCCTCGAGCGCTTTGGCGAGGCCCTGGGCGGCCTGCTTGCGCCGCTCCGGCAGCGGGTCGGATAGGCGGTTGAGGGCTTCCGGCAGGGTCAGGGTGTCCCGCCCGGCCTTGGCCGTCAGCCGGGCGAGCGTCTCGTCGTAGAGCCGCACCCAGTTGGCCACCGCGGGACTGCGGTCCAGCAGCATCCGCTCCAGCTCACCGCTGAGCTCGTGCGGGCGCGACAGGCGCAGGCGCCGCAGCCACGGCCGCCAGACCGCGGCCTTCGGATAGGCGTCGAGCGCGGCCTCCAGCTCGGCGTCCTCCAGCTGGTTGATCTCCAGGGTGAAGAACAGGGCCAGCGAGGCGATCTCGGTCGTGCGGGTCCGAAGGTCGGCCTCGAACTTGGCCCAGGCCGGATCGTCCCGGGCGGTGGAGGCGGCCAGGCCCGCGAAGGCGCCGACGGCGCCCAGCAGGTTGGCGCCGCGCTCGTACAGACGGACGCCCTCGTCCAGCAGGCCGCCGAGGCGGGCCGCGTCGGCGCGCGCCTCGATCAGCTTGCCCTCCAGCTTGGCCAGCTGTTCGGCCGCCGCGCGGGCGGTGTCGAGATCGGCCTGGATCTTCGGATCCTCGCGGCCGGCGTAGAGGTCGTCGAGCCGCCACTGCGGCAGGGCGTCGGGATTGAATGGCGCGTTCATGAGGCCCCTATAACCGATGGCGCGGCGCGGAACGACGACGATCGCGCGCCGCCTCCGCCCCAAGACGTGTGCAGGTTGCATCCGGTTTTCCAGTGCCGGCGGCGTGGTAACGTTTTCGCCTGGGATCAGGTGCGGCCAAGGCTCGGCCGACGGACTGGGAACATCACCATGCGCAGACACATCCGTGGGCTTCTCGTCGCGACAGCCGTGGCCGGCGGTGCAGGCCAGGCCGCGGCCCAGGCCTGGCTGACCGTCAACGAGCGGCAGGCGCGGCTGGACGAGCGGATCGACCGCGGCGTGCGCACCGGCGCGCTCACCCGCGAAGAGGCCGCCCGCCTGCGCGCCGACTTCCGCTACCTCGCCGACCTGGAGGCCCGCTACCGCATCGGCGGCCTGAGCGCGGCCGAGCGGGCCGACCTCGACCGCCGCTTCGACGACCTCTCCGCTCAGATTGGCGACGAGGCTCGCGACTGGGACCGCGGCTTCGAGGAGCCGGATGACGACCGGGCGGACTGGCGCGAGGATCAGTGGCGCGGCGACCGGTCCGACGGCTTCGAGGCCCGCGCCGACCGCCTCCTCGAGCGGATCGACCGCGCCCGCCGCGAGGGCCGCCTCACCGCCCCCGAAGCCGCCCGTCTACGCGCCGAACTCGACCAGCTGGTCCGCGACGAGGCCCGCTACACCGCCGAAATCGAACGCCGCGCCGGCACCTTGTCGGCCCGCATCCGGGATGGGCGCGACTACGACTACTGAGGGCTCAGCACGGCGGGCGTGACGTCGGCGATCCGGACGATGCGCGCCCGCCAGGGCATCGGCGTCGCCTCCCAGCTGCAGGTGTAGCGGCCGGCGACGTCGGTCCAGTTCGCCGCGATGCGACCCTCGTAGCGGCACGACTGACCGTCCGGGTGTTGGCGGTGGAGCGTGACCTCGCGCCCGCGGCCGCTGAGCTCCAGCACCGCCTGCACCCGCTCGCCGGCCGGATGCCACCAGTAGGCGTCGAAGACGGTGCTGGTCCCGCGCCGGATCCAGACGCCCCGCCAGCCGCTGACCTCGTCCTCCTCCCAGACCTGGCCGAGCGCATCGCCGTGCGGCGGGCGTTCGGAAGGCTCGCTCTGCGGCAGTGGCGGCCAGTCCGGCTGTGGCGGGATGGGCGGCGGCGCCACGGTCGCGGCGGCGGCGAGTGGGGCGGCGGCGAGGCCGAGGACGAGGAGCAGGCGTCGGATCATGCCCCAACAGATGAGCGCATTCTCCTGAGCGGCGGATGAACGCGCGCGGCGCCTAGGGCAGCTCGCCGCGGCTGACGGCGATGCCCATCTGCAGGCTGCGTCCGATCATCTCCGCCCTTTCGATCACCAGGGCGGCCGCCTTGGGCGGCCAGACCTCGCGGGCCGTCTCTCGGAAGAGTTCGAGCCAGCGGCCGAAATGGACAGGCTCGATGCCGCCGACCTGGACGTGCGCGGCCATGGGCCGGCCCTTGAAGCGGCCGGTCATCAAGAGCACCGAGCTCCAGAAGTCGCAGAGCTTCTCCAGGTGCTCTTCCCAGTCGTCCACGGCGCCGTTGAAGATCGGCCCCAGCACGGGCTCGGCCCGGACCTTGCCGTAGAAGGCGTGCACCAGCTCGGCGATCATCGCCTCGGTCACGCCCGCGCCGTAGCCGGGCGCGAGTTGGGTGCGGTCTTTGCGGGGCGCCTCGGTAGTCATGGACCCGCATATGGCGCTGATCGGCTCCGCATCCAATTCCGGAAGGCTACCTAAGCCCGTCATCCCGGCCGGCCCGAGAGGCCGATCCGGGACCCAGAGTCATGCGAGGTCGGCTGGGTCCCGGCTCTCCGCTCGCTGCGGCCGGGACGACGGATGAGATTACCCCCGGCTCGGCAGCACCACCACCGCGTGGCCGGGGCAGGTGGCCTCGCCGTTCTGGTTGAGCACGTTGGTCTCCAGGCGGACCTGGTTCTCGCCGCCGACCGTGCCCTTCTCGACCACCTTGCCGACCACCGTCAGGGTGTCGCCCTTCTGGTTGATGGCGCGGTACTGGCAGCCGATCTCGCGGATCTCGGCCTCGTCGCCGATCCAGTCGCGCAGGGCGTTGACGAGGTAGGCGTAGCGCAGGTTGCCCATGCCGAAGCCGCCCTTCTCGTTGCCGGCCCTGCGGCCGGCCTCGTCGTCCATGTGGAAGGGGACGAACTCGTCGTTCACCGCCGCATAGCGGTTCCAGTGCATGTAGTCGGTGGTGCGGCTCCAGCCCGGCAGCTCGTCGCCGACCTGCACATCCTCAAAGTAGACGTTCACGGTCATCTGGGCCCCCTCAGTACTGGATCGACGTGGAGATGCGGCGGCGGACGAACTCGCCCTTCTGGTTCGTCCATTCGGTCTCGCGGAACGAGTAGAGCATCAGGCCGAAGCGGCCCTGGCGCTCGTTGAAGTCGGACAGCCGGGTCTTGGAGGTGATCACGTCGCCCGGGCGCATCGGGACGCCATAGGTGTCGGTCTGGCCGCCGTTCATGTTGGTCAGCCGCAGGCCGTCCTTGCGCGGGGTCCCCTGCCCCATGGCCACACGCGGCCGCTCGACGGGCCAGGCGAAGGGGTTGAAGTCATTGGGCGCGATAATCCCGCCCCACCGGGTCGCCTTGGCGTACTCCTCGTCCCAATAGACGCGCGGCGGGGTCTCGGGCCAGTAGGTGGCGATCGCCCATTTGCGGATGTCCGAGGCCGCAATCGCCGGCGAGACCCGCTCTCCGCCCCACTTTCCCTTCTGCTCCTGAAGCTCAGGAGTGACCAGGGTGTCGACGCCCTGCGCCATCGTAATCCTCCACCATCGTTGTCGTTGTTGGCGCCAGCTAAGCAGCGGGCGCCGGGCGAGGCAACGCCCCCTCCCTCTCCCGACGCGACGCGCGAGGGGAGAGGAGGCTAGAACCTTTGCGTCGCCAGCAAGATGTTGGTCTCAGTCTGGGCGATGCCTTCGATGAGGCGGATGTCGTCGAGGGTGCGGGAGAATTCGGCCAGGTTCTCGCACGCCAGTTCGGCGATCAGGTCCCAGCGGCCGTTGGTGGAGTGGATGGCCTCCACCTGCTTGAAGCCGCGCAGGGCCTTCACGACGGCGCTCGAGCGCTCGCCCTCGATGTTGATGACCATCACCGCGCGGATCCGCTGGTCCTCGACGTCCGGCCGGGTTTTGATGGTGAACCCCAGGATGTCGCCCTGAGCCACCATCCGCTCGATGCGGTTCTGCACCGTGCCGCGGGAGACCTTCAGCTGGGCGGCCAGGCTGGAGATCGATTCGCGGGAATTGGCGCGCAGCAGGCTGACCAGCTTGCGGTCGGTCTCGTCCATGACAGAATGACAGCAGATACTTCCATTAAGTCAATCATCCCGCGGATTTGACGCAACAGTACAGCTATTCGCTAGCTGAACGGGTCGGCATCCTTATCCCATCGCGCTGTGAGTTGGGGTGTTGCGATGACCAGCCGTCCGCTGATCCTGATGACCGATCCTGGCCACTACGAGGTCAGTTACCAGATCAATCCTTGGATGCGGCCCGACGCCTGGGCCGAGTGCGGGGCCACGCGGGCCGAGGCGGCCCGAGGGGCCTCTGCGGCCCTCTGCGCGGCGCTGCAGATGGTCGGCGCGCAGGTGGAGATCCTGGCCGGCAAGCCCGGCCTGCCGGACATGGTCTTTCCGGCCAACGCGGCGGTGGTGCTGGACGGCGTCGCCCTGATGGCCCACTTCCGCCATCCGGAGCGCCAGGGCGAGGAGGCGCCGTTCCGCCAAGGCTTCGAGGCGCTCCGCGCCCGCCGGCTGATCGACGAGATCGTCGCCCTGCCGCCCGGCCTGTTCCAGGAAGGCGCCGGCGACGCCCACTGGGACGCCCATCGCCAGCTGTTCTGGACCGGCTACGGCCCGCGCTCGGCGAAGGAAGCGACCCCGGTGATCGCCGAGGTGTTCGGCCAGGAGGTTGTCGCGCTCGAGCTGGCGACCCAGCAGTTCTACCACCTCGACACCTGCTTCTGCCCGCTGCCCGGCGGCGAGGTGCTCTACTTCCCGCCGGCCTTCACCGAGGCAGGCCGGGCGGCCATCGCCGCCTTCACCGACCCCGAGCAGCGCATCGAGGCCAGTCCCGACGAGGCCGGCGCCTTTTGCGTCAACGCTGTCTGCCTCGGTCGCACGGTGGTCATGGCCAAGGCGCCCGCGCGGCTGAAGGCGATCCTCGCCGAGCGCGGCTACCGCGTGGTCGAGATCGACCTTTCCCCCTTCATCCTCTCCGGCGGCGCGGCCTTCTGCATGACCCTGCGCCTGGACCAGACCGCCGCCCGTACGCGTCCCGCCCTTCCCTTCGCCGCCAACGCCTGAGGCCCGCCATGACCGACACCATGATCCGCGATGCCGCCGCCGACCTGATCGGCCTGGAGACCATCTACGGCGCCACCAACTACAAACCGCTGGACGTCGTCCTGACCCGCGGCGAGGGCGTCTACGTCTGGGACGTCAACGGCAAGCGCTACCTGGACTGCCTGGCCGCTTACTCGGCGGTCAACCAGGGCCACTGCCACCCGAAGATCGTCGCGGCCATGGTCGAGCAGGCCAGCCGGCTGACGCTGACCTCACGGGCGTTCCGCAACGACCAGCTGCCGCTGTTCTACGAAGAGCTCTGCACGCTAACCAAGAGCCACAAGGCGCTCCCGATGAACTCCGGCGCCGAGGCGGTGGAGACGGCCCTGAAGGTCGCCCGCAAGTGGGGCTATGAGGTCAAGGGCGTCGCCCGGGACAAGGCGGAGATCATCGTCTGCAAGCACAACTTCCACGGCAGGACCCTGACGGTGGTGGGCTTCTCGTCCGACCCTTCGACCTACCGCGGCTTCGGCCCGTTCGCGCCGGGGTTCGTCGCCGTGCCCTACGGCGACGAGAAGGCGCTCGAGGCGGCGATCACCCCGAACACCGTGGCTTTCCTGGTCGAGCCGATTCAGGGCGAAGCCGGGGTGATCGTGCCGCCAGCCGGCTACATGAAGAAGGCTCGCGAGCTCTGCACCAAACACAACGTGGTGCTGATCTGCGATGAGGTGCAGACCGGCCTCGGCCGCACCGGCAAGCTGCTGGCCGAGGAGCACGAGGGCATCGAGGCCGACCTGACCCTGGTGGGCAAGGCGCTCTCCGGCGGCTTCTACCCGGTCTCGGCCGTGCTCTCGAATGACGAGGTGATGAGCGCCATCAAGCCGGGCGAGCACGGCTCCACCTTCGGCGGAAACCCGCTGGCCTGCGCCGTCGCCCGCGCGGCCCTGAAGGTGCTGGTGGAAGAGGACCTGGTCGGCAATTCCGAGCGCATCGGCGCCCGGCTGAAAGCCGGCCTCGCCTCGATCGAGAGCGACAAGGTCAAGGAGGTGCGCGGCCGCGGCCTGATGCTCGCCCTGGAGCTTCACGAAGACCTCGGCGGCGCGCGCCCCTACTGCGAGGCGCTGCAACACCGCGGCATCCTCTGCAAGGACACCCACGACCACACCATCCGCATCTCGCCGCCCCTGGTGCTGACCGCCGACCAGGCCGACTGGATCGCCGAGCAGTTCGAGGCGGTGCTGTTGAGCTAGCCTCCGTCAGGTCTTCGGCGGCGGTCCGCCCCGGGGGCTGGGCATGGCCGGTGCAGGCTGGCCCTTGGCTTCGCCGATGATGTAGGCGCGCAGGTCCTCGGCTTCGGCGGGGGTGACCCAGGCCTTGAAGCTGGGCATGCCGCGGGGAGCCAGGGCGCCGTCGATGACGACCGAGCGGAAGCTCTCGGGGGAGAGCAGCATTTGCGAGGTCTTCAGGTCCGGCAGGAAGGCGCCGGAGGCGTTGGGTCCGTGGCAGACCTGGCAGTTGGTGTGGAACAGCTCGAAACCGCGGCGCACGTCGCCCGTGGAGGAGACGTTCGTCAGGTCGAGCTTCACCTTCTCGGGCAGCTGGTAGGCCGGCGCAGTCGCCTTGCCGCCGAGCTTTAACACCAGCAGGCGCCCCGGGAGCCTGGGGCGGTCCGGCAGCACGAAGGGCGCTGAGAGCGCGCCAGCGCCGCCGTACCCGACCATAATGGCGACATACTGCTCGCCCCCGAGCTCGTAGGTCATCGGCGCGGCGATGACGCCGTTGGTGGTCTTGTAGGTCCACAGCTTCTTGCCGGTGCCGGCGTGGTAGGCGGAGAACTCGCCCTGCGCCGCGCCCTGGAAGACGAGGTCGCCCGCGGTGGTCAGCACGCCGGCGTTCCAGAAGTAGGGATGGTCGACGGTCCAGCGGGCCTTTTGGGCGATGGGGTCCCAGGCGATCAGCTGGCCCTTGATCATCGCCTTGGTGGCCGCGAGCACCGCCTGGTCGGTCGGCAGGGCGTTGGCCAGGAAATCCAGGCCGGTGTTCCAGGCGCCAGGCCGGTAGGAATAGTCGGCCGCCGCGGTGGTGTAGGCGAACGGCACCTGCTGGGCCGGGATGTAGACCAGGCCGTGCTTGGGGTTGAACGCCATCGGGTGCCAATTGTGGGCCCCGAACGGCGCCGGCATCTGGATCGCAGGCGCGTTCTGGTAGCGCGCGGCGGGGTTCTCGATCGGCCGGCCGGTCCGCGTATCGATGCTGGTGGCCCAGGTCACCGGGACATAGTTCTTGGCGCTGATCAGCTGGCCGGTGGCGCGGTCGAGGACGTAGAAGAAGCCGTTCTTGGGCGCCTGCATCAGCACCTTGCGGACCTGCCCGCCGATGTTCAGGTCGGCCAGGATGATGTGTTGGGTGGCGGTGTAGTCCCAGGTCTCTCCGGGGGTCGTCTGGTAGTGCCAGACGTAGGCGCCGGTGTCGGGCTTCAGGGCCAGGATCGACGAGACGAACAGGTTGTCCCCGACCCCGTTCGAGCGGACCTGGTGGTTCCAGGGCGAGCCGTTGCCGACGCCGATGTAGAGGATGTCGAGCGCCGGGTCGTACGCCATGGCGTCCCACACCGTCGCCCCGCCGCCGGACTGCTTCCAGCCCTCGCCCGACCAGGTGGCGGCCGCCTTCTCGGCCATCACCTTGTCGGAGGCGGCGTTGTCGGGCAGCCCATGCGGATTGGGCGCGGTGTAGAATCGCCAGGCGAGCTGGCCGCTCTCGGCGTCGTAAGCGGAGAGATAGCCCCGCACACCGTATTCGCCGCCGCCGTTGCCGATCAGCACCTTGCCTTTGATCACCCGAGGCGCGCCGGTGATGGTGTAGGGCTTCGAGGTATCGGTGGTCTGGACGCTCCAGACCGGCTTTCCGGTGGCCGCATCGAGGGCGATCAGCCGCCCGTCGAGGGCGCCGACGTAAACCTTCCCCTTCCAGACGGCGACGCCGCGGTTCACCACGTCGCAGCAGGCGTCCATGCCCTTCTGGCCGGGCACCTTGGGATCGAATGACCACTTGAGCTGCCCGGTGCGGGCGTCGAAGGCGTAGACCTTTGACCAGGCGGTGGTGGTGTAGAGCACCCCATCGACCATCAGGGGCGTCGCCTCCTGGCCACGGTCGGTGTCGAACTCGGCGTGCCAGGCCAGGCCCAGTTGGCCGACGTTCTCCGCGTTGACCTGCGTCAGCGGGCTGAAGCGCTGCTCAGAATAGCTGCGGCCGTAGGACAGCCACTCGGCGTTGCCTTCGGCGGCTTCGAGCCGCGCCTGGTCGACGCCACGCGGCGCCGCGGCCTGTTCGCCACGCTGACAGGCGGCGGCCAGCAGAAGGGCCGCGCACACCAAGAAGAACCTGGCCGCTCGCATCTATTCCTCCCCGGACAGGCCGATCTGGCGCAGCCTTGTCGAAGGACACTCAAGCGCGGCCGGAGCGGGGCCGCAAGCGGGACGCTGCGTTAACCCCTGACTCAGCTCTCCGAAACCCGCCCTTTACCCCCCGGGCTGTATCACCGCGAGACAACGAGCCCCGTCCGGACCTCAGGTCGAGAGATGGGCAAGCAGAGTTTCACGGTGGGTGTGTTCAAGATGAGCAAGACCGTCCTGGTCGTCGACGACGACCCGACCCAGCGCCGGCTGATCCAGGCCGTGCTCGAGCGGGAAGGCTTCAGCGTCGTACACGCCGAGAGCGGCGATGAGGCGATCACGCACCTCAATTCCGGGGCGGCGGTCGATCTGATCCTGCTGGACCTGGTCATGCCCAAGCTGTCGGGCCAGGAGGCGCTCGCCGAGATGCGGGCCCGCGGCTTCAACCAGCCGGTGATCGTGCTGACCGCCCAGGGCGGCATCGACACTGTCGTCAAGGCCATGCAGGCCGGCGCCGCCGACTTCTTCGTGAAACCGGCGAGCCCCGAGCGGATCATGGTCTCGATCCGCAACGCGCTCTCGATGGGCGCCCTGAAGGGCGAGGTCGAGCGGCTGAAGAAGCACGCCAGCGGCCGCTTCACGTTCCAGGACATGGTCGGGACCAGCCCCGGCATGCAGCTGGTCCGGCGAATGGGCGAGCGGGCGGCCAAGTCGTCGATCCCGATCCTGATCACCGGCGAGAGCGGCGTCGGCAAGGAAGTCATCGCCCGGGCGGTGCACGGCTCGTCCGACCGCGCCGGCAAGCCCTTCGTAGCGGTGAACTGCGGCGCCATCCCCGAGAACCTCGTGGAGTCGATCCTGTTCGGCCACGAGAAGGGCAGCTTCACCGGCGCCACCGACAAGCACCTGGGCAAGTTCCAGGAAGCCAACGGCGGCACCCTGTTCCTCGACGAGGTCGGCGAACTGCCGCTGGAGATGCAGGTCAAGCTGCTGCGGGCGCTTCAGGAGAGCGAGATCGACCCGGTCGGCTCCAAGCGCAGCGTGAAGGTCGACGTACGGATCGTCTCTGCCACCAACCGCGACCTGTCGCAGGCGGTGAAGGAAGGCCGCTTCCGGGAGGACCTGTTCTACCGCCTGAACGTCTTCCCGATCGAGGCCCCGTCCCTGCGCGAGCGCAAGGAGGACATCGCCCCCCTAGTCGACCACTTCATCCGCAGGTTCAACGTCGAGGAGGGTAAGAGCGTCGTCGGCGCCTCGGCCGAGACCCTAGCCTGCCTGACCGCCTTCGACTGGCCCGGCAACGTCCGCCAGCTGGAGAACGCTGTGTACCGCGCCATCGTGCTGGCCGACGCGCCCTACCTGCAGCCCTACGACTTCCCGGCGATCTCCGGCCAGGCCGCGCCGATGCCGGAGGCCGCCGGCTCTCCGATGGCCAGCCTGCCCACCGCCGAGCAGCTGGTGGCCGAACGGCCGGTGGACGCGCCGGTGCGCATCCTCGACGAGCGGGGCCACCTGCGCACGCTGGAGGAGATCGAACGCGACCTCATCCAGTTGGCCATCGAGATCTACGCCGGCCACATGAGCGAAGTCGCCCGCCGCCTCGGCATCGGCCGCTCGACCCTCTACCGCAAGGTCCGCGAGCAGGGGCTGGAAGAGGTCCTCAAGAGCGCCGAAGAGGCGGCGTAGAGTCCAGCGGCCGCTGCTCCTACCTTCCCGGCGGAGCGGCGGGAGGTAGTAGCCAGGGGGGACTTAGTCCCGCATCGCGACGCGGAACGCGGCGTCGCATTCCACGAGGTCCCGCTCGGGGCCGGGATCGTTGCGGGCGACTTCGGCGTCGGCCTTGTTCGCCGCGGCCTCTAGGTCCTGGCGCTGCACGTCCTGGGACAGCCTGGCCTCGTCGGCGAAGGACTTGGCCGCGACGCCCCAGAACAGCATCTGGTCGAGCCGTCGGCGGGCGTCCGACGGCAGCTCGGTGCGCGACATGGCGTCGATGACGGCGAAGCAGCGATTGGCCATGTGATAGGCCGACATGGACTCGGCGGGCTCCAGCGCCTGGGCGCCGGCGGGAAGTCCGGCGAGCGTCGCGGCGAGGGCGCAGGCGACGGCGTAACGATTCATGGTTCTCCCCCAGCAACGGCGTGAGGCTACCGGGGGAACGCTGTCCGCCGCCTGTGGTGGATGGGCGCGGCTGCCCAGAGTGGGCTCACTCGTCGGGCTTGGTCCGCTTCTTGAAGCCGCGGCGGGAAAGCGTCTTCTTCTCGCCGGCCGCCTTGGCGGCGATCTCCTTCAGCTTGACGTGCTGCATCGCCGAGAGCGCCTCGCCGGGCGCCCCCTTCTCCGGATCGCCGAATGCGCGGCCGAACGTCTTCAGGCGGTCCTCGACGCTGCCGAGGAACTCGCCTTCCCATTCCGAGAGCTTGACGCCGGCGCGCTCGGCCTTGCGGCGGGCGCGCCGGAGCGCGTTGAGCGCGGCCCGCTTGGCCTGCGCCTTCCGATCGGGAAGCTTGCGCTTCAAATCTCTCCGAGCGCGGAGAGGTAGAGATCCAGGATCGCCTCCTCCTCCTGCCGCGTGGCCCGGTCCTGCTTGCGGAGGCGGATCACCTTTCGCAGGATCTTGGTGTCGAAGCCGTTGCCCTTGGCCTCGGCCATCACTTCCTTGATCTGCTCGGCCACCTCGGCCTTCTCCTGCTCCAGCCGCTCGATCCGCTCGATGATGCTTTTGAGCTGCGTCTGCGCCGTGGAGTTGAGCACGTCGATGTTCGAGCTGTCATCAGCCATGGCGGCGCCCTTGTGAGGTGAGGAAGAAGGAAGGCGCGGAACCTAGCGGCGGGCCCAGCCCCTGTCACGCGGCGCTGAACCTGAGCCGCGGCCGGATCGTTGAGACGGATCGACGCGGAGACTGCGATGGCCGATTCCCAGCCTTCTCGACCCACCCAGGCCGACGCCGAGGCGGCCGTCCGTACGCTGATCGAGTGGGCGGGTGATGATCCGGACCGCGAGGGTCTGCTGGAGACGCCCGGCCGGGTGGCCAAGGCGTATCGCGAGCTGTTCTCGGGCTACGAGGCCGATCCGCGGGCCTATCTGGAGAAGACCTTCGAGGAGGTCGGCGGCTACGACGAGCTGGTGGTGCTGACCGACATCCGGGTGGTGAGCTTCTGCGAGCACCACATGCTGCCGTTCCTCGGCCGAGCGCACGTCGGCTACCTGCCGCGCAACCGCGTGGTGGGCATCTCCAAGCTGGCGCGGGTGGTGAACGGCTTTTCCCGCCGCCTGCAGATCCAGGAGAAGCTGACCTCTCAGGTCGCCGAGGCGATCCAGGACATCCTGCAGCCCAAGGGCGTCGGCGTGGTGATCCAGTCCGAGCACAGCTGCATGACCATGCGGGGCGTCAACACGCCCGGCAGCCTGCTCACCACCAGCACACTGCTGGGCGAGGTGCGGGACGATCCGCGCACCCGGCAGGAGTTTCTCGAGCTGGTCCGCTCGGCGGCCGTCAAATAGGCCGGGTTCGGAGGGTTTACAGCTTGAGGCGCCAAGCCTAAGCCGCCTGGGAGCAACAATCGCGGGGACCGGACGATGCGATGGTTTCAGGCGCTCATGCCGAAGGAAGAGCGCTTCTTCGACCTGTTCGACAGCCACGCCCGGACCCTCAGCCAAGGCGCGCACGCCCTGCGCCGGCTGCTGGACGGCGGCGACAAGGTCCCGGAGTGGTGCCAGGCCATCGCCCAGCACGAACACGAGGCCGACCTGATCGCCCGCGAGGTCATGCTGGCCGTCCGCCGGACCTTCATCACACCGTTCGACCGGTCCGACATCCGCGGCCTGATCTCCTCGATGGATGACGCCGTCGACCAGATGCACAAGACGGCCAAGGCGATCACCCTCTACGAGGTGCGCGAGTTCGAGGATCCCATGCGGACGCTCGGCGACATTATCGTCAAGACCGCCGACATCACCGCGGAATCGACGCCGCTGCTGCGCCAGATGGGCCCCAACGCCGCCCGGCTGAACGTGCTGACCGAAGAGGTCGGCCGGCTGGAGGAGGAGTCCGACCACCTCTACGACGCCGGGATGCAGGCCCTCTTCAAGGGCAGCCGGGCCGACCCGATGGCCTTCATCGTCGGGGCCGAGATCTACGATCACCTGGAGAAGGTGGTCGACCGCTTCGAGGACGTGGCCAACCGGATCAGCGGCGTGCTGATCGAGCACCTATAGGCGCGCCCGTGGACCTCGGGGGCGTCTCGCTGCTGCTGATCGTTCTGGTCGGCGTCGCCTTGGCGTTCGACTTCCTGAACGGCCTGCACGATGCGGCGAACTCCATCGCTACGGTCGTCGCCACCCGCGTGCTGCCGCCCCTGGTGGCGGTCGGTTTCGCGGCCTTTTTCAACTTCGCCGCCTACTTCTTTTTCGGCGTCCACGTGGCCAACACGGTGGGCAAGGGCATCATCGATCCCGGCACCGTCAGCGACGCGGTGATCTTCGGGGCCCTGATGGGCGCGATCAGCTGGAACCTCATCACCTGGTGGGCCGGCATTCCGTCGTCGTCCTCGCACGCCCTGATCGGCGGGCTGATCGGCGCCGGGCTGGCCAAGACCGGTTTTTCGGCGGTGGTCTGGACCGGGGTGCTGAAGACCGCCTCGGGCATCATCATCTCGCCGACCCTGGGCTTCACCCTGGCCGTCCTGCTGGTGCTGATCGTCAGCTGGATGTTCGCCAGGGCCACGCCGGCGATCGCCGACGCCACCTTCCGCAAGCTGCAGCTGGTCTCGGCGGCGCTCTATTCGCTCGGCCACGGCGGCAACGACGCCCAGAAGACCATGGGGATCATCGCCGTCCTGCTGTTCTCCCACGGGCACCTGGGCGAGACCTTCCACGTGCCGACCTGGGTGGCGATCAGCTGCTACGTGGTCATCGCCCTCGGAACCATGTTCGGCGGCTGGCGCATTGTTCACACCATGGGCTCGAAGATCACCCGCCTCTCGCCCCAGCAGGGGTTTTGCGCGGAGACCGGCGGGGCGATCACCCTGTTCTTCTTCACCAACCTGGGGATCCCGGTCTCGACCACCCACACCATCACCGGGGCCATCGTGGGCGTCGGTTCGGCCCGGCGGGTGTCGGCGGTGCGCTGGAACGTGGCCGGCTCGATCGTCTGGGCCTGGGTCTTCACCATGCCCATGGCCGGGCTGATGGGCGCCTTCTTCTACGGGCTGGCGCGGTTCGCGGACCGGGCCTTCGGGTGACATGCCCAAGTCCCGCACCACGCCCCTGATCCAGTACGCCGCCCTCCCCTGGCGGAAGGTGGCCGACGGGCGGATCGAGGTGATGCTGATCACCTCGCGCGAGACGCGCCGTTGGGTGATCGCCAAGGGCTGGCCGATCACCGGCCTGGCGCCCGGCGACTCGGCGGCGCAGGAGGCGCTCGAGGAGGCCGGCGTGCAGGGCGAAGTCTGGGCCGAGCCGGTCGGAGCCTACGACTACGAGAAGCGGCTGAAGAACGGGGCGCTGCAGCCGGTGGAGGTCGCGGTTTTTCCCCTTCGTGTGCAACAGGAGCTGGACGCCTGGCCGGAGAAGGGCCAGCGCGAGCGGCGCTGGTTCGCCGCCGCCGAGGCCGCCGGCCTGGTCGCCGAGCCCCGCCTCTCCGAACTGATCCTCGACTTCGGCGGCCGCAGCTAGGCGAGACTGCGCCGGCGCCGCGCCAGCAACCCGCGGACGCAGGCATGCAGGCTGACGATCGCGAACAGCATCAGCAGCGGCAGCGCCGGCAGGGCGTACACGTGGTCCGCGGCCGGGAACGACAGGGCGTCGATCAGGGCGAGGATCAGCGCCCTGGCCGCCACAGCGCCCAGCAGCGCCGTGGCCAGGAGGACCGGGAACTCGATCCGCCGCCGCACCAGGCTCTGGCCCAGCAGCAGCACGAACGCCGCCAAGCCGGCGTAGACGATCGCCGCGTAGAGCGGATTGAGGCGGACGCTCAGGGCGAGCCAGAGCTGCGACAGGCGGGTCTTGAGGAACTGCTGGTTGTCTGGGCCGACCGTGTCGACGTACAGGCGCGCGTGGCCGAGTTGATGCGGCCCGGTGCCCAGGCCGGCGAGGTCAACGCGCGCGACGGCGGCGCCGGTCTGGCTGACCAGGTCCGCCCGGCAGGGCTGCGCGCGGTTGCACTCCACCTCCAGGACAAAGCGGTGGTGAGCGAACCCGGGATCGCCGAGGTTTGTCACCAGGTCCGGACTTGGACGCCGCTCGAAGCTGAGGATCTTCGCCTGGCCTCGCGGGCGCAGCTCGAACCACTCCTCGCCCCCGCCGACCAGCCACCCTTCAAGGCGGCGGCGCTGAACGGCTTCCTCGTAGTGCGGGCGGTTCAGGAACTCGTACATCTGGCGCCCGGTCGGCGCGGACAGGTCGGAGTAGAGCCCCGACGTCCACACCGGGTCCGCGAAGGCCATCACCTTGCCCACCGCGGCGAGCGAGCGCCCGACCTCGTCCAGCTCGTCCGCCCGCACCGGCGGAACGAAGGGAATCCGCCACGCTTCGCAGGTGAGCCGCCCCTGGTCGCAGGCGCGCGAGATCTCCTGGTCGACCTTCGCGTAGAAGGCGGCGGCCTCGGACGCGGATCTGTGCCGGCCCTGGGCGGCGGCGGCCTCCCGGAAATACCACATGAACCAGCCGCCCCCGATGTCGTCGCAGAGCCTGC
>JAESGR010000763.1_pt1 | contig 15539 bp, 16 predicted proteins | sample 9269771 | NCBI WGS metagenome assembly JAESGR01 (sample SAMN15739572, study PRJNA653492) | algae metagenome | isolation source: Chroococcus sp. CMT-3BRIN-NPC107 and co-occurring heterotrophs from well... | place: USA: Clark Mountains Wilderness, California | collected 2010-04-18
GCTGAGATTGCCTTAAGCCTGCGAACCTTAACTTACACCCAAGGTCGATGGCAGCAATTCTGGTCAAAAATTAATCGCTATGGGTTTACTCTTGCTGAATCCTTACATTAAATTTTGGTCATACCCGGTGAGGAGATAGCGATTGATGGCAAAAGTATCAAAAGCACCGTAGATCAAAGTGAGACAAGCTACCACTCTTTCGTAAATATGGTTTCGGTTTATAGCCAGCGGCAAGGTGTAGTGATAGCTCTGCAAGCATTTGAGTCCAAAAGTGCTAGTGAATTAAAGGTAGTGCAGAAACTGCTGGAGGCATTGGCTCTGCAAGATATGGTGGGGACACCCGATGCCTTGCACTGCCAAAAAAACTACACAGTTGATTGTTGAACATGGCAACGATTATGTGATTACCGTCAAGGGCAATCAACCTAAGCTATTTCACCAATTACAAGCCACTTGCGCAGAAAATCAGCCTACTGAGCGGTTTACTGATGTGGAAAAATCCCGTAACCGTTTCACCTGCCGCATCGTCAGTGTATTTGATGACATCAGTAAAATTGACAGCGATTGGTTAGGGATTAACCGCCTTGTCCAAGTAGACCGGATTGGTATTCGCGTTTGGGCAGCCTTATCAACAAACTAATTATTACATCAGTTCTTTAACTGCTTCTGCTGCCCGCTTTGCTCAAATTATTCGCGGACACTGGGGGATTGAAAACCGTCTACATTGGGTTAAAGATGTAATCTTTAAAGAAGATTCATTACCTTTGAAACATCACAATGCTGCTAGTAATTGGTCGTTGCTCCGCAATATCGTTATTAATCTTGCACGTCAACACGGCTATGATTCCCTGACCAAAGCTGAACGATTTTTCTCCCATAACATCCCTCAGCTATTTTCCCTTTTTCAGTGAATTATCCCTGAGAACCAAAAGGGAGGTAGAGACCTCACTCAAATAGCGATCGCAAGCTTCCAGAATCGGAGCGATATCGACATCCGTAGAGATGCATGAGGACAAGGGTTTTGGGCAATCTATCGAGTCGAATGGGGCACTTCGGTGCTTCCCATAGGAGGTTTGGGTTCCTGTTTTAGGGTGTGCGATTGCAGATAGAGTTCGCCCACAATCAGGGTAACGATAACGCCAACTAAACTGATAATCGCTCCATGCAGCCCAGAGAAGCTAATGGTAGCAGCGATCACAAGTGTTAAGGCTATGTAGGTACTTGCAACTTGAGCATGAGACCAACCAGACTGCTGTAGGCGTTGGTAGAGATGGCTGCGGTGGGCTTTTAAAATATTTTCGCTACGGATGAGGCGACGAACTAAGGTGTAAATGGCATCGCTAACGAGGGGGAGGGTGATAGCAAGGGCAGACCAAGCATGAACAATATCGTTGCTGGTATTGAGTAGAGCGATCGCCACAGTAGCCCCCAAAACAGTGCTGCCAGCATCTCCCATAAAAATCTTGGCGGGGGACCAGTTCCACCACAAAAAGCCGAGTAGCGCTGATACAAGTAGCCAGAAGAGCGGTTGATTAAGGTATAGTGCTAGGAAGCCTAGCTGGACTGCAGTGACACCAGCGACGAGACCGTCGAGACCGTCAAGGAAGTTGTAGAAGTTGATCAGGGCGGTTATGCCGATCACGGTGAAGGCGATCGCTAAGATAGTGCCAAGAGTGCCTAAAGTTGTTAGCCAAGGTTGGGGGAAGGAGTCGAAAAAGGTAACAGCTAGTCCAGCGGTAACTAACTGCACTAGGTAGCGCAGACTGGCTGGAATACCGCGCTGATCGTCAATTATGCCAATAAGTGCTAGAGGTGTGAGAATTAGCCAAAGAGTAGCTGGATCTGGGTTAGTTGTTTGGTTGTGAAATTGGGTGAAGTGGTCTTTAAAGACTGAGACAATCCCACTGGTAGCGGCAAAGGCGAGGATAAACCCTAATCCGCCGCCGCGTGATGTGGGTTGGGTGTGGGAACTGCGCTCGTTGGGAATATCGAGTAGGTGTTGGCTGAAACGCTGTCTGATTAGGGCGACGGTAAGTAGGCTAATCAGAAAACTGGCAAATAACAGAATTATTAATGGCATTGTGGTTGTAGGGTTTGCTCAAGACCTTGATCGAGCGTAAAGGGTGGCTGCCAATTGAGAGTGGTTTGAATGTGGCTGCTGTCAACACACAGGGAACCGAGCAGGCGATCAATGGTTGATGTGTTTAGGGGAATAGGTCTTTGGCTCAGGTATTGCACGGTATCTCCCAAATAACCTGTAAGTTTGAGTAAGCTGGGTGGAACTGGTAGGACGTTACAGGGTTTCCCTAAGTTGTAGGCAATCTTGTGGACGAGTTGGAGTGTGGAGAGATCTTGACCATCACTGACTAGAAAAATTTGATTGGCAGCTTTGGGATGGGTGAGACTGGTGGCGATCGCATCCACTAAGTTACCGACGAAAACAAAGCTGCGGCGATTCTTCACGCTGGCAAAAGGCAATGGCAAACCACGGTTCACCAGTTGGATCAGGCGTTCCATGTTGCCGGGATTACCAGGGCCGTAAACTAGGGTGGGACGTAGGATTGTCCAGGTCATGCTGCTTTGGTTAGCAAGGTTGATTAGAGCTTGTTCGGCTTGGAGTTTGCTGCGTCCATAGGGAGTATCTGGTTGGCAGGGAGAGTTTTCGGAGAGGGTTTGATCGCTCAGTGTGATCATGGCACCAATAGAGCTGATGAAGGCGAAGTGCTTGACACCTGCTTGAATTGCTTGTTTGACTAGGTTAGCAGTGCCTTCAGTGTTAATTTTAAAGAATTCTGCTTCTGGGTTGGCGGCTTTGTCTTGGAGGATGTGGGCGCGCGCTGCTAGATGGATTACTATATCGATACCTTTGAGAGCATAATTCCAGTTGGTAGTACCGTTAATATTACTGATGGTTACAGGTTCAACTGTGGGAGGGAGTTGGTGTAAGGGGTTACGAATAGTGCCGCTAATCTGCCAGTCTTGCTGGATGAGTTTGGGGATAAGATGGCTGGCAATAAAGCCAGTGGCTCCAGTAATTAGAATAGACTTCATCTTGATACTCTAAGATGTAGTATGGGTTTTATCAGGAAAAAAGCGATCGCTACCTAGTCCAAGAACCAGTGTGTTATTAGGTGTGCTCATTGCAACTGGGTTAATTGTTCTCATTGGGATTATTCCGTTGCGTTTAGCAATTACTTTGAATCGAGTTCCTACGCCTGAAGCAATGCTAGTGTTGGGTGGTAGTTCAGACCGGTTGACGTTTGCGGCTAAGTTTTGGCAATCTCATCCTCAGCTAGATATTTGGGTATCTGATTACCGAAGTAATTTTGTCTTTAACAGCAGTGTTTTTCATAAAGCAGGTGTTCCTCAGCAGTGGGTACATTATGATTTCTGTCCAACAGACACTGTAACTAACTTTACTTGCCTAGTTAAGATGTTTGCAGAGCAGGAAATACAGTATCTGTATCTGATTACATCGGATTATCACATGGCAAGAGCAAGGGCGATCGCTACCCTAGTTTTAGGTAGCAAAGGTATTGCTGTCACTCTTATTTCTGTGCCTTTACAAGGTCGTCAACCAGAATCGCTGCTGCGAATTTCACGGGATTGTGTTCGTTCTTTGCTTTGGATTATCACTGGTCCCACAGGGGCTAGTTTGAACCCCGAATTCAACCAGCGAAACGCTCAAATCTACTAAAACCATTTCCACTTTTTGAGGCACAAGCTTTTTTCTCAGTCAGTAACTGTTCGTAGATTTGCTCAATTTGCGGAACCATTTGGTTTGCATCAAAGAGTCGTCGAGTTAATTGTTTGGCATTATGTCCAATGCGTTGGCGTTCTTCAGGATGCTGGAGGAGGTAGCTCAGGTGAGCTGCTAGCTGATCTACATCGCCCGATGGGAAAAGCATACCTGTCTCGTGATGATGCACAATCTCAGGAATGCCATAAATACTTGGAACCACAACGGGTTTGCCCAATAGCATTGCTTCCGTCATCGCTCGACCCAAACCTTCCCATAAGGAAGAGAGCGCAAAAATATCAGCAACTTTGAGAATTTCTGGGACATCTTCTCTCGAACCTAGAAATCTTACTTGATTAGCTAAATTGAGTTGTTGAGCTTGAGCTTGTAAACATGGCTGGAGTTCACCTTCTCCCACTAATAATAATAAGGTTTTTGGGTGCTGCTGAAGGGCTTGGGCAAAAGCGTTCAGCAAAATTTGGGGAGCTTTCTGCTGATTTAAGCGCCCCACCATGACAATCGTTTGCCAACTATCAGGAATATCTAACTGCTGCCTAGTTTGGTGAGAATTAGAGGCTCGATCAAGCTTAGTAAAGTCAATGCCACTGTAGACTGTCTGAGAATTTTCCCAATCTAAAATGCCAAGCTTTTCAGCTTCTTGACGATTCAGTTCGCTGACAGTAATGCAAAAATCAGTAGAGGCGCGGGCGTAACGTTCCAAGTTAATGTATAGCTGGCGTTTCCAAGCAGGCATGAAATCGTGAAAGGGAAAACCATGAATGGTGTGGACAACCAGAGGAACTCCAGCAATTCTGGCAGCCCAGCGGCCAAGGATGCCTGCTTTAGAGCTATGGGTATGAATGATATCAAATTGCTCTTTGCGGAGTAGGCGAACAAGCTCAATTAAGGTAATAACGTCTTTGATTGGCTGAAGAGTATTGACTAAGTAGGGAAGAGGGTGGAAGGTATCAGCAGCTTGTTGAGCACGCCTGCTCCAGGCTCCATTAGGGTTGGAAGCAAGATGAACAGTAAAACAGGTGCGATTGTGCTTCTCAACTGTGAGGAGAGTATTGTCTTGTGCTCCTCCCACAGGTAGACGAGTAATTAAGTGGAGTAATTTTAATCGCATTTGCAAATCTCAATGTATAAGTTTAAGTGTTCTTTGATTGTTTGGTTTATGTTGAAGTGAGAAGCTCGAAGTTGAGCGTTCTTTCCCATTAACATCCGAAGTTCTGAATCTTCAAGTAGTTGGCTTATGTGATAAGCTATAGTGTCTTCAGATCTAGGATCGACTAAGAAACCTGCTTGAAACTGTTCATCTACAATTTCTCTGACTCCGACTATATTGCTAACTACAACGGGAATACCAGCAGCCATTGCCTCCACTACAGATAAACCAAATCCCTCCCAAAGTGATGTTGAGAGGAAAATATCAGCTTGTTGTAACAATTCAGGTACATCTGTTCGATATCCCAAAAATTTAATCTTATCCTCTAAATTAAGAGAGCTAACTAAGTTTTTAAGAGATGGCTCTAATTTACCTGTACCAACAATCCAATACTCACAAGCTAAAGCTTGAATTTTACTAATTGCTCTTATAGCAATCTCATAATTTTTTGCTTCTACTAACCGACCAACAGATATCACTATTAAGGTTTTTTTCTCAGTAATAAGTTGTGTAGTAACCGAATATTTTTCAATGTCAATGCCATTATAAATAGTAAGTAAATTATTGGTTAAAGCAGGCTGCCATTTAGACATACAATTGTATACCCCACTACTGATACAAATAATATTGGTGTATCGACTGTACAAGTATTTATCAACAAGCTTTCCAAATTTGGTGTTTCTTCTACGATTAAAAGTACTATGTTCAGTTGTTAGTAAAAAGGCCTTTAACCCTAGAATATTAATTACAAATGGAACCAACAATTGTGATGGAAATAAATGGACATGAATGATATCTAAATCTTGCCATTGCTTCTGCTTTAGAAAAGCATACAATTTCAATAATACTGAGAAATGATACGGATTTTTGCATCCGAGAGAATAAATTTTTTCCAAGCCTGTTAAGCAAGAATTTGTCAAGCCAAGCAAATGACTATCGTATCCTCGTTCAAGAAAATTTTGATGAAATTGAACAGCTAATTTTTCTGCTCCTCCACCGCTGAGAGAGTTAATGATTTGTAGAATTTTCATAAATATCTTTGCAAATAAAAATAGTCACCTTAGAGTTTTTTGACTTATATTAATAGTTTTTTATAATTCATATTATCTGCTAAACCTAGAGAAAACCAAAGCATAGGGAACCAGTAGTTAGAAACAAATCCATAATGTAAAAGTAGAGACAGAATAGAAATTAAAAGCATATTTGATGCAGGGTCTCGTGAATGCATTAGCCTAATGATTTTTCTAAATAAAAACAAAACAAACATTGTTAATCCTATAACTCCAGACGCAACTAATATTTCTGCATATAAACTTATAAATCCTCCTGGAGAAACTACTCCTGCATATATTCTACTACTTACTGCTAACTGAGAAACGGTTCCCCAACCAATGCCCACAAATGGAGAAGATATGAAGTAAATAAAGGCTTGACTATACCTTTCACTCCTTGTAATAACAGAAATATCTGTCTGTTGAGATGAACTTAAAAATATTTGTAACTTCTTAAATATAGTTCCTTCCAAATAAAACTGTGTAAAATTAGAAGAGAAAAATATTAAAATTATCATCAATAGGATAACAAGGGCGAATAAATACTGCTTCTTATAAAAGTTTAGGAAAAGAATAGTAAAGGTGGCAAGTATAAGAGAAACAATTGCTGCTGAACTGAATAAAAGAATAAAGGAAGTAAATATTAATAAGTAGTAGCAGGAAGTTACTATAGTAGACTTATTCCTAAAATATATGACTGACAAGGGTAGAACTAGCTCGTAAAACATAGCCATATGTCCTGCTTCTTCAGCGAAGCCGCGCGGTCTAGCTAAATTCCCAATAGTTAAAGCTTCTGACAAGTCATTTCTAGTATATGGGATTATTTTAAGAAAATTTACTCCAAAATAGTTAGTCGCTATAAACTCAATTATTACGAATATAGATACCATCAAAAGAGATAGCACTAAAACACTATTTATCTTTTCAAAAGAAAGTTTTGCTATTAAACTTCTTACTACAATGTAAAAAAATAAAATTGTCATTGATAATGCAGCAACATGGTTTAAATTTTTTGTCCCTGTATATTCAATAACAAGTGACATCCCTATCAAGCCAGCGACAATCATCATTAATAAATAAAAATCATCGGAATAGAAAAGCTGCTGAACATGTGAAGACAATAAAACATATACAATAAACGCAGCTATTATGTATATTAAGGGAAGGGGAACCCAAGGATTTAGAGCAAAGGCGCTAATAAAGGGCATTAACAAAATATAGCCCTGTAACAATTTAAGTCTAAAATTATAAGAGTTGCTATGCATCGTGTTCTTAATCGGCTATGTATTTAGCCGTTACCTGGGTAGGAATTAAAAATGATTGGAATATTTTTTTTATAAAACCTCAATCCATGAGCAATTAATTCTTTATAAGAGTAAGCTCTGATACCTAAAACAACTCTGAGGAGAGAACCAAAGTTAGTTCCTCCTAAAGTTTTTCTCAAAAATTTATATTTAATATAGCTTAAAACCTCGGCTTCCATTTGCTCATGTAATCTATTTGAATATTGAGCATTACTTACGCTAAAGTTAGAAAGGACTTCATCTAAGTATAATACTTCGTATTTAGATATAACTCTAAGATAGTACTCAAAGTCTTGCGTGTATTTTATCTCCTCATTAAAATAGCCAACATCTTTTACGCATTTTGCACTATAAAAAACAGAAGATTCAGGTGTAAAACAACCCATAAAATACCAAGCCGGTAACCAATAAGCTAACCAGGGTTTAGTAATATATAAAGTTTGATTTAATTCTGAAATGAAGCGGGTATTTCCCATCAAGCAATCAAAGCAAGTCATTTGATAATGCTTGACTACTTTCTCAATCGTATTGCTTTCATACCAGTCATCACTATTTAAAGATGCAATAATATCCCCTTTGGATATATTTATTCCTCGGTTTAAAGCCTCAGTCATAGAGTTATCTTTTTCACTAATAAAGAAGATTCTAGAATCTAGTTTGCTATACCTTTCTAATATCTCTATTGTTCCATCTGATGATTGACCATCAATAACAATGTACTGAATATTCTTGTAGCCCTGCTTTAAGACGGATAAAATAGTCTGTTCGATCGTTTTTACTGAATTCAAGCAAGGCGTAATGATTGAAACTAATGTAGACATAATTTAATCAACATAAACCACAGGCTTATTGTTTATAATTATAGGCTCTCTCAAATCTCAAATTCTTCTTATGAATTCTACCGGATTACCTGCCCATATTTCATTGGGTGGTATGTTTTTAGTTATAACAGAACCTGCTCCTATTATAGAATTTTCGCCTATTATAACTCCCTTTAAAATAATTGAGTAAGCACCTATGAAAGCTCCATTTTGAATTTTGATTGGTTTTGCTTTGATTCCTGGATTACATTTTTGAAGCCTTTCCTCAAGTATTAATGAATGAAAGTCACTATCATAAATTTCACATCCTCCTCCTATGAATACATTGTCTCCTATTTCTATTTCTTTGAAAGAATAGATTGTAGTATTTGAAAAACTAGTTCCGTTCCCTATAGTTATTTTTGCTCCTGATTTCGTTATTAAATAACATTTTTTGTTTCCACCTATAGGGTTATAGAAGAAGCCGGAATTTATATTAATATTATTGCCAAATTCAATCCTTCCTGAATTTTTTACTAAAACAATACCCTTGATATTAGGGAAGTCCGAATATTTTACATTTTGCACATAAAACATCAATTGATTGAGTATTCTAAAAAAAATACTGTATGCATATCGCAAACCTGTAATTAGTAGCTTTAAAAAAAGTTTCATAGGTAAAAAATATTTGCTTTAATAACTATTTCGTTGAGCTAAAAAATTACATATTTTTTTGCCGAATCTACTATCTAAGCTTGAAATTTGAATAGGACTACCTGTTCTATCAAAATAATACAAAAAGAATTTTTTTCTCATTAATTCAGCTAGAAAATCTTGAGTAAGATAATTAAAACTGCTTGAATTTAAGTCAGCCGCTTCAAACAATATTGTTAAACTACTCATACTAGAAAATAGATCTTTTGCTCCTTCAAAAACTAGCTTCTCAGCCCCTTCAACATCTATCTTAATGAAATCCACTTTTTTAAGATTAAATTCTTTTGCCAAATCATCTAGGCTAGTGATCTCTATTTTCCGCCAGTCCTGTATACATTGTCCAGGGTGGTTTGTCTTAGCCAGAGAATTCATTGCTCCATCCTTAGAGATAGCAAATTGAGCTTCACCACTCTTGTTACTGACGCCACGCTCTATAACAGTCACATTAGTTAGATTATTAATTGCAATGTTTTGACGCAATAACTTTAGTTCTTGAAAACCTGGCTCAAAAGCATACACATGACCAGTAGAACCTACTTTTTTGGCACCAATAACAGTAAAAATACCACCATTGGCTCCCACGTCAAGAAAAATATCACCAGGTTTGAGCGATTGCCATAAAAATTCTAATTCAGCTGTCTCAAAACCACCGGAATATAATGAACGTCCGATAGCACTTTTGAGTGGATAATTAAACCGAGAACCATCAAGCAATATGAAACTTGCAATTTTATTAGGTGAGATTAGGCATATAATTCGGGAAAAAATATGTAGTAATCGACAGCGAATTTTGAGAAAGAGTTGTTTGATACTTACCATTTTTTAGTACCGGAAGAAAGAAAATTATGCTCAATGCAGTTTTCAGTTGTGAACCAACAAATAAAAACTAGGCTTTGTATTACAAATATTGTCAGCTTTATGAAGATATTATCAGCAACGGCTACGTTTATTAGCAAAACTCCTATGAAACAAAGCATTGGAAAATATATCCATCCTAACCATAAACGCATACCGATAGATAATTTTTTCATACCAAAAAATGTCATAAACCATAATCCAACATATCCAATATTGCCTATAACTGCTCCTGTTAAATTCCAATAAAATGCTCCAAAAAATATCATTACTATGGATATAATTGTACTTGTGAATTGAACAGTAGCGCAGATGTTTACTGCATTATTAATACTAAATAGAATATAGTATCCAACAGCATTGAGAGAGTAAAATGTATAGATAATTACTGCAAATCGAAATACCAAAATATTCTCAGTAGTGGTTGCAGAAGGAATTATTGTATGTAAAACTATTGGTGCAAGTGTTAATAAAGCCGCACCTATTCCCAGAGCAATAGCTCCATTAATTTGAATTGCTTTTTTCACTTGCTGTTGCACGATTAGCTGACTAACATTTTGTTTTGTCATGAGTCCGCTAAGTACTGGCAGTAAAGGCTGTACGGGCAAGGCAGAGAAAGAATTGATTTGCGTTGTGATACTAGTAATTGCTGCATATATCCCAAGTACCGCCGGACCAAGTACAGAACCTACAATCAAGCGATCAACCTGAGTAAATAGGAGACTACTAAGCGTCACGAGCCATGTCATCAAGCTATAACGTGCTATAGCAATTCCCCTATTTCGATCCCACATTAAATGCAGATTGAGCCCACGCATCAGCAAAAAAACCAGCCAAACATGGATTACTAACATCCCTATACTGGTTACAGCTTGCCACTGCATCATGGCTATTGTCTTCCCTCCGAGCGATACTACTCCTAACATGCCTAAACTACTCAAGCCTGCTTGGATAGTGTTAAGGATATTGAGTACTTTATATCGCTGATAGGCTTGCTCCACACCAACTAAAACTTGTTGTAGTAATCGTCCCCAAATTACCAACCCACCTATTTGAAAAGCTTGCACAGTCGCTGCTTGTTGGACTGGCTCTAATCTAGGAAACAAGTCTACTAGCCTTGCTGCACCCAGCCACAGAGCAATCGCAGCTAGAGTTGCTAATAGCAGCATCATTCCAAAAGTTAGTGTTAAAGTCTGAGAAATCCCGTTGATATTATCATTGGCTAAATCTTTGGAGATAAATACAGTAGTCGATACGGAAAGTCCCCCTTCTGCCAAACCTACAATTCCTATAGCGGCTGAAACAAGTGTCCATAGACCATACTCTTCAACTCCAATTACACGGATTAGTAGAGGAATCGTCGCCAGGGTAAGTCCAATTCTGATCCCCGCACCTAAAACGTTATAAAGTCCACTTTTTAACACCTAATACCCACACTTTCTCTTGTATTTATCAGTTGAATTGCTATAAGATTGGTATTTTCAGAGTACAAACCTACCTCTTCTATCGAATAAAAATTATTCAGGTGAATAGAATATTTCAGCAGCTATATTTCGCCTTTTTCTGACAAAACTAGTTAGTATTTATCCATAAATATTTTCTCCGTACAAGATTTTAAAATAGGCTTCCAAACTACAAAATAAATTTAATGCTATTTCTTTTGTCTACCCAAAAGTAATTTTACTGAGAATTTAGCTGGTTTTACTATCGCCTCAAAATTACTTCAGTAAATGTACGGTGGTGCAGTCGATCCAAACAGTCGCCTCACTCTTGAACTCAGCAATCACACTACATATTTCCGTGAAGTCCAGCAACGCTATTTCTAGCTTTGTTGTACCTGGTGCAAATCTGCAAGAACCTTTTGAATTGTCAAAATTTCTCTAAAGAAATCCGTAAGCATAGCCTCATTTGTAGATAAGTTAAACATATATGTAAGTTTACAAAACTGAACTAAAAAAGAAATATAACGCTATCTCTTTTGTCTATCAAGCGTAATTTTACTGAGATATAACCTAGTTTTACCCTCTCTTCAAAATTACTTCAGTAAATGTACGGTGATGCAGTAGATCCAAACAGTCGCCTCACTCTTGAAGTCAGTGATCGCACTCATATTTCTCGGAAAAATTTCGCCCAACCTTAACGCCCTCAAACCCCAAATAATAGAAGCAAAGCCAAAATTAGTGAGAGCGATCGCGCTTTTTACTCCAAGACGGTGCTAAACGTAAAACACATAACCCTGAGCCGTACTATTGCAAGCAGTTGCCTCACTTTTGAAGTCAGCGATTGCAGGAGGTGTTTCCGTCTCCCGCACTGTCTTAGCTTTAGCCTCAAAGCACTACGCCAGATACAGCTTGAATTTCTACCTTCTCCAAGCTCTGGGGCTGATACTCTGGCACAATTCGCCGTAGTGCTGACAGAATACCCGCCTGGTTGCCGACTTGAGCTTGCAAAAACAGTGTTTCTAGGCATAGCTCCAAAACTTTCCAAGGCATCGAATCTTCATAGGCACAGAAAATTTTAGGATGTCCAGTTGGTCTAGCATTGGCAATATCAATTAGCAATTCTTCGTAGATTTTCTCTCCTGGTCTCAAGCCAGTAATTTCAATCTCAATATCCTTCTCTGGCTCTAAGTCGCTGAGGCGAATCATTTGCACAGCTAAATCGTATATCCGCACAGGTTCTCCCATATCCAATAAGAAAACTTCACCTCCTTTCCCCATAGCTCCCGCCTGAATAACCAACGAAGCTGCTTCGGGGATAGACATAAAATAACGAGTCATATCTGGATGCGTGAGTGTAATTGGATTGCCATCTGCAATTTGTTGGCGGAACCGTGGTACAACGGAACCGCTGCTGCCCAGCACATTGCCAAATCGCACCATTGTGAAGCAGGTGGGGATTCCCGGTTGCTCAGCTAATGCCTGCAAGATCAACTCTGCCACCCGTTTAGTTGCTCCCATGACATTGATAGGACGCACTGCCTTATCTGTAGAAATCAAAACAAAATTGCTAACACCACAGTTAATTGCACACCGGGCTGCTGTAAGAGTTCCTAAAACGTTATTCAAAATACCCTGCGGGGCATTTGCTTCTACTAAGGGTACATGCTTGTAAGCAGCTGCATGATAGACCGTATCTACCTGATATTTCGTCAAGATCGTACTTAGATGGGCTTGCTCGGTCACAGAACCTAAGCAAGCAAATCGTTTTAGTGCTGGAGAAACTTCAGCCAATTCCATGTCAATGCTATAAAGAGCAAACTCATTTAGCTCATACAGCACTAAGCATTTGGGTTTCTGTTGAGCTATCTGACGGCATAACTCAGAGCCAATCGAGCCTCCAGCACCGGTTACGAGAACTGATTTATCGGTCACATTCATTTGCAATAACTCTAAATTAGGCACAACTTGTTCCCGACCTAGAAGATCTGCAATATCAATGTTACGAATTTTACTGATTGAGACTTGACTAGACAAAATCTCACTAATGCTTGGCACAGTCTTCACTGGCACACCTAAGGACTGCAAATGGTGCAAGATTTTGCGCTTGGTTCGTCCATCTAACAATGGCATAGCTAATAAAATAGTGTCAAAAGGCTTTTTCGCCAGTAGTTTTTGTAAATCTACTGCTGAATAAACCACAAGTCCCTGAACCACCTTGTTATGTAGAGATAAATTGTCATCCACAAAGGCTACCAGGCGATAGGCATCATCATGAGCCAGGGTTCGAGCCAGTTGAGAACCACATACTCCCGCACCATAAATAACAACTCGTTCTGAGAAATTACTCTGATGGGCTAAGGAGTTCAGGCGGCAGACCATCCATCGCATTAAGAGTCGAACGTCAACGATCAAGAACAGAGTTAAAAAGGCATCGTTAATTAGAACGGAGCAAGGCAGTTGGAAGGATTTTAATAAATAAGTAAGAACAATCAACGTAAAAGAACTGAATAGGACTGCTTTAAAGGAAGTCAATAAAAATTCCAAGCCTGTATAGCGTAAAACTGAGCGATAGATTCCCATTGCTTGGAAGATGAGAATCTTAACAATGATAAGTGATCCAATTAACCAACTGATTTGCAATACTGCTGGATAAGTAAGCCAAAATCCCAGGCGGAAACAAAACGCACTGTAGATTGATACTGTAAACAAAACGATATCAATAGAAAGTAATAACAGGTGTTTTTGCTGTCTGGATAAAGAGGAAACAGTAGTCTGAAGTTTAATATTTAGAGTTGTGACTAAAGAAGGAAGTATCAAGGTAGTATTCATTTTGTAAAAATGGCTAGCTATTAACTAAACAGTATGATTTAGCCTTTTTAAAAGGAGTCTTGAAAACGCAGACTCTTAAATTTCAGAATGAACTTCAAGTCTGAAATAGAGACAACAACTAAGAATCTTTAAGTATCTACTCTAAAAACTATTTGTGTTTCAAAGCAAGGGGAAGATCTCTAATATTCTGGTAGTTATTCAAGTTTTGATTAAAGATACTAAATGTTTTGTGATAATAGCTGCCAAATTAGATAGTTAGAAGCATTGATTGTCCAAATTGTGGCTCTAATCAAGTAATTGAAAGAGGGCTAGCTGGGACACATACATTGCGTCAAGTAACTTTATCCCAATAACTACAAATAAATTTAACGCTACTTCGTCTAGGTTCCAAGCGTGATTTTACTGAGGATTTCCCTAACTTCAAAATTCAAAACTTCTTACTTTAAGTAAATATACGGTAGTGCAGTGGGTTGTGTCGCAAAAACAGGTGGGTGGTAAAGCAGGAATAATTCATTCTAGAAGTAAAAATAGCTTGTCGATGTCATGAGCAAGAAATCGTTCTGCCTTGGTCAGAGAATCGTAACCGCCCTTGCGAGCAAGATTAATAGCAATATTGCGGATGATAGACCAATTGGTGGCAGCATTGGAGTTACTAAACGGGGCAGCATCTTCACCAAAAATCACATCTTTAACCCAGTGCAGACGATTCTCAATTCCCCAATGCTGACGAATTCCATTGGCTAGTGTAGTAGCCTTTGAAACTAAGGAGCTAATGTAATGATTAGTTTGTAAATATTTTTTTCCTGAGCGGATGCCAATGCGTTCGCGCTTGTTTCAAGCTTTGTACTCCTACCCAATCAAGGTCAATGTTCTTCAGTTCCGTAAAGACCTTGACAATTCGGCAAGTAATTCGCCCATGAGCCTGCTCAATATCAACAAATTTGTCCCAGGGGGTTTGTGTTTCGGTAATCGTTTTAAGTTGCTTCAATAGTCTTGCGTTGATTACCTTTGACAGCGATAACATAGTCGTTGCCCCCCTCCACGATCAGCTTAGTAGTTTTTTTGGCAGTGCAAGGCATCAAGAGTGAAAACCACTCCTTCTAAATTCAACGCTTCCAGCATTGTTTGCACCACTTTCAACTCACTATCATGTTTCGACTCAAACTGTTGGCTGGCAATCACTATTCCTTGTTGGCTACTATAGAGTGATACCAAAGAAATGAAGTTTTGGTATGCCGTGCCTGGTGCGGTGACTGTTCCAATAATGCTCTTACCATCCACCGCTACCCATTCCCCAGGTTCGAGAGTGAATGTGCTGGTGACCCATTGCTCAAACTGCTGTGCCAAAGTTTGAAAATCCAGCTTTTGTAAGATGCGGCGAAAAGTAGTATCTGATGGCAGGCGAGTTACCGTTAGTCCTAATTTCTCACTCACGGACCCGTAGTGGCGCACCCCAAAGTCTTCGAGTGCGTAGTAACTTCTGCATCCACTGATGGTTCCCATAATTACTTAGGACTTACGCAAGAGCGATTTTGAGAGATGGATTCTTGAGTTGTTGACAAAGATAATCATCCAGCAACCTGTGCTTGAGTTGGTAAACCGTTTGAGATGTTTGAGTCGCTAAACGCTTGAGATT
>JAESGR010000764.1_pt1 | contig 15533 bp, 11 predicted proteins | sample 9269771 | NCBI WGS metagenome assembly JAESGR01 (sample SAMN15739572, study PRJNA653492) | algae metagenome | isolation source: Chroococcus sp. CMT-3BRIN-NPC107 and co-occurring heterotrophs from well... | place: USA: Clark Mountains Wilderness, California | collected 2010-04-18
CCCTGGCATTGATGCTTATGAACAGCAGTCTCACGATCGCTTGCTGAAAAACCTTAAGAAAAAAGCTCAAGCTTTCGGCTTGGAACTCATCCCTATTTCAACCCCGACGGAATGTGTTTCTTAAGAGTTTTGATAGTTTCTTCCCTAGAAGATTTATCAAATTTTGACAAACTTGTATCTTTCTTGATGACCCATAAACTTTTTAGAGCCAGCCGTAACTATATCGTCAGAAGTTTCTTTCCAGGAGCTATTATGCGATCGCTCTTTCTTGGCTAGGCTGAATTGGTACGAGTAAAATGCAAGTTGGGGTAGTTTTTTTGAAAGTCAAATAATGCGCGGGTAAAAGTTGCTTGGCTTGCCGGGGTTAGCGATTAATCGTTTGGTAGCAATGTCCTGCCCTCGTAAGAACGGCAGTATATAAATTATTTTTTAAATTTTTGAAGAAAAAGAGACAATATAGAAAAGTAAGAGTTCTTGCGAAGGGTAAAAATATTAATGAACTCGTCAAGACCGGAAAATGTCTGTGGTGGGGTAACTCGTCAGTGTGAAACTAAGGCTATTATTCCGCAACTAGATTCAGCATATCCACGTCCGCAACTGCAACGTGCCAACTGGCTTAGTCTTAATGGTTTGTGGAAGTTTGCCTATGACGATGAGGGGCAATATACTTCACCTCTAGATATACCCCAGTGGAGTCACTGTATTGAAGTGCCATTTGCACCTGAATCAATCAGGAGCGGAATTGGCGATACAGGTTTTCATCCCAATTGCTGGTACGCTCGCGAATTTGAACTGTTTAAAGATGAAAATCGGGTACTGCTTCACTTTGGCGCGGTAGATTATTGCGCCCGCGTGTGGGTAAACGGTCAGTTTATGGCACTGCATGAAGGCGGATATACGCCTTTTACTATTGATATCACCTCTGTTTTAAACGAAAACGGCGTGCAGCGTATTACAGTTTGGGCACAAGACGACCCGCAAGACCTAGCCAAACCGCGCGGTAAACAAGATTGGCAGTTGGAACCCCATAGTATTTGGTATCCGCGCACTAGCGGTATTTGGCAGACTGTATGGCTAGAGCACGTAGGAAAAACTTATCTCGATCGCCTCTGCTGGACTCCCCAGTTTGAGCGGTGGGAAATTGGCTTTGAAGCTTTTATCGTCGGACAGCAAGATGATATTCAAGTCAATATCAAACTGAGCGTTGGCGACCAATTGCTAGTAAGCGATCGCTACGAGGTGTTTAATGGAGAATTGCACCGCCGCATCGCCCTATCAGATCCAGGTATTGACGACTACCGCAACGAATTATTGTGGTCGCCAGAGAAGCCGACACTGATTGATGCTCATATTCAACTATGGGATAAAAATAATAATCTGCTAGATGAAGTCCGCTCCTACACTGCAATGCGGACAGTAGGGATACAGCGCGATCGCTTTATGCTCAACGGGCGACCGTATTATTTACGGCTAGTTTTAGATCAAGGTTATTGGAGCGACACCTTAATAACTGCGCCATCAGATGAGGCGTTGCGGCACGATGTAGAGTTAGTCAAAAGTATGGGCTTTAATGGTGTCCGCAAGCACCAAAAGATAGAAGATCCCCGCTTTTTATATTGGGCAGACGTATTAGGGTTGTTGGTTTGGGAAGAAATGCCTAGCGCTTATCGCTTCACGCCTACAGCCGTAGAGCGAATTACCCGCGAGTGGGCGGAGGTAATTAAACGCGATGCTAGTCATCCGTGCATTGTCGTGTGGGTTCCCTTTAATGAATCTTGGGGAGTGCCTAACTTAGTTGAAACAGCAGCGCATCGCAATTATGTTTTAGCGCTGTACCACTTAACTAAAACATTAGATCCAACCCGGCTAGTAATTGGTAACGATGGTTGGGAAAGTACCAATACGGATATTATTGCTATCCACGACTACGACAACAAACCGCATCGATTGTTTAAACGCTACGGGCAGAATGTGAAGTTAGCAGATTTATTCGATCGCCAGCGTCCGGGTGGGCGCGTCCTGACGCTGGATGGCTATCCCCATCACGGACAGCCTGTAATGCTAACAGAATTTGGCGGCATAGCCTACGCCCCACCACTAAATAATATTGAAGTTGATAAAGCTTGGGGATACGTGCGCTCTAGTAATATCTCTGAGCTACAAATGAGGTACAAGGCACTGCTAGGGGCGGTAAACAAAATAGAGATGTTTAGCGGCTTTTGCTATACCCAGCTAACTGATACTTTCCAGGAAGCTAATGGCTTATTGTATATCGATCGCACGCCCAAGTTTCCCATAGAGGCGATCGCCGAGGCAACTAGAGGAGAAGAGGATGATGATGTATTTCCAGGAACTATTAAAACCGGATGGGCGCAAGCTGACCCTATACAGTCGCTTCCCCATTAATGAGGGGATTGTTGCCCCTAGTCCTAGCAACGAAAAAGTCGCCGCAAACCCGTATTTGCGCTGGCATCCTTTACGTGGCGAATGGGTAGCTTATGCAAGCCACCGTCAGGGGCGGACTTTTATGCCTCCACCCCAGTACAATCCTTTAGCACCTACCACTGACCCTGAGTTTCCTACGGAACTTCCCCAAGGGCGCTATGACATAGCTGTATTTGATAATCGCTTTCCGTCCCTGACGATAGAATCTCACGATCCGCCAGCATCTATTGTTGAGACATTACCAGCTAACGGGACTTGTGAAGTGGTGGTATTTACTCAAGATCCCCAAACTGCTCTTAGTTTGCTAGAACTAGATAGACTAGATTTGCTTTTGCAAGTGTGGGGCGATCGCACTGCTAAAGCGCCGCCAGAGATTCAGTACGTTTTACCCTTTGAAAATCGCGGCGTAGAGGTAGGGGTGACTCTACACCATCCTCACGGGCAAATATACTCTTATCCTTTTGTACCACCAGTTCCGGCGCGGATGCTAGAGTGTCAGTTGGCGTATTACCAACAGCATCAAAGTTCTTTGCTACCAGATTTGATTCAAAAAGAGATAGCTGCAAACGAGCGGGTTATTTACTTGGATGAATATGCGATCGCTTTTGTGCCTGTATGCGCCCGCTACCCTTACGAAGTCTGGATTGCGCCGATTGCTCCTGTTGCTACATTGAACGATCTAAGTGTAGAGCAGCGTTTCGCGCTTGCTAAAGCGCTCAAAACTGTAACTCTTAAATATGACGGCTTGTGGAATCGCCCTTTTCCTTATTTGATGGCATGGTTTCAAGCGCCTATCGATGGCAAACCGCATCCAGAATTTCAGTTACACGCCGAGTTTTACCCGCCGCTAAGGACAAAAGATCGGCTCAAGTACCTAGCGGGAACTGAACTTGCAGCCGGAATGTTTGCTAATGACACGCTACCAGAAGAAAAGGCAAAGGAACTACAAGCGGTAGTTGTCAACATTGAAACGCCAGTGAAGTTATGAATGCTGAAGTTGCTGCCAAGCTAGAGTTAATTCGTCAAGTTTTAGTTACCGCCGAGGTTGCAGGTGTCCGTTTTAAGGGAACAGATTGGTTTGCTTGGGTAACTGCTGGCGCTTCTAATACTGTGCTGCTGACGGCAGAAACCGGAGTAGCAGAAGTATTAGTTACTGCCCAAGATGCCTGGGTATTGACAGATGAAATTGAAGCGCAACGCTTGCAGGATGAGGAATTGCCTGCATTTCAACTGCACGTCAATCCTTGGGCTGATGCTGCTGTGCGCGAAGCATTTGTCCGCGAAGCTACTAATGGGGGAAAAGTATGTAGCGATCGCCCAACTGCTACTGAAACTGCTTTACCCGATTTACTTGTAAACTACAAACGGGTAATGATGCAGGGCGAATTAGAACGATATCGTCAGGTAGGGAGTAAAGCCAGCGCAGCGATGACTGAGGTGCTATCTAGCGCCAAACCTACATGGACAGAATACCAACTAGCTGGGGCGGGTGCTGAAGCATTGTGGGCGCGGGGGCTGCATCCAGCTTTAACATTGGTGGCAGGAGAAAGGCGTTTACCGCTATATCGCCATGCTACTCCTAGTAATGAAGCGATTTCTCAAGTAGCGATGATGGTATTTTGTGTTAGAGGTTACGGCTTATATGCCAATCTCACAAGGTTTGTGTGTTTTGGGGGAAAAAATGAATATTCCCAGTTGCACCAGCATATAAGGGAAATAGAAGCTCAAGCTTTGAACTTATGCAAACCTGGCGTACCTCTCAATGCAGTTTACCACCAATTGAAACAGGCTTACGAACGGCATGGGTATTTGCAAGCTATCTACCAACACCATCAAGGCGGAACTTGCGGTTATTTAGCTAGAGAAATTGTTGCTAATCCCTCTACTACCGATACATTGAGCGCAAACATGGCTATGGCTTGGAATCCAAGTTTACCTGGAGCGAAGATTGAGGATACTTTTGTCATTTTAGAGGATGGCAAGTTAGAAAATCTCACTTTCGATCCAAGTTTTCCTAGTGTAGAAATCGCAGGGAGATTACGCCCTATACCTTTAGAAATTACTTAAGTTATGGATTTTCAACAAATATTTGGAACAAAGCCAGAAGCCGAAGCTACAGCCCCAGGGCGAGTAAATTTGCTGGGCGAACATACTGATTATAATGATGGGTTTGTATTGCCGATTGCTATTCCTCAACGTACAAAAGTAGAGCTAGGTTTTAGCCCTGATAGCCAGCACCACTTTTATTCGCAAGAATTAGAGGAAATGGTGAGCGTTGCAAGTTGCGATCGCACTCCCCAAGGATTTGCTAGTTATATATTTGGCTGCATCCAACTTTTAGCAAAACAAGGTTACGAAATCCCGCCTGTAAACCTGTACGTTACGTCTACCGTACCAATCGGTGTAGGCTTATCTAGCAGCGCGGCTTTAGAAGTTGCAACCCTAAAAGGATTGCGCAGTTTGCTTAATCTCCCCCTTGATGATGTGGAAGTTGCCCAAATCGGACAACAAGCTGAAATTCAGTATGCAGGCTTAAATTGCGGCATTATGGATCAAATGGCATCTAGCCTCGCTGATACTCATTCGATGCTATTTCTAGATACTCGCACCCTCGAACGGCGCACGTTAGAGTTACCCGCAGGAGGGGAAATATTAGTTATAGATAGTGGAGTACATCACGAACTAGCAGCAGGTAGCGGCTACAATCAACGGCGGGCGCAATGCGAAGAAGCGGCGCGGCTATTGGGGGTAAAAGCGCTGAGAGATATCACTAATCCCCAAGTTGCCCAATCATTGCCAGAACCACTTTGTCGCCGCGCTCGTCATGTAATTAGTGAAAATAACCGCGTGTTAGAAGCGGTGGCGGGAGTTTCTGTTAATCGCTTTGGCGAGTTGATGAATGCTTCTCATGCTAGTCAAAGCGACGATTATGAAGTTTCTGTACCAGAAGTAAATGCCTTAGTAGATATATTACAAAAAACTCCAGGAGTATTTGGCGCTCGTTTAACTGGTGGTGGTTTTGGCGGTGCTTGTGTTGCTTTGGTAGCAGAGGGGAAAAGTGCGATCGCAATTGATGTCCTCAAGCAATACAGCGAATTAGGTTACAGTGGACAAGTGTTAGTTGCTGCCAAATAGAATAGGTTGTTGTATGTAAATGGTATAGTGCCTTATTCTGGTTTTTTTGTTGATTATTTCTCGCCACCCTTAGATTTGTTGTGGTGTCCAGGTTGGACCCTGACAGCGAGGGCCAACTTCTGTCCAGAGCAACCGATCGATGCACATCCGGCGTGCCTTCATTTCCTTATCCCAGGCATGATAGATCGTATAGTCCTGACCATCAAGGCTCACTGCCATCGAATTATGTCCAGGTCCTAAGACATAGCCAGAAACTGAGCGCAGCACTCGCGGCCCCGATTCATTCCCGGCATCGGAGTAGGGACCCATCACCTGTTCGGCAACACCATAATCAACCCCGTAACTCTCCGTTTCCCAACGCCCACCACTGTAAAAGCAGTAATATTGGTTTTCGTGTCTGCGAACACAAGGCCCTTCCAGAGTATGCCAATCGTAGACAGCATCATACATGGGACGATTGGCTAAAAACCTTTGCCAATCATGCTTGGCACGTAAAACAACTTTAGTTTCTTTCGCTAATTTCGTCATCGTCAGCAGGCGATCGACTACCAATGCCGTTCCTGCGCGATCGCCATCTTCTGTATCTAGAAAATCCTGGGCGTAAAAGAGATACCACTGGCCGTCATCATCCCGGAACGGGCTGGGATCGATCGCAAACGGACAAGTTTCGGGCTCGACCAATGGCTCACCCACATCCTGATACGGCCCTAAAGGTTCAGGACTACTGGCAACCCGTAGCTGATGATTTTTATCTTCATGCCCAACAGAATAGTAAAGGTAGAAAGTACCATCGTGGTAAGCAATTTCTGGGGCCCAAAAGTTATCTCCCAGGGCAGGATCGGGACGCAGCAGAGCGTTTCCGGCAAACTGCCAGTTAACTAAATCGTCCGACTTTAGCAGGGGAAAGACTCGCTGCCCCTGGCTCTCATCTACCTGCCCTGCGGCTTCTGCTGGGCCTGTCCCAATCGCATAATAGATACCCTGATGCTGCCAAACAAATGGATCGGCAAAGTACTCTGGGTAAACTGGATTAGTATAAGTCTGTGTTGACATCAATACTGGAAGTTTATGTAGGTTTCTGTCGCCTCTCTCGGCAACTGCTCCACGGTTTGACACCGAAGCAACTGCTGAAGTTCGGGCGATAAGCCATTATAGTAATCCTGCTTAAGAGTTAAATCTACCTTGTGGGTGTGGAGCCAGTGCATGACGTAACCCATCACAATCATTGGGCGTGGCTGCGGTGTGCAGTTAGGAGTACCTCGATGCAGTGCTAGGGGCGATCGCACCATCACATCTCCCGGCTGCATTAAAAATTGCTCCATAGCAATTTCCCCAGCGCGCAGCTTGACCAATCCCTCCTCTCGTGGCATTGCGTGAGTTCCTCTCGCCATCTCAAACGGGCTATTTTCGGCAGTTACTTCAACTAGGGGAAAATTAACTGCTAGTGCATAGAGCGGCGTGACAATGCGATCGCAAAATAGTGGACGGAAATCACGATGGATTTCCTGATACTCAGATCCCTGCATGGGGATGTCTGCCCCTAGCTGAACCAGCTTGTATTCTTGATAAAATACGCGATTGAGTACGCCCAAAATAGTCGGGTTGGCAAACACTGCTGGATTGGCAAAGGGAGCTACCCAAGGCAATGTGACATAGCCGCGAGCAGTCCCTCTAGGCGCTACTCCACCCGATCGCTGCAACCGCTCTTGAAATAAAGCATCAAAAGCAACTGCCCAATCTTCAATCAGTTTTCGCTCAAATAGTCCGCGAATCACACAAATTCCGTCTCGATTTAACTCCTCTGCAAACCCATCTAAATCAACTTCTGTAAAGGTGGTTGCAGTACCTAAACTATGAACCATCTTGCTGTCTGCTCCAATTTGGAATCCTGGGGCTACATTTTGCCCCACTAAACAGCAAAATGTAGCCTGATGTACTATTTCTATTTTCCCCAAATTTAGATACAAAACAGCGCTCTCCGTGTCAACTGTTAAAAAATTTTAATTTCTTTTGGTAGCCACCGTGCCCTCAAATTCTTTACCCTTTCAGCGCACTAACGCCGATTGCCTCTGATATTGATGTTTTTAAGACAATACAGCAAATTAGGTTACGCAGGACAAGTATTAGTTGCTGCCAAATAGGAGTGAAGTATTGAGGCGAGCGCGCTTAGTACAATTTCTTAGCTTGCTCAATGCTATTTAGTTGCAAACTTGTATCGAGCAACACAGATAAGTTTAAAACCATAACTAATCCTGATCTTAGGCAAAAGTACCATTTCCAGAGCGTTAGATAAAACGCAGAAGCTAGTGAAGTGATTTTTCCTGGAGGTAACGGGCGATCGCATTATCAAGGGAAGGCAGTAATAAACCTCGATTGCTACCGAGAACGCTATAAGTGGGGCGTTGAGCCATAAGTCCAAGCTCTTGTGTGGGACGAGCAATTATTTTACTGCCATCTACACCAGCTTGTTTTGCTGCTAAGAAGGCTAAATCTACCCAGGCGATCGCGCCTTGGTTTGCTAAATGCCACAAACCACGTTCACCGTCAATAAATAAATCCAAGCTGGCGTTGACTAAATCGGGAACGTAAGTAGGCGAAACGATCGCATCATCGGCGGCAATAAAAGTATGCCCCGCCGCTAATTCGCGCAATGCGATGGTAACAAAGTTGTATTCATCCCAAGGGCTAAAAAATGCACTGGTGCGGACTACTAGCGACGAAGGATTGGCGGCTAGAACTTTCTCCTCGGCGATTACTTTACTGCGCCCGTACACATTTAAAGGGGCAACAGAATCGCTTTCAGTGTAAGGAGTGGATAAACTGCCATCAAATACCAAATCTGAAGAAAATGTCAGCAAGGGAATTTCTCGCTTGGCACAAGCAGCAGCAAGAATTGCTGCACCCTCAGCGTTTGCAAGCAAGCACGCATCTACTTCGCGTTCAGCATCGTCTACCCGGACATATCCCGCAGCGTTAACAACTGCCCAAGGATTAAGTTCGCTTAATGCCACTTCTACTGATGCAGGATTAGTAATATCTATTTGTTGACGCGATAGTAACTGATAGGAAATACCTCGCAGTTCGCACAACCTGGCAAAAGCTTGTCCTAGCGTTCCTGTGGCTCCTACTATAGCAAGTGGTTTTGGTAGTAGTGAGGATTGAATATTTTTGTCTATTGCTGGTTCTAACTTGCAACTTACAGGCGGGTACAATAACCGTTCTTGCCGATGCCACCAGCCGGGTGTATTTAGTAATGGGTGGTTTGGTTTGATGCCTTGGGCTAAATTGGCAATCGCACGGGCAATTGCTGTAGGGCGCGGATGAGGCGATCGCAAATCGAATACACCTGGTTCGTAATACCCATCAAAGCGAGTGAGCAAGCTATTCCAGTCGTATGCACCTAAAAGCGACCAAGCAGTGATAGCGCGTACATCTACTCCTTGTTGCTTTTGCTCTTTTGCTGAATGCCAAACTTCATACAGCCACCGCAATTGTTCTTCGCGGGTGCAGCCAAGATGTACCTCGGTTACAGCCAAGGGCAAGTTATAGCGCTGCCACGCGGACTGTAGCAATTTATCTACTCCTGCTGTACCTTCAACGCAAACTCTAACAGCTTCTACGTCTGCGTATGCGTGCTGTCTATTGCCGCCATGAGCCGATTTTGGGTAGCGCTCTATGCGTTCATCTAAAAAGCGATCGCTTGTCAAGTAATGGTTAATTCCCATGATATCGGGCGGACAAGGATTATCTAAAAACCAGTTTAGTTCGGCTTCTGTAATGCCAGCCGAACGCAAGTAATCCCATGTCGGGCGATCGCGATTTAAGCGTCCGCATAATAGATCGAAGCTCAACCAACGGCGCTCGTTTTCTAGTTCTGCTTGGTATGCCAATAGTGGCGTACTAAAAATCTGCCCCAAATCATCAGTCTGCACCAGTTGGGCGTTGGGGTTGACTTCCCGGATTGCTTGCATCGATAGAGCGATCGCGCGGCATTGATTTAGCAACGCACGAGTAAAAGTTAAGTCATCCCTGCCGTGCGGATACCAGTGTCCGTACAACCCGCTAAATCGGGCTGTAGTCAGGGGTTCGTTTACAGGCGTGTAATGACTTATCCAAGGATAGCGCTGTGCAACCATCCGCGCAAATACAGCCAATTTTTCTGGGAATGCTGGATCGACTAAGCTAGTATATCTAGGACCGCTACCATGATGAACTAAACCGACAATCGGGCGAATACCAAGTTCTCGCAATCGATGCAGCCGTTCGTCTGCCCACAACCAATTAGGTTCATCGAAGCTATTAGGTGTAGTCCGCTCCCACAATACAGGGTAACGTATAGCACTTATTCCTAGTTCGGCAAATAATTCTAAGTCCTCTGGGCGCGTAGCATGACCGTTTCTCTCTAACTGATCGCTATATTCGTCACCTACTCGATTAACCGTACACTCTATTCCGGCCCAAATTTCCAAAGGCGGAGCATTCAGCGATTGCGAACTCATTTACATCCTCTTAACTAAAGTCAGTTAAGGAAGAAAGGTTAACAATTATCAAAGATTGAATTTTCCTTTAACCCTTCCCCTTTAACCTTTCTCTATCTCTTGCTACTAACTTGCTTGTAAACTGTCAAAGCCTGAGCGACAACTTGATCCATGTTGTAATACTTGTAGGTTGCCAGTCTGCCGACAAAATGCACGTTAGCCGTAGCATCAGCTAAAGCTTTGTACTTTTTGTAAATTTCCGCATTCTCAGGGCGTGGTACGGGATAATAAGGATCTCCTTCGGCGCGGGGAAACTCGTAAACAATGCTGGTTTTGTTGTGTTCTTGCCCTGTCAAGTATTTGAACTCGGTGACGCGAGTATAAAGTTGTTCGTTGGGATAGTTAATTACTGGCGCTGACTGATGCACGGCAGTATTGAGGGTTTCATGTTTGAAATCTAAGGAACGATAAGGCAACTTACCGTAGCGAAAATCAAAAAACTCATCAACAGGCCCTGAATAGATCGTTTCCCGACAAGGAATCGCTTTTGCAATTTCCCGATAATCGGTATTGAGCATAATTTTGATATTCGGGTGCGAGAGCATATTCTCGAACATCCGCGTATAACCATACAAAGGCATTGCTTGGTATGTGTCGGTAAAATAGCGATCGTCGCGGTTGGTGCGAGTAGGAACGCGGGCAGTTACCGATCTATCTAACTCCGATGGATCTAGTCCCCATTGCTTGCGCGTATAGTTGCGAAAGAACTTTTCGTATAGTTCCTTGCCGACTTTGCTCACAACAACATCCTCTGAAGTCAGGATTTGTTCTTTGGGTTCGGCTACCGATGCAAAAAATTCTTCAACTTGAAATGAATTGAGCGATAACCCGTACAGCTTATTAATTGTGTCGAGATTGATCGGAATTGGTACGAGTTGACCGTCTACACTAGCTAAAACGCGATGCTCGTAACTGCGCCATTGCGTAAATTGCGATAAGTATTCAAAGACTTCGCGGCTGTTGGTATGGAAGATATGGGGGCCGTATTTGTGAACGAGAATGCCTGCATTGTCGTAATGGTCGTAAGCATTGCCGCCGATGTGCGATCGCTTATCCACAATCAGCACTTTTTTTCCTAACTGCGTTGCTAACCTTTCTGCAAGTACGCTACCCGAAAAACCCGCACCTACTATCAAGTAATCAAATAAGTATTCTTTAGTAACAATGCTGGGTGGCTCAATTGTTGGCGATTGCGTCTTATCTGGTTCGCGCGTTGCTAAAGACGATTCAATTAGCTGCATCATTGCTGCCCAACTGCGATCCCAAGAAATCTGTTCTAAAAAAGTATCAACGCGCGATCGCCACCCCGATGCTGCTAAGTCTTCTTGCATTACCTTGTCTGCCGCCGCAACAAATTCGCTCACGCTGTCGGCAATCTGCACTAAGTTTTCTTGGCCGTAGGGACGGACGACATCGCGAATTGAGGTAGATACTACAGGCTTACCTGCGGCTAGATATTCAGGAGTTTTAGTTGGACTAATAAACCGGGTTGAATCGTTGCGGGCAAATGGTAGCATTGCTACATCCCACCCAGCTAAATAATTTGGTAGTTCTTGATAGTCTTTACTACCTAAGTAATGAATATTCTCGCCTTGGGGTAGCATTGCACTGTCAATTTTCACTACTGGCCCAATCATGACCAAGTGCCAATCTGGTCTAGCGGCGGCAACTCCAGCCAATAGTTCGAGATCCATTCGCTCGTCGATCACGCCATAAAATCCTAAGCGCGGATGCGGAATGTGTGCTTGATCTGCTGGTTCTTGAGTAATGTTTCTTGCTTGTGCAAAGTGGGGTACATCTACACTACTAGGAAATGAATAAACGTTAGGATGGCGATCGCGTTTGGCTTCATAAAGACTCTGCCCTCCTGTAAATACTAAGTCTGCACGGCGAAATAACTCGGCTTCGTTGTTTTTGAGGGTAGGCGATGCACCAAGAAATGCAGATAATTCATCCATGCAATCGTACACAATAGCCAATGGTTGCAAATGCTCAGTAAACCCTAAAGCCATCGGCGTGTAGTACCAGCAGATATACTGCTCGATTTGGTACTGAGCAAATAATTCGTCAATTAATAACTTTTGGGCGGCGGTGATGTCCTCAATGCTCAAAGCTTCATCCAAATGTGGTACTATTACCAGCACTCCGCTTTCGTGAGAACTAATATCAAGCCTTCCTACGGGATCGTTGCTCAGTATCGGTTCTTCGATAAAAAATACTCTTCGTCCTTGAACGCAACGGCTAAGTAAATGTTGAGGTCTTTGGAAAACAAAATTCCACCGCAAATGAGATAAACAAACTAAATCTGGTGCAGTTGTAAAGGTTTTCGCCGCTTGATTCTTTTGTTCAGATAAGGATTGCGACGATTCAGATATGGTTGCTAGGCTATCTTCACGCATTTTTGCCGTTCCAATGTTACTACCATTATTATCCATTTTTGTGTTCTGTCGCGGCATATTTTATCTCAATCAGTTATTTGTTGATTTGATTTTGACGAGCTTTTACTAAAGTTTTCTCAAAAAAGTTTAGTAATTTTATGACCAAATTTTTAAAAGCTATCAGAACCTGCCCAGAAATTAGATAGGAAAATTTCTAGCGCTACGCATACAATGATGCTATCGAGCGATATGTATAAATTTTCTTAGCTGTTGGCTATTGTTAAAATTTGGTTATGCCCAACAGCATATTGATTATTTTCTAATGATACATCTTCCACTGGAGAGACAAATTATTACTAATGTATATAGTTAGTATAAAAAACATTTAATAACTTTAAGTACATAGTCTAATAACTTTAGCTGCCTTCAGCTAATAGTAAAGAGAGCAATCTAAACAAGATTGCTCTCTTTATAAGCTAGAAGATTCAAAATTAGTTCAAATCAAGAAAAAGTCAGTTTCCGCCAGATTGAACAGATTTATTGTGAATATTAGTGTCTTCTGGTTTCAACTTCCATTCGCCACTACTAGTTTGTTCGTAGCTGTCCTTAATACTATTCCAACCAACACTGAGGGCTGCTTCTTCATTCATACCGTCTTCTTTGGCACTGTTAAATGCAGCAACAAAAATTTGTTGTGCGTGTTCGGGAAGTTGGGCAATTTCTACAGGTAATTCAGATGATTGAATCTGAGACATAAACATAGTCCTACAATCTAAACTAAGAATTAATCTAAAAAAATATATGCAAAGTTTCCTCTTACTAAATTATTAGAATAAACTATTGACCTATGAGTCTTAAGGATTACTTTGTATTAAAATTAATTGTAGCTGACGACACATAAAGTAAATTTAATAATATTATTTTTTGCTTCAAGTGCCGTAGTAGTAATTTTTTTAATTTACATCCTTTGAGCTTCTTCCCAAGGAATCCATACCGTAAATATATCTTCTTCTATAAATCCTCGTCTGCGAGAATCTGTAGCCAAATCTACTAAAACCTTGACCGTTGGTATATAAGCATTATTAATTATCTGATGTCCGTAGCCAGTCACTTTTCCTAAGTTACCCGTTTTTTGATTAAGTACATAGTCGCCAATATTAAACATAGTAAGTTTGCGATCGCCTAGCTCAAGTCCCGATCTTAAATTGTAAATAGGCTATATTTAATTTCCTCCTCTTAAAGATAGTTAAGGTAGATCCACTACTCTATCTATAGATAAAAAATATTACTAAGTTTTGTATTTAATAATACAAGTAACTGTAATAGGCAATATTGTCGAGGTGTTGAAGCATTAAATTTTTGACAAGCTAAGGCAATGGAAACATTTTTAATTAACCTGATTGCAAACAGATGAATCTAAGTTAGAGTAATTCTTTTAATAGTTCTTGGTGTAGTAAGGCTCGATCTATCAACGACTCAATCTTTTCTGAAGAAGTCCCTTCCCCATTAACAAAATGCTCTATCCAAGTTTTGCTAATGACATTAGGATCTTCTGGCATTTGAGCTAATTCCCATCCTGGCATATCTAGTTCGCTCATCAATTGGCTAACTTTGGGATCGTAACTTAGCGCAAAACATCGGCAACCCTCACTAGCAGCCATAATTAAGCTATGCAAGCGCATACCGATCGCCATTTCAACGCCGCGAAATAAGCCTTTTAAAGCTTTGGGATCTTCCAAACTAAAAATCTGACTGACTCCTGGTAGGTGCGGTTGAATGGCTTGAGCGATCGCCAAGTCTTGACTTGGCTGAAATGGTACGAGCAAAATGCAAGTTTGGGTAGCTTTTTGAAAGTCCGCCAACGCGCGGGTAAAGGTAGCTAAACGAGCGGGAGTTAGTTGGGGATGCGATCGCAATGTTACAGCAACTCTAGGCGCGGGTAAGTCCCATAATCGGTTTACAGCAACCGATTCTAATGCCCATACTGGATCGGGAGCGAGAGTACAAGAAACTTGCCAATTAGTTAATAAAGCAGCCGAAGCGCGATCGCGGACGCTGACAGCGTTGCAATTACTAAAGTTCTTTTGTGCCAAAAACTTAGTTAAAGGGCGGTTTAATGGCCCAATACCTTGCGCCCAAGCAATAGTTTTGAGTCCCATAACTTGTGCTAAAGTCATTAGCCCACTGTAGTAGAAAGGACTAATGGCGCTGGTAGCGTCTTGCATCAAACTACCGCCACCCCAGATAAATACTTCTGATTGGCGCAAGGCTTGAATAACTTGAGGTAAGGAATTGCGATCGCACGCTTTTACTTGATAATGGGCGATCGTTGCTTCAGGATTGCCTGAAAGTACCAAAGGCATTATGTTATCTGGCAGCATTTGCAATAGCGTTGCTAGTAACGCCTCATCACCGCCATTTCCTTTACCGTAGTAGCCACACAAAACCGCTTGCATCTTAAAAATACCTAATTTAACGTTTTTGAAAGCAAAAAGGCCCTAAAATTGCTCCCCATAGAGCTTTTCCCGTCTCGCTGTCTATGCCTTTGTCGTAGCTTAAAAATTCATCTTCACTTGCTCTAAATCCTAAAGAAACTTGTTTAGTTTCACCTTCAATTTTCACATCTAGCAAACAACCGGGTAGTAGCTCAAAATCATCTACAGTCAAGCTTTGGAGTAAGGCGGCATTAGTTGCCGCACCATTTACCGATGATGGATTTTTGGGCATATAATACTGTACTTGAATATTTTGGTTTTGTTGCAGTCGGATCAGGCGAGGGCGGTAAGGTTTATTTAGCGATACGATGTTGGCTTGTTCGGCAAAAAAAGTAATACTATCTTCAATAAATAAGGGTACAGGTATTTGCCAAAGTCGCAGGTGGACGTACCAAGCAGGATCGGCGGATGCTTGGAATCTATCCCACTAATGCCAGCAATATGATAATCTGCTATTGATGAAGGTAAATTGTAATAGGGTATGGCTGGGCGATTTGAAGGATTAAACGATCTGGAATGGAAGTTGTTTGAAGATATATTCC
>JAESGR010000765.1_pt1 | contig 15494 bp, 14 predicted proteins | sample 9269771 | NCBI WGS metagenome assembly JAESGR01 (sample SAMN15739572, study PRJNA653492) | algae metagenome | isolation source: Chroococcus sp. CMT-3BRIN-NPC107 and co-occurring heterotrophs from well... | place: USA: Clark Mountains Wilderness, California | collected 2010-04-18
ATGCCCACCGCCTCCGCGATCTGGCGGGTCGAGACCCCGTGGACGCCGCGTTCGCCGAACAGCCGCAGCGAGGCGGCGAGGATCTCCTCGCGGCGCTCGAAGCCGGAGCCCTTCGGCTTGCGTTGGGACAGGGGCGGCGACATCGGGACCTAACTTCCAGCCTTCGGAGCGCTTGACAATCGGCCATTACCGATCACTGATAGACTATCAGTGATAGATTGGCGGCGTCGACGTGGCTAGAGCGGTGATCTCGATCCTTGCGGCGATGGCGGCGGGCCTCGCCGGATGCGGCGGGGAGGCGGCGCCGGAAGTGGCGGCGCCCACCGCGGTGCAGGCGGTGCGGGTCTCCGCCGCGCGGCCCAGCGCCGAGGTGCAGGCCAGCGGCCGGATCGCCCGGCGGCGCGAGATGGAGCTCTCGTTCCGAGTCGCCGGAGTGATGACGGGCCTGTCCGTCGACGCCGGAGACCGCATCGCCGCGGGGCAGGTGCTGGCCAACCTCGACCCGACGGGGCTTGCCGCCGCCGAGCAACGGGCGAGCGCCGAGCTGGAGCGCGCCCGGCGCGACTACGCCCGTGACCAGGCGCTGTTCGAGAAGGGCTTTGTCAGCCGCCAGCGGCTGGACGACCGGGCCAGCGCCGTGAAGGCCGCCGAGGCGGGCCACAGCGCCGCCGCCTTCGACCGCCGCTGGACGCGGCTGGTCTCGCCGGTGTCCGGCGTCGTGCTGCAGCGGGTCCGCCAGAGCGGCGAGGTGGTGCAGCCCGGTCAGACGGTGCTGCGCGTCGCCGACGAGGCCAGTCCGCTGGTGGTGCGGGCTCCGGCCCCCGACCGCGACGCGGCCCACATCCGCCTCGGCGCGCCAGTGCGAGTGCGGATCGACGACGCCACGGAGCTGCCGGGCCGGGTCTCGCGGATCGGCGAAAGCGCGGATGTGCGCACCGGCGCCGTGGAGATCGAAGTGGAGCTGCCGACCGCGCCGCAGCTGCGCAGCGGCCAGATCGCCACGGTGTGGATCCCGGTCCAGACCCAGGCCGCCGCCCGACCCCAGGCGATGGCGCGGCTGCCCGCGGAGGCCATCCTCGAGGCGCAGGGTCGCCAGGCGGCCGTGCTGGTGGTCGATCCCGCAGGCTCGACGGCCCGCAGGCGGGCGGTGACCTTCGGCGGCTTCGACGGCGACGACGCGCTGGTGTCCGGTCTGCCGGACGGGACCCAGGTGATCACGGTCGGCGCCGGCTTCGTCTCCGACGGCGAGAAGGTGAGGGTGATGGACCCGGCTCGGCTGACGCCCCAGCGGACGGCCGCGCGATGAGGTTCGACATAGCCGGCTTCTCGGTCCGCAACTGGCAGTTCACCCTGGTCGCCTTCGCCCTGCTGGCGATGCTTGGACTCAACGCCCTGGCGACGACGCCCAGGTCCGAAGACCCCCACTTCCCGATGCCGATCATGATCGTGCGCGCGGTGCTGCCCGGCGCCGAGCCCGCCGAGCTCGAGCAGCTGGTCGCCGACCCCATCGAGGACGCCCTCTCCGGCTTGGACGACGTGGACGAGATCGGCTCGACCAGCCTCGACGGCGCGGCCGTCGTGCAGGTCGCCTTCACCTGGGACGTCGATCCTCAGCGCAAGTACGACGAGGTGGTGCGCGAGGTGAACGCCCTGCGCGGGACGCTGCCTCAGGGGCTCGCCCAGCTGGAGGTGCGCCGCGCCAGGACCACCGAGGTGGCGGTGGTGCAGGTGGCGCTGGTCAGTGAGACCCTGCCGATGCGCCGGCTGGAGAAGCTGGCGGACCGGCTGCGCGAGCGGCTCGACCGCGTGCCCGGTGTGCGCCAGACCGAGTACTGGGGCGCGACGCCCTCGGAGCTGCGGGTGGCGCTGGACCTGGGGCGGCTGGCCGAGCTGCAGCTGCCGCCGACGGCCGTCGCCGACGCGCTTCGCGCGGCGGGGGCCGAGGCGCCGGTGGGCGCCGTCCACGCCGGCGAGCGTCGGTTCAACGTCAAGACCGGCGGCGCCTTCCGCGACGTGGCCGAGGTGGCCGACACCCCGGTGCGCGAGGTCAACGGCCAGGTGGTGCGGGTGCGCGACGTGGCGCAGGTCGGCTGGGCCGAGACCGAGGCCCAGCACCTGACCCGATTCAACGGCCGTCGCGCAGTGTTTGTCACTGTCCAGCAGAAGGACGGGGCGGACGTCACCACCCTCACCCGCGGGGTCGACGAGACGCTGGCCGAATTCGAGAAGACTCTGCCTGGCGGCGTGAAGCTCGAGCGCGGCTTCAGCCAAGCCGACAATGTCGAGCACCGGCTGGGGCGGCTGTTCCGCGACTTCGGCCTGGCCCTGGGGCTGGTGCTGCTGACCCTGCTGCCGCTGGGCCTTCGTGCCGGCGGGGTGGTGATGATGTCCATCCCGCTGTCGCTGCTGATCGGGCTGGCGCTGGTCCAGCTGCTCGGGTTCACGGTGAACCAGCTGACCATCGCCGGCTTCGTGCTGGCGCTCGGCCTGCTGGTCGACGACTCCATCGTCGTCACCGAGAACATCGCCCGCCACCTGCGGATGGGCATGGATCGGACCGAGGCGGCGGTGGCGGCGACGCGGCAAATCTCGCTGGCGGTGCTCGGCTGCACGGCCACCTTGATGCTGGCCTTCGTGCCGCTGCTGGCGCTGCCGGGCGGCTCGGGAGCCTACATCCGCTCGCTCCCCGTGACGGTGCTGTGCACGGTGGGGGCGTCGCTGATTGTCTCACTGACCATCATCCCGTTCCTGGCGAGCCGGATGCTGTCGCGCCACGAGGACCCGGAGGGCAACCGGATCCTGAGGGCGGTGAACGGGGCCATCCATCGACTGTACGCGCCGGTGCTGCACCGGGCGCTGGCCAGGCCTTGGGCGAGCCTGGCGATCATCGGAGCGATCTGCGCGACCACCATCCCGCTGCTCGGGGCGATCGGCTCGAGCCTCTTCCCGCCCGCCGAGACGCCTCAGTTCCTGGTCCGGGTCGAGACGCCCCAGGGCAGTTCGCTGGCGCGCACCGACCAGGCTCTGCGCTTCGTCGACGAACGGCTGCGGCGCGAGCCGGAGGTCGCCTGGACGGCGGCCAACCTCGGACGGGGCAATCCGCAGATCTTCTACAACCAGAACCAACGCCAGCCGCAGCCGAGCTACGGCGAGGTGTTCGTCTCGCTCAAGGCGTGGGAGCCGGGGCGGTCGGAGCGGGTGCTGGACGCGCTGCGGGCGGACTTTGCCGGCTATCCCGGCGCGCGGATCACCGTCGAGACCTTCGAGAACGGCCCGCCGGTGGAGGCGCCAATCGCCGTGCGCATCTCGGGCGATAACATGCAGGCGCTGAAGGCGCTGGCGGCGGAGGCCGAGCGGGCGCTCAAAGCCACGCCCGGCACGCGCGACGTGAACAACCCGTTGAGCGTCGACCGGACCGACCTCGACCTGGGCCTCGATGAGGGCAAGGCCGCCGCCCTGGGCGTGCCGGCGGGCGCCGCGCGGCGGGTGGCCCGCCTCGCGCTCTCCGGCGAGGAGACGGCCCGGTTCCGCGACCCGGACGGCGACGACTATCCGGTGCGCGTGCGGCTGCCGATGGAGAACCGTAACGAACTGGGTGCGCTCTCGGCCATCTACCTGCCGACCCCCTCAGGGGCCGCGGTCCCGCTGGGCGCGGTCGCCGAGCCGACCTTCGAGTCGAGCCCGGCGCGGATCACCCGGTTCCAGCGCGAGCGGACCGTGACGGTGACCAGCCAGGTGCGGACCGGCTTCCTGACCTCAGACGTGACCGCGCAGGCGCAGGCGCGGTTGGGCGAGGAACTGGCTGTCCCGCCCGGCTATCGACTCTCATTCGGCGGCCAGGCGGAGGCTCAGTCGGAGAGCTTCGCCGGGCTCGGCGCCGCCGTGCTCATCGCAATCTTCGGCATCCTGGCGGTGCTGGTGCTTGAGTTCGGCCGGTTCCGGACGGCCCTGGTGGTGGCTGGCGTCATCCCGCTCGGCGTTTTCGGGGCGGTGGCGGCGCTGGCCCTGACCGGCAACTCGCTGTCGTTCACGGCGACCATCGGGCTGATCGCCCTCATCGGCATCGAGATCAAGAACTCCATCCTGCTGGTCGACTTCACCGAGCAGCTGCGGAAACAGGGCGTCGCCCTGCGTGAGGCCATCGAGCGGGCAGGGGAGGTGCGGTTCCTGCCGGTGCTGCTGACCTCGGTCACCGCGATCGGCGGCCTGACCCCGCTCGCCCTGGAGCGCTCCGGCCTCTACTCGCCGCTCGCCATCGCCATCATCGGCGGGCTGGTGACCTCGACCCTGCTGTCGCGGGTCGCGACGCCGGTCATGTACTGGCTGCTGAGCCGTAGCGAGCGGCGCGAGGCGGCGGCCCCGATCTGGGCGCCCAGTTCCGAAGCGGCCTGACCACTTTTTCCTGATCACGGCGAAGCTTGCCGCGGCAACCTCAGCGCCTACCTTAGGGTCCTGCTCGATGCGACCCGCTGGCGCTTTTCGGTCCGCCTGATCAACGGACCTTCCCAGCTACCGCGCGAGCGAGCCAGGACGGCGTGCAGCGGCCTCGGAACCGCCTTGTCCCCCCCAAGGGATGCCGCCTGTCCTGGACCTATCCCCCTCGACAGCTCACCGAGATCAGGCGAACACCGTCGCCAGGGTGTCGCCGCGGCCCTTCGGGTCCGGACCGAAGTTGTTCGGACCGGGGGTGCCGTCGAGGACGCTGAAGACGAACAGGATCAGTCCGCCCACAAGCGGAATGAACGAGATGAGGATCCACCATCCCGAGCGGTTGGTGTCGTGCAGCCGGCGCACCGTCACCGCGATCGACGGGATGATCAGGCCGAGCATCACCAGGAGGAGGATCAAGGAGCCGCCGACCGCGCCCGCGCCGGTCTCGTCGGCGGCGCCGGCGACCCCGGAGATCACCGACAGCGGCAGCGAGATTAGGATCATCAGAAGCGTAAACAGCCAGTATTCGGCTCGCCGCGCACGCCCGTTGAAGTCGGCGTACTTCCGCAATGGCTGGAACATCAGGTTCATCGTGGCCCCCCTCGCGCACTCGCCGCGCGCGCTCTGCGGGTGGATGGCAGCATGGACACTCGGGGCTGGCAAGCGGCGCGCACTCTTTTCATTCAAGGCGGCCGACCCTTCACCCGCTCATCGCGGCCGAGCGGCCGGATCCAGACAGCAGGCTCGACACGCGTCTCATGTGGCGCGGCGTTCATCCGTCGCATGGGATTGCGATATGGATTCCGGCTTTCGCCGGGATGATCGGTGTGGGGGCAGGCTCCAACAGGAACGCCCGCCCCGGTTTCCCAGAGCGGGCGCATCTTGTTCCAGCCTTTTGCTGAGCCGTTACTCGACCGGCTCGGCCTCGGTGGCGCCCTCGGCGGGGTTCTCGATCACCGGGGCGCCCGGCTCGCGCGGGGCGCCGTCGGATTCGACCTCGAAGGCGATCTTGCCGTCGGCCACGATGACCTTGACGTGGCCGCCCTTGACCAGCCGGCCGAACAGGATCTCGTCGGCCAGCGGCTTCTTGATATTCTCCTGGATGACCCGGGCCAGCGGCCGGGCGCCGTAGAGCTCGTCGAAGCCGTTCTTGGCCAGCCAGTCGGCCGCCTCGTCGGAGGTCTCGATGGTGACGTGCCGATCCGCCAGCTGGGCTTCCAGCTGCATGACGAACTTCTGCACCACCTGGCGGATGATCTCCGGAGTGAGCGGGCGGAAGCCGACCACGGCGTCGAGACGGTTGCGGAACTCGGGCGTGAAGGTGCGCTTGAGCGCCTCTTCCACCTCGTCGTCCTGCTTGCCGCGGCCGAAGCCGATGGCGTTCTTCTGCGCGTCCGACGCGCCGGCGTTGGTGGTCATGATCAGGACCACGTTCCGGAAGTCGATCTTCTTGCCGTTGGAGTCGGTCAGCTGACCGTGGTCCATGACCTGCAGGAGGATGTTGTAGACGTCCGGGTGAGCCTTCTCGATCTCGTCGAGCAGCACGACCGCATGCGGGTGCTGGTCGACGGCGTCGGTCAGGAGGCCGCCCTGGTCGAAGCCGACGTAGCCCGGAGGGGCCCCGATCAGCCGGCTCACCGTGTGTCGCTCCATGTATTCGCTCATGTCGAAGCGCAGGAGCTCGATGCCGAGCGTCGAGGCCAGCTGCCGGGCGGTCTCCGTCTTGCCGGTGCCGGTGGGCCCCGAGAAGAGGTAGCTGCCGATGGGCTTGTTGGCGTCGCGCAGGCCGGCCCGGGCCATCTTCATGGCTGCGGACAGCTGCTCGATGGCCTCGTCCTGGCCGTAAACCGCGCGCTTCAGGTCGACCTCGAGCTGCTTCAGCGCCTCGGTGTCGGACTTGGAGACCGACTTCGGCGGGATGCGGGCGATCTTGGCGACGACGCTTTCGATCTCCTTCAGGCCGATGACCTTCTTGCGCCGGGCCTCGGGCACCAGCATCTGGCTCGCGCCGGCCTCGTCGATGATGTCGATCGCCTTATCGGGCAGCTTGCGGTCAGTGATGTACTTGGCCGACAGCTCCACCGCCGCCTTCAAGGCGTCGGAGGTGTAGCGGAGCTTGTGGAACTCCTCGTAGTAGGTCTTCAGCCCCTTCAAGATCTTGATCGTGTCTTCGATGGTCGGCTCGTTGACGTCGATCTTCTGGAACCGGCGCACCAGGGCGCGGTCCTTCTCGAAGTGCTGGCGGAATTCCTTGTAGGTTGTCGATCCCATGCACCGCAGGGTGCCGGAGGCCAGGGCGGGCTTCAGCAGGTTGGAGGCGTCCATCGCCCCGCCGCTGGTCGCGCCGGCGCCGATCACCGTGTGGATCTCGTCGATGAACAGGATGGCGTCGGGGTGGTTCTCCAGCTCCTTGACGACCTGCTTGACGCGCTCTTCGAAGTCGCCGCGGTAGCGGGTGCCGGCCAGCAGCGCGCCCATGTCGAGCGAGAAGATGGTCGAGCCCGAAAGCACCGCCGGGACCTGCTTGTTGACGATCTTGCGCGCCAAGCCTTCGGCGATGGCGGTCTTGCCGACGCCGGGGTCGCCCACCAGCAGCGGGTTGTTCTTCGTCCGGCGGCAGAGGATCTGGATGCAGCGCTCGACCTCGCCGTGCCGGCCGATCAGCGGGTCGACCTTCCCCTGCTTGGCCTTTTCGTTGAGGTTGATGCAGTAGGCCTCGAGGGCCTCGCCGCCGGTCTTGACCGTCGGCTTCTCCTCATCTTCGGCGCCCTTGACCGACTTGGCCTCGGAGGCGCCGGCCTTCTTGGCGATGCCGTGGGCGATGTAGTTGACCGCATCGTAGCGCGTCATGTCCTGCTCTTGCAGGAAATAGGCGGCGTGGCTCTCGCGCTCGGAGAAGATCGCCACCAGCACGTTCGCGCCGGTGACCTCCTCGCGTCCCGAGGACTGCACGTGGATGACCGCGCGCTGGATGACGCGCTGGAAGCTGGAGGTGGGCTTGGCGTCCTCGCCATCGTCCACGATCAGGCTGCGCAGCTCGTTGTCGACATAGTTGGTGAGGGTGGTCCGAAGGGCGTTCAGATCCACATCGCACGCGCGCATCACTCCGGCGGCGTCCTCGTCGTCGACGAGGCTGAGCAGCAGGTGCTCTAGCGTTGCGTACTCGTGCTTACGCTGATTGGCGTAAGCGACGGCGCGGTGGAGCGATTCTTCGAGCGGGCGCGAGAATGAAGGCAAGCTAGGCCTCTAATCCTTTTCCATGGTGCACTGGAGCGGGTGTTGATGCCGCCTTGCGGTATCAACGACCTGCGCCACTTTTGTTTCCGCCACTTCGTAGGTGAACACGCCACACACCCCCACGCCGTGCTGATGCACATGCAGCATGATCCGAGTCGCGTCTTCGCGCGATTTGTTGAAGAACTGCTCCAAGACGTAGACGACGAACTCCATGGGGGTGTAGTCGTCGTTCAGCAAAAGCACCCGATACATCGAGGGCTTCTGCGTCTTCGGCTTGGTTTGGGTGACCACCGATGACTTTACGCCGGTGGCCTGATCACCTTGCTTGCGCTCGGCCATCGAACAGGTCTCCTGACAGACGCTAACCGAGGTCCGCCTGTCGTTGATTAGATATGCCATCGAAGGCGCATTGGAAGGGTCTAATCGTCGCGAGGCGCCCGGCGGGCCCGCAAGCGCTCGTTTTTGCGGCTTTCTACAGTGGCGCTGGCGGCGCCAGTCAGTCTTGAGCCGCGTCTCTTGACCGCAGGCTGCGGCCAGAAATCACGGCTCCGGGGCCGAATCGGGCCCGAATCGAGTCCAAAGTCCGTTCCTCCGCCAAGGCCCTTTTCTCGTACCCGGCGAAGAAGTCGGATTCGACCGCGCCCGCGTCGATGAGCTCGGCCAGGCCGATGCCGATCAGCCGATAGCTCTTCCCCTTGGCCTCGGCGGCCAACAGCTCGCGGCCGACGGCGAACATGGTCTTCGCGGTCTGGGTCGGAACGGGCAGGGTGCGCCGGCGGGTGAGGATTTTGAAATCGGCCGTCTTCAGCTTCAGCTGCACCACCCGGCCGGCGACGCCGCCGGCCCGGGCCTGGCGCGCAACCCGCTCGCAGAGCGGGGCAAGCTTCTCCTCCAGGTCGGGGAAGCTGCGCAGGTCGTCGAAGAAGGTGGTCTCGGCGCTGATCCCCTTGCGGCCCTCTTCCGGGTTCACGGCGCGCGTGTCGCGGCCATGGGCCAGCTGGTGCAGGCGCAGGCCATGGGCCCCGAAGCGGGTCGCCAGCACCTTCACGTCTGCCCGGGCGATGTCGCCGACGGTGGTGAAGCCGGCCTGGGCCAGGGACCGCATCATCGCAGGGCCGACGCCGGGCAGGATGCCGACCGGCCGCGGGGCCAGGAAGGTCTGCGCCTCGGCCCCGCCGATCACCGAGAAGCCGCGCGGCTTGTCGAGGTCCGAGGCGATCTTGGCCAGGAACTTGTTGGCGGCCAGGCCGATGGAGACGGTCAGCCCGGTCTCGGCCTCGATGCGGGCCTGGAGCCTGGCGAGGGTGACCGCCGGCGAGGCGCCGTGCAGCCGCTCGGTGCCGGCCAGGTCGATCCACGCCTCGTCCAGCGAAAGCGGCTGAACCAGCGGCGTGAGCTCGGCGATCATCGCCATGATCCGGCGGCTCTCGAACTTGTACTTGGAGAAGTCCGGCTTGATGACCGCCGCCTGCGGGCAGGCCTTCAGCGCCTGGAACATCGGCATGGCCGATCGGACGCCGCTGATCCGGGCGATATAGCAGCAGGTGGTGACCACCCCGCGCTTGCCGCCGCCGACGATGACGGGCACGTCGCGCAGCTCGGGGCGGTCTCGCTTCTCCACCGAGGCGTAGAAGGCGTCGCAGTCCATGTGGGCGATGGACAGGCGCGAGAGCTCCTGGTGGGCGACCAGGCGCGGCGAGCCGCAGCCCGGGCAGCGTCGCGGCCGCGCCTCGCCGGTCCAGAAGCAGTCGCGGCAGAGCGCGCTCATGGCGCCGCCAGCGGCCAAAGCCAGGCCGCGCCGCGCACCCCGGACGAGTCGCCGTGGACAGCCTTGCGGACCGGGGTGTCGAACACGTCGGAGAAGACGTGCGGGGCGATCTCGCCGGGCAGGCGGGCGTAGAGCTCGTCGACGTTGGACATCCCGCCCCCGAGGACGATGACGTCCGGATCCAGCACGTCGCAAACCATGGCCAGCCCTCGGGCCAGGCGGCTGAGGTAGCGGTCCAGCGCCTCGGATGCGGCCCGCGAACCCTCCCGGGCGGCGGTGACGGCGGCCTCGGCCGAGGTGACGCGGGCGTCCTCCGCGAACCCTGGGCCGGAGACCCAGACCTCCAGGCAGCCGCGCCGGCCGCACCAGCACAGGGGGCCGGGGAACTCCGAGGGCCTGGCCCAGGGCAGGGGCGTGTGGCCCCACTCGCCGGCCACGCCGTTGCGACCCTCCACGAGCGCGCCGTCGACCGCGACCCCGGCGCCGCAGCCGGTGCCGACGATGGCGGCGAACACGACCCGCGCGCCCTTGCCGGCGCCGTCCACGGCTTCCGACAGCGCCAGGCAGTTGGCGTCGTTGGCGACGCGCACCGGCCGCCCCAGCACCCGCGCCAGGTCGGCTTGGAACGGTTGGCCGTTCAGGTGGGTGGAATTGGCGTTGCGGATCAGGCCGTCCCTGGGCGACGGCGAGCCCGGCGCGCCCACGCCGACGCAGCCCGCCTTCGCGCCCGCCTGGCGCTCCACCTCGGCGACGAGCTCGGCGACCGCAGCCAGCCCCTCATCGTAGCGGCGCGGGGAGGGGGCGCGGACGCGCGCCACGATCTGGCCCTCGGCGTCCAGCGCCGCGGCCTCGATCTTGGTGCCGCCGAAATCGACTCCGAACCGGATCATGCGAAGGAGCCTAGCAGAACGTCCGGCGAACGCGAGAAGGTGCACGAGCGTGCGCTTTTCTGGTTCTCATCCGCCCGCGGCCCGGCTAAAGGTTGGGGCTCAAGGGAGGACGTTATGAAGATTTTCCACGCCCCGCGCAGCCGTTCCCTGCGGGTCCTCTGGGCCGCCGAGGAGCTGGGCGCGCCCTACGAGACCGCAGCGGCCTCGTTCGCCCGCCCGGACCCCGAGTTCCTGGAGGCCAACCCGGCCGGCACCCTGCCGGCGATGGTCGACGGCGACGTGGTGATGACCGAGTCGGTGGCGATCATGCAGTATCTGGGCGCCAAGCACGGGCCGACGCCGCTCGTCGTGGAGCCGGGCGATCCGCGCTACCCCGACTACCTGCAGTTCATGATGTTCGGCGAGGCCAGCCTGGCGGCGCCGCTGAACGCCGTGGTCGGCACCAAGTTCATGGCCCCCGAGGACCAGAAAGACAACTTCACCGTCAACATCATCAAGCGCAGCTTCCACCGCCGCCTGCCGCTGGTGGAGCGGCAGCTGAAGCGTGGCGACTACATGGCCGGCAATGAGTTCACGCTGGCCGACATCTCGGTCGGCTACGCCCTGGGCCTGGCCGACATGCTCGAGCTCGGGGACGTCGCCGAGCCCATCAAGGCCTACGCCCAGCGGCTGACGTCGCGCCCCGCGTACCAGCGGGCCGTGGCGGTGGCGTGATCCGTCGTCATCCCGGCGGCAGCAAAGCGGAGAGCCGGGACCCAGATATGCAGCGCTAGAGCTGGGTCCCGGATCGGCCTGCGGCCGTCCGGGATGGCTGACTTTAAGAGATCGCCTTCTCCACCGCCGCCGCCAGCTCCGCCCAGTCGTCGATTCGCGGGTGGCGGTCGGGGGCGCTGGGGGCGAGGGGGCGCAGGCGCGGATCGGCGACGTGCTGGAAGGTGGCGACCTGCGGCGCGTTCTGCGCGACCGAATCGAGGTTCGGCAGCAGGTCGTCGATGAAGGCGGCCGGGGCGTCGGCGCGGCGGGCGAGCTCGGCGGTCATCGGGCCCTTGGGCCCGCGGCCCAGCAGCAGCGGATAGTCGAGGCCGTGACGGACCAGCCATTGGCTGCGGGCCAGCCGGGCCTGGGCGGGTGCATTGGTGAAGATCACCACCTGTGCGCGGGCGGAGAGGGCCCGCAGCGCCTCGGCGCCGCCGTCGGCGGGCGTCATCTCCCCGCAGGCCGCGCCGAAGAAGTCGTCGAACAGCCGCCGGCCGTCCTCGATCGGCAGGTGCTGGGCCTCGCCCGGGCGGTAGATGTTCTGAAACAGGGCGAACCGGTCGAGCCGGAACTCGAATCCCTGGGCGGTCACAAACCGCTCGAATCCTTCGATGAACAGCCCCAGGACCTCGTCGACATCGACGATAACCAAAGGCCGGCCGCGCAAAATCGGCAGGCTTGCGGCCTCAGAGGCCGGAATTTCAACCGAATTCGGGATATTCACGGCTCCGGGGCGGACTTGCGGACTAACGTCGGCTTAAGGATATCCGTGACATCAACGATGACGAGACCCGAGTCGGCCAGCCGTGCCGGCGCCGCAGAGCATCGTCGAGACCCGGATGGCCAAGAAGGTCCTCATCGTCGAGGATAACGAGCTGAACATGAAGCTCTTTCATGATCTGCTCGACGCCCAGGGCTATGAGACCTTGCAGACTCGCGAGGGTCTCCAGGCTCTGGCGCTGGCGCGCGAGCATCGCCCCGACCTGATCCTCATGGACATTCAGCTGCCCGAGATCTCCGGCCTGGAGGTCACCAAGTGGCTGAAGGAAGACGAGGATCTGGCCCACATTCCGGTGGTCGCCGTGACCGCCTTCGCCATGAAAGGGGACGAGGAGCGGATCCGCGAGGGCGGCTGCGAGGCCTACATCTCCAAGCCGATCTCGGTCACCCACTTCCTCGACACCATCAAGCGGCTGCTGAACTAGATGACCGCCCGCATCCTGGTCGTCGACGATATCGAAGCTAACGTCCGGCTGCTGGAAGCCAAGCTCGCGGCGGAATACTACGGCGTCCTGACGGCCTACGATGGGCCCACGGCCCTGGCGGTCGCGGCGGCGGAGAAGCCCGACATCATCCTGCTGGACGTCATGATGCCCGGGATGGACGGGTTCCAGGTCTGCCGGCGGCTGAAGGAAGATGTGGCGACGCGGCACATACCGGTGGTGCTGGTCACCGCGCTGGATGGGCGATCCGACCGGATCAACGGCCTTGAAGCGGGCGCCGACGAGTTCCTGACCAAGCCCATCGACGACATGATGCTGTTCGCCCGGGTGCGCAGCCTCACCCGGCTGAAGATGGTCATCGACGAGTTGCGCGAGCGCGAGGCCTCGGGCCGGCGCATGGGCGTGATCGCCGGCGCGGCCTCCCGGGTCGGCGGCACGGGTGGGCGGGTGCTGGTGGTCGACGACCAGCCGCGCCAGGCCCAGCGGATCGCCTCGGAGCTGGCCATCGAGCACCGGCCCGTGGTCGAGAGCGATCCCGAGAAGGCGCTGATGACCGCCAAGGGTCCGGTCGACCTGGTGATCGTCAACGCCGGAGCGAAGGGATTCGACGGCCTGCGGTTCGCCGCGACGCTGCGCTCCGACGAGGCGACGCGTCACCTGCCGATCCTGGCCGTGGTGGACTTCGACGAGCGGCCGCGGCTGGTGAAAGCGCTGGAGCTCGGGGTCAACGACCTGCTCTCCAAGCCGATCGACCCGCAGGAGCTGTCGGCCCGCACCCGCACCCAGATCCGCCGTAAGCGCTACACCGACTACCTGCGGCACAACCTCGACCATTCGCTGGAGCTGGCGGTCACCGATCAGCTCACCGGGCTGCACAACCGCCGCTACATGGCCGGCCAGCTGGAGGCGCTGGTGCGCCGCTCGCGCCACGGCGGCGAGCCGGTCGCGGCCCTGCTGATCGACATCGACCACTTCAAGAAGATCAATGACGGCTACGGCCACGACGTCGGCGACGAGGTGCTGCGCGAATTCGCCGTGAGGCTGGCCTCCAACGTCCGCGCCGTGGACCTGCCGTGCCGCTACGGCGGCGAGGAGTTCGTGGTGGTGATGCCGGACACCCGGCTGACCGACGCCGAGCGCATCGCCGAGCGGATCCGCACCCACGTCGCCGGCGCCCCATTCCGCACCAGCGGCGACAAGGACCTGCTGCAGGTCACGATTTCCATCGGCGTGGCGGCCGCGTCCGGCGCCGAGGACACCCCCGAGGCCCTGCTCAAGCGAGCCGACGAGGCGCTCTACGAGGCCAAGGCATCCGGGCGGAACCGGGTGATCGCGCGGGCGGCCTAGCCGCCAAAGCAAAACGCCCGGCGCTGGGCCGGGCGTTCGGTAGGGCTCGGAAAGCCTGACTTACTTGATCTTGCCTTCGCGGAACTCGACGTGCTTGCGCACGATCGGGTCGTACTTCTTCATCACCAGCTTCTCGGTCTTGGTCCTGGCGTTCTTCTTGGTGACGTAGAAGTAGCCGGTGTCCGCCGACGAGTTGAGGCGGATCTTGATGTTGGCCGGTTTCGCCATGGCGTCCTCGCGGGGCCGGCGCGAAACGCCGGCGGGTGTTCGAAAGAGCCGCGGACAATACGAATCGCGGCCCCAAAGTCAATGCGCGGCTTGGGCGTCCGATTTCCGCCAGCGCCGGGCGGACCCGGCGCAGCGGCCGGCGAGCGCCGATGGTAGACTTCCGGACATGCAGACCGCCTACGCCATCTTCGGGACCGCGCTCGGCCACGCCGCCGTCGTCTGGCGGGATTCCGGCGTCGTGGGCGTGCACCTGCCCGAGCCCGACGCAGAGCGGACCCGGTCCGGCGTGCTGCGGCGCTTCGCCGGCGCCGAGCCGGCCGAGCCGTCCGAAGCCGTGTCGGCCGTCATCGCCGCCGTGCAGGCGCTGCTGCGCGGTGAGGCGGTCGACCTCACCGGCGTCGAGCTCGATCTCGCAGCGTGCCCGCCGTTCAACCGCCGCGTCTACGACATCGCCCGCGCCATAGCGCCGGGGGACACCCTGACCTACGGCGAGGTGGCCGAGCGGCTGGGCGACCCGCTGCTCGCCCGCGCGGTGGGCCAGGCGCTGGGGCAGAACCCGTGTCCCATCGTCGTGCCCTGCCACCGGGTGCTGGCGGCCGGCGGCCGGACGGGCGGCTTCTCGGCGCGCGGCGGGGTGAAGACCAAACTCAAGCTGCTGGAGATCGAGGGCGCGCTGGCCCCCGAGTCGCTGCCGCTGTTCTCCCGCTAGAGGTGGCTCGTCGACCAGCCGCGGGCCTTGAACCGCATGAATGGAGAGGGGCGCTCAGGGTCGGCCAGCCGCTCCACCGCCTCGCTGATCATCGTGCGGGTCACCGCCGGCAGATTGAGCTTCAGGGCCTCGTCGAATTCGATCCAGGCGATCTCCTCGAGCTCGCCGCAGTCGGGCTTGCGCTCCAGGCTGACGAGCCGGTCGGCCTCGGCCAGCAGAAACCAGGTGTCGAACCGCTTGGCGACCATCGGCGGGGTCACCGCCCGCGCGATGACGTCGAGGGCCTCCAGGTCGGGGGCGACGCCCTCGGCCAGGAACTCGCGCCAGGGGCCGACGGCGGTGCGGGCCGGGACTGGTTTGGCGAGCAGCAGGCCGGCCTCCTCGAAGGTCTCGCGGACGGCCGCCATGGCCAGGGCGCGGCCCTTGTGCAGCGGCAGGTGGCGGGAGAACTTGGCGGCGACCTCCGGCCTCAGGTCCGTGGCGTGCGGGGCGCGGTAGTCGCTGCGGTCTATCCGCCCGCCCGGGAACACCCACAGATTCGGCATGAAGTCGTGGCCGCCGTGGCGCTTGCCCATCAGCACCCTGGGCTTAGGGCCGTCGCGGCGGACGATGATGATGGTGGCGGCGCTTCTCGGGCGAACGGCCTTGGCGCCAGGGACCCGCGGCGGGCCCTCCGGCTTACGAGTCAGGGTGGGGGCGTCGGACATCAAAACAACTGTATGACCCGCCGCCCGCGCGAGGGAAGCCGAAGTTGCCGAGCTGAACGATGTTCTTTGCGATTGACTTGCAGTTGCACGCCCTATAGTGCCGCTCCGCTTTTGAGAAGCGGTTGCATCAGGGGTGATCATGCGGCGCGTCAGGTTCATGTTCGCCGCGGCGTCGGTCGCGGCCCTTAGCGCTGGAGC
>JAESGR010000766.1_pt1 | contig 15481 bp, 20 predicted proteins | sample 9269771 | NCBI WGS metagenome assembly JAESGR01 (sample SAMN15739572, study PRJNA653492) | algae metagenome | isolation source: Chroococcus sp. CMT-3BRIN-NPC107 and co-occurring heterotrophs from well... | place: USA: Clark Mountains Wilderness, California | collected 2010-04-18
CGGCCTTCCTAGCCCAGGGCACCCTCTATCCGGACGTGATCGAGAGCGTCTCGGCCCGCGGCGGGCCCTCGGCGGTGATCAAGAGCCACCACAACGTCGGCGGCCTGCCGGACTTCATGAAGCTGAAGCTGGTCGAGCCGCTGCGCGAGCTCTTCAAGGACGAGGTCCGCGCCCTCGGCGTCGAGCTCGGCCTGCCGCCGGAATTCGTCGGCCGCCACCCGTTCCCCGGCCCGGGCCTGGCCATCCGCATCCCCGGCGAGGTCACCCCCGAGAAGGTCGCCGTCCTGCAGAAGGCCGACGCCATCTACCTGGACGAGATCCGCAAGGCCGGCCTCTACGATTCCATCTGGCAGGCCTTCGCCGTCCTGCTGCCGGTGCGCACCGTCGGCGTCATGGGCGACGCCCGCACCTACGACGAGGTCTGCGCTCTTCGCGCCGTCACCTCCACCGACGGCATGACCGCCGACTTCTTCGAGTTTCCGTGGGAGGTGTTAGGCCGCACCGCCACCCGGATCATCAACGAAGTCAAAGGCATCAACCGGGTGGTCTACGACGTGACCTCGAAGCCGCCGGGTACAATCGAGTGGGAGTAGGGGCCCGGCTCGCTCACTGGGCCGTATAGCCGCCGTCGATCGGGTAGACGCCGCCGGTCATGAAGGCCGCCCTGTCGGAGAGCAGGAAGCAGACGAGTTCGGCGACCTCGATCCGTTCGGCCATGCGGCCCATCGGGTGGCTGGCCGCCATGCCGGAGCGGATCTCGTCGGCCGTCATCCGCATGCGAGGCGTATCCACATAGCCGGGCGCGACGGCGTTCACCCGGACGCCGCGCTGGGCGTACTCGAGCGCGGCCGTGCGTGTCAGGCCCACGACGCCATGCTTGGCTGCGGTGTAGGCCGCCAGATTCGCCAAGCCGACGACCCCGTTGGCGGAGGACAGGTTGACGACGGCCCCGCCGCCGCTGTGCTCGATCGCAGGCAGCTCGTGCTTCAGTCCGAAGAAGACACCGCTGAGGTCGGTGGCGATCACGTCGTTCCACTCCTGCACGGACGCGTGCTCGATCGGTCCAGGCGTTCCGGTGATCCCGGCGTTGTTGACCGCCAGGTGGAGCGCGCCGAACAGCCCGACCGTCTCGGCGACCATCCGCTCGACCGCCTCTGGGGATCGGACGTCGGCGAGGAGCGGCAGCGCCGTCTCCCCGGTGGGATCGAGACGCTCGGCCAGGCGCGCCACGCCGTCCAGGCTGCGCCCAGCCAGCACCACCCGCGCGCCACGGGCGTGGAGCGTTTCGGCGATGGTCGCGCCCAATCCCGTCGCCGCGCCGGTGACCAGCGCGACCTTTCCGTCGAACTCCGCCATCGTTCCCTCCGCATCGCCTGAGACGGCGGCGTAAACGCCCGTCCGGCGCAGGAGGTCCGCACGCGCGCAGCCCCGCCGCGCCGAGCTCCTCACATCTTCTCGCCGGGCAGCTCACTCGCCTGTCTCACCCAGTCGGCGAACTGGGTCTCGTCCAGCGGCTGGTCCTCGCGAATGTGGACATAGCGGGTGTCGCCGCTTTTGGAGGGTTCGGGCGGGACGGGCTCGAGCCGGGCGCCGCGGAAGAAGGCCACCTTGATGTACTTGTCGTAGCAGTGGAGGCTCAGGAACCAGCTGTCCTTCTCCATGCCCCAGAACGGCGAGTTCCACTTCACGGCCTTCTGCACGCCCGGGACGGTGCGGACAACCAACGCGTCGATTCGGCGGCCGACGGCGCTTTTCCAGCCCGGCATGGCGCTGATGTAGGCCTGCACCGGCCCGTCGCCGTAACCCTTCGGGATCTGCGGGTTGCCGCCGGAGAGGAGCTTCGGCGCCTCGCCCACCTCAGCTCCCCTTGCCCCTGAGGTTCTGCGCGGCGGCGGCGCGGACCAGGTCTTGGAGCGCCGCCGCGTTGATCTCCTCGCCCTCTCGGATGTCGATGGCGCGCCGGACCTTCCCTTCCAGGCTGGAGGTGAAGAGGCCGGCGGGATCGGCCAGCGAGGCGCCCTTGGCGAAGGTCAGCTTGACGGCCGCCTTGTAGGTTTCCCCCGTGCAGATGATCCCGCCGCGGGACCACACCGGGTTCTCCCACTTCCATTCCTCGACGATCTGCGGGTCGGCCGCCCGGATGATCTCGCGGACCTGCTGAAGGGTCTTCCCACGCCAGTCGCCCAGCTTCTCGATCCGCTGGTCGATCAGCTCGGAGGCCGACGCCGTCGCGGTGGCTGTCGGGTTATCGCACGTCTTTCCGGGCATCGGATCACTCCTGTCGGGCGAGACGGCGGCCGTTGCGCCATCCAATGGCGTAGGGCAGCGCGAACAAGTAGAGACCGGTCAGCAGCAGCAGGATAAGCGGAAGCAGCGCCAGCAGGCCCACCCAGAATGGCGGCTCTCCCTGGCTGTAGGCGATGACGTTGATGATGACGCCGATCGTGAATGCGATCGAGATCCAGCGGTGGATCTGACGTACCGATTTGCTCAAGCTCAACGGAACCTCCTCAGAAGACAACCGTGCGGGCGTCACTCCGGCCGCCCCAGAACCTGCTCCAGATTCGCGAAGAACTTCGGCCAGCCGGCCTGGGCGCCCTGATAGAACTGCGGTTGATTGGACTGGAACCCGGTCTGCTCCATGCGCAGGCGCGTCCCGGCCTCGGTCGGCGTGAGCGTCCAGGTGACCACGCTGCGCAGCGTGTAGGCGTCCCAGCTGTAGGCCAGGCTCTTCTGCGGCTCGAGCTCCAGCACCTTGCAGTTGATCACCCCCCAGTCGGCGCGAAAGCTGAAGTCGTGGCCCACGTCGGGCTTGAAGTCGGCCTTCATCAGCCACTCCTCGATCAGGTGGGGCTGGGTGAGGGCCCGCCAGATCTTCTCCGGCGGAAACGGCATCTCACGCTCGACGACGACGGAGAGGGTTTCCGGGACGGCGGCGGTCATTGGTCCATCCTTCTGAGCAGGTCTTCCAGGTCGTCGAAGCGGCTTTTCCAGAAGCCCTCCATCTCGCCCGTCCAGTCAACGAGCGGGCGCAGGGCCTCGAGCCGCGGGCTGTAGTGCGTCTGGCGGCCCTGGTGGCGGTCGCGCACGAGCCCCGCCTGCTTTAGGACGCCCAGGTGCTTCGAGACCGCGGGCTGCGAAACGCCGGCTCCGGCGGTCAGCGCCCCGACGGTCTGCTCGCCCTCACGGCACAGCCGCTCGAACAGGCCCCGCCGGGTCGGGTCCGCCAGCGCTCTGAACAGCAGGTCGGGGTTGGTCGGGGACATCGATAACCTGTCGGCTATTTCAGAAATCCATAACCGGATAGATATCAATTCGTCAACCCAGTTGTGCTGGGCCGGCCCAGATTGACACGCGGTGCAGGGTGTCGGAGCGATTGGGCATGAGACCACGGATCTCCGTCCTCACCTTGGGCGTGGCGGACCTCGAACGCGCGCTCGCCTTTTATCGCGATGGGCTGGGCCTGCCGACCGAGGGGATCGTCGGCCGCGAGTTCGAGCACGGCGCGGTCGCCTTCTTCGACCTTGCCGGCGGCCTGAAGCTCGCGATCTGGGCGCAGGCCGACCTCGCCCACGACACCGGGCTGCCGCTGACGCCGGTCAGCTCCACCGCCTTCACCATCGGCCATAATGTCACCAGCCGCGACGAGGTGGACGCGACCATCGCCCAGGCCAGGTCGGCGGGGGCGGACATCCTCAAGACGCCGCAGGACACCTTCTGGGGCGGCTATGCCGGCTACTTCCGCGATCTCGACGGCCACGTTTGGGAGGTGGTCTGGAACCCGGACTTCCTGCCGGCCGACTGAACGGAGGCTGACGCTGTCCTATAGATGCCGCGTCTCGGCCGGTGGGTTCATCCAGTTGTTGTTGCGGCCGTCGCCGTACTGGATGGGCAGCGCCGCAAGCTCGGCGTCGCTCAGCCCGTCCAGCGCCGCCACGCTGACCGACCTGAATTCCCCGCCGAGCTGCTCCACATAGCCGTGCCCGAAAACGTGCAGCCCGCAGTTGCGGCAGAACCGGTGGTGGCCGCTCATCGTCGCGAACTGATAGTCGCCCAGCTCGCCCTCGCCGGCCAGCAGGCGGAAGCCCTCGGGGTTGGTGTTGACGCCCCACCACCGCGACTTGCTGCAGAAGCTGCAGTTGCAGCGTCCGGTGCCCTCCGCCAGGTCCAGATCGGCTTCGAACCGCACACGTCCACAATGGCAGCTGCCCTGATAGGTTCTCTTCGCCACGCCTTGCTCCATCCGCAATCCCGGCCGCCGCGCGGCCGCGGAACGAGGTTCGCCCACAATTGCGCCGCTCGCGAGGCGCTGGAGAAGACGGGCCGCCTCGTCTAGGAAGCAGGCGAAGATCGCGGGAAGGGCGCCATGGCCGCATCGCACTGGCTCGTGAAATCCGAGCCCGACACCTACAGCTACGCCGATCTGACGCGGGACGGACGCACCGTCTGGGACGGGGTGCGCAACAACGCCGCCGCCCTGCACCTGAAGGGCATGCGCCCAGGCGACGAGGTGCTGGTCTACCACTCGGGCGACGAGAAGGCGGTGGTCGGCGTGGCCAAGGTCGTCCGCGAGGCTTTCCCCGACCCCAGCGACGAGGCCGGCCGCTTCGTCGCCGTCGAGCTGGCGGCGGAGCGGGCGCTGAAGCGGCCTGTCACCCTGGCTCAGCTCAAGGCGGAGCCGGCGCTGGCCAACCTCGCCATCCTCCGTCAGAGCCGGCTCTCAGTGGCCCCGGTGAGCGACGAGGACTGGCGCAGGATCCTCGACATGGCCGGCGGCTGAGGCATGGGCGCGCCTGCAGACCTGGCGCCCGACGAGGCCAGGGCGCGCCTGCTGGCCCGCATCCGGCGGGAGTTCGACATCGCCGAGGACACCCTGGACATCGCCGGATACGCGCTGCGGTTCATCCGCGTCGCCGATCCGAACGCGGTGCTCGACGAGGTCTGCCGGCTGGAGACGCTGCGCGAGCAGGGGGTGGCGCCCCGGCGCGAGCTGCACGTGCCCTATTGGGCCGCGGTGTGGGAGAGCGGCGTCGCCGTCTCCGAGCATCTGGCCAGGCGCGCGGAGACGGCGCCGCTGGCGGGCGTCCGCACCCTGGACCTGGGCTGCGGCATGGGCATGGCCGGCGCCGCGATGGCCATGTTCGGTGCGCAGGTCACCCTCGGCGACATCGACACCGCCGCCCTGCTGTTCGCGCGCCTGAACACACTGCCCTGGGCGGAGCGCTGCCACGTCGCCCGCTGCGACTGGCGGGGCGAGGACCTGCCGGGGCCGTTCGACCTGATCGTCGGGGCCGACGTCCTCTACGAGGTCAGCCAGTGGCCCTACATCGAGGCCTTCGCCCGCCGCCGCCTCGCGGCGGGCGGAGCGCTGATCCTCGGAGAGCCGGGCCGGCCGACCGCCAAGGGGTTCCAGGCCTGGCTCGAGGCTCTCGGCTGGACGGTGAGCGCCGACCGCGCCCGGGCCGGCGAAATGGACGTGAACATCTACGAGGCCCGCCCTCGGGCCTAGCCGGGAGCGTGCGCCTATGGCGCTAAGGCCCGGACTCATGACGAAGATTTCATACGTGGGCGCGCATCCGGAAGCGCACGGCCAAGTCTCTTGCTATCAGAAGGGGCTCGGATGAGGGCTCCGCAGCATCGAGAGGAGATTTGACTGATGGACGAAAGTATCCTCGTCCCCTTGGGGCTATTCGCGATGATCGCGGCGATCGTGATCATTCCGCGCTACTTCCGAAGCATCGAGCGGCAGAAGCTGCAGGACACCCTGCGCGCCGCAGTCGAGCGCGGCGAGCCGATCCCGCCTGAGATCGTGCAGGCGATGACCCAGCCGGTGAAAGAGGGCGGCGCCGGCCCCTACCGGCACCCCGATCAGGACCTGCGCCAGGGAATCGTGTGGCTCGCCGTCGGCTTCGGCATCGCCCTGATGGGCTACTTCATCGGCTTCAACGAGCCGGACGCCACACATGTGATGATCGGCGTCGCGGCTATCCCGGGCTTCATCGGCCTGGCCTTCATCGTGCTCTGGGCGGTCGGTCGGAAGAAGAGCTAGCCGGGCCTGGGACGGGGGTAGACGCCCATGCCGGGCCTCCAACAGATCAGGTACGCCAGCCTGCACGACGTCGAGCTGGCCGGCCACGCCGCCACCGGCGACCGCCGCGCCTTCGGCGAGTTGGTCCGCCGCCACGGGTCGGCGGTGCGCGGCCTGCTGCGCCGGATGGGCGCGGCGCCCGCCGAGGCCGACGACGCCGCTCAGGACGCCTTCCTGGCCGCCTTCGAGCGGATCACCGAGTTCCGGGGTGAGGGGACGTTCGGCGGCTGGGTGAAGCGCATCGCCGCGCGAGGGTACCTGCGCCGGCTGCAGCGAGAGCGGCGGCTGCTGACGATCCTAGCGGAGGGCGCCGCCGAGGCGGACCCGGCGCCGCGCGGCGAGGGCGAGGCCGCCGGCCTGATCGACCTGGACGACGGCCTGAAGGGCCTGGCCCCCGTCGAGCGGCTGTGCGTTTCGCTCTGCTACGGCGCGGGGGTTTCCCACGGCGAGGCCGCCGAAGCCTTGAACATGCCGCTTGGAACGGTCAAATCCCATGTCAAACGTGGTCTGGAGAAACTCAGAGCGCGACTGGCGCCGGATGACGGCGCAGCTCTCGAAGGGAGGCGCGGCAATGGCTGAGGTCGATTTCGAACGCCGTCTCGAGCGGCTGTTCGCCGACGCGCCCGCCTTTCCCGACTCCGAGCCCTTCGCCGCCCGCGTGGAGCGGCGGCTCGACCGCGGCTGGGCCACCAGGCGGGCGCTGATCGGCGTCGCCGGCGTGGCCGGCGGGGTGATCGGGGCCAGCCAGCTGGTGCTGAGCAATTTCGCCGAGGACCTGCAGAGCGCCGCCGAAGGGCCGGCCCGGCTGCTGTCGGCGGGCGTCAGCGAGGTCGCCGCGCAATCGGATTGGCTGAACGCCCTGTCGGGCGCCGGCAACGTGGTCTGGCTCGCCGCCGGTCTTGCCGGGCTGGCGATCGCTTTCGTGATCACCCGGATGATCGAGGAGATCTAGAGCCCATGTCAGCCCAGCGCCAGGAGACGGTGAAGCGGGTCACCACGCCGGAGATCGCCGCCCGCAAGGGCGGGACCCCGATCGTCTGCCTGACGGCCTACTCCACCCCGGTCGCCGAGATCCTCGACGATCACTGCGACCTGCTGCTGGTGGGCGACTCCGTGGGCATGGTGGTGCATGGCCTGCCGAACACGGTCGGGGTCACCAGGGAGAGGATGATCCTGCACGGCCAGGCGGTGATGCGCGGCGCCCGCAAGGCCATGGTCGTCGTGGATATGCCCTTCGGCTCCTACGAAGGGGCGGCCGAGACCGCCTACGCCAACGCGGTGCGGATCCTGAAAGAGACCGGCTGCCAGGCGGTCAAGGTGGAGGCCGGCCCAACGGTGGCCGACACCATCGCCTACATGGTCCAGCGCGGCGTGCCGGTGATGGGCCACGTCGGGCTGCGGCCCCAGGCGGTCAACGTCGACGGCGGCTTCAAGGCGAAGGGCCGCGGGGGCGACGAGCGCAAGCGGATTCTCGAGGAAGCCAAGGCCACGGCCGAGGCGGGCGCCTTCGCGGTCGTGGTGGAGGGCGTCGCCGAGGGGCTGGCCCGAGAGATCACCGAGGCCATCGCGGCCCCGACCATCGGCATCGGCGCCTCGGCCGGCTGCGACGGCCAGATCCTGGTCACCGACGACATGCTGGGCCTGTTCGACTGGACGCCGAAGTTCGTCCGCCGCTACGGCGACCTACGGGCCGAGATCGGGCGGGCGGTCGGCGCCTACGCCGACGACGTCCGTGCGCGTCGTTTCCCGGGCCCGGCCGAGATCTATTTCGCGAAGGCCGGCTGACCCTTCCGGCTGCGCTCCAGCCGGCGCAGCACGCGTTCCTGCACCAGCCGGCGCTCGTCCGGCGTCATGTCGGCCAAGGTCAGCCGCACCTGCCGCGAGGGCGCCACAAGCGCAAGCCACAGCTGCACATAGTCGCGCGGCCGGGCGGTCTCGATCACCAGCGCCGCCGAGTCGCCGCGGCCCACCTGCCGCACGCCGCGGACCGCCGTCCAGGGGACCGGCCGGCGCATGGTGGAGGCGCAGTAGATCCCGCCCTCGTCCACCGAGAAGCTGACCCCCTCCAAGCTGACCCGCGCCGCCAGCTCGAGCGCCACGATCGCGCAGACCAGGCCGACGCCCGCGGCGATGAACACGCCGTTCTCATGCGCCAGGATGGCGAGGGGGGCGGCCAGCAGCCAGCAGGCCGGCGCCGCCAGCATCCACATCCGCACCCAGCGCTCGGGGAGGGGCCGGTAGACGACGTTGGCCTCGACGATCACCGGCGGCACCAGCGCCCGCCGCGGCAGCAGCCCGGTCAGCGCCGCGATGGGGGCCAGCACGCAACTCAGCGCCACCATCATCGGCGCCAGCGCCTCAATGGTCTGGAGGGCGAACAGGTTCGCCGCCAGCAGGCCCAGCGCCATGATCAGGGCCAGCCGCTGCGTCCGGCCCGGGCTCGTGAGGTAGGTGGTGGTGTCGTTCACGCTCATCAGGATCCGCCCGTCACTGTGCGCGGAAGGAATTGCGCCCGTCTGGGTTCAGCCGTCGTAAGCCGGCACGGTTAACGGCGCGGGAGGCTGCGTCGGCATAGCTCCGGCCGGCGCCGTTGCGGGCGCGCGGCGAGCGCTATAGGTTCGCGCCGCACCATCAAGGTCGCCTGAGCGCGGAGTTCCCCACACGTGGTCGATCTATTCGAGGAGGTCGAGGAGCAGCTTCGCTCCGACCGCTACAAGGCGCTTGCCCTCAAGGCCCTGCCTTGGGTGCTGGGCGCCCTGGCGGCCGCGCTGCTCATCGCGCTCGGCGTCTGGGGCCTGCAGGAATACCGCCAGCGGGCGTCCGCCGGCGCCTCCGAGCAGTATGCCGCGGCGCTCGAGGCCCTGCAGCAGAACCGCACCGACGAGGCCGATCGGCTGTTCGGCGAGGTCGCCGATTCGCCGTCTCGGGCCTACAAGGCGCTCGCCCTGATGCAGCAGGGCGGCATCCGCATGACCCAAGGCAAGCGCGACGAGGCGGTGAAGCTGTTCGACGAGGCGGCCACCGCCGCGCCGGACGAGATGCTCGGCGACGCCGCGCGCCTCAAATCCGCCTTCGCGCTCATGGATTCGGCCCCCTTGGCCCAGATCCAGGAAAGGCTCGAGCCGCTGAGCAAGGAGGACCGGCCCTACCGCATCCTCGCCGAAGAGGCCCTGGCGTTCGCCAAGCTCTCGGCCGGCGACCTGCAGGGCGCCCGCAAGGACTTCTCGGCCCTGAAGGACCTGCTGGATGCGCCCGAGGGCGTGCGCCAGCGGGCTACGGCCGCCGTGGAGCTTATCGACTCCGGCACGGCCAAGGCCATGCCGGAGGCGCTGAAGGCCGCCGCCGCCCTGCCTGACCCCCAACTTGCGCCGCGCGCCCCGACCGCGCCGCCTGCGCCGCAACAGCAAGCCCCCCGGACCCAATGATCCTACATCGCCGCACGTCCCTGATCGCCGTACTGGCGGCCTCGCTGACCGTCGCCGGCTGCTCGACGGTGAGCCGGCTCAACCCCTTCGGCGGTGACGACGAGCCGCAGGAAGTCGCCGCCGAAGGTGAGCGCATCCCCATCGTCGGCGCTGAGAGCACTGTCCAGGTGACCGAGGCCATCGCCGGTCAGGACTTCAACCTGCCGGCCCCGTCGGCCAAGGCCGACTGGCCGCTGCCGGGCGGCTCGCTCGAGCAGGCCGTGGAGCATGTAGACGCCGGCCAGGGTCTCGGCATCGCCTGGCGCCAGCGCTTCGGCGAGGGCTCCGAGCGCGGCAAGCACGTCACCGCCCCGCCGATCGTCGCCGACGGCAAAGTGTTCGTGATGGACGGCACCGCCAACGTCTCGGCCCGCGACGCCCAGTCCGGCCGCGAGATCTGGCGCGCCGAGCTGCGCTCCACCAACCGCCGCGACCGCGAGGCGTTCGGCGGCGGCTTGGCCTACGCCGACGGCAAGGTCTACGTGACCTCCGGCTATCGCCTAGTCGTACAGCTGGACGCGGCCACCGGCGCGGTCGGCTGGCGGCGCGAGACCGAGCAGCCGGTGCACGGCGCGCCGACGGTCGCCGGCGGCCGGGTGATGGCCGTCTCCATCGACAACACGCTCCTGACCTTCGACGCCGCCACCGGCGACCCGAGCTGGACCTATCAGGCGCTCACCGAACCGGCCCGCGTGCTGGCCGCGTCCAGCCCCGCCGTCTCGGGCGACACGGTCGTGGCCGCCTTCGGCTCGGGCGAACTGGTGGCCCTGCGGGTCGCCAACGGCAACGATCTGTGGGCCGAGGCCCTGTCGCGCGCCAGCCGCACCACGGCGCTGTCGGAGATCCGCGACATCCCCGGCCGCCCGGTGATCTACCAGGGCGACGTTTACGCGGTGAGCCACTCCGGCGTCTTCGCGGCGGTGGACCTGCGCACCGGCTCCGCCCGCTGGACCCTGCCGGTCACAGGCATCACCACCCCCTGGCCGGCGGGCGACGTGGTCTACGTCGTCTCCAAGGCCGGCGAGGTGATCTGTGTTAACCGCGACTCCGGCCAGGTGTACTGGATCCGCGACCTCAACGAGGGGATCGATCAGGACGCCGGCGGCGGCGGCTTCTTCGGCTTCTTCGAGCGGCGCGGCACCGTGCGGCCGATCTGGTCGAGCCCGCTGCTGGCCTCGAACCGGCTGGTGATGGTCTCGAGCGGGGGACGGCTGGTGGCGCTGAACCCCAAGACCGGCGCCGTCGAGCATTCGATGAACATCGGCTCGCCGGCCATGCTGGCTCCGATCGCCGCGGGCGGCATGATCTACGTGGCGACGGACGAGGCGGAGCTCATCGCCCTGCGTTAAGACACGCAGGATACTGAGAGAGCCATGCCCCTGAAGATCGCCATCGTCGGTCGGCCGAACGTCGGCAAGTCCACGCTGTTCAACCGGCTGGCTGGCCGCAAGCTCGCCATCGTCGACGATCGTCCGGGCGTGACCCGCGACCGCCGGTTCGGAACCGGCCGGATTGGCGACATCGACCTGGAGCTGATCGACACGGCCGGCTTCGAGGACGTCACCGACGAGAGCCTGGAGGCGCGAATGCGCATCCAGACCGAGCGGGCCATCGCCGAGGCGGAGGTCGCTCTGTTCGTCATCGACGCCCGCGAGGGCGTGACCCCCCTCGACCGGGTGTTCGCCGAGATCCTGCGAAAGCACGACAAGCCGGTCGTGTTGATCGCCAACAAGGCCGAGGGCAAGGCCGGTGAGGCCGGGGCGCTCGAGGCTTTCGACCTGGGCCTGGGCGAGCCCGTGGAGCTCTCGGCCGAGCACGGCGAGGGGATGGGCGAGCTCTACGCCGCGCTGGTCGCCCTCGCGCCCGCCGACGACGAGGACGAGGACGAAGAGGAGCTCGGCGACAAGCCGGTGCGGATCGCCATCGTCGGCCGCCCGAACGCCGGCAAGTCCACCCTGGTCAACAAGCTGATCGGCGAGGACCGGCTGCTGACCGGCCCGGAGGCCGGCATCACCCGCGACGCCATCCCCGTCGACTGGACTTGGCAGGACCGGCAGGTGCGGCTGGTGGACACCGCCGGCCTGCGCCGCAAGGCCAAGGTGCAGGAGAAGCTGGAGAAGCTCTCCACCCAGGACAGCATCCGGGCGATCACCTTCGCCGAGGTGGTCATCCTGGTGATGGACGCCACCCACCCGCTGGAGATTCAGGACCTGCAGATCGCCGACCTGGTCGAGCGCGAGGGCCGGGGCCTGGTGTTCGTGCTGGCCAAGTGGGACCTGGTGGAGGATCCGCAGGCGCGGCTGAAGGAGATCATCGAGGAGACGGGACGACTGCTGCCGCAGGTGCGCGGCACGCCGATCGTGGCGCTTTCGGCCGAGACCGGCCGCGGCCTCGACCGGCTGATGCCGGCGGTGTTCAAGGTGCACGCGGACTGGTCGACCAAGGTCAAGACGCGGGACCTGAACGACTGGCTGCACATGGCCATCCAGCGGCACCCGCCTCCGGCCGTGAACGGGCGCCGGATCAAACCCAAGTATGTCGCCCAGACCAAGGCCCGGCCGCCGACGTTCGTGATGTTCGCCAGCCGGGCCGACCAGCTGCCGGACAGCTACCGCCGCTACCTGATCAATTCGATGCGCGAGAGCTTCGACCTGCCCGGCGTGCCGATCCGGCTGACAGTGAAGTCGGGCAAGAACCCCTACGCGGAGGCGGAAGGCGAGGGCCGGCCAGCGCCGTCCTGGGCCACGCCCGCCGGCGCCAAGGCCGCCCGGGTCAAGCTGACCGGCGGCAAGCCCAAGCCGAAGCCCAAGTCCGCCGGGACCACCGACCGCGTGCTGGGCGGCAAGGCCCGGGCCGCCGTCAAGGCCGGCGGGTTCAGGCCGAAAGGACCCGGCGCGAAGCCTTCCAGGCCTGGAAGCCGACCGTCTGGTGGGGCAGGCCCAGGTCGGCGTCCGCGAGCTCCACGATAAGCGGACCGATCTCGGACGGCTCCGGCAGCGTCAGCGGATCCTCGCCCGGCATGGCCTCGGCGCGCATCTTGGTTCGCATCGCGCCCGGATCGACCAGCACCGCCCGGATCGGGGTGTTCTCCAGCTCGTCGGCCCAGGTGCGGACCAGGTGCTCCAGGGCCGCCTTGGTCGCCCCGTAGGGGCCCCAGAACGCCTTCGGCCGGGCGACCCGGCCGCTGGTCAGGAAGATCGCCCGAGGCCTTTGCGCCTGGCGCAGAAGCCGCTCGGTCGAGCGGATCAGCCGGTAGCTGGCCGTCAGGTTGATGGCGACGACCCGATCCCAGGTCTTCAGGTCCACATGGCTGATGGGGCTGATACCGCCCAGGATGGCCGCGGCGTGCACCAGGATGTCCAGCCGCCCAAAGCGCTGGTGGATCGCGAAGCCGAGCTGGTCAAGGCCGTCGCCGTCGGCGATGTCCATCGGGACCAGGGTGGCGGCCTGGCCGGTGCGGGCCTTGAGCTCGTCGTCCAGGTCTTCGAGGCCGCCCTGCGTGCGGGCCACGGCGACGATGTGGGCGCCGGCGTCGGCGAGGGCGAGCGCGGCGGCGCGGCCGATGCCTCGGCTGGCGCCGGTGACGAGGGCGATGCGGCCCTCCAGGGTCTTGTCGGTCATTCGGACGGAGCTCTCTTGGCGTAGCGCTGGGCGATGGCGGCGCAGGCCATCAGCTGGAACTGGTGATAGAGCATCACAGGCAGCAGGACGAAGCCCATTGTGGCGGCCGGGAACAGGGCGCCGGCCATGGGCACCCCGGCGGCCAGGCTCTTGTTCGACCCGCCGAACACGATGGTCGCCTCGTCCTCGGCGGAGAACCCGCGGGCCCGGGCCAGCCAGACGCTGAGCGCCAACGAGGCTGCCAGCAGCACCAGGCAGATCAGCGTCAGCCGCACGAGGTCGGGGATCGAGACCTGGCTCCAGATGCCGGCCACCACGGCCCCGGAGAAGGCGTTGTAGACCACCAGCAGGATCGAGCCGCGGTCGACCAGTTGCAGCGGCTTGGCATAGCGCTTCATGAAGCCGCCGACGAACGGGTGGACGATCTGGCCCAGGACGAAGGGCGCCAGCAGCTGCCACAGGATCGCTTCAACGGATGAGAAGGAGACGCCGCCCTCGGCGCTCAGCAGCGCGCCCACGAGCAACGGCGTGACCACGATCCCGAGCAGGTTGGAGGCCGAGGCGCCGCAAACAGCCGCCGCCACATTGCCCCGGGCGATGGCCGTGAAGCCGATGGCCGACTGGATCGTCGAGGGCAGGCAGGCCAGGTACACCAGGCCCGCCGCCAGCGCAGGCGGGGTGATCCAGGCGGGCAGGGCGGCCACGCCTAGCCCCGCGATGGGGAACACCACGAAGGTGATCCCCAGGACCACCAGGTGCAGCCGCCAGTGGATCATCCCGGCGATCACCGCCTCGCGGGACAGCTTGGCCCCATGCAGGAAGAACACCAGCGCGATCCCGACCTTGGTGGCCAGGCCCACATGCTCGGCCGCCTCGCCGCGGGCCGGGAGGATCGAGGCGAGCACGACCATCCCGACGATGGCCAGGAGGTACCAATCGATGGAGACGCGGGCGAGAAGCGACTTCACGGCGGCTTAGATGCGCCCGCTAAGGCGGCGCCGCTGCTGGCGCCTCACGCCCCGACCAGGAACGACAGCTGCCGTTCGGTCTGTTCGTTGCGGCCCTCGGCGATCTCGCGGTCGAGCAGGCGGGTGGGGTAGTCGCCGGTGAAGTAGTGGTCGGTGAACTGCGGGTGCACCGGGTCGCGTGGGGCGCTGTTCATCGCCCAGTAGAGCCCCTCGACCGACAGGAAGCCCATGGTCTCGACGCCGATGAACTCGCGGATTTCCTCGAGGCTCTTGTTGGCGGCCAGTAGCTTGTCGCGGTCCGGCATGTCGATGCCGTAGAAGTCGGGATACATCAGCGGTGGCGAGGCGGAGCGCAGGTGCACCTCGGCCGCGCCGGCTTCGCGCACCATTCGCACCACGCGCACCGAGTTGGTGCCGCGTACGATGGAGTCGTCGATCAGCATCACCCGTTTGCCGGCCAGGACGGAGCGGTTGGGCGACAGCTTCATGCGCACCCCGAGCTCGCGCAGGCCCTGCGTCGGCTCGATGAAGGTGCGGCCCACATAGTGGTTGCGAATGATGCCGAGCTCGTAGGGCAGGCCCGCTTCCTGGGCGAAGCCGAGGGCGGCCGGCACGCCGGAGTCCGGCACCGGCACCACCACGTCCACGTCGGCCGGCATCTCCTGGGCCAGCCGCTGGCCCATTCGCTTGCGCACCTCGTAGACGGATCGGCCGTTCACCACCGAGTCCGGGCGGGCGAAGTAGACGTACTCGAAAATGCAGGGGCGGGCGCGCTGGGCGGGGAAGGGGCGCAGGCTCTTCAGCCCGTCCTGGTCGATCACCACCATCTCGCCGTGCTCGATGTCGCGCACGAAGCTCGCGCCGATGATGTCGAGCGCGCAGGTCTCGGAGGCCAGCACGTAGCGGCCCTGGAACTCGCCCAGGACCAGCGGGCGGATACCCAGCGGATCGCGCACGCCGATCAGCTTCTTGTTGGTCAGCGCCACCAGGGCGTAGCCGCCTTCGATCCGCGACAGGGCGTCGATGAAGCGGTCGACGATCCGGCCCTTCCGGGAGCGGGCGATGAGGTGGAGGATGACCTCGGAATCCGAGGTCGACTGGAAGATTGCGCCTTCCTCGACCAGCTGCTCGCGCAGGGTCAGGGCGTTCGTCAGGTTGCCGTTGTGGGCGATCGCCACGCCGCCGGCCTGCAGGTCGGCGAACATCGGCTGGACGTTGCGGATGAAGCTGCCGCCGGCGGTGGAGTAGCGGGTATGGCCGATGGCCGAGGTGCCCGGCAGGCGCCGGACCAGGTCCGCGCCGGTGAAGGCGTCGCCCACATGGCCCATGTGCCGTTCGGT
>JAESGR010000767.1_pt1 | contig 15455 bp, 20 predicted proteins | sample 9269771 | NCBI WGS metagenome assembly JAESGR01 (sample SAMN15739572, study PRJNA653492) | algae metagenome | isolation source: Chroococcus sp. CMT-3BRIN-NPC107 and co-occurring heterotrophs from well... | place: USA: Clark Mountains Wilderness, California | collected 2010-04-18
GAGATTATCACTCCATGCACACAGAGTTTCCAAAGCTTGCCCGCTCGCAAATAGGTTGAACTCTTCCTGCATCAGTACCCTTGATGTTCACTCTTACCCCTCATTCTATCTACAACTGTAGTGCAATGATTTCTTTTATATGTATGACACATTTAAAACCTTAATGGTACGCGACTATAACGAGCATCGAAATTTATATAGAAATATAGTTAAACGAAGTCGTTATTTTATTGCTTATAAGCCTAAATTTGATTTGTTAAATGTAACAGGCGGACAAGAGGAATTGAATCCTCGTTTTTTTGAAGGTGCAGCAGGTGGCGCAGTGTTATTAGGAGTACCTCCAAATTGTGATGCTTTTAGCCAGAACTTTGATTGGACAGATGCAGTAATTTATGTACCTGAAAATGCAACTAATACACCTGATATCATTGCCCAGCTTGATTTGCAGCCAGAGCGTTTAAACAAAATTAGCACTGATAATGTACTTAATTCTTTACTGCGCCATGATTGGGTATATCGCTGGGAAAAAATTCTAGACACAGTAAATATTCCTCATTCTCCGGGAATGATTCAAAGAAAAGCTAAGTTAAGGCAACTGGCTGAAATTGTCATAGAAAAAAATAAACCTATCAACTAATAATATATTAAATATTAATATGCAAGAACTAACTTCTCCTTTAAGTTCGAGTTCTCAAGCACGCGTTTTAATTTTATCTATGCGTGACCTTGAATTTCATGTATCGCGTTCCTCTATAAATGAGTTTGAAAACTGTATTTGTAGTTGGGAAGATGTGGATATGTTATCTATACCTCACTTTACTAAGAGCTTAGTTAGTAAAATCATAAATAATCTATCTAGAAAGTCTTTTGAGTTAAGTGGAAGCTGTAAAGTATTTAATCAGATTAATAACTACTTCAATTTAAATAAAAGCTATGACTTATTTATTTTTATATGTCAAAAACCTATAGACTTAATTATATTTAAATTCAATCAAAAACTGGCGTTCTCGATGTAGTAAAGCAGTTTGTATTTTAGATGAAGTATGGATGAAAAATTATTTTGAACAAGAAAAACAATTATTGCCACTAAAAAACTTTGATTGCATTTTTATGAACCTAAGTTTAAGCATCGAAGCCGTTGCTAATACAACTCAAAAACCTTGTTATTATTTGCCTCCTGGAACTGATGCAGTAAACTTTTGTCCTTACCCTTTACTACCGCAACGAAGTGTTAATGTTTGTAGTTTTGGTCGTCGTCCGTTATCAGTACACAAAGAGTTGCTGAAGTTGGAAGAACAAGAAGACTTTTTGTATATGTACGACACTTTACAATACTTGTTTGTAGATAATTATGAATCTCATCGCGCTCTGTATCAACGGGTAATTAAAAGAAGTAAGTATTTTATTGCCTATGGAGCAAAATTTGATAGTAAAAGTGAAGTTGGCGCTCAAGAAGAATTGAATATACGCTTCTTTGAAGGTGCGGCTGGGGGTGCAGTAATACTAGGTAAGCCACCAAAAAATGTAACTTTTACCCAAAACTTTGACTGGAAAGATGCAGTAATTGACCTTTCTGCTGATGCGACTAATATTCGAGAATTTATTGCTGACCTAAATGCCCAGACAGAGCGATTAGAAGAAATACGTAAAAATAATGTAGTCACTTCTCTACTGAGACACGATTGGGTATATCGCTGGGAGCAGATTTTAGATAAGGTAGGACTTAGCCATACGCCTAAAATGGCACAAAGACACGCGTATCTACGATCTTTAGCTGACATGGCGCTACAAAAAAGTAGTAAAGCTTCTGCTTTGTTTGTAAACTCTACCAACGAATAAGTTAGTATTGGTTATGTTGAGTTAAACTTTAAAGAAGATATCAAACTTCAAACTAGGGTGGAAACTCAAACAGCCGCACCCGGCGGCAGGATGAAAGTTAGATAGAAATTTTGGGCAAAGGAGATAACAATCCTCGCTTTCTCAAACCTACTCAAGCTCGTAGTCTTGCACAAGTTGCGATCGCGCGTTCCAAAATTGTTCTGAGTACACCTAGGAAACCCGTTTTAGATTCGGGAGCGACCAATAGCTAGTGACGCAAAATCTACATGAAATATTTAAACATTGCCAAATCGCTAACTAAATATCGGTCGTCACTGAAGACTCAATCTGTGAATCTGCCGCAAGTAGCTAAAGTTCACAGTTTCAGACTCCACCAAGTCATAAATTTAACCACACTTAAAAAGGCAGAAGCAATACATGCTACACCGCAAGATTTATCAACTGTGTTGCGATGGGCGTGAAGTATCTATTTTCTTAAGAGATCAACAGCGCTGGATTGAAAACGCCCGGATCGTAGACATAGAAGGGGATTTAGTAACTTTACGCTATGAAGAAGACCATGAAGACGAAATTTGCTCTTACGAAGAAATGGTTCGTCTAGAAAGTATTGGTGCTGTAACTCAAAAACTTGCATCTGTATCTAGAGGAAATGTAGAACCCCTTGTTTCTGACGATTGCCCAGAAGCCGAACGCATTCCTAACCATCACAACGATTCAAACCCTGAGTAAGGTAAATCTAGTCAAATAAAAAAGTTCAGGAGAATTACTTTTTTCTGAGCTTTTTACTTTAAACCAACAACTTAAGGGTATTTTTATTCATCCTTCGATTCTTCAGTTTGTCTAGAAAAATTGTCGTTAGGTTCGTTAAGCCGTTCAAAAACCGGGCAATAACCATCGGGTGTCACTTTAAAGCCAAACAAAGGAGAAGCTTGATTCCAACAACGCTGTCCCCGGTAAAACTGACAAGTACCGCAACAGTTTGAGTTAGTCCAAGCTAGCAAATCATTACTAGAAATATTATTAAGTAATTCGCGAGACGATAACCCCCGCAATACTAATTCTTCTCCTTGCCAACGAGCCGAGACTAAGCCCGTATCGGCAAAATTTCGCCACCGGGGGCCGGTAGTAACGCTATCGGGAAGGGTAATTGTAACGATGCTGCCTAATTCATTGAGTTCGCCTTCGTAGGTAGTTTCTGGCGGTGCTGGCGGCTGCAAAAATATCTCGCCAATTCTCAGTTCTATCAAAGTACCCGCCGACGGAGAATGTAAGTGATAGCGATTTTGCAACTCTTCTAAGCTAGTTAAGTCTGCTAAGTAGGTAGGGGAACCATGAATAAAAATTACGTCTTGGGGGCGTAAGTTGTGAATTAATTGGGTAATGCCAGTACCATCGCTATGTTGAGCAAGTAAGTAGGTTTCAATGCTGGTAGAGGGTAAATTTAAGGCGACGTTATTTACTACAGAATAACCGGGTTTTTCGGGGAGAAAGATTAACCACGAACCAGTATTTGGCTGACAATATTGGTTTAAATCTTTGGTGTCATCGGTTAGAAGTATGCAGGGCTGTTTATGAGTAAGTTGTTCGTGGGATTGTAAGCGCCGCATCCGGGGACGAACGCGTTCGTCCCAAAACAGGGGTTGATGACGGGCAAAGTTTTGTACCGACGCTGGAAGATAGGACAGCAGTTGTAAATAGGCATCGCAACCCGTTGCCACGCTTCCATCTACCCAGATATCTAAGTCGCGCCCGGTAAAATTGTGGTGGCTGCGGAGTAGCATTAAAATTTCTTGACCCAAGCCCAAGGTAGGTGTAGGCATTAAGACAGAATAGTTGGAGGCGATCGCGCGATTGATGCGTTCTGCTAAAGTGTTTTCTTGAAGGCGACGGTGGGGATGACGTGCTGTGCCATAACTGCCTTCAATTATTAGTACATCTGGCTCTAAACCGCGCAATTCTTCTATGGCTAATCCATCTACTAAACGAGAATTTGATAGGAAAAAATCCCCGGTATAAAGTAGCTTATAGGAACGTTGGGCATTAGTGTAGGTAAGCAAAATTGCCGCCGCTCCGGGTAAGTGTCCGGCGGGAAATAATTGCACGACTAAGCCGTTGTAGAATTCGATGGGCGATCGCCAAGGCAAAGCGTGACAAAATTGTGGAGAATCTACTTCGTCTTGCCAATTTAGCGGTAGCAACCCTGTAGTAACTTCGCTGGCATAGATGGGTAAATTAGGAAAAGCTTGATGTAGGGCTAACAAGCCTCTAGCGTGGTCTGAGTGAGCATGACTGCATAAAACTAAATCTATTGATTGCTCTAAAGCTTGGAGCGGCGAAATATCTTCAATTCCGCAGTCGAGCAAAATTTGGTAGGGGCCCATTCGCACTAAAAGACATACACCTTCATTCTGATGGTGAACGCCATAAGCCAAACATTCCAGTTCCGAGCCTCCACTATTAGAGCTAGAGGAGGGTGGATTATTACTCCTCATTGCTACTAAAAATTAAGATGGCAGAAATTAGAGATAAAGATTTTCCCCTATATTTCTCTTTGGCTCGTCTGGGTTCGACGGCGCGAAGTCTTTTCAAAGAATGCGTCTGAGTTGAGGTTTTTTGCATGACTACACCTGCCCAAGAGAAAATAAAATTATTGCTCTAGCAGATACCTTTCTTCTCCAAACTGGCACAGGTGAGACGGGAAAAACATTAAATTTTATTTAGCTGTAATTCTAGTGAGCCGAACCGTTGCCATGATAGTCTTTGGAGTCATAGAAGCCATTTTTAGTGCCAAAAAATAAGCAAGAGACTGTAAATAGTACCGTTAAACCTACCAATATCAGCTTGACATCCATTTGTGTTTATCTCCGTGTGATTATTACAATTGAGCTAGATCGTGCAATGTTACTTTAGCTAATTTGCTTTGTTTAATTCAACGGTATTTAATCAGATTATTGAACCGAACTTTTTGGCGCGCAAAGCAATAGAAGTTGCACCAATGCTTTTAGGGTGCGTTTTGGTACGTCAATTGCCCAACGGGCAGATTATCCGGGGAGCAATAGTTGAAACCGAAGCTTATGCAGTAGGAGATCCAGCTTTTCATGCTTATAAAAGCCGTACAAATCGCAACGATGTTGTTTTTGGAGCGCCGGGGAGAAGTTACGTTTACTTAATTTACGGCATTTATCACTGTTTTAATGTAGTTACAGATTTAGATGGAGTGCCAAGTGCGGTTCTAATTCGGGCTTTACAGTTGGAAAAAGTACCCGAAGGCGAGAACATACAAAGATTTGCGGCAGGACCGGGGAAATTGTGTAAAGCAATGCAAATAGATCGCAGTTTAAACGGTATGGCGTTGCAACCTGGCTCGGCATTGTGGTTAGAGCATCGCAGCGCGGATTTTACAAGCAAACTCGCATCAGGAGAAATTAAATTTGTCCAAACTACCCGGATTGGGATTTCTAAAGGTGTAGAGTTACCCTGGCGGTGGTATATCGAAAATTGTTCGGCAGTTTCTAAAAGGATATAAGTGGTAGTAAGAGCGCGTAAGATTTTTGCCCAGCATTGGCTAAAAAGTGAAAAGGTACTAAACCAGATAATTAAAGCCGCAGAAATTACAAAGTGCGATCGCATTTTGGAAATTGGACCGGGTACAGGTGTGTTAACTCGTCAACTATTACCCCTCGCCGAATCAGTAGTGGCGGTGGAAATTGACCGCGATTTATGCGATTTACTTGCCAAGCAACTGGGTAAAGTTAGCAATTTTTTACTGCTGCAAGGAGATATTTTGAGCCTAGAATTGCCAGATTATGCTGCCTGCGCGAATTTTAATAAGGTAGTGGCAAATATTCCCTACAATATCACAGGACCAATTTTAGAAAAGTTGTTGGGTAAAATTTCAATTCCACCCGTTCAAAACTTTGACTCGATTGTGCTATTAGTGCAAAAAGAAGTTGCCGAGCGCTTGTACGCCAAACCTGGTAATAGAGCTTTTGGGGCGCTATCGGTGCGAGTTCAGTATTTGGCAGAATGCGAATTAATTTGTCCTGTCCCTGCTCAATGCTTTTCGCCACCGCCAAAGGTAGATTCGGCAGTGGTAAGGCTGCGTCCTCGGCAAATATTACCATCAGCAACTAATCCGCAAAATTTGGAGACTTTGGTAAAGCTGGGTTTTGCAACTAAGCGCAAAATGCTGAGAAATAATCTTAAAAGCGTAGTCGAGCGAGACGAACTTACTCAATTGCTGGAACAATTAGAGATTAACCCCCAAGCGCGCGCGGAGGATTTGAGTGTAGCCCAATGGGTAAGATTGAGCGATCGCCTTGAAGTTTAAAATAAAAATGCAATAGTTGCAGCAGTTTCTGATAAGTTAGCCTGAGTATTATTTAATAAATATAATTTCTGCTGGTGTAGCTATGACTCTATGCGAATTTAAACCCGGATTGGAAGGCATTCCTGCCGCCGAATCTAGTATTAGCTTTGTTGATGGACAACAAGGAATACTTGAATATCGAGGTATCCGTATTGAAGAATTAGCCGAAAAAAGTACATTTTTGGAAACTTCCTACTTACTTATTTGGGGAAAATTACCAAACCAACAAGAACTTGCCGAGTTCGAGCATGAAATTCGCTACCATCGTCGGATCAAGTATCGCATCCGGGATATGATGAAATGTTTTCCCGAAAGCGGACATCCAATGGATGCCCTGCAAGCCTCCGCCGCCGCCCTGGGCTTGTTCTACTCTCGCCGCGACCTAGATAACCCTATTTATATCCGCGATGCGGTGGTGCGCCTTCTGGCGACAATTCCCACAATGGTTGCAGCATTTCAACTCATGCGTAAAGGTAACGACCCCGTGCGTCCCCGCGATGATTTGGATTATGCGGCAAACTTTCTTTATATGCTTAGTGAAAAAGAGCCCGACCCTTTATCAGCGCGGATTTTTGATATTTGTCTGACTTTGCACGCCGAGCATACAATGAATGCTTCTACTTTTAGTGCCAGAGTCACCGCCTCTACTTTGACCGATCCTTATGCTGTGGTGGCTTCCGCCGTTGGTACCTTGGGCGGAACTTTACATGGGGGCGCTAATGAAGAAGTAATTGGGATGTTAGAAGAAATTGGCTCTGTAGAAAATGTCCGCTCTTACTTAGAAGAACGCTTGCAACGGAAAGCTAAAATTATGGGTTTTGGACATCGGGTTTATAAAGTTAAAGATCCTAGAGCAACTATTTTGCAAAACCTGGTAGAGCAGCTATTTGAGAAGTTTGGGCATGATAAATATTACGATATTGCTCTAGAAATGGAACAAGTTGTTGCGGAAAAGCTCGGACATAAAGGAATTTACCCAAATGTTGACTTTTATTCAGGCTTGGTATACCGAAAGTTGGGAATGCCGACAGATTTGTTTACGCCTATATTTGCGATCGCACGGGTGGCGGGTTGGCTGGCACACTGGAAAGAACAACTAGCCGAAAACCGCATTTTTCGTCCTGGTCAAGTTTATAAAGGTTTGCATACAGAAGCTTACATTCCCATCGAGCAGAGATAACAGTTGTACGCAACGGTATACTAAGCAGTGGAATGTGTGAAAAATATTTACTCTCAAACTGTTAGCTTTGATAGTTAAACCCAAAGTAAATTTACAAGCCTTGTAGGAATCGTCTTAGCCGTTAATCCTCGACCGCTTTGTAAATGACTGAATAAATGATGTTAAGAGCGTGAACATGAATTCAGGAATAGACCTCCAAGGAACCTTTATTGAATCTTTAATCCAGCTAGGCTTGCCTGCGGGTACAGCTAAAGCGATTTGGATGCCTTTGCCAATGATATTAATGATTATTGGTGCAACGGTAGGGGTATTAGTCACTACCTGGCTAGAGAGGAAAATTTCTGCCGCCGCCCAGCAACGTATTGGCCCAGATTTTATGGGACCTTTTGGGTTACTTGCTCCGGTAGCGGATGGACTGAAATTAGTTTTTAAAGAAGATGTAGTACCCGCAAAATCCGACCCTCTGCTCTTTACTCTAGGGCCAATTATTGTTGTAATTCCGGTATTTCTGTCTTTCTTAGTAGTGCCTTTTGGACAGAATCTCGTAATTACAGATGTAGGTACGGGGGTGTTTTTATGGATTGCTTTATCTAGCATTCAACCCATCGGTTTATTGATGGCTGGTTACTCCTCTAACAACAAATACTCCCTTTTAGGGGGATTAAGAGCCGCCGCTCAGTCGATTAGCTATGAAATACCGCTATCATTAGCCGTAATTGCGATCGTTATGATGTCTAATAGCCTGAGTACGATAGACATTGTTAACCAACAGTCGGGTTACGGAATTTTGGGATGGAATGTCTGGCGACAGCCTATCGGTTTTGTTATTTTTTGGATCTCCGTACTTGCCGAATGCGAACGGATGCCTTTTGACTTACCCGAAGCTGAGGAGGAGTTAGTAGCAGGCTATCAAACCGAGTACGCTGGCATGAAGTTCGGGCTTTTTTACTTAGGTTCTTATGTAAACTTGGTACTTTCTTCTTTGCTAGTAGCAGTTTTGTATTTGGGTGGCTGGGATTTCCCAATTCCCATTGAACTATTAGCAAACCTGTTTGGAGTCAGCGAAACAAGTTCGTGGTTGCAGCTAATTGATGCTTCTTTGGGGATCACGATGACGGTACTAAAAGCTTACTTTTTGATATTTGTAGCGATTTTGCTGCGCTGGACTGTGCCTAGAGTCCGCATCGATCAGTTGTTAGATTTAGGATGGAAGTTTTTATTACCTGTAGGTTTAGTCAACCTTCTACTAACTGCCGCCTTGAAATTATCCTTTCCCGTTGCTTTTGGCGGTTAAAGGACTTTTTGAAAAATTAGAGAGAGACACTACCTATGTTCAAATTTCTTAAGCAAGTTGGGGATTACGCCAAAGAAACGGTACAAGCGGCCCGATACATTGGTCAAGGGCTTTCTGTCACCTTCGATCATATGCAGCGACGACCGATAACTGTACAGTATCCTTACGAAAAATTAATTCCTTCCGAGCGGTTTCGGGGACGAATTCACTTTGAATTTGATAAGTGCATTTCCTGCGAAGTTTGCGTCCGAGTTTGCCCGATTAATTTACCTGTAGTTGATTGGGAATTTGATAAAGCCAGCAAAAAGAAAAAACTCAAGCACTACAGTATTGATTTTGGGGTTTGTATTTTTTGCGGTAATTGCGTGGAATATTGTCCGACAAATTGCCTTTCAATGACCGAGGAGTACGATCTTTCTACCTACGATCGCCATGAGTTAAATTATGACAACGTAGCTTTGGGACGTTTGCCTTACAAAGTAACCGACGACCCAATGGTGACACCACTGCGAGAATTTGTGTACTTACCTAAAGGCGTTGTAGAACCTCACGATTTACCCGCCAATAGTCGCCGCGTTGGTAAAACGCCCGCAGAAATTGCCGAACAAGAAAAACCAGCGACGAAATAGTTTTAGGTTTTGATGTTGTTAATAGCCTCAAAACTACTAGCCAATAAGGAGACTAATAAAAAAGTGAATTTAGCAGAAGGCGTACAAATTGTTTCGTTCGGCATTCTCGCATTTATGGCGATCGCCGCAGCGTTAGGAGTAGTGCTGTTATCTAATATCGTTTATTCTGCCTTTCTGCTTGGAGGGGTGTTTATTAGCATTGCTGGGATGTATTTATTACTCAATGCGGACTTTGTCGCGGCGGCGCAAATATTGATTTATATCGGAGCCGTAAACGTATTAATTTTGTTTGCGATCATGCTCGTAAACAAACGCGAAGCTTTTAAGCCGATGAAGAATGCTTGGCTGCGTCCAACGCTAACCGCCGTAGTTAGTGCAGGTATATTTAGCTTGCTAACCGCGATGATTTTGGCTACCCCTTGGAAGCTTTCACCGACTACGATACCGGGTAGTAGTTCAACTATTAAAATTGGAGAGCATTTCTTTACAGACTTTTTACTACCTTTCGAGCTTGCTTCGATCTTATTATTAATTGCCATGGTGGGGGCAATTATTCTCGCACGGCGCGAGTTTTTACCCGATCAAACTATGTCGCCGCAGAAAGAACAGCCGATTTTAACTTTGGCAGAACGTCCTAGAGAGCTTGTTGGCGTATCTAGCGATAAAACTAGCAATCTTGACGATGGTAAGCGCGGGTAGATTGGGGTAGGGACATGGCGATGAGTGTCCCTACCAGTCAGTAAAAAGCAGGAGAAAATTATGCAACTTGAATACTTTTTATTATTAGCGGCGGCAATATTTTGTATTGGCATTTTTGGCTTAATCACTAGCCGCAATGCGGTAAGAGTGTTGATGTCTATTGAACTATTGCTAAACGCGGTTAATTTGAATTTGATGGCATTTTCTAACTACTTAGATGCCCAAGAAATTAAAGGACAAGTATTTACAGTATTTGTGCTGACGGTAGCCGCAGCAGAGGCGGCGGTGGGGCTGGCGATCGTGCTGACTATTTATCGCAACCGCGATACGGTGGATATGGAGCAATTTAACCTTTTGAAGTGGTAATCGGGTGCAATTAAAGCAGGTTATTATCGCTCACAAAGCAGCAGATGCCCAAAGTCGCCAATGGGCGGAAAAATGCGCGCGGCAATTAGAAAGTCTCGATTGCCGCATTCTCATGGGACCAAGCGGGCCAAAAGATAACCCTTATCCGGTGTTTTTAGCGTCGGCAACCCAGCCTATCGATCTGGCTGTAGTGTTAGGGGGTGATGGGACGGTACTAACGGCAGCAAGGCATTTAGCCCCTCATAACATTCCCATTTTGGCGGTGAACGTGGGGGGACATTTAGGATTTTTGACCGAAGCTTTTGAGGAATTTAAGCAATCGCCAAAGGTTTGGCAGCGCTTACTCGACGATCGCTATGCTATTCAAAGACGAATGATGTTGCAGGCGGCAATTTACGAAGGCGATCGCAATAACACGCAATTAGTAAGCAATAAATTTCTTGCCCTCAATGAAATGTGCATCAAACCCGCCTCGGCTGACCGCACAATTACGTCAATTTTGGAAATGGACATTGATGGGGAAGTAGTCGATCAGTATCAAGGTGACGGGTTAATTATTGCTACACCTACGGGTTCTACAGGTTACACGGTTTCTGCAAGCGGGCCGATAGTCCATGATGGGATGAAAGCAATTATTGTTACGCCTATTTGTCCTATGAGTCTTTCTAGCCGTCCTTTGATTTTACCTGCGGGTTCGGTAGTTAGCGTTTGGCCGTTAGTCGATTACGAGCTTAATACTAAGTTATGGACTGATAGTATTTTAGGAACGTCTATTTGGCCCGGACAAAGGGTGGATGTTAGAATGTCCGAGCATCAAGCTAAGTTTATTATTCTAGAAGAAAATTATTCTTACTATCAAACCCTGCGCGAAAAACTGCAATGGGCGGGGGCGAGGGTTCATTATGATAATAACCACCGCAACAATTAAGCTTTTAACTTATAAATTATTTTATCTATGCAAGATTTAAACAAATCCGCTAGATACCTTAACCTTCAAGAAGTTTATCCTTGCCCGATTTGTCAGGTGGGAGAAATTGCTACTATGCCTTTGATGGAAGCTATGGCTTGTCAATTTTGCCATCATATTTTCACTGCGAACTTGGAAAAACAGCAGTTGCAAATGGCAGATAGACAGCCGCCTTTGACTTGGCGATGGGATGGCAAATCTTGGAGTCAAAGGCGGCTAAAAGATGTAGAAATAGGTTGGGGTTATACTTTAGGGGCGATCGCTTTTGTAATTTTGCCCACTACTCTAATTGGCATTACTGTTTACGCTAGACCTCCTTTACTTAGTAGTCCGTTATCTTGGTTCCCGGTATTTTGGATGGGGTTAACCTTTTGCTTGCATTTAGGAATTATTGCCCAGTTAGTGATTGAGTTTTTAGATTTTCCGTTTTGGGCTTATCTAAACAGAAAGTTACAAAGTATTTGGCAAAGATCCGGTTAAGGCAATGTTAGCAGCCAATTTTATGAAGAAATGCGATCGTTTTTAATTTTCATTGCAGTTAATGTATCGATTGCAGTCTTTAGGTTAGATTAAATATTAAGAATATACAAATATGGAGGTAGGCAAATGGCTATCCTCAAAAAGACAACTAGGAATACAGAGCAACATTTGGTTGGTCAGTCTGTTAGCTGGGGTTCGTTAATAATTTGGGTTTGTATGTTAGTGGGATTATTGTTAATGATGGTCAGATTTTCCCACATTTATTACTAAGCAGTTTATCCAAAGTTAAAGGCAATTTACAAAGAGATATTTTGAGTAAAGTCAATCTATTTTTCAATAGAAATTAGCACATTGTAGGTTGTGAAAGAATAACGACTCAATTAAAATAATTGGGAGAAAATTTGTGATGTTTGCAAAAATTTTAGTAGCTATCGATTCTTCGACTATTGGCAAAACGGTTTTCGATAAAGCTCTCGATCTAGCTAAAACTACGGGGGCTAGTATGATGCTACTGCACGTTTTATCTTACGAAGACGGAATGCCCAATCTGCCTACAAGTTTTGGGAGAGAATACTATACAGGGCTAAATAGCAAAGCTCTAGAACTTTATCAACAACAATATAAAGAGTTTGAAAATCGCGGTTTAAACCTATTACAAAGTTTTGCCGCTCAAGCAATTGCCGCCGGAGTTAGTGCAGAATTTAGTCAAAATCGTGGCAGTCCAGGTCAAACTATTTGTGATTTAGCCATTAATTGGCAAGCCGATTTGATAGTTATGGGACGCAGAGGCAAATCAGGTCTAAATGAATTAATTATGGGAAGTGTAAGCAATTATGTTCTGCACCATGCTTGTTGTTCGGTTCTAGTGGTGCAACATTTGGCTAATAAGAAACTAGAACCTCAACCAGAACAAGCAGTAATTAGTTCAACTTAAGATGAGTGTATAGGTTAGTGTTTGAAAGTTCGGTTGTGCGATCGCACCTCTTACCTCTAAGTTTCACCCACAGGTAAAATAACTTTAGTTTGTGGCACTATTACTTTGAGCATATCCTTAACTGCTTTTAAAGTTACAGGTAATTCGCCAATGGGATGTCCGTCAATGTGAACTGGTATTCGGACATCGGACGTAAACTTTACTTCACCAACTCGATAAGTTTCAATTTTGGGGCTGTACTGACGCTGACCTTTACTAATTGACCAAAAATGCCGCATTAGTTCCCATTTGCTGAAGTTGCGAAAAATACTAATTGTTAGCAACCCATCATCAATCGCGGCATCGGGAGCAACAGTAAAACCAGTACCGTAATACGATCCATTAGCAATTACAACTAGCAAGGCAGAAAGCCGCAACTCGTGCCTAGCAAGGGGCTTTTTCCGCACAAACCGCCGCCTTACCATTGATACACGGGCTTCTGCTATGGGGCGGTCAAACTCTATTCGTAGCCGTTGCGGTTTATAATTTATTGCTAATCTAGCTGCTTGCAGCAATTGCCCCCAACGACCACCTTTAATTTCTTCACCAATAGGAAAAAGCGCTGCATCTAGACCAACTCCCGCCGCTTCAAAAAAGTAATGTTCGTTATTAGCTTCACCCACATCAATACTTTTAATTTGACCATTAGCGATTACCTGACAAGCTGCAACTATATCGGTAGGAATGCTCAAACTACGGGCGATATTATTGTAAGTGCCAACAGGGATAATTCCTAATGTAACGGGCGATCGCAATAACCCTTTAGCAACTTCGCCGACGGTACCATCTCCCCCCGCCACTACCACTAATTCGTAATTTTCCTCAATCGCTTTTTGAGCAATCAAAGCCGGGGAATTATCGGGGTCGGTAAAAGCAATATCGGCTCTAATTCCTTCAGCTTCCATGGCTGCAATAATTTCTGGCAATTTCAACAAATTAGGCTCGTCATTGCCAGAAACCGGATTGATAATTAGCCGTATGCGTTTGAGAGTTTGTGTTTGCAAAGCTTTTGACTCACCCGGAAAAAGAACTCGCGCCTATTTATTCTAACTTGTCTCTTTATTAACCCAGAATCAACGGATATCTTCGTAGAACTTTTTTAAATAGCTGGGCGAAACACCTAAACCCCACAATAAACCAATATAAAGATATATACCTGTAGCCTTGAATGTACCCCAATGCGCCACGCGGCGATCGCTTGAAGTAACAATGCGATTCACTTGGCGTATCTTTCCCCGCCTTACTAGCTTCAAACATAAATCTGCTTCTTCTAAAATCGGCAAGGCATCATTAAAGCCGCCACAGTCCCAAAAATCCCCCCGACGACAAAACATCACCTGATCGCCAAACAACAAGCGTAGCCCTCTAAAAAACAGGTGTGGACGAAAGATTAAGGGGGCATAGTAAGTTTTTAAATAGTTATGTAGCGATACTCCCCAACGGGTAGTTTCAAAGCCTGTCATTAGAGAAATAAACCCGCCACCTGCAACACTTTTATTTTCTAAAGTAGCGACGATCGCAGCAATTAAATCGTCCGGGACGCAAGTATCGGCATGGAGAAAACACAATATATTCCCGGTAGCTGCTTTTGCTCCATAATTCATTTGCAGACTTCGCCCTGGAATTTGGCAACTTAAAACTTTAATACCTGCTTTATTCGCAATTGCGATCGTTTGGTCTTCACTTCCGCCATCTACTACTAATATTTCCCCGGCGGGAGGGTTTAAAATACTCAACTGGCGCAAAGTACGCTCTAAACAGCTTGCTTCGTTGAGAGTGGGAATAATAATTGAAACACGAGACATTTAAGGTTGATGGTAGTAGAGACGTCTTAAGCATCTCTACACTAATAGCAATTTCCTAAAACTTAAACATTTAATAAATATAGTTTTTAGTTTGCGCCTCTAATAATTGGTCGGTCGAGGGATTCTCTATACATTTCCACATCATCACCATAGCCAATCGGTAAAACCGCTTCAACGTTTTCGTGGGGACGAGGAATAATTACCCAAGACTCTAATGTACCGCCGTAAACCTTCTCAACTACCGCAATACCCGCCTCCATCGCTACCTTGACTTCCGAAACATCTCCCCGAATATTGACAGTAAAACGAGCGCTTCCGGCTCTTAAATAGCCAACTAATGTAACCCGACCAGCTTTAACCATCGCGTCAGATGCTGCTAAAACTGCTGGAAAACCCTTCGTTTCAATCGACCCGACTGCCTGTGCTGAGGACATGGGAAATCTCCTAAGTTCAAATAGATTATGTACCAGACATTAATTGTACGAACATTTGGTTGCATTAGCGGTTGTGTCGCCCATTCTTTTTAATGACAAGCAATCTAGGGACAATCACAAGGATGGGTACATTTTTGTAAGTCGCTGAGGGCTAAAATTTTATGCGGGAAGTGATGTATGGCGGCGATCGCCTGCCTTAAAAACACAGAACTGCTGATTAAAGCCTTGAGCGACACCCTATGGCAAATCTACGCAGATGCTGAGAGTTTCAGTGCGATCGCTTATTTGTTGTCGAATCTATCCCACTAATGCCAGCAATATGATATGATAATCTGCTATTGATGAAGGTAAATTGTAATAGGGTATGGCTGGGCGATTTGAAGGATTAAACGATCTGGAATGGAAGTTGTTTGAAGATAT
>JAESGR010000768.1_pt1 | contig 15393 bp, 14 predicted proteins | sample 9269771 | NCBI WGS metagenome assembly JAESGR01 (sample SAMN15739572, study PRJNA653492) | algae metagenome | isolation source: Chroococcus sp. CMT-3BRIN-NPC107 and co-occurring heterotrophs from well... | place: USA: Clark Mountains Wilderness, California | collected 2010-04-18
CTTGAGCACCGCCAGCGCCGCCATCAGCGCCGCATCGCCCTGACTGTCGAGATTGGCGTTGGGCTCGTCCAGCACGACCAGGCGCGGCCGGCCATAGAGCGCGCGCGCCAGGCCCAGCAGCTGGCGCTGCCCGCCCGACAGCGGCGCTCCGCCATCGGCGAGCCGCGTGTCGTAGCCCTGTGGCAGGCGCAGGATCATCTCGTGCGCGCCGGCCATCTTCGCCGCAGCCACCATGCCCTCCGCCGGCGCATCCGGCTGCATCCTGGCGATGTTCTGCGCCACTGTTGCCGCGAACAGCATCGGTTCCTGCGGCAGGTAGCCGACGGAGCGGCCCAGTTCGTCCCGCGGGTAGTGCTCCAGCGCCGCGCCATCCAGCCGCGCACAGCCCGCCTCCGGCGTGGCGATTCCTGTCAGCACGCGGCAGAGCGTGCTCTTGCCGGCCCCCGACGCGCCGACCACGGCCAAACAGTCTCCTTCGGCCAGCGCCAGGCTGATGTTGCGCAGGAGCGGGCGGCCATCGGCGGCATGCAGCGTCACGCCCTCCAGCGCGAGGCGACCCTTGGGCTCTGGCAGGCTGGTGCGGGCCGGCATCGGCGCACGGTCCAGGAGCTGGCGCAGCCGCTCCAGGCTCTCGCGCCCGAGTGCCACCTGCCGCCACACGCCCACCATCTGCTCGACCGGCGCCAGCGCCTTCCCGAGCAGGATCGAGGCGGCCATCATCCCGCCGGGTGTCAGTTCGTTCTGCAGGACCAGCCAGGCGCCAAGGCCCATGATCCCGCCCTGCACCGCCAGGCGGACCACCCGGGTCACGCCCATCACCAGGCCGCCCCGCTCGCTCATCTGCTGCTGGGCGAGCAATGCTTCGGCCTGCAGGCTACCGATCCTGTGGTGGAAGCTCGCGGCCATGCCCATGGACCGGATCGCATCGGCATGGCGGCCGATCGCGTCGGCCGTCACCTGCGCCTCGATCTGCGCCTGTCCGGCCCTGGCCTGGCTGGTCCTGGTGATCCTGGCGTTGAGCAGGGCCAGCGCCATCAGGAGGACGGCACTCGCCAGCCCGAAGATCGCCAGGCTCGGGTCGAGCATGGCGCTCGCGATCAGGGCCAGCGGCAGCCAGGGGGCGTCGAACAGGGCGGTGATCGCCGGGCCGGCCATCATCTGCCGGACCACGCCAAGGTCGCGCAGCCCCTGCGCGCCCGACACGCCCCGCTCAAGCGCCGCCTCGACCACCGGCCCGGTCATCTGCGCCTCGAAGCGGATCGCAAGGCGCGCCAGGATGCTGTTGCGCACCGCCTCGAACGCACCCAATGCCAGGAGCGCGAACAGGCCGATCCCGCTCAGGAGCAGCAGCGTCTCGACATGGCCGCTGGAGAGCACCCGGTCATAGAGCTGCAGGCTGTAGAGCGGCAGCGCCAGCATCAGCAAGTTCAGCGCGAAGCTTGCCGCCAGCGCCGGTAGCAGGCCGTTGCGCAGCGCCCGCACGGGCGAGATGTCCGCGTTCGTCTCGTCAGGCCGCCGCATCGTCGCTCACCTTCCACCGCCACCGCTTGGCATGGAGGGTGAGTAGGCGCGCCCTGTTTCACGATGACGGCACGGGAAGCCGCGGCTTGTTTCAATTGTTGCAGCCGCCGTTTCCTCCGTCAGGTGAACGTCCTGCTCAGATCGAGCCGGCTTCCACCATGTAGTTGTTGGCGGTGCACATGGCCGAGTCGTTGGAAGCCAGGAACAGCACCATCCGTGCCAGGTAGACGGGCTCGATCGGGAAGGGCAGGCACTGCCGCTCCATCGTCTTCTCCAGGAGCTCCGGCGTCACCCACAGTTCCTTTTGCCGCTCGGTCATCACCCAGCCCGGCACCACCGTGTTCACGCGGATCCGGTGCTTGCCGAGGTCGCGTGCGAACGAGCGGGTCATGCCGTGAACGGCTGCCTTGGCGCTGGTATAGACCGGCATCCCTCCGCTCGCCTGCCACCAGGAGTTCGAGCCGAAATTGATGATCGAGCCCTTGCCGGCCGCGATCATGCCCGGTGCCACTGCCTGCGTGGCGAAGAACATGTGGCGCAGGTTCACCGAGATCCGCTCGTCATAGTATTCGGGCGTCACCGCCTCCCAGCCATGCCGGTCGTCGCGCGCCGCGTTGTTGACGAGCACGGTCGCTGGCCCCAACTCCGCCTCCAGCGCCTTGAACGCCGCCTGCAGGGCCGGGATGTCGCGCAGGTCGCAGGGCTGGAAGGCAACGCTGACGCCCTTGGTCTTCAACTCGTCCGCGACCGACCGGCCACCCTTCTCGTCGATGTCGATGAAGCCGACCTTGGAGCCCTGCTCGCCGAAGGCCCGCACGATCTCCAGCCCGATGCCCGACGCGCCGCCCGTGACGAACACGACGGCGTCCTTCAAGCTCGGATAGTTGGCGAATGACATGGGCCTGGCCTCCTCTTGCTGATCTGTGCGCACCGTTCGCCCCGGCGGCAGGCGCCGTCAATGGCATGCGCCCCATTCCCCGGCCGACGTCGCGTCGAATTCATCCACCGCACCGCAACCTCCTTGGCACCGGCACGTTTCAGCGTCCGGACCTTGTGGAACATTCCGGTTGAACCGGCGAGAAAGACGATGAAACTTTTCGAGTGCCAGCATTGCGGGCAACTGCTTTATTTCGAGAACACGACCTGCGTGCGCTGCGGACACCGGCTGGGCTATCTTCCTGACGATGCGATGCTGTCGGCCCTGGAGCCGGACGGCGACGAGTGGCGCCCGCTGTTCGCCCTGGAGCGTCGACTGAAGTTCTGCGAGAACGCGCAGCACGACCTTTGCAACTGGATGGTTCCGGAAGGCAGCGAGGAGACCCTCTGCAAGGCCTGCCGGCACAACCGCACGGTACCCGATCTGTCGGTGCCGGAGAACCTGGACCGGTGGCGCAAGATCGAGGCGGCCAAGCACCGCCTGTTCTATACGCTGATCGCGCTCAAGCTCCCGCTCGACAACCTGGACGACGATCCCGACCACGGACTGGCCTTCGACTTCCTGTCCGACAAGCCGACCGGCCCGGCCCAGGCCAAGCCGCCGCAAGTGCTGACCGGCCACGACCAGGGCCTGATCACGCTCAATATCGCGGAGGCCGACGACGTCCACCGCGAGAAGACCCGCCACGAGATGGGCGAGCCCTACCGCACGCTGCTCGGCCACTTCCGCCACGAGGTCGGCCACCATTACTGGGACATCCTGGTAGCCGCGAACCCCGTCGCCCTGGAGAAATGCCGCGAGGTGTTCGGCGACGAGCGCGAGGACTATGGCGAGGCGCTCAAGCGCCACTATGCCGAGGGTGCCCCCGCCGACTGGCAGGAGAACTATGTCAGCTCCTATGCGACCACCCATCCCTGGGAGGACTTTGCGGAAACTTGGACCCACTACCTCCATATCGTGGACACGCTGGAAACCGCGCGCGCCTTCGGCCTGAAGATCGAGCCCAGGGTCAGCAACCTCGAGCCTGAGCTCACCACCGACATGCAGGTCCGTCCCACCCGTGCGAAGGACGTCCAGGAGCTGATCGATGCCTGGCTGCCGCTCACCTTCGCGGTCAACAGCCTGAACCGCTCGATGGGCCAGCCCGACCTCTACCCCTTCATCCTGTCGCCCGCGGTGATCGACAAGCTCGCCTTCATCCACGACCTCGTGCACCGCAAGTTCTGACGACGGGACATGCTCGGCGTGGTGCCCTGTGCCGAGTAACCTGCATGGCCGCCTGAATGGAACCTCGTCCAACGCGGTTTTTTGAATCGCGCAGAGGGCCAAAACGGCTTGCATGTCAGGAAGAGGTTCAAGATCATGACATACAACGATCGGTTTCGTGGCTGGCAGGATGACCGGGACGACTATCGTGGCCGGGAGCGCGGCGGCGATCGGGGTCGCGGACATTATCCGGCCGAGGAGCGTGACTTCGCCCGGCGCGACGATGACCGCTTCTATGACAGTGGCCAGGGCGACTGGGACCGCGGCAGCCCGCGTGGCAGCTTCAGTGGCCATGGGCTGACCGGCCAGATGTATGGCGCGGATGTCGGCCGGGGCTACGGGGGCCGTGGGCAGGACCGCGGCTTCGGCGGCTATGGCCGCGAGTCGTATGGCGGCCAGCGCGGCTTCAACGAGGACCGCGGCTTCTTCGAGCGCGCCGGCGACGAGATCGCGACCTGGTTCGGCAGCGACGACGCCGAGCGCCGCCGCCGCCAGGACGCCCGCCAAGGCGACGAGGGCGCCCAGCATCACCGTGGCAAGGGCCCGCGCGGCTACACCCGCTCGGACGACCGCATCCGCGAGGACGTCCAGGACCGCCTGACCGACGATCCCTATCTCGACGCCACCGAGATCGAGGTGACCATCGCCAGCGGCGAGGTGACCCTGAACGGCACCGTCAACAGCCGCAACGACAAGCGGCGCGCCGAGGACATCGCCGACAACATCTCCGGCGTGAAGCACGTGCAGAACAACCTGCGCGTCCAGCCCCAGGCAGCCGTCGGCGAAAGTACCCGGGTGCTCTGACGCTCCGTCAGTTCAGCACGCGTTGAGGAAGCACGGCGTCACCAGCAGGTGGCGCCGTTCTTTTGCCCGGTCACTGGATGCGCACCGCGGACAATCCACCATGGTCGTCATGGCCGGGCTCGGCCCAACCATCCAGTCTTCCGGGCGGCTCCGGCAACCATCGCACCCGACTCACGTGGCGAGTGCATAGATCCAGGCGTCCATCTCGCCTTCGTCGGTCACCACCCGTGCGACCACCCGCCGGTAACCATCGCCCTCGAAGGCATCCAGACGCTCCCAGTGCTGGGGCAACACCGCCGACTCGAAGACATGAACCTCGACAACCGGCCCCTCCAGATCCAGCACCAGTCCCGGATGCCCCAGCGACGCTCCCCAACCGGCCTCGACCAGCCTGCCCCTCACCACACCCCGCAGCCAGCGCCCCTCCAGCGCCGCAAGCTGGTGATGATTGACCCGGCCGGGTGCGAGCGAGCCGTAGGTGGCAAGGCGGACGTCCGCTGCTTTGCCTTTCGTCATTCCACCTCGCTACGACAATCTTGCCGCCAACCTACTCTCAGGCGTCGTCCTCGCCACCTCCATCGCGCGCTGGCTCTGCATAGGCCTGTGCACTAGGCGGCATCCTGGATGTCGAAGCGCGCCACCTTGCCTTCTCGAAGACGGAAGACGTGTCCGACCGTCTTGTCCTTCAATCCATGCGTCTGCCCCTGGAGCGGCTTGCCTTCGAGATCGCGGACGGACTGCCGGACCTCTGCGATGATCGCGCCGTCCGCGGTCCGATGGAAGCCCACGGGCTCGACATGCGGACTGACCATGGCCCACTGGCGCGTCCAGTACGCGCGTACGGCCTCGCGGCCATGGACGTGGCCGCCATCCATCCCGTTGGCCCAGGCGACATCATCGGCGAGCGCGGCCAGCACGCCGTCAATGTCACGCGCGTTGAAGCGGTCGTAGATGCGTTCAAGGACTTTGACGTCATCGTCCATCGGGTCTCTCCTTGCGTGGCGCGGGCGTTGCGGTAAAAGCCAGCGGGTTTACATATGCACGTATGTATCGGGGCTGCAGTGGGTGCAAGGGGTGTGGTGCGATGGACCTGGATGTGCTCTCGACGCCCGGGCACCTGATCAGCCTTGCGGCGCGCGGGTTTGCCCGCCTCAGCGAGGCGCGGCTGAAGCCACTTGGCTTCGGCGTTGGGCATCTGCCGGTGCTGGTCGCACTTCAGGATGGCCAAGCATGCACGCAGCGTGATCTCGCCCGCTTTGCCAAGATCGAGCAGCCGCCGATGGCACAGATGCTCGCCCGCATGGAGCGTGACGGGCTGATCCAGCGTGCGCCCGACCCGACTGATGGGCGCAGCAGCCGCATCACGCTCACGGAGGCCGCGAAAGCGCGCCTGCCGGACGCAGTTGCTGTCTTGCTTCGGGGTAATCGTGAGGTATTGCACGACTTCACGGGCGAGGAGGCCAAGCTGCTCGTAGCGCTGCTGACGCGCCTGATCGCAAACCTTGATCAGGTCGCGAGCGCCGAAGCGTCGCCCGGCACGCCGACGTCCCGGAAGGAGGACTTACCGGACCGTCCGTCAGCAGGCCGATCGAGTTCCGAGCCCAGGATCTAGAAGCCTTACCAACTGGACGGTCATGTTGCGTGCGAGACGAACAGGGTCGATATGCCGATCCTGCCGCCCTCAGGTGCGCAGCACCTCCGCCAAAAAATCGATCATCGCCCGCACCGCCGGCAGGATCCCCCGCCGCGACGTGAACACGAGATGCTGCATGCCTTCGCCCGCATGCCAGTCCGGCAGGATCCGCACGAGCCTGCCATCGCCTAGCGGCTCGCGCACCATCTGGCCCGGGACGAAGCCGACGCCGATCCCCTGGACCACACTCTCCATCAGGATGTGGAAGTCGGTCGTCGCCAGCCTGGGCTCGTGCGGGAAGGTGATGGTCTTGCCGTCAGGCCCGTGCAGCGGCCAGCTCGTTTCGCCAAGCTGCTCCGTGTGCCCCAGCGTCGGAAGCCCGAGGAGATCGTCCGGTGTCGTCGGCACCCGCCGACCAGCCAGGAGGGCCGGGCTCGCCACGCCGACCAGCGTGCTGACCCCCAGCACCTTCACGATCAGGTTCGGGTCCATTTCCGTGCGTGGCCGCACACGATAGGCCACGTCGATCCGCTCCTCGACCAGGTCGAGCGGCCGGCTCGCGATCACGAACTGGACCCTGACCTTCGGATAGGCGGCAAGGAAGCGCGGCAGGGCTTCTGCCAGCTCGCGCGACAGCCCCGGCGGGCAGCCGACCCGCACCAGCCCCTGGGGCTGCGCCTGCAGCCTCGTTGCCGCCTCGTCCGCGGCCTCCGCGGCGGCCATCATCTCCTGGCAATGACGGTAATACTGCGCGCCGATGTCGGTGACGCTGACCTTGCGGGTCGACCGTTCCAGGAGGCGGACGCGCAGCTGCTCCTCCAGCCGCGCGATCCGCCGGCTGAGGTTGGACTTCGGCAGCTTGAGCACCCGTGCCGCCGGGGAGAAGCCCCCGTGCCGCACTACCGCCGCAAAACAGGCCAGGTCGTTCAGGTCGCGCATGGCTGCTCGATCGTTCTACTGGTGGAACGGTCTGTTCGAGAACAGGCCGCTAATCGCGTGATCGTTCCGTGGCTACCTCTGATGCCAGCAAGGCGCAGCGCGCGCCACGGAAGAACGAAGGGTACCGCGATGAAGCTGCTGCATGTCGATTCCAGCATCCTGGGCGAAAGCTCGGTCAGCCGCGCGCTCTCGGCTGAGCTGGTCCACAAGCTGGCCCGCACCATCCCCGGCCTGGAGATCCGCTACCGCGATCTCGCCGCGGAGCCCGTGCCGCATCTGTCCGGCGCCTATCTCGCCGGGGCGTCCATCGAGGCAGCGGACCGCGCTCCTGAGCTGCAGCAGGACCTGGCGCTTGGCAGCGAGCTGCTGGAGGAATTCCTGGCCGCCGACATCGTCGTGATCGGCGCGCCCATGTACAATTTCTCGATCAGCAGCCAGCTCAAGGCCTGGCTGGACCGGCTGGCCGTCGTCGGCAAGACGTTCCGCTACACCGGGAATGGGCCGGAGGGCCTGGCTGGCGGCAAGCGCATGGTCGTGGCCTCGTCGCGCGGCGGCTTCTATGCCGGCACGTCCCTGGACGCCATTGAACACCAGGAGTCCTACCTGAAGGCCTTCTTCGGCTTCCTCGGGATCGACGACATCCAGTTCGTGCGCGCCGAGGGCATCGCACTCGGTGCCGAGCAGCGGACCCGTTCGGTCGAGGCGGCCAGGCAGGAGATCACGCTGCTGGCGGCCTGATCGACAAGACGTACCGCGCCGTTGGTTTCATGCTATGCTCCCTGTCCGCTTCATCCAGGAGCAGACAGGGAGTGCGCAACCTTCAGATGTCGTTCTGCATGAACGAACCCGAGGACATAAAGAGAATCAGCGGGTTAGACTTCTTTCGACACGCTCAGGGCGCCTCGAAAGGGGCGGGTTCCAAAAACCGCCTGAGCACGTTGCCGGTGATCCTGGCGACGTTGTTGTCGTAACCATTCCACGACAACGAGCCGGCCCAGGCGATCGAGCCCGTCGAGAACACCGCCCCGCCCGACGAGGTCTCGAAGAACACCATGTCGGCGCGGACCTTGTCGTGCTGGTCTCCGCCTGCCGCCACCGGCATGACCAGCACCTCTTCCTTGGTGACGATCGTGAGCGGCGTATGCCCCTCCGAGGTCGCGAGGCACAAGGCATGGTGGGGCGTGCCCAGCTTGTGGTTCATGGCATCCAGCTCGATGCCGGCCGCACCCCCGCCGATCAGCCCGAAATCGCCGATGATCTCGTCCGGCACATCCTGGAAGATGAAGCCCGCCCGCGGGCTGTCGGCCCCCGGCTGGCGCCGGAAGTAGCCCGACATGTCGAAACCCTGCGCCACGAAGCCGATGCCGGCGATCAGGTTGGGCGGACGCCCGACCCGGCGCCACAAGCCCCCGAACTCGCCGTTGAAGCTCTGGTAGTACTCGCCCGGATCGGCCTCCCAGGTCCGCGTCCCGTCCTCGGCCCGCCGCACCTCGATCACGCCCGGCAGGCTCTGATGGAACGCCACCCGCCAGTACCAGCCGTTGCCGCCCATGTAGATGAGCCGGCCACCTTGCCCCAGGAACGCCTTCATCGCGTCCCACATGGCGGTCGAATGGTACTCGGGATGCGTGCCCGTCACGACGACCTGATAGCCCTCGAGCAGCTCGAAGCCGTCCTCGTGCAGGTCCTCGTCGGTGATGATGTCGTAGTCGACCTGCAGGTGCTCCAGCCAGGCGAAGATGTGGGTGTCGCCGTTGAACTGGTAGAGCGCCGAGCCGTGGCTGCCGAGCCAGGAATGGTAGCGCGGCCGCATGTTCAGCACCGGCCTGAGCCGGCTTGAGTAGCAGACGCCGCTGCCGTCGGCGTGCTTGTCGTAGAGCGAGGCGCACAGCTCCGGGTGCTCGTGCAGGTAGACGTCGGCGTGCTGCAGGTTGAGCAGCCGGTTCATGCCCGTCTCCGCACCCCGGTCCATCAGGACCTGGCTGTCGTTGGCATAGGCGATGTAGGAGTTAGTCGGCGCCAGGAAGGCCAGCTTCGGCCGCCCCTTGCGCTTGGCCTTCTCCCTCGGCGGGCGGACGTAGAACGGGATGAAGTCCTCGTTCGTGGCGTACTCGCTGTTCTCGCCGGCCTTCACATGGACGGCATAGGGTCCGCTGCGGAAATCCTCCGGCACCTTCCAGGTGAACGAGGTCGTCCAGTTCGCGTCGTACAGGTCGTCCTGGTGGAAGTGGATCGCCCCATACTCCTCCGGGCGCTGCTTCCAGTCATGGACCTGACCGGTCCAGTTGAACCCGGTCATGGCACGCGCCGGCAGCTCCCTCAGCTCGCCATGCTGCCGCCGTGGTCCGATGTCGGTCGCGACCGTGCCTTCCATGCCGATCGAGAAGTCCCAGGCGGCGATGACGGCACTGCCGTGGCCGGGTGGCAGCGGCCGGTCCAGGTAGGGCTGCTGCAGCTCGACCGGCACGCTCGCCGCGAGCAGCGTCGGCCGGTCGATCTTGCCGTTGAAATGATCCTCGACGCGCGTGCTGGACGGCGCACCCGCCAGATACAGGTCACTGCCCGCAAAGGAAGCCTCGGCGGCCAGGGTCGCCTGCGCCTCTTCCGGCACTTTCCTCATTGGGAAGTCCCGTAGCATCTCAGCGCCGAGCGTCACCTCCGTGACGTTCACCGTCACGGCCACCCGGTACCAGTGCCGGTCCAGGAGCGGCGTGGACAGCTGGACCCGGCTGTCGCCTACCTCCAGCACGAGCCTTCCACCTGGCTCGATCAGCAGCCGCAGGGGCGTGCCACCGCCGTCCAGTGCCAGGATCACCTGCCGCAGCGGGCTCTTGATGTAGGTGGGCCAGATGGCAGCCATGAAGGTGAGGGGAGCACCCTCCTCGATCCCGCTCAGGCCACGCACGACCATATAGGAGCCGGCGTCCGTGGACTGCTTGCTGCCCTCGTACCAGCCCTCGATGTCGCTCGGCACCGGATCGACCCTGAAGCCGGGTCCCTCCGGATTGCAGTCCCCGTTCACCAGCCGGACGATACGCGCAAAGTAACGTTGATTCTCTTCCGCCGAGATCTTGCAGGTCAGCGTCTCGCCAGGGGCGACCGAGATCTCTTGCGTGTAACCGAGGATCTTGAACAAGGACGGCTCCCGAGGTGCAGCGGGCAAGTAGGTCTGGACGAACGGGCCTCAGCGATTGTCGATCTTCTCGCCAGTCGCCTCTTCCCAGCGCCGGCAGAACACGTGCCACTCGGCCTCTTCGCGGCTCTCGAACACGATGCGGTCGTCGATCTCGATCGCCTCCCACCGGTTCTTGGGCAGCCACGCGATCACCCACTGCTTGAACGGGACGGTCATCAGGATGGTGAGCTGCCGCCCGTCCTTGCTGCGCCTGAGCGAATTGAGCACGCGCTGCAGGCCCGGGCTGTGATGGCCCATCAGGTTCTTGCGGAACTCCTCGACATAGACCCGGTCCTGCTCGGGGTCGATCTTGTAGGCCATCAGTAACTACCTTGCAGCAGCCGGCATGGTGACGAGCGACAGCACCTCGTCCAGCCGGTGGATCACCCGGTCGGCCAGGACGTGGAACTCCGGCTTGGCGGCGATATGGTGGTTGGAGGCGAAGCCGATCGTATGCAGTCCGGCTGCCCGTGCTGCCATGAGCCCGGTGATACTGTCCTCGATGGCAACGGCCCGTTCCGGCGCCACGCCCAGCAGGGTACAGGCGCGGGCGTATGGCTCGGGCGCCGGCTTGCCCTCCTTCACGTCGTCCAGCGTCACCGTCGCTTGGAGGAAAGGCAGGATGTCCAGGGTCATCAGATTGGCTGCAACCACCACGCCAGCCGAGTTGGTGGCGCACGCCTGCTTCATGCCGGCGGCATGAAGCGTGCTCACGATCCGCTGTGCATCCGGCATCGCCGTCAGGCTGCCCTGGTCGGCCACGTACTCGGCATCCAGGTCCGCCAGCCAAGCCTCGCGGCTGACCGTGGGCGGGAAGCGGTGGGCGACCGCGTTCCAGACATCATACTGGTGGACGCCAACGAACACGCCGGCATCCAGATCAGACAGGTCGACGCCGTGCCGCCGGCAGGTGGCGTAGAACACCCGCTCGTGCAGCGGCTCGCTGTCGACGAGCGTGCCGTCCATGTCCCAGACGACAGCATCGACGCTGAAGGGCTGCGCCATGGTCAGCGCAGCGTCCCGACCTTGTCCATGAAGCGGCGCACACGATCCGGATCGACAGCGTTCCAGGTGTTGCCGTCGACCTTGAAGTGCGTGCCGATGATGCAGCCGTCGGAGATCTTCAGCGTCTCCTCGACATTGTCGATCCGCACGCCCGTGTTGGCGAACACCGGCGTGTCCGGCAGCGTCTCGCGCACCCGGCGCAACTCCGACTGGTCCGCTTCCTGCCCCGTGATCGGCCCGGACACCAGGATGGCATCGGCCATGGACGAGAACACCGCGCTCTTGGCGCGCATCTCGATCGGACGGCGGTCGAGCGAATCCGCGAACTCGGCATTGATGTTGAAGAACAGCTTCAGATCCGGTCGCCCCAGGTTGCGCCTGGCAAGAAAGGCACCTTTGCAGTCCGGCGCCCACACGCCCATGTCCGAGGCATAGACGCCCGTGAAGATCTCGCGCACGAACTTGGCACCCGTGGCCACGGCGATCTCGACGCTGGCGGTCGGGTCCCAGAGATAGTTCACGCCGAACGGCACGGTCATCTCCGGCTTCACGGTCGAGATGATCGAGCTCATCGCAACGGCGGAGGCGAGCGGGGCCTTCAGCGAGTAGGGCCGGTCGTTCTCGTTGCCGAACATGACGGCATCGACGCCGCCCTCCTGCAGCGCGCGAAGATCGGCCAGTACGCCATCGACCAGCTTCGCCATCCCGCCCTTCTCGTCATAGAGGGGCGTTCCCGGCAGAGCACCGATATGCACCATGGCGATGACGAGCTTCTTCCGCTCACGCAACAGATCGAACACGATCGAACAACCTTTCCAATAGCGACGCGTCGGAAGTCCCTACGCGTCCAGTTCCCGTTCACTCTCGGCGACGACGATGTTCACCCCGTGACGGCGGAGCGGTTCCTCGATGTCGGGCGGCGGCATCTGGTCCGTCACCAAGGTGGAGATCGACTCCAATCCGCACACCCGCGCAAAGCTCCGGCGCCCGAACTTGCTGCTGTCGCACAGCACGATCACCTCGGTGGCCCGCCGAATGTAGCCCAGGGTCACCTGGACCTCCTCGACCGAATAGTCGAACAGTCCGTCGGGATTGATGCCGGCCACGCCGACGAACGCCTTGTTCAGCCAGTGGTCCGCGAGCTGTCGCTGCGTGATGGCGCCGCAGAGCGAGCCCTCGCGCGCCCGCAGATACCCGCCCACGACATAAACGTCCGACATCACCGGCCTGCGGGTGAGGGCAGCCACCGCCTGCAGGCTGTTCGTGACGATGCTGAGCCCGCTGCGCGACCCGATCTCCGCGGCGAGGTAGGCGATGCTCGAGCCCACATCGAGCCCGACCACGTCCCGCTCCGCGATCAACTCGGCAGCCGCGCGTGCGATCGCCTGCTTCGCTTTGGCACGCACATTGCGTCTGGCAGCGAAGGACGGTTCGGAAGGGGCAATTGCCGGCTTCGCGAGCACGGCCCCGCCATGAGACCGCTCAATGGAGCCACTCTGCTGCAAAACATCCAGATCCCGACGCACCGTCATCTCGGAGATCCCGAACTCCTTAGCGATGTCGGACACCGACACCTCGCCGCGTTCGGTGATGGCAGCGTGCAGCGCCCGGCGACGCGCTGCCGCAATGACGGCGCTGCCCCGGCGGCTTTCGGTTTCGCTGGCGGGCGGGATGGCCGGCGAGATGGCGGGACGCTCCGACCTGCCGTCCATCATGCCGCTCCTTCTTGCTGCGGTGCCTCGTCGAACGGCACGTTTTCATGGTGCCCCGACGATAGCTTCGGATTGTTCACGCCGCAACGCTATCGCACAAACTCGAACAGCAAGTTTGTGTTAGAAAATGTTTGACCTACCGCCTGATATCGATAGCCTTCCTCCAGGCGGAGTTGCTTGGCACGGGGTTGTTATCGGCCCCTGCTGCCGTTCGCTTCCGCTTGTTTCGATGATGCGCGCCTCAGCGGACGACAGGGGAAGCCATTGACCGGTATCGGCGTCGACCTGGCTGGTAAGACTGCCATCGTCACTGGAGGCGGCACCGGCATCGGGCTGGCGATCGCTCGGACGCTTGCCGATCATGGGGTGCGGATCGTGATCGCCGATCTGGACCTTCCGTCGGCCGAGCGGACAGCCGGGTCTCTGGGGGCGACTCATGCCGCCGTCGAGATGGACGTGCGCAGGCGCGACAGCGTCGAACGAGGTTTCGAGACGGCCCTCGGGCATCTGGGAGCCTTGGACTACCTCGTTGCCAATGCCGGCGTGTCGACGATGAACCGGGCGGTCGATCTGACCGACGAGGAATGGGACTTCAACTTCGACGTCAACGCACGCGGTGTGTTCCTGACCAACCAGTACGCCGCCCGTTACTTTCTCCAGTCCGAGCGCAAGGGCGTGATCTGCAATACGGCTTCGCTGGCCGCCAAGGTCGGCGCGCCGCTGCTCGCGCACTACTCCGCCAGCAAGTTCGCCGTGTTCGGCTGGACTCAGGCGCTGGCGCGGGAGCTGGCCCCCAAGGGCATCCGGGTGAACTGCGTCTGTCCGGGCTTTGTGAGGACGGGGATGCAGGAGCGCGAGGTCATCTGGGAGGCGAAGCTCCGGGGCATGTCGCCCGAGCAGGTGATCGCCGAGTACGTCGCCATGACGCCACTCGGTCGCCTGGAAACGCCGGAAGATGTCGCAGGCGTCGTTGCGTTTCTTCTCTCGGATGCGGCGCGCTTCATGACCGGGCAGGGGATCAATGTAACCGGCGGGGTCTATACGGGATGACATGATCTGGCCGCCGACTGCTTTTGTCGGGGATCCTGTTCTTCATCTCGATGACCGCGGCGTTGGGCCGACGTTGTACATGTGGCTTGGCAGTATCCGTCTCGTAGTCCGCGTGATTACAGGCGATAATGGTTCGAAATGCGGAGGAAGACATGAAACGGCGTGATTTTGGTTTGCTGGCAGGTGCTGCCGGCGTCGCGTTGATGAGTGGAGCCTCCCGGGCTTCCGCGCAGGGAATGGACCTGAAGCCGACCAGCGGCGAGACGGTCTACATGCGCGGCTGGAACTTCCGCACCGACGTGGTGCAGGCGAACGTCGCCCGCTACAACAACGAGCTTGGCGGCCACGTCGACTACGCCACCGTCACGGGCGACTATCCTGCCCTGATGGAACAGAACCTGATGGCGGGCGCGCAACTCGACGTGTTGTACGCCAATCCATCCTCGGCCTGCCGCTACTATGACGCAGGCTGGGTGGTGCCAGTCGACGAGCAGCCGAACTTTGCCGAGATCGACGCGGAGCTCTATCCGAACCTGAAGGACGCCTGGAGCTACAAGGGCAAGCTCCTGGGCCTGTCCTACTTCGCCAGCACGCGCGGCACGATCGTCCTGAACCGCAAGCTCTGGGAAGAGAACGGCTTCACTGACGCCGACATGCCGAAGAACTGGGACGAGCTCTACGATCTCGTCTACAAGATGAAGGACAAGGGGATCGAGACGCCGTTCCTGCCGCACTGGTTCGGCGAGTGGTTCGGCATCTCCTGGGGCTTCGTGCTTGAGGTGATCAATCGCGGCGGCACCATTGCCGATGCGGAGACCCACAAGCCGACCATCACCACCGACGAGGACGGCCCGTACTACAAGACGCTCGCCGCCTGGAAGAAGCTCTGGCAGTCAGGAATGGTCTCCCAGGAGGTCTTCACCTTCAACGAGGGCGGTTACATCGACGCTTTCGCGTCCGGCCGCTACATGATCAGCCCGCAGCAGATCTACGACATCGAGACCTTCAACCGCCCGGGCCGCTCGCAGATCGCAGGAAGCTGCAGCCTCGTGCCGATGGCCGACCAGCCCTGGGGCATCATCGACAGCGGCCTCTACGTCATGAGCGCCCGCGAGCGCTCCGAGGCATTGACCGAGGACGTCAAGAAGTTCGCCTCCTGGTACGGATTTAAGGACCAGAACGGCAAGTTTGCCATCGCCCAGAATTGGATGCAGGAGAACATGCTGTTCTCCGGCTACAAGTCGGTGATGGAAAGCCCCGAGACGGCAGAACGCGTCAAGAAGGCAATCGTGCGGCCCGAGGACTATGAGGCGATCCTGAAGGTCTACCAGAACACGCCGTTCCCGAAGGG
>JAESGR010000771.1_pt1 | contig 15373 bp, 16 predicted proteins | sample 9269771 | NCBI WGS metagenome assembly JAESGR01 (sample SAMN15739572, study PRJNA653492) | algae metagenome | isolation source: Chroococcus sp. CMT-3BRIN-NPC107 and co-occurring heterotrophs from well... | place: USA: Clark Mountains Wilderness, California | collected 2010-04-18
GCATGGGCGCAAGCATAAGAGTATCTTTCGGTATGGCTTCGACCATCTTCGCCGAATTGTACTTAACTTGGAGCCACAATTTGCTCAGTTTCGCCATGCCCTACAGTTTTTGTCCTGTACTTAGATCCGTTGAATCTGCTAAAGATTGCCAGTTATTTAAAACATCCTTTAAACAACTAGCCAAAGGGACAGCAAGGAATAACCCTAGTAATCCCGCAACTTTTGTTCCCACCGCCAAAGCCGCGACAATTCCTACCGGACTTAACCCTGTGAAACTTCCCAGTAGCCGAGGAGCGATCGCTTGATCGATAGTTTGATCGACAGCTACGGCTACCAATATAGTTTTTAACCCTAACCAAAAGTCGTGAGAAGCAACAAGCAGGCTAACTAAGCTAAATCCTAATACATCTCCAAAGGGAATTAAAGTTAATACAGCGATCGCTAATCCAAAAACCAACCCAAAAGGAACTTTTAACACCAAAAACGTGACAGTCATTGCCACCCCAACCAAACAAGCTAAGGCAATTTGAGCAACAAAGTAGTTTTGAAAGTTTTGTTGCAGTGATTTTTCTATAGCGATCGCAACTTTAGGCGGCAACCACTTAAAAAAGTACGCCCAAATCCTTGCTCCATCCAATAATAAGTAAAACGATAAAACTATAGTTAGCACCACCTCCGAAACGCTATCTACCGCCCCTAAAGCTAAATTGACCAGTTGTTCGGCAATGGTTTGAAGTTCGCTAGGCAAGCGATCGCTTAGTTGAGTTACTAATTGATTAAAATTAATCGGTAAATTCCTTGCTGCTGCCCAATCGTTGAGAGTTTTTAGTTCTTGAGTTCCCGAATTAATCCATTTAGGTAGTGATAGCAAGCTTTCGTTCAATTGCTCTAACAGCATCGGTACTAAAGTGATACTAAGAGTAATTAAAATTGCTAGGCTCACAACAAAAACTAATACAACTGCATAGGTGCGCTTAAGATCCCGTTGCTGAAGAAATTGTACGGGGTAATTTAATATATACGCCAGCACTGCCGCTAAAACAAAAATAGTTACAAGTGGTTGAAAATATTGAATAACTTGCAGTGCCAACCAACCATTAAATACCACTATAGGCAAAGGCAAGCCCAGTTTTAACCACCGATCGACTTTAGTAGAACCTGTCATTTATATTAGTAATCGCGTCAATATCACCCTATCTTGTTTAGCTAACCCTAAGCTTACTGATTTTTTAAGCTAGAGCATCGCTGAGGCTGGCGATCGCACCTTGCAAGCAGTTTTCTTGTAAGTTTATCCGCACCCATAGCATTACATCAATAATAGTGCGATCGCGTTTGAGAAATTTTGCCGCCAAATTATCTATTTTGCCTATAGTTTGAAGTTCTCTAAGCATTGACGATGGAGCGACGGGGGCAATATAAAAATCTATCAGAGTTTTCTGCATAATTACTTCCTTCGTCTGACTGTAACCGAGCATCTCAATAAAATACTGGTTAGCTTCGACAATTAATCCATCATCAATACAGGCGCTAAAGATACCAACGGGGGCATTTTCAAACAGATTGCGAAGTTTGGTTTGGCTTTTAATTAGTTGTGCCTCAGCTTTTTGGCGATCGCATATTTCTTTTTGGAGTTGAGCATTGCGAAGTTTTAATTGTTTTTGCAGTCTGCGGATGGTCAAGTTATTTTCTACCCGTGCAAAAACTTCTTCTTCACTAAAGGGTTTAGTAATGTAATCTACTCCCCCCACCGCAAAGGCTTTGACTTTATCAAGTACCTCATCCAAGGCGCTAATAAAAATTACCGGAATATCGCAGGTAAGCGGGGAAGCTTTTAAGTGCTGACAAACTTCGTAGCCGTTCATATCAGGCATCATGACATCTAGCAAAATTAAATCTGGTGGCGCAGCTTGTACCGTTTTTAAAGCCGTTTGTCCGTTAATTACTTTGCGAACTTCGTACCCCAGTTGACCGAGTAAGGCAGATAAAAGCCGCAGATTGTCGGGTTTATCGTCCACCACGAGAATATTTACTTTCTCAGATTGGTTGTTCATGGTTGGGTTAAGTCAATGATTTTATCAATCCGAAAATTATTAACGGCTTCAGCTAAAGCCTTTGCTAAAGGTGCATTTGCTATAGGAATTTGCTCCAACAAGCTAAAAATTTGTTGTTCGTCAGTACGCAATGCTGCTTGGTGTAACTGTTCTATCCACTCTGGAGGCATAACCCTTAAACCCTCCTTTTGCAGCACGTAGCAAGTCGTTTCTTTAACCTGTGGTTGGCTATCTGCGTACAAGTAGCGCATCCCCAAATACTTAGCCATTTTTTCGAGGATAACTGCTTCTAAAAAAGGCTTGCAAACAAAGTCATCGCAACCCGCCGATAATACTAAGGCTCGTTCCTCGTCAAAAGCACTAGCAGTAAGGGCGATAATTATTGTAGATTGACCCTTTAAGTTGGCTTTGATTTGTCTGGTAGCTTCGTAGCCATCAATTACAGGCATTCTCATATCCATCCAAATTAGATGAGGCTGCCAGGTTTGCCAAATATTTACCCCCACTTGTCCGTTTTCGGCTTCGCGGACTTCAAAGCCAAAAGATGTCAAAAATTTGACTAATAGTTGACGATTCTCACTTTTATCTTCCACTACCAAAATGCGGTATACAGGCTGATTTGGTGCTAAAGAAATTGCTCTAGTCTGCGGTTTATTTTCCACTTCTTCCAGCATTTGAGCCTTTTTCACCGGAACATCAAAGTAAAAAATTGTCCCTTGACCGGGAGTGCTTTTTAGGGATATTTCTCCACTCATCAAACGAGCAAATTGTTGACTAATAGATAAACCTAAACCCGTTCCTTGATGGGATTTTTGTCCCGATTGGGTTTGCACAAAGGGGTTAAATAATTTCTCTAGTTCGTGGGGTTTGATGCCCATCCCAGTATCTTCAATTTCAAAATGCAGACTTAAATGTTCTTCGCTCACCGACGCGCGTAAAACTACTTTTCCCGTTTCCGTAAACTTAATCGCGTTACCTACTAAGTTAATCAACACTTGACGCAACTTACTTTCATCGGCGTAGAGGTAGTTAGGTAAATCTTGGCTGCGCTCAAAAATTAATTCCAATCCCTTAGCTTCGGCTTTGATTGCAAACATTGATGCTAAAGATCCAACAGACTATAAAGGTTAAAGCTGTTGGATTCTAGAGTTATCCGTCCCGCCTCAATTTTGGACATGGACAAAACATCGTTAATTAAGGTTAATAAGTGTTCGCCACTGCGATTAATAATTGCTAAATTTTCTAATTGATCGCAACTAAGAGTGCGATCGCGTGTCATTAATTGGGTAAAACCAAGAATAGCGCTTAGTGGTGTTCGCAATTCGTGGCTCATATTAGCTAAAAAGGCGCTTTTAGCACGGTTAGCCGCCAAAGCTTCTTGGGCTTTTTGTTCTAACTTATGGCTGTAATTTTCTAATTGTTCGCGGGAAAGTTGCAACTGTTGGGTTAACCAATATACTCCTATAGAAAGTAACCCCACTGCTACAAGTCCTACTAAAACAATTGTTGCCGCTAGTTGACGCGCTGGGGTAAAAGATTCTGCTTGCTCCATTTCCACCAATAAAGCCAAATCTTGTTCGTTCAACCAGCGATACACGCCGATGACTGGGACTTTGGCGTAGTTGTCATACAACCCAAACCCACTAATGCCACTGGTCGCAGTATCAATACCTCGGCTGCTAATCCCCATCGGAAAGGTTTTTGCATTAGTTTTTTCGGCTTTAGAAATAAAAGTTTTGACTACCAAAGAGCCAACTAAATAGGTTTCGCCACTCTTACCCAAGCCTGTACGCTCCCGCACAATGCGATCGATTCGATCTAGGTTCAAATGAGCCAAAATTAACCCCTGACGGACTCCGGCGGCATCTCTAAGGGGTGTGGCAAAAGTTACGGTAGGCTTGCCTGTAAAAGGTGAAAGGTAAAAAATTGGTGCGGTGTCTCCCGGTTCAATTTTCTCCATATAGGTCGTGTCGGCTAAAATCTCATACTGACCAATATGTTGCTTATTGGTAGATAAAATTACTTTATTAGTGCGGTCGAGAATAAAAATTTCTTGAAAATCTGGCTTAGTTTGGATAATTTCTGTTAAATAGTCAGAAATACGTTGAGTTGTTGCTAAGTCGTAGTTTTGAGCTTTGAATTGACGGATTTCGGGGAAGAAAGCGATCGCAAAAAAGTCTTGCTCTCGATCTTGAAACCAGCGAGTAATTTCTTCTTCTTTTAAAGTAGCAGCAACGCTAAGTTGATTAAAAGCTGCTTGCTTCAACGCTTCTCTGGCTCTATAAAAAGCTACGCCACCAACAATCCCAATCGCTAGTAAAGACCAAAGTAGAAATAAACTAGCAACTTTAGTAGTCAGATGTTGATTGCCAGAGCGCATAATTTACCATTGGGCGAAAATTTCTTTAATTTGCGCGATCGCATCGTCGGCGGCTAGATCCGCCGAAACACTTTCCACCAGCACCTTTTTGAGTGCTTGTCCCCAGACATTTTCCTTCAAAACTCTACTGTAGGCGGGATTATAAAAAGTATAAAATAAGCGGGTTTGACCTTCATTAATTGTCTTTGTCGCTGTAGAAACGTGAGGATCTTGGGGATTTGTCCAGAAAGGATCTTGCCAATTGGGTTTCAGCACCGGAGAGTGACGACCTCCAGCAACTTTGAGATAATCACCAATAACCTCCGGTTGAATTAAATAGGATAAAAAATCTTTAGCAATCTTTTGATGTTGAGAATTAGCAAACAAAACGACTTGCTGCACTGTTACTAAGTAACGCATTAACTTACCGCTAGGTTTATGCGGCAATTCTAATACTCCTAGCTTGTGGCGATAAGTATCAGGATCTTGGCGCAGCGCGGTAGCAATAGAAAGTGTATCGTTAGTAGTCATTAACACTTTGCGGTTAAGCAAGTTGCGGTTGTTGTCTGGATTCAACCAATGCAAAGCATCAGGTGGTAGATAACCTTGTTTGTAAGCTTGGTTGTACCAATTTAAAATTTTGACAATACCTTGACGCATTTGGGGATTATCAACATTAAGTTGTCCGTTAGCGTCTAACATTTGAACATCGTAAGCTTCTAATAGTTGCTCAAAAGTTTGATAAGTATCTCCCGCAGCGATTGATAGCGGCAAACCTAAGCCATAAATAGCAACATTTTTTGCTCGTAATTCGTCTTGTCTTTGCGTCCAATACTTCCAGAAACTATCCCAATTAGTAGGAATATCTTTGTTACTGTGTCCAACTTTTTCTAACAAGTCTCGCCAATAGTAAACATGAATTGTAGCTTGATGAATTGGTAAAGCGTAGTAACTGCGCTTTTGAGTAGTTTGATTGTAGAAGTTAACCGTTTGTAAAGTATTCTCAGAATATAAACTTTTAACAGGTTCGATTACATCAGAAACATCTGCAAGTTTTCCTTCCCAAGCTAAACGAGCGGTAAGAGATTTTTCGCTTTTGAACATAGCGATCAAATCGGGCAAATCTCCTGTCCGAAGCTCTCTTTCTGCCTTTTGTGATAGATCGTCGGTACTATAAAAAGAAAGTTTAACTTGATTACCGCTTTGTTTTTCCCAATTGCTAACAATTTGCTGGAGGGCTTCATCTTCTTCTAAAGTAAAACCTTTGTCCCACCAAATTTTGAGAACATTATTGTCAGTAATAGCAGCGTTTACCAAATCTCGATCGCTAGTAGAAATGCGATCGCAAGCAATAATTAAGAGGCTAAACATTAATGCCAAAAGCAGATATTGCAAGCGGTGCTGAATTTTAGACCATTGGGGGCGATCGCGTTTAGTTTTGAGCATGATTTTTCTGCCTCCACACTTCTACCCTATCTATCTACCGATTACCAGCGCAGACTTACGGATAATTGCATAAAACTACACAAAATTTTGTTCAAACGAAGAACGATAAAATAAAAACAAATCGGCGGCTATTAAATAGTTTTCGCACAATCTCCGCCCTATCTCGCTTCGAGCCTTTTTTCAGGATGGATGATTGTATGTCTTAATATGAATTTGTAGAATTATACTAAAAAAAATTATACTTCTGGTGGAACTTCCAGAGCGATCGCGCCTAATGCACCTTTACGAAAATCTGTCAGTAATTTCCTGGCAGTACGTTCTATATCTCCTTGATTGCGTTTAGTTGCTAGCGCAATTAAATAATCTTCCGCCGTCATCTCAGCAAAATCGAGTTCGTACCGCGCCAACAAAGGATTATTTGGTAATAATTCTGCGGAATTAATGGCTAATTGTTGTAGTAACTCAATTAAAACTATTGCTACTCGTTGATTATCGTAGGAAGCATCGCCAATATCATCGCAAATAGCTAACTTATTTGCATTTAATTGATTATTTAGCTTAAGTGGAATAATCCCCGGCGCATCTAATAATTCTAGTTGGTCAGAAATTCGCACCCAACGTAACTGACGAGTGACCCCCGCCCGTGCCGCACTTTCTACAACTCGCCGATTGAGTAAGCGATTGATTAAAGCCGATTTGCCAACATTAGGAAAGCCAATCACCACCGCCCGGACAGGACGCGGCAACATTCCGCGCTGTTGTCGCCTTTCATTAACTTCTATCCCAGCTTTTTGGGCGGCTTTAGAGACTGCTGTTATCCCCTTTCCGGCTTGTGCGTCGGTAAAATAAGGATCTTCTCCTTGTTGTCTAAACCACCGCATCCAAGCTTGTTGAGCGGCAGGCGAAATCATATCTAAACGATTTAAGACTAAAACCCGCGCCTTAGTGCCTATCCATTCTTGGACTTGGGGATGATGAGTAGCTAGAGGGATTCTAGTATCGCGCACCTCTAAAACCACATCTACGAGTTTTAGTTGTTCTTTGAGGGCTTTTTCTGCCTTCGCGATATGACCGGGATACCATTGGATAGAGGTTGTCATAGTTTTAATTATCTAAAGCTGCAAATAATGCAATAACTGTTGTACTCCTAACACATATACTCCAGCTATAGGATGGCGATCGCTTTGAACGTTAGCTCTAGAAAAAACTACCATTAACGTTACAAATTTTAGCTTCTTAAGCTCTCTTATAAACACTGCTTGATACTTGACTTGACGCAAAAAATCTTTTTCAAACTCGTACTTAAATTTGCCGTACTGTCGGTAAAGGCGATCGCTATTTACCCTAACTTCACCCTGATGAGATTTAACATCAATAACATAAGCATTGCCTTGAGGAGATAGCAAAAATATATCTACGTCTCCGCCCTTGGGAAGGGGAACCTTATATTCAATTTGCCATCCTCGATCTTGCAATGGCTGTAAAATTGCAGCAGTTTGTTCTTCGGCAGCAGCCCCGCGATCGGCATCATCAGCACGTTTCCACAGGTGTTGAGCGGCAATTGCATTTATTGTCGCCAGGAAGGAGCAAGCTAAATAAACTCCAAGTGGGATAGAGTATCTACCGCGCCCCCAAACTAATAAGCCCAAGGGTGACATAGCAAATAGCGCGATCGCAAATTAATGATAGAGCTTTGATTCGGCGCTGACGTGCCATTTCTCGAATATTTTGACCAGCACGGCGCATTTACGGAACTACCAGCACAGGACAAGGAGAAAGGTTAATTACTCGATTGGTAACGCTTTCGGATGCTCCATCTTCAGTTAATCCTAACCCCCGACAGCCCATAACTATTAAATTTGCGCCAACTTCGTCAGCTACATCGCAAATTGTAAAAGCTGGCTTACCTTCTTTTTCTAAAACTTCTGCCTGGATACCTTGCTGACTAAATAAAGCTTGAGCATCTTGCAATAACTGGGCGACAGCTTCGGGAGAAGTCATTACTTGTTCTCCTGGAGATTCAACGCTAGGCGATTCTACCACCGATAACAATACCAAGCGACTATGATACTGCTGAACGACATTTACAACAACTTGAGCCGCTTCTTGAGTTTCTCGGCTGCGATCGATGGGAAATAAAACAGTCTTAAACATTAGTAGATACCTACGATACCTTGCTCCGGTAAAATGTGGACGGTGCTAAAAATTGACATACCAAAAATACAAACGCGCCCTAGGAGATTAACCCTGTGTCCAAAAAAACTTTAGCAAATTTGTCGTCTTCCGATTTATCTGGCAAACGCGCCCTTGTTCGAGTAGATTTTAACGTGCCTTTAGATGACCAAGGCAACATTACTGATGATACTAGGATTCGGGCGGCGCTACCTACCATTCAAGACTTAATGCAAAAGGGCGCTAAAACAATTTTAGCTAGTCACTTCGGTCGTCCCAAGGGTGTAACAGATAAATTGCGCTTGACTCCCGTTGCTAAACGTTTGTCTGAATTACTCGGTACTGAAGTCATTAAATGCGATGACTGCATTGGAGAGGAAGTTACAAACAAGGTTGCAGCAATGCAAAATGGACAAGTCTTATTACTAGAAAATGTCCGTTTCCATCCTGAAGAAGAAAAAAACGATCCCGAATTTGCAAAACAATTAGCTGCAAATGCTGATATGTATGTAAATGACGCTTTTGGGACAGCCCACCGCGCTCATGCTTCAACAGAAGGCGTAACTCATTACCTTAGTCCTTCGGTGGCTGGCTACTTAATTGAAAAAGAGTTGCAATACTTGCAAAATGCGATCGAAAATCCTCAGCGTCCTTTAGCGGCGATTATTGGCGGTTCTAAAGTTTCTAGTAAAATTGGCGTAATTGAAACCTTAATCGATAAGTGCGACAAGTTGCTGCTTGGCGGAGGCATGATTTTTACTTTCTACAAGGCGCGGGGAATTAGTGTCGGTAAGTCTTTGGTAGAAGAAGATAAGCTAGAACTAGCCAAGTCCTTGGAAGCTAAGGCAAAAGAGCGCGGCGTGTCGCTGCTATTACCTACCGATGTAGTGGTTGCCGATAAATTTGCCCCCGATGCTAATGCTCAAACTGTTAGTATTAACAACATTCCCGATGATGGCATGGGTTTAGATATTGGCCCTGACTCAATTAAAACTTTTCAAGAAGCTTTAGCAGATTGTAAGAGTGTAATTTGGAATGGCCCCATGGGTGTATTTGAGTTTGATAAGTTTGCTAAAGGTACAGAGGCGATCGCTTATTCTTTAGCTGAACTCACCAAAACGGGCGCTGCTACTATTATTGGTGGTGGTGATTCAGTGGCGGCGGTTGAAAAAGTTGGACTTGCTGACCAAATGAGTCATATTTCTACAGGTGGTGGTGCTAGTTTGGAATTGCTAGAAGGTAAAGAACTTCCAGGAATTGCCGCGTTAGATGATGCGTAAAGGTTAATCAACTTGGAGTAGTAGCAGGGATTATTAGTATCCTTGCTACCACTGCTTAATCATTGAATGTATCTTTGGATAGTAGGCGCGGGTAAGACTTGCCACGTAGGATGCTTGTCAGTCTTGAATTTAATACCTGGGTTTTGAGTGCTTATTAGCACTGATTTCGTCTAGTAATTAAGAAAAACAAGGAGTGGTGTTTTATGCAGGAAGTTTTAGCAATTTTTTTGAGAAGAACTATCGTAGTTTTGCTAGTTGGTTTTATTAGTACTTGTAGCTTATTTGCTATTAGCAGTCAGCCAAGTTTTGCCGCAACTCCTAACCAAAAACTGATTCAGCAAGAAAACTTGGATAAGCAAAGTCAATCGGTAAGCGATCGCGAACGAGCTTATGAAGAACAATTGGAAGCTGAGAAAAACCCAGATAAAGTCTTTGAGGAGAACTTGAAGGAATACAGAAAAGAAAATCCTGGGGAAAACATCATTGAAAAAGCTGTAGAAGGTGCTGAGAAAGCTGTTGAGAAAGTTACAGGTAAAAAATAACTATCTTGATTTAACACTTTTATTTGCCTTGAGACGTTGATAAAACGTCTCTTGTTTTTCTAAATGTTACCTTTTGATTATTCTCTAGATTTTAAAAATATTAATTTTCGCGATCGCCCAGACCTATACCGAGTTGGCAAAGGCGAACAGGGCGTACTTTTGGTAGAACCTTACAAATCTGAAATTCTGCCTTATTGGCGATTCAAAAACCCTGAAATTGCCCAGCAGTCAAGTGAAAAAATCTATGAACTATTTTTAGAATATCTCGCCCAAGATGACTTTGTAGGCGCAGATATGGCTCGAAAATTTATTCAAATGGGTTATACGCGATCGCGCAGGTATGCAAATCATAAAAGCGGCAGAAAATATAAGCAAAATCCCCAAAAAGAACTAACAAAAGCCGCAGTTATGGCAGGAAGACAAGAGATTTTACCTAATGAAGTAGATCCAATTAAAGCAGAATCGGCGGCAATATTTAAGCTTAAATGGATGGAAGCAAAAACAAATCCTCAATACCTCCAGTTACTCGCAAAGCACAAGCAAATGTACGAAAAAGAGTAATGTATAGTGAATTTAAACTGGATAATTTTATTACATCCTCTCAGTGGCTTAGTAGTTGTAGGCTTGGCGATAATTGTTGCAACCTATGGTTGGCGCTACCGCAATGCTAGATTAGGCAAAAGCGGACTGGATGTAATGCAAACGTTTAGCCTCCAGAAAATTCACAAATATCTAGGCATTAGCTTACTATCGCTAACGGTAATTGTATGGCTTTTAGAAGTATTTGCTTTTAAGTTAGTTATAGTTGCTACTCATGCCTACAGTGCGATCGCGCTGATAATTTTACTCTCTACTACCGCCACAATTATTTTGCGTTTTCGTCGCCGGCGTTGGGCAACTCCCGTACATTTAACCTTAAATGGTTTGATTGTTCTGTTACTAATGGTGCAACTATTATCAGGATTAGGATTAATTATTTACCTAACTGAGAAGCATACCAGTTAACGGTCTTGGCTAGCCCCTCTTCTAGAGAGGTTTGAGGATGCCAACCTAGACGCGCGATCGCACTAGCAATGTTGGCGGTGCGAACTTGTTCCATAGGGCGATCGTTTAAAGCTCCAAACAACGGTCGAATATTGGGATCGATCAACTGATTAAGGTGATAGACAACCGTTGAAACTGGAGTTAATTTACTAGAACCTAGTTCAAAATTTTCGCCCTCAATTCCAACCTTTTGAGCTGCTGCCATTAAGCCATCCACGATATCGCCAACATAAATCCAATCTACTTGACGCTTACCACTACTCAATTTTGGGGTTTCACCTCGCAACAAAGAAAGTGTCACGTAGGGAATTAGCTTATTTAGATCCTTTTGCGCGGGGCCGTACACCATAAAAAGTTGCGCTCCCACCACCGGAACTTGATAAAGCTGATAAAACATTCGCGTATAGACGCTTGCCGACCACTTGGCTGCCGCATAAGGCGAGCAGGCAATAGGAAGTTCCCCTAGTTCTGGTTCTTCTAAGGAGCCTGCCACAACTACCCGCCGACACCCCATCTCGGCAACTAGAGTCAGCAAATTGACCGTACTAATTAAATTGCTATACAAGGTCGGTAGTACAGCTTTAAGACTGCGATCGCCAGAAACATAACTTGCCAAGTGAAAAATAACATCGGGCTTGACAGTAGTTAAAATACGCCGCATATCTTCTAAACTTGCCCCATTCCCTTGCCACCAGCGTAGGACATTAGTGGAGGGCTGTTCGCTTCGAGAGATGCCGTGAACTTCAGCCCCTATGTTGTGCAGCCGAGCGCACAAATGCTCTCCGATAAAACCACTAGCTCCTGTTACCAAAACTATTCGATCGGCTAAAGACACAGAAGAACATTCCATAGAAGATACTTATTATGCGTACAAGAATAGAAAAATGCTACATTCATCAATCTAGTAAATATACTAGCCCAGTTTGTATTAAAATAACATAGTTTGTAACAATTAGGTCTATTGCTCGTTCAATAACTTAGGTTTTGATAAAGTCGAGCCTTGAGATGAACTAGGATAATAACTAGCAATTAAAGCTACTATTAACCACCAAATAGTATTAATTTCAGGACGATACCAGACAGTGTCTACCGCTCCATGAGCCAGCATACCAATAATAATTGCCGTCGCCCCAATTAACCAAAACCCTTCACGATTTCTTGTTTCCCGCCAGCGCATCAATTGTACCCAGCCTTGATTTAAAGTTACGACTAATAACCACAGGAAACACGCCAAACCAACAAAACCCGTTTCTACAGCAATTTCGAGCAGCACCGAGTAAGAACTTAAAGCCGTAAACCGAGGACGCTGGTAGAGAGGATAAATTTTATTAAAAGCATCGTTACCAGGGCCAATACCTAATATTGGGCGATCGCGAATCATTTCAAATACTGCCGCCCAAACATTTTGACGAAAATTGTTGCTACTATCATCTCTACCCGCAAAAATCGTTAAAACGCGATCGCGCATTGGTTCGCTTAAAACTATTGCCGTCAATAACAAAATAGCCAAACCACCAATAAAAATTGCGATCGCCCACTTGCGCCAAAAACGCGGCAAATATTGCGCCCACCACTGACGCAGCAATAATACCACCGCCACCAACGCCACCACCGTTGCAATCCAACCGCCACGACTACCAGTAAAAGCCATACAAGCTGTATTAACGCAAAACATTGTTAAAGCTAAAGCTTTTGCCGTCCATCTTTTCCACGCAAATACTGCTACCAAACTTAAAATTAAGGCAGGTAATAAGTAGCCAGCAAGTAAATTGGGATTGCCTAAATAACTATAAACTCGTGTCGCCGTTGCTTGGCTTGAAGTCGGATCGTTCCAAGTTGCCAGAGGTTCTACTTTATCAAACCATTGCTGTACTCCATACACGCTGACAATTAAGGCAACATGGAGGTAAACACCAATTACAAAACTTCGCAGCCCAGGCAGTCGCAGAACCCGCGCGGATAAAGCAAATAGCAACAAATAAGAAGTTAGCTTCATTAAACCAGCCAAAGCTTCAGTCTTGACCGGAGACAAAGCCGTTGCCACAGTGGCAATTGCCCAATGTAGCAATACCAACCAATGAATCGGGGTAGCTTTAGTTTTGGTATCGTCTGCCACTGTCAGCAGTACCCAAAAACTAGCACAAGCAAGCAGCAATACTTTAACCAAATCGTTAGAGACAAAAGGCGCTAGTCCTATAGTCAAACTAACCAATAATGCCCCTAAGCTTTCAGACCATTGGAGCGACCAACTGCTTTGTCGCCAGTTGCGTAATAGTCCAATAAAGCGGTGCAGGAAGCTGGTATTGTGCCACTGTTGCAGTTGCAGGTTGCTGAGAGTAAATTGTTGCCAAATTGAATTCATAGGAAAAAAGCCGAGACTAGGCCAAAAGGGCAGTGTATTTAATTTACGCCAAACCCTACATAGTGCCAAAAATATTAAAGGCAGTGCTGAAGCTTATTATCCACAAAAACAATCATAATTTAGCAGCTAGGAATTATTTTTGGCAACTCGAAATCAGGCAAACTCAATAAATAACGATGTCCAGCATCTGGGGTCAATTCTATCGATATTTCTCCACTATGAATTTGCGCTGAATAACAAGCCAAACAAAGGCGTAAGTCGCTAAGGGAATGTAACTGTTTGGTAAGACGATTTCTTTGTTCTCCTGCCTCTGGTTCTAAACTATCTATATCAGTGGGTACAACAAAATCTTCGTATTGTGATGACGATAATAAGTTTGTTTCCCTTGCATCGTGACGGGTTACAGCATCATGGGCAAGTGCTGGCAACCGAGCAAATATAGGTTCAATATCTGTCAAACCATCTCCTAACCAGGGATGGGAAACTGAAACAGCAATTTTTCTACTATCGGTTGAACTAAAAACATGGACGCGAATAATACTGCTAGTAGTAGCAGATTGAATGACGCTAAAGAGCAAGTGATACAACAATTGCCTAACTTTCTCTTTATCTATAACCCAAGCACGAGAGCGATCGCGTTCGATAGATAAACGAATTTGTTGTTCTTTACGTTTTGTCACTTCTTCCAAGCTATGAGTCACTTGCTGACACAGCATTTCAATATCTACTGTTGTCAGATCGAGGTTTTCAACTTTGGTTGTGATAGTTCCAAGTTCGGAAATTTCATTAACTAGCGATAGTAAGTATCTACCGCTTTTTTGGACGATCTCTAAATATTCTTTTTGCTTGGTCATTAGCGGACCATAAATTTCCCGCCTCAATACCGTAGCCATTCCGAGTATAGATGTCAAAGGGGTACGTAGTTCTTGAATTAACTGTTCTAGTAGTTCGAGCTTAACGTTTAGAGTTTCGGTGACAAAATTTCCCCCAACGACCATTTTTTCGGAACTAGCTAGTTCAAGATTTGGTAAATCGGCGTTAGCTTTAGTAAAAATTGATTTTTCTAGGGTGGTTTGGTTGATGTATATAGGTTGAGACGAGGCAGCCGGATGTTTATTTATTAAGGTTGCTTGGCTAGAAAATTTATTACTGAGCAACCAAAGACGTTCAAATTCGCTCATACTCCAACGAGCAATAATTTCTAGACTTTGTTGCTCTTTGGGCGTAAAAGTGCGCGGTAGCTGCTCCATAATGGCGATCGCACCCAAACAGTTTCCTTGGGTATCAATTAACGGTACTCCTAGGTAAGAACGAATGCCATATTGCTGTACCAAAATCTTTTTAGCAAAATCTGAACATAGCATCGTGTCATTAATGACTAAAACTTGTTGACTTTCTACTACTATGTTGCAAAATGATTCTTCTCTAGGTAATTGGCGCTCTTGAGCAATTTTATTCATCAATCCCAAGCGCGATAAACCTACCGCCGACTTAAACAAGTGACGATGACGATCTACAAATCCTAAAGTACAAATCGGGGCATCTAATAATTCTGCCGCCGTTTGAGTTGCTTCTTCAAAAACAGGGATAGTTTGAGATTGCAGCAATCCTAACTCTGACAATGCTTTTAGTCTTTGTTTTTCTTTCTCCACCATCGCACTTCCCGATTTGACTAATCGACCAACTAGCCCATTTTCAGGTTCTACCATTAGTTATTCCTACCTTGACACGCGCCAAACAATGTGTGTTCAATCTAGACTCATCTTTGCAGCCAATCTATTGCTCTTAAGATTCCCTACATTGAATTAAAACGAACATCATTTGGATAAATCATCCAAAAATTGTTGCTCTCAGTTAGAATTGTTCCTTGTAGCGCTGGCAGTTTAAAGGCTAGAAAACGCTATCTGTCTCAATTTCGCAGCTTAAACGAGCTAATTTCTAGTTATTGAGTATTTTTTTTACAAGCAATACTTAAAATAAGCTCTCTAGAGAAGGGGTGCGACCTCGATATGATAGAATTTAGGTAGTGATAATACACTGTCTGAAAAGAAAAAGGGGGCTGGGTATGGGCGTTCAATTGTTGAGCATTGAAGGGACAAGAGTGAAAATGGAGGTGA
>JAESGR010000772.1_pt1 | contig 15366 bp, 11 predicted proteins | sample 9269771 | NCBI WGS metagenome assembly JAESGR01 (sample SAMN15739572, study PRJNA653492) | algae metagenome | isolation source: Chroococcus sp. CMT-3BRIN-NPC107 and co-occurring heterotrophs from well... | place: USA: Clark Mountains Wilderness, California | collected 2010-04-18
TCGGAGTGTGGCTCAGTCTGGTAGAGCACCGCGTTCGGGACGCGGGGGTCGCAGGTTCGAATCCTGCCACTCCGACCAACTTGCAGGGTCCGGATCCCGACCGGACCGATCCGCCGGCCGGGCGGCGGCGCACCCTCCTCGGTCCGCGTGCTGAGTCTGTTTGAGCTCGGCCGCAGCGGCCCCCTTCCCTTGCCCTCGCCGACGGCCGATATACGGACGCGCGATCTCTTGCCCCGGGGCGGCCAAGCACACCCATGAAGCAGTTCCTCATCACCATGGCCGGCGTGTTCGCTGGCCTGGTCATCTTCGTCATCGGCGTACCCGTCCTGCTGGTGATGATGGCGGCCTCGGCGGCCAGGCCTGAGCCGCTGCCGGCCCAGGCGGTGCTGGAGCTCGATCTGCGCAACGGGCTGACCGACCAGGACGCCCAGAACCCGCTGATCTCCTGGGGCAGCCGGTCGATGTCGGTGATGAGCGTCATCGAGAGCCTGCGCCGGGCGGAGACCGACGGGCGGGTCAAGGGCGTGCTGGTGCGGCTGCCGGAGAGCGGCGTCGCGCCCGCCGCGGCCGACGAGCTGCGCCTGGCGCTGAAGCGCTTCCGCGCCGCCGGCAAGCCGGTGTTCGCCCACAGCCAGGGCATCTACCCGGCCGGCGTGGTCACCTCGACCTACATGCTGGGCGCGGCCGCCGACGAGTTCTGGATGCAGCCGGCCGCCGCGCTGCAGGTGACGGGCCTGGCCACCGAGGACGTGTTCCTCAAGCGCGCCTTCGACAAGTACGGCGTCGAGGCCGAGTTCGAGCAGCGCCAGGAGTACAAGAACGCCGTCAACCAGTACCTCTACAGCGACTACACGCCCGAGCACCGCGAGGCGCAGCTGTCCTGGATGGGCTCCATTTACCGCAGCGCCGTGGTCACCGCCGCCCTAGACCGCAAGAAGGACCCGGCGGCGCTGCAGGCGGCGCTGGAAGCCGGCCCCCATCTCGCCGAAGAGGCCCTGCGGCAGGGGCTGATCGACAAGGTCGGCCAGGTGAAGGACGCCGAAACGGCGCTGCTCGGCAAGGCCGGCGGCGAGGCCAAGCTGGTCGACTTCGAGGACTACCTGAACCAGGGCCGGCGCCGCGACGAGACCGGCCAGGCGATCGCGGTGGTCGAGGGCGAGGGCGCCATCGTCACCGGCGAGAACGGGGTCGCCAACCCGCTCACCGGCGGCTCGACCATCTACGCCGACGAGATCGCCGATGCGATCTACGAGGCCGTCGACGACGACGACGTGAAGGCGATCGTCCTGCGGGTGAACTCGCCGGGCGGCTCCGACACCGCCTCCGAGCAGATCGCCGCGGCCGTGCGCGCCGCCAAGGCGGCCAGGAAGCCGGTGGTGGTCAGCATGGGGACCTACGCGGCCTCAGGCGGCTACTGGATCGCCAGCGAGGCCTCATCGATCATCGCCCAGCCGACGACGCTCACCGGCTCCATCGGCGTCTACGGCGGCAAGCTGGCGCTCGGGCCGGCGCTGGAGCGATTCGGCGTCGATCTGCGGCAGACCAGCGTCGGCGGCGGCTACGCGGACGCCTACAGCCTCGGCCAGGGCTTCGGCCCGGAGGACGAGGTCGCCTTCGGCCGGTGGATGGATCAGATCTACGAGAACTTCGTCGCCCGCGTCGCCAAGGGCCGGAACCTGCCGGTCGAGCGGGTGCGCGAGATCGCCCGCGGCCGCGTCTGGACCGGGGCGCAGGCCCGCGAGCTCGGGCTGGTGGACGAGGTCGGCGGCTTCTACCAGGCCGTCGAGAAGGCCAAGGCGCTGGCCGGGCTGGAGGGCGATGTAAGGTTGAAGCGGATGAGCCCGCAGGACTCGCCGTTCGAAGCGCTCGAACAGCTTCTCGGCGTCAGCGCCGCCTCGGCCCGCACGCTGGCGGCGGCCGCCTGGCTGATGGGCGATCCGCGGGCCGAAGCGCTGCTGGACGAGGTGGCCCGGGCGCGCATGGCGCAAGGCCGGGCCCTGGTGCTGTCGCCGACGCCGGTCCGCTGAGCCGCCTCAGCGCACGTTGCGCCGCATGTACTCGGCCGGGGGGCGGAAGGTGACCAGCCGCCGGCCGTAGTCGATCTCGACGCTGTTGAACTGGCGCAGCACGTCGGCGCCGACCAGCAGGGCCGGCCGCTCGGTCAGCTCCCACAGCGTGAAGATGTGCAGGTCCGCAAAGGCGATGCTCATGTTGCCCACCAGCAGGCCGCCGAGCCGCAGGGGCGGCATGGCGGCGATCTCACCGACCATCGTCTGGCCGGTGGCGCTGATCAGCGGCGCCTTGTAGAGCCGCTCGGCGAAGCCGGTGTTGCGGCGCGCCACGGCCGCCTTCAGCGCCCCGTTGCCGACCGTGTTCTGTGAGCCGGAATCGAGGAAGGCGACGACCTTCACCCCGGCGATTTCGGCATCCACGATGATCAGCTGGCCGAAGCGGATGCGGGCCGGGACCACGAACAACGGATCGCGCCCCTGGCGAACACCGCCAAGGCTGAAGGTCGGCATGGCGCTAGGCCGCGGGCCCGAGCGGGCGATATCGAGCCGCCGGTTCCTGTAGTCCATGATCAGACGGCGACCGCGCAGTATGTCCATGCCGAGCAGTCCGTCGGCGCCAAGTCGCCCGCGCGGCATTATCGGCATCCTCGGAACGGGCTCTGAAATCGTGCCGACGTTCAGCTTACGCACCTGGGTCAGGTCGGTTAGCTGAGATCCAGCGATGCCGTGCACCAGCGCCTGGCCGATGTTCGGCAGGCCCAGCTGCTGGGCGATCTCGCGGGCGACAACCGAGACGTTGGCGCCAGTGTCGACGACGAACTCCAGCGGCCCCTTCCCTTCCAGCCGGACCGGCACGGTCATCCGGGTTGTCGCGTCGAAGGCGGTCTCCAGCATTTGCCCATCGGGGCCGGGCGAGGGAGGGGCCTGAACGAGATTGACCATCGCCGCCGGCGCGACGGCGCAGCCGCCCGCGGCGAGCAGGCCCGAGAGGGCCGTGCGCCTCGACCAGGCGCCGGCGGTGAGGCTGGAAGGCTTGCGGTTCACCTCGGAAGGCTAGGGCGGTTCGGGCGCAAACGAAAAGAGCGGCGGATTGCTCCGCCGCTCTTCGTTGGTTGACCTGAAGGTCCGGCTTAGAAGCGGACCTTGATCCCGACGAACGCCGACCGCCCGAAGACGTCGTAGTAGGCCGGGATGGTGTCCAGCGCCTGGGTCCCCGACTGGCTGGTCGGGAAGAACGGCGGCTCCTGGTCGAACAGGTTGGTGATGCCGCCGTAGGCCTCGACCTGGTCGGTGACCGCAACCCGCAGGCTCAGGTCGTGGTACCAGTGGTCGTCGATGTCCACGATGGCGTCCTCGCCGAACAGGTCGGCCGGGGCGCTCTTAGCTTCGCCGATGTAGCGGGCCACCCACGAGGTCTTCCACTTGCCCACCTGCCAGGTGAACGTGGTGTTGCCCTGGGTTTCGAGCCAGCCCTGGTCCGAGGTCGAGCCGCCGGCCGCGCCGAGGAAGTCGATCGGGTCGGAGCCGGGGATCGGGACTTCCTTCACCTTGTCGTAGAAGGTCCAGATCGAGCTGACGCTGAACCGGCCCCAGTTGTCGGCGGCCGAGAACATCTGACCCCAGTCGAAGCCCCAGTTCACCTCCAGGTCCACGCCCGAGAGCTCGAGCGAGGAGATGTTCTGCAGCTGGTCGTCGACCGCGGTGAGCACGTAGTTCGCGCCCGGAACGGCCGGGTCGGTGCCGCGGGTGATCGCGTCACAGAACACGTCACGCTGCGGACCGGAGGTGGTGTAGCAGAGCTGCGCGATGTCCTGACGGCCGATGGTGCTGATCAGGCCCTCGAGCTCGATCTCGAAGCGGTCGACCGACACGGTCAGGTCGCTGAAGATCTCGGGCATGAAGTCGAACCGCCCGGCCTGCAGCACCACACCGTAGGTGAGCGTGTCGGCGATTTCGGGCATCAGATCCGGGTTGCCGCCGACGAAGCCGGTGACGCCCTGGATGACGGTGAGCGGCGGATCGTAGTCCGCCGGAACGCCCGCCGCCTGGCAGTTAGCGCGCAGGGTCGCGTTGGTGCTCGAGCCCCACAGGATGCAGGGGTCGTCGACCACACCGAAGGTCTGGGCGACGCCCGTCACTTCGCCGAGCACCGGAGCTCGGACCGCGCGGTTCTGCATGACGCGGGCGCGGACGCCGCTGACCGGCTCCCACTGGAAGCCGTACTTGTAGGTTTCGTACTTGCCGCCGACGTTGGCGTCCGACCAGCGGTAGGCGCCTTCGAGCGTCAGCTCCTTGGCGAACGGCATGTCACGCAGCACCGGGACGACGACTTCGGTGAAGATTTCGTCCGTGGTGAAGGTGGTCTCTTCCGAGTCGCTGATCTGGTTGCCGGTGGTCAGGCCGAGGTTGATGTCGGTCGAGTAGTCCTCGAACGCGGTGATGCGGCGGGACTCGACACCGAGCGTGGCCTGGAGCGGACCGGCGGGCAGTTCGAAGAGCGAGCCGGACAGGAAGGCCAGCGCGTTTTCGAGCTGCGCTTCCGAGCGGACGCCGCCGCTGCGGACCAGATAGGCCCGCTCTGCGTCGCTATAGCCGTCGAACGGATTGATCGGCACGCAGCCTTGGGCCCGTGCGACCGCATCGACGCACTGGTAGGTGGTGGCGCCGGGCGCGGTCGGCTCGAGGCGCAGGCCGTGGTAGAGGGCGTCACGCGCGACGAGGCCTTCGGTGACCGCGTCTAGAGTCGTACGGCCGAAGACGTACGACGCCTCGTAGCGCCAGTCGCTGCCGATGCCGAACAGGTTGTCGAAGTCGCCCTCAACGCCGGCGACCACGCGAACGGTCTGACGCAGGTTCTGCGCGCCGCGGCCGCCCAGATCCTGGAAGCGCTGCCACCAGGTGATCTCGTCGTCGCCGGAGGCGAGCACCAGGGCGGCGAGTTCGGTCGGGAAGAACGGATAGTTGGCGGGGATCGACGGCTCGAGCACGCCCGAAACCAGGTCGGTGTCCGACGAGAACGGGTGAGCTTCGAAGGGCGCGTCGGTTTCGGACGAGCCATAATTCACTTCGACGAAGGCGTTCATCCCTTCGGTGAGTTCGAAGTCAGCGTCGGCCGCGACCATGATCCGCTCGGTCGGGATGGCCAGGGTGCGTTGAGCGTTACGGTTATAACCGTGAGACGTGACGGCGAACGGCACGACCGAGCCGCCCACAAACGTATAGCTGGAGGACGGAGCGCCCTCGACGAAGTAGCGGCCGGTCAGCGGCACGCCCGAACGGACGCCCGGATCGCGGCGCGGTGCGGCGGGGGGCGACCAGAAGAAGTCCGTCTCGCAGAGGTAACGATCGGCGCAGCTCACCAGGCCCTGGTAGTCGTACTGAACCGTCACGCCCGCGTGGCCGCGGTCGAAGCTGGCGCCGAAGCGCGCGAAGGCCGTCGGGTTGATGTTGTCGTGGTGGGCGAGCGAGGCGCCGTAGGAGAAGCCGGCCTCGAAGCCTTCGAATTCCTTGTCGGTGATGACGTTCACCACACCCGACACGGCGTCCGCGCCGTAAACGGCCGAGGCGCCGCCCGTCATGATGTCGATGCGCGAAATGTTCGCCGACGGAATGGTGTTCAGGTCGACCGAGTTGTCGAAGATGGTTCCGGACGGCGCGCGACGGCCGTTGATCAGCACGAGCGAGCGTTGCGAACCCAGGTTACGCAGGTTGACCGTGTTCAGGCCCGACGAGGTCGTGCCCGAGAAGGTCGACTGGGTCCGGGAGCCGCCGAAGGACGGAGCGAACTGCGGCAGGGTGACCAGGGCGTCGGAGATGTTCTCCAGGCCTTGGTTCTCCAGGCGCTCGGTCGTCGCCACCGTCACCGGCGTCGGCGATTCCAGGTTCGGACGGACGATGCGGGAGCCGGTGACGACCAGCTCCTCGACCTCGGCGCCCTCTTGGGCCATGGCCGGCGCGGCCGCGAGCGCCGCAGCCACAGCGCCCATCAGCATCGACGACGCCAGCAGACGCCCGCGATTGGATGTCGTTCTCAAGGTTGTGATCCTCCAGCGGTCCGCCAGGCCCAGAAGGCGGCGATGCCCGCTCCCCACAGTCAAAGGTCGAACCCGGGGCCGAGATTGGCCGCGGTTACGGCGGAGTTACGGAGGTTACCCCCGAAGGGTCAACGAGGATTACGGCTGCGTAATCCTCTTGGCGCCAAGCTGTCGCTTTCTGGTCACAGATTGCTGCTTCAGAGCCCGCTCGCGCACGATTGTTGCCGCCTAGCGGCCCTTTTCGCCCTTAACGCATAGGTAACGGGTCGGATGGCGGTCGACGATGTTGTCGACCCAGCCGGTGATCTTCGGGTTCACCAGGTTCCGGCTGACGCCGAAGGTCGTGGGGACCACATTGTCATCGGCGAGCAGGATGGTCTCCGCCTGACGAAGGTATTCGGCCCGCTTGTTGACGTCGGGTTCGCGGTCGGCCTTGTTCAGAAGGTCATCGTAGGCCGGATTGCGATAGTCGCCGTAGTTCTGCGGCCCGGAGTCGGATCTCATCAGGTACAGGAAGCTCATCGGGTCGTTGTAGTCGGCCACCCAGCCGGCGTCGGCGACATCGAAGTCGCGGGCGCGGTAGGCGGCGTAGGCGATCTGGGTCTCGTTCTGCACCAGCTTGGCGTCGACGCCGATCGCCTTCCAGTCGGCCTGGATGGCGGCCATCTGCAGCGGGATCTCGGTGCTGCCGCGGTGTTTGATCTCGAAGGTCAGCTTGCGGCCGCCCGGGCCGTAGCCGGCCTGGGCCAGCAGCCGGCGGGCCTCGGCCTGTCGCCGATCGAGCGGCCAGGCAGCCCACTCCGGCGGCGTGGCCTGGGAATAGTTGGCCACCCCCGGCGGGACGAAGGTGTAGGCCGGCTTCTGCCCGGCCCGCAGGATCTTCTCGGCGATGAACTCACGGTCGATGGACATGTTCAGCGCCCGTCGCACCCGCGGATCCTTGAACGGCGGCAGGTTGGCGTTGAAAGCCAGGTAGGCGACCGTCAGGTAGGTCTCGGTGTGGACCCACTCGGGGATTTCCTGCTTCAGGAAGGCGGTGCGATTCGACTGGATGGTGGTGTTGAGGTCCAGCTCGCCGCGCCGCACCCGCCGCTCGGCGGCCACGGCGTCCGTCGTCGGGTAGAAATAAACCTGATCCACGCAGACGCTGGCCGCGTCGAAGAACCTGGGGTTCTTCACCGCCTTCACATAGTCGCCGAGCCGCCACTCCTTGATGACGTAGGGCCCGTTGGAGACATAGCGGTCGGGGCGGGTCCACTGGTCGCCGTACTTCTCGACCATGTGCTTGGGCACCGGCTGCATCGTCTGGTGCTTGGCGATCTCCGGCAGGTAGGGCGCCGGGCGCTCCAGAGTGATCTCCAGCACCTTGGGCCCGAGCGCGCGCACGCCGAGGGATTCGGGCGGCGCCTTGCCCTCGTTCACCGGCTGCGAGCCTTTAATGAAGTAGAGCAGGCTGGCGTATTCGGAGGCGGTCTTGGGATCGAGGATCCGCCGGAGCGAGAAAACGAAGTCGTCGGCGGTCACCGGCACGCCGTCCGACCAGGTCGCATCGCGCAGGTAGAAGGTCCACACCAGCCCGTCGGCGGAGGTCTCCCAGCGCTCGGCCATGCCGGGCACCGGCGTGCCGTCGGGCGCGTCCTCGGTCAGGCCGACCAGCACATCGGACAGGATGCGCGATTCCCAGATGCCGTTGATCTTGTGCGGGTCGAGCGAAATCGGCTCGGGGCCGTTGCCGATAACCAGGCAGACCTCGTCCGCAGGGCAGGCCGGGCGCGACACCTCTTGCGAACAGGCGCCCAATGCTGCCACTGCAAGGCCTGTTGCAGCCAGTTTGCCTCCGGCGCGGCCGAGGTCTTTGATGCGCAACGCGAACTTCATGGGGGGCACCGATGCCACACTTTCAAAGCGGCTTGAAGCTTGCGGCCGTTCTCGTGCTGGCGGCGCCGGCCATGGCCGCAGCTCAGGGGCGGGCGGACGATTCGCCCCGGGCCGCGCAGTTCGAGGCGCTCGTCGCCTGCCGTGCGCTCGCCGACACCACCCAGCGGCTGGCCTGCTTCGACGCGGCCGCCGCCCAGCTGGCGGAAGCCGAGAAGAGCGGCGAGATCGTCGTCGTCAGTCGCGCCCAGGCGCAAGCCGCCCGCCGCCAGGCCTTTGGCTTCAGCCTGCCGTCGCTGTCGATCTTCGACCGCACCGGCCGGCCGGAGGAGGTCGACCGCCTCACCGCCCAGGTGGACCGCGCCTACCAGAACTCCAACGGGAAGTGGGTCGTGGTGCTGAGCGACGGCGCGGTCTGGGAGCAGATCGATAGCGAGTCCGTGCCGCGTTCCCCCAGGTCCGGCTCCAAGGCGGAGATCCGCAAGGCCGCGCTCGGCAGCTTCTTCATGAACCTGGACGGTCAGAGGGCGGTCCGCGCGCGACGGGTGAAATAGCGGCTCAGCGGTCCTTCGGGTCGATCGCGTCCCGAAGGCCGTCGCCGATGAAGTTGAAGCAGAGCAGCGTCAGCACCATCGTCAGCGACGGGAAGATCAGCAGCCAGGGCGCCAGCTCCATCTCCAGCGCGCCCTGGGAAATCAGCGTGCCCAGCGAGGCCATCGGCGGCTGAACGCCGAGGCCCAGGAAGCTCAGGAAGCTCTCCGCCAGAATCACCGCGGGGATGGTCAGGGTCACATAGACCACTACCGGCCCCAGCAGGTTCGGCACGATGTGGCGGCGGATGATGGAGCCTTGCGACAGGCCCGCCGCGCGCGCGGCCTCGATGAACTCCTTCTGCTTCAGCGACAGCGTCTGGCCGCGCACGATGCGGCTCATGGTCAGCCACTCGACGGCGCCGATGGCGACGAAGATCAGGATGAAGTTCCGGCCGAAGGTGACCATCAGCAGGATCACGAAGAAGATGAAGGGCAGCGAGTAGAGCACGTCGACGATGCGCATCATCGCCTCGTCCAGCCGCCCGCCCACGTAGCCGGCGATGGCCCCCCAGGCGACCCCGATGAGCAGCGAGACGAAGGTCGCCACGAAGCCGATCGCCAGCGACACCCTAAGGCCGATCAGCAACCGGGCCAGCACGTCGCGGCCTAGCGCGTCCGCGCCCATCAGATGGCCGTTGCTCAGCGGCGGGGACCAGACGTCCGGCTTGTTCACCTGGTCGTAGGTGAAGGGCACGAACAGCGGCCCGAAGGCGGCGGCCAGCACCAGCAGGCCCAGGACCACCATGCCGGTGACCGCGGCTTTGTTGCGCATCAGCCGGCGGCGGGCGTCGTCCCACAGGCTGCGGCCCTTGACGGCGCGCTCCATGAGTTCGGCGCCGGCCCGCGAGCCGGGCGTGAAGACGGTGCTGGTCATGCGAGCTTCACGCGCGGGTCGAGGGCCGCATAGAGCAGGTCGGCGATCAGGTTCAGGACGAGGATCAGGGCGGCGTAGAAGATCACCATGCCCATGACCACCGTGTAGTCGCGCTGCATGGCGGAGATGACGAAGAACTTGCCCAGCCCCGGCAGGTTGAAGATCTGCTCAACCACAAGGGAGCCGGTCAGCAGGCCGGCGCAGGCCGGGCCCAGGTAGCTGACCAGCGGCAGCAGGGCCGCGCGCAAGGCGTGCTTGGTGACGATGCGGTGCTCAGGCAGGCCCTTGGCCCGAGCGGTGCGGACGTAGTTGGAGTGCAGCACCTCGACCATCCCGGCCCGGGTCAGGCGCGAGATGATCGCGATCTGCGGCAGGGCCAGCACGATCACCGGCAGGATCAGGTTCTTGAGCGCCCCGTTGTTCCACCCCCCGTTGGGCAGCAGCTGCAGCTTGGAGGCGAAGAACAGAATCAGCACCGGGGCGGTGACGAAGGTGGGGATGCAGACCCCCAAGATGGCCACCGTCATCACCCCGTAGTCCGCCGGCCGGTTCTGCCGAAGCGCCGCCACGACGCCCAACGCCACCCCGATGATGGAGGCCAGGATGATGGCGTAGCCGCCGATCCGCAGGCTGACGGGGTAGTTCTCCTTGAGGATGTCGAGGACCGTCTTGTCCCTGTACTTCAACGACGGGCCGAAATCGCCGCGCACGGCGTCGCCCAGGTAGGCGAAGTATTGTTCGTGCAGCGGCTTATCGAGGCCGTACTTGGCCTTCACGTTGCGCTCGATCTCGGGAGACAGCTTGCGGTCCAGGTCGAACGGCGAGCCGGGCGCCGCGCGCATCATGAAGAAGGCGACGGTGACGACCAGGAAGAGGGTCGGTATGGCCACCAGCAGGCGGCGGCCTATGAAACGCAACATCTAGGGCTCGCGGCGAAGGGCCTTCCGGGGCCCGGGCGTTGCGAAACTTTCATCCGCCCCCGATGATGTCAACGAACCCTCCCGTTTCCTCCGGCGAACCAGCGACATGGCCCAGTTCCGACGCGTCACCGACCAGCTGTCGGTCAGTCCCCAGATAACCGTGGACGATGTGGAGACGGCCGCCCGGCAAGGCTTCCGCACCATCATCAACAATCGCCCCGACGGCGAGGAGCCCGGCCAGCCGACCAGCCGCGAGATCGAGGCGGCCGCCGCCGCCGCAGGGCTGGCCTATGTCCACATCCCGGTGCGCGGCATGCCGACGCCCGAACAGATCGAGGGCGAGCGCCGGCTGCTGGAGAGCGCGGACGGCCCCGTGCTGGCCTACTGCCGCTCGGGCACCCGCTCCATCGTCACCTGGGCGGTCGGCCAGGCGCAGGCCGGCGCGCGCGAGCGGGCCGAGCTGCAGCGGCTGGGCGCCGAAGCCGGCTACGACCTCTCGAACGTGCTCTAGACGATCGGACGCGCCGGCGGCCGCCCGCCTCCAGACGGCTCGCCGACGCGCCGACGGCGTGCGCGGACTGCGCGCGCTCGCCAGGCGCCCTCCTCCCCCCGGAAGAGAGCGCAAACTCAGCCGTGCGGCGAGAGCTCGATCCGCACGACGCCCGCCGGCGGCTCGCAGGCCGCCAGGGCGAGCTGCGCCCAAACGAGACAGATCACGGCGAAACAGGCCCGCTGGAGCCGTTTCGAGACAAATATCGCCGCATCCGCCAGCAAGAGCGCCTCCCGAAGGGCTGTCGCACAGCCGCTAGGCAAGACCCGGGCCGCGGCTTAGGGTCGGCCGCCATGATCCCCTATGTGCGCGACATCCAGTTCGAATACGGCCGCTGCGACGAGGTCTCGCCGCTGATCCGGCGGGTGGTGGCCAACAATCCCGGGCCGTTCACCTTCACCGGCACCGGCACCTACATCGTCGGCCGCGGCCAGGTGGCGGTGATCGACCCCGGCCCAGACCAGCCCGAGCACCTGGAGGCCATCTTGGCCGCCGTCGAGGGCGAGCGGGTCACCCACATCCTGATCACCCACCACCACTCCGACCACTCTCCACTGGCGAAGCCGCTGCAGGAGCGAACCGGCGCGCCGATCTACGGGTGCGCGGTGGAGGACAAGGCGGTGGCCGACGACTCCAAGGTGCGGACGGAGGCCGGCCACGACCTCGGCTTTGCGCCGGACGTCAGCCTGTGCGGCGGCGGCCAGGTGATCGAGGGCAAGGGCTGGACGGTGGAGGCGATCGCCACCCCCGGCCACACCTCGAACCACATCTGCTACGCGCTGAAGGAAGAGAACGCCTGCTTCACCGGCGACCACATCATGGGCTGGTCGACGACGGTGATCACCCCGCCGGACGGGGACATGAGCGACTACTTCCGCAGCCTGGACCTCATCAAGTCGCGGGGCTTTTCGACCCTGTGGCCGACCCACGGCCCGCCGGTGCGCGACGTCACCCCCTTCATCGACGCCTATATCGCCCACCGCCGCTCGCGTGAGGCTCAGGTGGAGAAGGCGGTGCGGGACGGCTACCACCGGATCCGGGACATGGTCCCGGTGCTCTACGCGGACGTGGACCCGCGGCTGCACCCGGCCGCCGCCCGCTCGGTGTTCGGCCATATGATCGACCTCGTCCGGCAAGGCCGGCTGGTCACCGACGGCGAGGCGTCGATCGACGGTGAGTATCGGCCGGCCTGACCGGTTTACTTCACCGCGTCGGCCGCCGCCGCGGCCGCCGGCGGCGCGGCCCGGCTCCAGACGTAGCCGGCGATGGTGGCGGCGCTGATGGTGAGCGCCAGCAGGGCTCGCAGCCACATGCGGTCGAAGTCGGCGAAGATGGCGCCCATCAGCGCCAGCACGCCGGTGATGACGGTGACCAGCGCCAGCCTCGGAGAGGCCCAGGCGGCGAAGGCGGCGAAGCCCTCGGCCCAGTCCATCAGCCCGGCCCAGACCCCGACGCCGGCCACGGCCATCAGGATCGACGGGCCCAGCGCCAGCACGATGGCCAGGTTCAGGCCCCGCCGAACGAACTTCAGGGTCGGGCGCCGGCTGCGGTTGCGAGGCCGCGACTCGGGCACGTTGCGCAGCACCGTCTGAGCATCGAACGCCACGGCCGCCGCCCCCCTACGCCTTCACCGGCTGGGCCGTCGGCAGGACATAGTCCTGGAAGGTCTGGCGGATCACTTTCTTGTCGATCTTGCCCGTGGCCCCCAGCGGGATCTCGTCGACGAACACCACGTCGTCGGGCATCCACCACTTGGCGATCTTGCCCTCCAGGAAGTCGAGGAACTCCTGCTTGGTGGCGCTCTCGCCCTCCTTGAGCTTGACCAGCAGCAGCGGCCGCTCGTCCCACTTGGGGTGGGCGACGCCAATCACCGCGGCCAGCAGCGCCTTCGGGTGGCCGGTCGCCAGGTTCTCGATCTCGATGGTGCTGATCCACTCGCCGCCGGATTTGATGACGTCCTTGGCCCGGTCGGTGATCTGCATGAAGCCGTGCTCGTCGATGGTCGAGACGTCGCCGGTGTCGAAGAAGCCCTCCGGATCGAGGATCTCGCCGCCGTCGCCGCGGAAGTATTCGCGCACCACGAACGGCCCCTTCACCTTCAGCTTGCCGAAGGTCGACCCGTCGTGCGGCAGGCGCTTGTTCTCGTCGTCCACCAGCTTCAGCTCGACGCTGACCGGCGGGCGGCCCTGCTTGAGACGGTAGCGCAGCTGCTCCTCCGGCGGCATGGCGGCGATGGCGGCGTTGGGCGTCGACTGGGTGCCAAGCGGGCTGGTCTCGGTCATGCCCCAGGCGTGGGTCACCTCGACGCCGAACTCGTCCCGGAAGCCGCGGACGATGGCCTCCGGCACCGCCGAGCCGCCGATGACCACCCGCTTCAGGGTCGTCAGCTTGCCGCCCGTTTCGCGCAGGTGGGCCAGCAGCATCTGCCACACGGTCGGCACCGCGGCCGAGAAGGTGACGCCTTCGCTCTCCAGGAGCTCGTGCACGGAGGCGCCGTCCAGCTTCTGGCCCGGCATCACCAGCTTGGCGCCCGCCGCGGGGGCCGAGAAGGCGATGCCCCAGGCGTTGGCGTGGAACATCGGCACCACCGGCAGCACGACGTCCTTGGCCGAGATAGCCAGCACGTCGACGCCCATCGTCACCAGGGTGTGCAGGAAGTTGGAACGGTGGGAGTAGAGCACTCCCTTGGGGTTGCCCGTCGTGCCCGAGGTGTAGCAGAGCCCCGCGGCGGTGTTCTCGTCGAAGCCGCCCCAGGCGCAGTCGGGGCCGTTCTGCTCGACCAGGTCTTCGAAGCAGAGGGCGCCCGGGAAATCGACGCCCTTCATGCCCTCGCGCTCGGTCATGATCACGTAGTGCTTCACGCTCGGCAGCTGGTCGCGGTGCTGCGTCAGGATCGGCAGGAAGGTCAGGTCGGTGAAGAGGACCTTATCTTCGGCGTGGTTGATGATGTAGCAGAGCTGCTCGGCGAACAGGCGCGGGTTCAGCGTGTGGCAGACCGCGCCGATGCCCATGATCGCGTACCACGCCTCCAGGTGCCGAGCAGTGTTCCACGCCAGGGTCGCGACCCGGTCGCCAACCTCGACGCCGAGCCCCTTCAGCGCGTTCGACAGCCGTTTGGCCCGCACATGCGCCTCGGCGTAGGTCGTCCGCACGATCGGCCCCTCGACGGAGCGGCTGACGATTTCGCGACCGCCGTGCCAGGCTTTGGCGTGGTCGAGGATCTTGTCGACCGTCAGCGGCCAGTCCTGCATCAGCCCTTGCATCGTTTCCTCCAGCTCCCCGGCGGCGCATTCTTGCGGCCCGTCCGGGGCTTACCCAATGATCGACAGTCACTTAGCCCCGCCGAGCCCCCGGCGGGAAGCCCATGACGCCGCCGCGGCCTCAGCGCCATCGGCCACGTCCATGATCAACCAGTCAATACGGCCAAGGTTTCGCGCCTGCTGCATGGCGATGGTCTCGACGGTGGCGTCCGAGGCGTCCGCCGACCGCTCGCGCACCCGCGACTCCAGCACCACAGTGGGGGCCTGCAGCCAAAGGCCATCGAAGGGGACTTCCAGCTCCCGCGCCAGCGCTTCGGCCCGCCGCCGCACCGCCTCGTCCACGAAGCTGGCGTCCAGCACCACCGACCACCCGGCCCTCAGCATCCGCTCGGCGGCGTCGAATACGGCGTCGTAGACCGCCGAATAAAACTCCGGCGCGTAGGCCTCGGCCGGCAGCCGCTCCAGCGGATCGACGCCCGCCAGCCGCTTGCGGACCTCGTCGGTGCGCAGCACCACCGCGCCAGGCGGCGCGCCGAGAGTCGGGGCCGCGGCCCGGGCGAAGGTGCTCTTGCCCGCTCCCGAGAGGCCGCCGACCGCCGCCAGCCTGGGCGGTGGCGGGGAGAGGTGGGCGCGCGCCGCGGCGATGTAGTCCCGGCCGCGCTCCACATCACCGCTGTGGACCGCCACATGCGCCCGCACCGCCGCGCGCACCGACAGCATCAGCGGCAGGACGGCCAGGCCGTCGAACACCTCTGGCCCGAAGGTCCGCGCCGACTCGTCGAGCCAGGTGGAGAGCACCCGCGCGCCCGCCTCTCCTCGTCCGCGGAAGGCCAGGTCCATCAACAGGAAGGCGATGTCGTACTGAACGTCGATGTCCGACAGCTGGTCGTTGAACTCGATGCAGTCGAACAGCACCGGCCGGCCGTCCTCCAGCAGGATGTTTCCGAGGTGCAGGTCCGCATGGCAGCGCCGCCCGAAGCCTGCGGCCTTGCGCGCCTCCAGCAGCGGCGTCGCTGCCTCGAGCGCTGTGTAAGTGCGGGCGACAAGGTCGGCCACCTCCCCCTTCCCTAGCTCCCGGGTCAGGGCGCCGAGCACCTCGGCGTTGGAATCGATGGTGTACTTCAGCGCCTTCAGGCCGCCGGCCTGCGGGCGCACCGGGGCGGCGGCATGCGACCGGGCGATCAGCCGCCCCAGCGCCTCGGCCAGATCGCCGTCCACCGCCTCGGGACGCTCCGACAGCACCGCCGT
>JAESGR010000773.1_pt1 | contig 15364 bp, 15 predicted proteins | sample 9269771 | NCBI WGS metagenome assembly JAESGR01 (sample SAMN15739572, study PRJNA653492) | algae metagenome | isolation source: Chroococcus sp. CMT-3BRIN-NPC107 and co-occurring heterotrophs from well... | place: USA: Clark Mountains Wilderness, California | collected 2010-04-18
CGACGATGCGCGACTTGGTGGGATCCTCCAGCGGCGGCGCGAAGCCGACGCCGTCCATCCACATCCCGACCTTGCCCTGCAGGAAGGCCGACTGCGATTCCGACCAGTTGAAGCCGGCAATGCCCGGAGGGCCGCACTTGGTCATCAGGTGCTGGTAGAGCCTGGCCGCCTCGATGGCCTCAGGCGAATCGGTCCTGAGCTGGCCCTGCTCGTCCACCATCTGGCCGCCATAGCCCAGCAGGAAGGACGTCCAGACCGGCACGTTGGCGTTGCGCAGGCCGCGCGCCACGAAGCCGTACTCGCCGGCATCCGGATCGGTCAGCGCCTCGGCCGCCTTGACCAGCTCGTCGAAGGTCGTGGGATAGGCCACGCCCTTCTTCTCGAAAATTTCCTTGTTGTAGTAGATCATCCAGTAGTCGACCGAGAGCGGCAGCGAGTGCATCTCGCCGGCATCGTTCTTGGCGTAGAGAAGACCCGCCGACGAGAAGTCGCTCTCGACCAGGCTCGCCTCGGTGAGGTCCGAGTTCTTCAGGAAGGCGGAGAAGTCGGCCAGCCACTTGGCCTTCTCGAACTGGCGCTTCTGCACGTGGTAGCTCAGATGTACCACGTCAAAGCTGGGGCTGCCCGAGGTCAGCTCGATCACCGCCTTCTGGCGCTGCTGCTGCTCCGGGATCTGCTCCGAGCCGACCTGGATGCCGGTCAGCTCCGTAAACTCGCTCTCGTATTTTTGCAGGGTCTCGCCGCGGGGACCCTTGGTCAGCATGACCTCAAGTTCGGTCCCGTCGAACGCCTTCCAGTTGACGTCGGCGAAGGCATGCCGCGTGCCGGACAAGGCGAACGCGCCCATGGCCATGCTGCCAGCCATCACCGATCGCCGGGTCGTCCTGCCGAACGTCATCTTCATTCCTCCCATCGGCCGTCTCTCGTCAGCGGCACGTTCATCGTGGGCAGGGCGGGGACGATGTCCCGGCGCCGCCATGCCCGATCATTGGCCGGATTGTTGACCACGAGACGGCAGAGCTTGCAAGCACAATGTGCACCTACTAACATGTCAGTACTAGAACAGACGGATGATGCACGGTATGAGCGGCGAACGGTTCGGACTGGCGGCGGCACTGGCGACGCCGTTCACCGAGGATGGCAGCATCGATCTGCAAAGACTGGTGCGCCATGCCAGCTGGTGCCTGGCCAATGGCTGCGGCCGAGTTACCCTGTTCGGCACGACCGGCGAGGGTGCGTCCATCGACGACGATGAGCGCGAGCCGGTCTGGCAGGCGCTGGAGGCGGTCGGGATCGGGGGTCACCAGCTGGTCGGCGGCGTCGCCGCATCGACCATCTCTTCCGCTGCAAGGCAGGCGGCGCAGGCCTACGATCATGGCGCCCATGCCGTCCTCCTGGCACCGCCCTATTACTTCAAGGGCGTGGACGACGAGGGGCTGTTCCGCTGGTTCGCCGCCCTGATCGAGCGGCTTGGCGGCCAGGCCCGCGACCTGCTGCTCTACAACATCCCGTCCGTCACCAGCGTGACCTTGAGCGTCGCGCTGGTCACGCGGCTGGCGCAGGCTTTCCCGGGTGTGGTGACCGGGGTGAAGGATTCCTCCGGCGACTGGCCCTATACCGAAGCGCTCCTGGCTGCGCACGCGCGGGACCTGACGATCCTGGTGGGTGATGAGCGCCACCTGGCGAGAGCCGTGCGGATGGGGGGTGCCGGTGCCATCTCGGGGCTGGCCAACCTCTGCCCCGAGATCCTGTTGCCGCTCGCAGAGAAGGGCCAGGACGACCCGCGCATCGTGACCCTGGTCGACGATCTCTGCCGGTTGCCGGTGATTCCTGCCGTCAAGGCGCTGGTCGCGCTTCAGAGCGACGACGGGAGCTGGGCGAGCGTCCGCCCCCCGCTCCTGCCCGCGCCCGACGCCGCCATCCGCGACCTGGGCCGGAGCCTGGAGGCAGTGCGCAGGCCGCTCCCGGCCGGCAAGGCCGCATGAGGGACGAGGCCGAGGATGGCCGGTCGGCGCCGAAGCTGCGCGAGCAGGCCTATGACCGCTTCACCCACCATCTCCTCGGCAAGGACCTGAAGCCGGGCCAGTTCGTCTCGCAGCGTGAGCTGGTGGCGCTCACCGGCATGCCGCTCGGCGCCATCCGCGAGCTGATCCCGCGCCTGGAGGCGGAAGGCCTGATCCGCACCGTGCCCCAGCGCGGCATGCAGATCGCCCATCTCGACCTGAACCTGATCCGCGACACCTACCAATTGCGCCTGTTCCTGGAGAGGCCGGCCACCCGCTCGTTCGTCCATACGGCCAGCGACGCGGCGCTGAAGACCCTTCACGACCGGCATGCCAGCATCCTGCAGCGCGCGGAGAACGGCGAGCTCTCACCTGCCCTGCAGGCCGAGGCGCAGGCCACCGACTGGGGCATGCACGACCAGATCATCGACGCGCTCGGCAACGAGATCATCAGCAAGACCTACCGGGTCAACTCGATCAAAATCCGCCTGATCCGCGACGCCGCCGTCCGGATCAACGACCTCGTCGTCCCGGTCATGCGCGAACATCTGGGCATCATCGAGCGCATGCTGGCGCGCGACGAGGCCGGTTCAGAGGAGGCCATGGCGGCGCACATCGAGCGTGCAAGGCTCAGGGCGCTGAACATGGGCTGACCGGCCGAGGGCGGGACATCGTCGGCACTTGCGCGCGCCGCATGACGGGTTTCTGGTGGTCCCACAGGGAGCAACGAGGCGGGACCAACCTGGGCCCGCCCAGCCAGGGAAGCAACCGATGCGCGCACTGCGTTTCCACGGCGTGAAGGATCTCCGCGTCGAGGACGTTCCCCCGCCGGACAAGGCCGGGCCCGACGACGTGGTGGTGCAGACGGCGTGGTGCGGGATCTGCGGGACCGACCTGCACGAGTACATGGCGGGGCCGATCTTCATCCCGACCGAGACTGATCCGTTCACGGGTGCGAAGGCGCCGCAGATACTCGGTCACGAGTTCTCCGGCAAGGTTCTGTCGGTCGGCAGCAATGTCCGCAGCGTGAAGGCCGGTGACCGGGTCGCGATCCAGCCGCTGGTGGCCCCGCCCGACGACTTCTACGCGCGTCGCGGTTATGGCCAGCTCAGCGCCAGGCTCGGCATGGTCGGGCTGAACTGGCCCTGGGGCGGGTTCGGCGAGCAGGCGGTGCTCCGGGAGCAGAACGTCGCGAAGCTGCCGGACGAGGTGTCGGACGAGCAGGGTGCCATGATCGAGCCGGCCGCCGTGGTGGTCCACGCGGTCGACAAGGGCCGGGTCCAGGCCGGCAGCAGCGTATTGATTACGGGCGCAGGCCCCATCGGCGCGCTGACAGCACTCGCTGCCAGCGCCGCCGGAGCCACCCGGATCATCGTGTCGGAGACCAACCCGCTGCGCCGCGAGCGGATCATGGAGCTGGGCGTGGTCGATGACGTGGTCGATCCGGCCGCGGCCGACACGCGCAGGCGCATCGCCGACCAGACGGAAGGCGGCCAGGGGGTAGACGTGGCCATCGAGTGCGTCGGCCACGCCGGTGCGCTCGGCACCTGCATCGAGAACGTCCGCAAGCGCGGCACGATCGTGCAGGTGGGCTTGAGCGTCGGGCCCGGCATGGTCGACATCTCGATGCTGGTCACCAAGGACATCACGCTGGAAGGCAGCTGGTGCTATCCCCTCACCCTTTGGCCGCGCACCATCGCGCTGGTCGCGTCGGGCAAGATGCCGGTCGAGCGCATCCTGTCCGACAAGGTCGGGCTGGACGAGGCGGTCGGGCGGGGGTTCGAGATGCTGACGAAGCCGGGGGCCGGCAAGCTCAAGATCCTGGTGAACGCGGCCGCCTGATCCAGGCGGGATGCTTCCAGCGCAGATGAGCTTTGTTGCTGCGGGACCTGCTATCCTACAGTAGCGTCCGTGCGCGATCCGACGGACCACGAGGCGACGCCACGCATGAACATCTACGCCGCCACGCAGACGCTGCGTGATCGGGTCTGGATCGGCTACGTGCTCGCCTTGGCTGGCCCTGTCCTGATCCTCTGGATCCGGTTCGCGCTCGGCTCGGCGCTGATCGGGGTCCCTTTCCTGGCTTTCCTTCTGACGGTGATCGTCGCCACCTTCATCGGTGGCATGGGCGCCGGGATCCTGGCCACGCTGATGTCGGCGGTGCTGGCCGGCTATTACCTGTTCGAGCCAGCCAGTCCGAACCACGTGGTGCCGGACCGCTGGCTGGTGATCACCTTCTACGTGCTCATCAGCGGCGTGCTGATCCTGTTCGTGCAGTTCATGAACCGGGCAATGGGCCAGCTTTCGGCGTCGCAGCAGGAACTGTCCCGCCTGAACGAGACGCTGGAACAGCGGATCGCCGAGCGGACGCAGGAACTGGCCGCCGCCAACGCGCAACTGAAGGAAGAGATCCGGACCCGCGAGAGTGCCGAGGCACAGATGCGCCAGGTGCAGAAGATGGAGGCGGTGGGCCAGCTCACCGGCGGGATCGCCCATGACTTCAACAACATGCTGGCGGTCATCGTGGGAAGCCTCGACATGGCCCAGCGCCGCCTGAAGCGGGGCGACAGCGATATCCTCCGCTTCTTGGAAGATGCGATGGACGGGGCTGAGCGCGCCGCCAGCCTGACCCAGCGGCTCCTGGCCTTCTCGCGGCAACAGCCGCTGGCCCCGGTCGTCAGCGACGTCAACGCGCTGGTCGGCAGCATGTCGGAGTTGCTCCGGCGTACGCTGGGCGAGCATTTCCTGCTCGAATGCGTGCTGGCGGGCGGCCTCTGGCGCACCCGGGTCGACCCGGGCCAGCTGGAGAACGCGGTACTGAACCTGGCGGTCAATGCGCGCGACGCGATGCCGGCGGGCGGCCGGCTTACGATCGAGACGCTGAATGCCCGTCTGGACGACGCCTACGCGGCCGCCCATGCCGAGGTGGAGCCGGGGCAGTATGTCGTGGTCGCCGTTAGCGATACAGGCACCGGCATGCCTGTCGACATTGCCGCACGGGCCTTCGATCCGTTCTTCACGACCAAGGCTCCGGGCCAGGGCACCGGCCTCGGCCTGAGCCAGGTCTACGGGTTCGTGAAGCAGTCCGGCGGACATGTGAAGATCTACAGCGAGCCTGGCCAGGGCACGACGGTGAAGATCTATCTCCGACGCGAGATGGAACGGCTTGGTGGCGGCGAGGCCGGCAGTGGCGCCGAACTCCAGCCTGCCATGCCGAAGGGTTCCCGCAGCGAGCTCATCCTCGTGGTGGAGGACGACGCGGGGGTCCGCACGACCAGTGTCGGAGCCCTGCAGGAGCTCGGCTACAGCGTCCGCGACGCGGCATCTGGTGAGGAGGCGCTGGCCATCCTGGAGGAACAGCCGGATACCAGCCTCCTGTTCACCGATGTGGTGATGCCAGGCATGAGTGGCCGGCAGCTGGCCGAGGCGGCCCTGGCCCGTCTCCCCCACCTCAAGGTACTCTATACGACCGGCTATACACCCAATGCCATCGTCCATAGCGGCGTGGTCGACCCGGGGGTCGAGCTCATGACGAAGCCCTTCGCCCTGGACCAGCTCGCCCGCAAGGTGCGCAGCGTGCTGGACGGTCGGCTTCGCCGGGACTGAACAGCCAGCCCCACGACCAGGTCGACATTCTCCACTTCTGCACGACGAGCCCCGGCATCTTGAACTGGAAGCTGTAGTCGGCGCCCTTCTCGATCACGGCCTCGAACCTGGCGAACTCGGCCTTGAAGTCGCTCGCGTTCGCGACCTTGCGCGACAGGTGCAGTTCCAGCGTGTCCCTGCCCGAGCCGCCATGGAAAAGGTCCTGGCCAGCGCCAGCATCCAGGATGTCGAACACCAGCAGGTCGTGGCCACGCCCGCCTCGTGCCAGGTCGTCACCACCGCTCCCCGACCAGGTCTCCGCCTCCTTCGAGCCAGGAAGCGATCCGAGAACTCGGTTCCGCGCAGCGGTGGCTCGTTGCGCCCGGTCGGCGTGTCGCATTCCTCAACCGGGCGCGGTCGCGAAACGTAGTCGGCGCCATCGGCATGTGACAACACGATGCGCGTTTCACCCTCGTCCTGGAGGTCGCCGTGGCCGTTGCCGTCTACGAGATGGACCACGCTGTCCTCGGATGTCTGGCTACCGTTCAGCGCCAGGAGGATCGAGCCGTCCGACTGGACGTCCATCCCAGGTCCGGCCAAGGCGGCATGGCCTTCCGGCAGCAGGGCGGCACTCCAGATCTCCTGGCTCTCCCCCACCGCATCAATCGAATCGCTCTTGTCCTTGTCGGTCAGGCGCCAGACGCGATTGTTCCCGCCGCCCGTGAACTCGAAGGCATAGACCGAGCCGCTGGCAGCGTCATGGGCGAAGTCCGGGTTGACGCCATGGACGTTGCCATCAGCGATGAATACCGACACTTCGCCCGCCTGGATGTCGCCGCTGCGGTTCTTGTCGACGATCCGGTAGATCGCATCGGGGTCGCGGCCGTTGGTGTCGGTGACACAGGCGACATTGTCCGAGAACGAGATCTCGAACGCCGAGGAGTTCGGATTGATCGTCTGCAGGTCCAGCCAGACCTTGGCTTCGCCGGCATCGTTGGCGTTGCCGTCGCCGTTGCGGTCGTAGAGCCGGTAGACGCTGCCGGTGGCGTTGTCGCCCGCGAAGACCGAGCCGTCGTCGGCCCGGTGGATATTCAGGACCGAGACGAGCGGATCCCAGGCCCGCATCGTTCTTGCCGTCGAAGAAGACCCGGACCTCGCCGACGTCAGCCGCGTCGCCGTCCTTGTTCCCGTCCCTCAACAGATGGGCCGCCTCGCCTGATCATTTTTCCATTTCTGCTGCCATCGACCACACCATGCGCTCGGCCTGGCCGCCATCCTCGCCGTTGGTGACAGCGCACAGCGTGAAGGGCAGTGCGCTGTCTGCGAAATGGTACACGGCGGGCGAGCAGCCCGGTCCGCCGCCTGTATGTCCTTCCGGTCGGAGTGTTCCCGTCTCGTCCAGCTCGATCATCAGTCCAAGCCCATAGCCAGGCTTGCGCCATGGCCGCCCCTCGATCGGTCCGCCGACCGGCTGGCCCTGCCGCATCTGCGCCAGCAGTTCAGGCGGGAGCAGCTTGCCGGTCATCAGGCCGTGCAGGATGCGCGTGGCCGCCTCGGGCGTGCCACCGGCCACGCCGTGGGCTACCCAGCCGGGATGATAGTGACCGGCGACCGTTCTGCCCCCAAGCTGGCTGCTGCGTCCAAACAGGAATGGCCGCAACTCGTCCCGTAACGTCGGGAGGGAGACATCCCGGACCCCCAGCGGCGCAAAGATCTCACGATCCAGCACCCTACCGAGCGGCGCAGCGCCCACCTTTTCGAGGATGTCCTTCACCAGCATGTAGCCGACATTGGAGTATCGCCACCCTCGACCGGGCTCGAACAGCAGGCGGCCGGCTTCGGCACGCGCCAGGTACTCTGCACGGCTCCAGGGCGCCTCGCCGCTTCGCACCGCTGCCTGATAGGCCGGCAACGCGCCGTAGTCGCCGAGGCCACTGGTGTGCGCGAGCAGCTGGCGCAGCGTGAAGTCGGCGGCCGTGGCGGGCCCGTCCAGCCACCGCCCGGCTGGCGCGTCGAGTTCCAGGTCGCCCCGTGCGACCAGCCGCAGCACGGCCGCCGCCATGATCGTCTTGGTGAAGCTATAGAAGAGGAAACGGTGGCTGTTGCCTTCCCGTGGGCCCGCGAAGGTGATCGATCCCGTCCAGCATCGCTCCCCCTGGATGATGGCGATACCTGCAAATCCTGCGTCGGTGGTCAGCTCGCTGCACGCTGCGCGCAGCACCCTTTCGAAATCGGCAGCTCCTCGGAGTCCCAACACCATGGTTGCAGGGAATGACAGAATAGAACAATTCAAAGAATACGATCGATGAGATCAAATCTTGCGGAATATATAATTAGAATAGTTCGAAACTTTCCATCCTGTACTTGCGTCCTTGGAGCGGATGTCGTTTGACCGGCGCGCGCCGCTTGTCGGCGATGATGAAGGCATGACGGAGCAGGACATGACCATTGCGAACGCACCGGGCAACTGGATGCGCGGCGCCTTGCTGGCTGGGGCCGCGCTGCTGGCTGCCCAGCCGGCGCTGGCCGACGAGGTCAACATCTACACGACCCGCGAGCCAGGCTTGATCCAGCCGCTCCTGGACGCCTTCACCAAGTCGACCGGCATCGAGGTCAAGACCGTGGCGCTGAAGGAAGGCCTGGCGGAGCGCGTCGCCAGCGAAGGTGCCAATTCGCCCGCCGACGTCCTGATGACCGTCGATATCGGCAACCTCGTGGACCTCGTCGACGCCGGCGTGACCCAGCCGGTCAAATCGGACGCGCTGGAGGCGGCCATCCCTGCCAACCTGCGCGACGCCGACGGCAACTGGTTCGCCCTCTCGCTGCGGGCCCGCGTGCTCTACGCCGACAAGGACCTGACCGACCTCACCTCGTTCACCTATGAGGAGCTGGCCGATCCCAAGTGGCAGGACAAGGTCTGCATCCGCTCGGGCAAGCACCCCTACAACATCGCCCTGATCGCCACGATGATCGCCAAGGACGGTGCGGAGAAGACCGAGGTCTGGCTGAAGGGCGTGAAGGACAACCTGGCCCGCCCGGCAGCCGGCGGCGACCGCGACGTGGCGCGCGACATCATGGGCGACATCTGCTCCGTCGGCCTCGCCAACTCCTACTATGTCGGCCTGATGCGCAGCGGGCGCGGCGGGCCTGAGCAGGAAGATTGGGGCCGGGCGATCAAGGTGATCCTGCCGACCTTCGCCGATGGCAGCGGCACGCAGGTCAACGTGTCCGGCGCGGCGGTCGCCAAGAATGCGCCGAACCGGGACAGCGCCGTGAAGCTGCTCGAGTACCTCGTCTCCGACGAGGCGCAGGGTATCTATGCCAGCGCCAACTACGAGTACCCGGTAAAGCCGGGCGCGCCGGTCGACCCGATCATCGAGGCGCTGGGCCCGTTGAAGGTCGAGGCCATCCAGCTCACCGAGATCGCCGCGAACCGCAAGCAGGCCGCGGAACTGGTGGACAAGGTCGGCTTCGACGAGTGACACGGGGGCGGGTAGTGCCGGTTGGCGCTGCCCGCTTTCCCCTGTAGGAAGCTGCCGTCCCTTCCAGAGCTGAAATACTCCCTGCCCGATGGGCTCCATTCTCGGCCTTGCACGTGCCCGCTCGGGCAGCACCGGCGGCACCATCTGGCTCGCGGCATCCGGGCTGGTTGCCCTCCTGGTGCTGGCCCCGATCCTGACCCTGGTGGCGACGGCCACCCGGAGTTCCGGCGATCTCTGGCCCCATCTGATCAGCTACGTCCTCCCGCACGCTTTGTCCCAGACCGGGCTGATGCTGGCCGGCGTTTCCGTCATCGTCGTCTCGGTCGGCACCGGCAGCGCCTGGCTGGTCACTGCCTACGACTTCCCGTTGCGCCGCCTGTTCGAATGGGCGCTGCTCCTGCCGCTGGCGATCCCGACCTACATCATCGCCTTCGCCTATCTGGACCTGATGCACCCCATCGGGCCGGTGCAGGGCCTGCTGCGCGCCCTGTTCGACCTGCGACCACGCGACCTGCGCTTTTTGGAGATGCGCTCGCTCATCGGCTGCATCTTCGTGCTGGGCGTGGTGCTCTATCCCTATGTCTACCTGTTCGCCCGGGCGATGTTCCTGATGCAGGCGGCGAGCATGGTCGACGCGGCGCGCATGCTGGGCTCCAGCCAGATGGGCGTGTTCTTTCGAATCGCCCTGCCCATGGCCAGGCCCGCCATCGCGATCGGCACCAGCCTGGCGCTCATGGAGGCGCTCAACGACATCGGCGCCTCGGAGTTCCTGGGCGTCCAGACCCTGACCGTCTCGATCTATGCGACCTGGATCAACCGCACGAGCATGCCGGGCGCAGCCCAGATCGCCATCGCCATGCTGGTCGTCGTGGTGGCGCTGATCATGGTCGAGCGCCTGGCCCGTCGTCGCCAGCGCTACGCGGCCGAGGCCAGCCGCGCCCGACGGCTCGAGCCGATCCGGCTGCGCGGCGGCTGGGCGTTGCTCGCGCCGCTTCTCTGCTTCATCCCGGTCATGCTCGGGTTTTTGGCACCAGCCGGCTATCTCGCGAACGAAGCGCTCGAACGGCTGAGCTTCGCCGGCTTCTCACCCGTCCTCGTGCGCGAGACACTCAACACCATGCTGCTCTCGGCGATCGCGACCACCGTGGTCGTTGCCTGCGGCCTCGTCGTCGCCTTCGCCGCGCGGCAGTCCTCCCTGGGGTTGCTGCTGCTCCGGCTGGCCAGCCTCGGCTATGCCGTGCCGGGGACCGTGCTGGCGATCGGGCTGCTCTGGCCCATGGCGGCCGTGGATGACGCGCTGAACCGGTTGGGACTGGTCAGCGGCATGTTCCTGTCCGGGTCGGTCGCCGCCCTGGTCTATGCCTATGGCGCCCGCTTTCTCGCGATCTCGGCGGGCGGCATCGAGGCCGGCCTCGCGCGCATTCCGCCCTCCTTCGACCAGGCCGCCCGCATGCTAGGCCGCACCAGCACCGGCACCCTTCGCGCCATCCACCTGCCCCTGGTCCGCCCGGCGCTGGTGACCGCTGCGCTACTGGTGTTCGTCGACTGCATGAAGGAGTTGCCGGCAACGCTGCTGCTGCGCCCGCTGGCCTTCGAGACGCTGGCCACGCATCTCTATGGCGAGGCCGCCCGCGGGACCTACGAAGATGGCGCCATCGCGGCGATCTTGATCGTCCTGTTCGGCCTGATCCCGGTGATCCTCCTGGCGAGGCTCAGCCGGCAGGAGGCGTGAGCGGGCAGTTTTGGGGAACCGCCCGGCATGTCCGTCACGTCTGCCCTCAGGCTGGGACAGGCGCATCCTCGCGGACCAGCCCTTCCTTCTTCAGGTCCGCCCAGAACGCCGCCGGGATCTCCGTCCGGAAGATCGCGAGGTTCTCCTCCAGCTGCTGCACCGTCCGGGTCCCCGGGATGTTCGAGACGATCGCCGGGTGGGCCAGCACGAACTGCAAGGCGGCCGCCTTCAACGGCACCTGGTGGCGCGCGCAGACCTGCTCGATGCGCCTCGTCTTCTCCATGATAACCTCGGGCGCAGGGCTGTAGTTGTACTTGGCCCCGGGCACGGCACCGGTCGCGAGGATGCCGGAATTGTACCCGCCGCCCAGGACGACGGAGGCACCCCGCTCCTCGCAGAGCGGCAGGAAGCCATCCAGCGCCTCCTGCTCCAGGAGGGTGTAGCGGCCGGCCAGGAGGAAGCAGTCGAAATCCTGGCGCTTCAGCCCCTCGTGGCAGACCTGCCACTCGTTCACGCCCAGGCCCACCGCCTTGACCACGCCCTCGTCGCGCAGCTTCAGGATCGCCTTGGCGCAGCCTTCCATCGCCTGCTCGAAGATCTCCGGCTGCTGGTCACCGAAGTTGAACCGGTCGATGTCGTGGATGAACAGGATGTCGATCCGCTCGATCGCCAGCCGCTGGAGGCTGTCCTCGAACGCCCGCATGGTCCCGTCATAGGAGAAGTCGAACTGCAGCTGGAACGCGCCCGCGTTGACCCAAGGCTTGAAGTCGATCTGGTCGCGCCGCGCCGGGATCAGCCGCCGCCCGACCTTCGACGACACGACGAACTCGTCGCGCGGATACCAGCGCAGTCCCGCTCCGAGCCTGAGCTCGCTCAGGCCATGGCCATAGAGCGGGGCTGTATCGAAGTAGCGCACCCCGGCGTCCCAGGCGGCCGCGATCATGTCCCGGCTGGTCTCTTCCGTGATGGGCTTCAGGAAGTTGCCGATCGGTGCTGCGCCAAAGCCGATCTGGGTGACGTCCAGCCCGCTCCTGGGCATGCGGCGCTTGGCGATCGGATCCATCTATCGTCCTCCCCGGGGGCGGTTTTGGTAACCGTACGGTTACTTAAGGGGCATGGCAAGCTGCTGCAGGACGTTCCGGCCATCATGCCAAGCGCTGCCACGGAAAGAGAGGTCATTGACCCCGAGGCGAAGCTGGTGAATCGCTCGTGCAGCATCGAGACTCGGAGGTACGCCCGTGGCCCACTCGCACACCGCTCCGCCGCCTCCGATCGCGCTGCGCGTGAAGGCGATCGAGAGTCTCCTGGTCGAGAAGAAGTTGATCGACCCGGACGCGCTGGCTGCGGTTATCGACCTCTACGAGCGCAAGATCGGGCCGCGCAACGGCGCGAAGGTGATCGCCCGTGCCTGGGTGGATCCCGACTACAAGCAGCGCCTGCTCGACGACGGCAGCGCCGCCATCGCGGAACTCGGCTTTTCCGGTGCCCAGGGCGAGCACATGATCGTGCTGGAGAATACCGACAAGGTGCACAACGTCGTCGTGTGCACCTTGTGCTCCTGCTATCCCTGGCCGGTCCTGGGCCTGCCGCCGGTCTGGTACAAGTCGGCACCCTACCGTTCGCGCGTCGTCATGGAGCCCCGCGAGGTGCTCAAGGAGTTCGGGCTGGCGATCCCGGGCGACGTGGAAGTGAGGGTCTGGGACAGCAATGCCGAGCTTCGCTATCTCGTGCTGCCCCAGCGTCCAAAGGGAACGGAGGGGCTGTCCGAGGACGAGCTGGCCGAACTGGTCACGCGGGATTCCATGATCGGGACCGGCCAACCCGTCTACCCTTCCTGACCCCCCTTGGCGTGGAGCAGCTGACATGAATGGCGTGCATGACCTGGGCGGCCTGCACGGCTTCGGACCGGTGGTCCGGGAGCCGGACGAGGCGGTGTTCCACGCGGACTGGGAGCGGACGGTGTTCGGCCTGCTCGAGATGCTGGCCTACGAGGGCTACTTCAACATCGACGAGGCCCGCCACGCGATCGAGCGGATGGGTCCGGACTACCTGACCACGTCCTATTACGAGCACTGGCTGGCCGGTATCCAGATGCTCGGCATCGAGAAGGGGCTGTTCACGCGGGAGGAACTGGATCGCAAGATCTTGGCCCTGCAGGCGGAGGGCTGACGTCGTGACGACGATGACGAAGGACAATGTCGAGGCGGCCGCCCTCCAGGGTGGCCGATACCGCATGGACACCCAGATGCCGCCACGGTTCCACCAGGGTGACCGCGTCAGGGCGATCGCCTTCAATCCCAGGCACCACACCCGGCTTCCGGCCTATGCCAAGGGGAAGATCGGCGTGGTCGAGCGACATCAGGGCAGCTTCGTCTTCCCGGACAGCAATGCGCAGCGAAGGGGCGAGCAGCCGCAGCATGTCTACAGCGTGCGTTTCGAGGCGCGGGAACTGTGGGGCGACGAGCATACAGGTGCGGATGCCGTCTATCTCGACATGTGGGACAGCTATCTTGAACCCGTCAGTGGCTGATCGATCCAGCGAGTTGCTGCGAACCCTGGAAGACAGCGGGATCCCGGGCGATCGCCAGCCGCGGACCTTCAAGGAACCATGGCAGGCCCAGGCCTTCGCCATGGCGGTGGAACTCAGCCGGGCCGGCCTGTTCACCTGGCGCGAATGGGTCGAGCGCTTTTCAGCGGAGATAGGCGCCGCGCCCCAGGAACCGGGTGAAGACGCCGATGGTGCATATTATCGCCAATGGCTCACGACGCTCGAACAGATGATCGTCGAGCGCCAAGCCTGCGCCCCGGCGGAGATCGATGATCGTCAGGCCGACTGGCGGCAGGCCTATCTGCACACGCCGCACGGCCAGCCGGTCGAGCTGGAAAACGCGCGGCGCCACGGTCATGCCACGGATCTCCATGACGATGACCATGACAACCACCACCACGACCATCCGGCGTCGCACGCACCGGTGATGGTCTCGCCTGCGATCGGCGGCTAGCACCAGCCGATCGGGCGGTTCATTCGACGGCTGATCCCGGCCCGACAGCCAAGGCAGCCGGGCTTACCTGCGAGCCTTGCGCGCAGCATAGCGCTGATCGCGGGCGGCCTTCTGCTGGGCCAGCAGTGCTGCCTGCTGCTCCGCCTCCAGCACCGCCTGGGCGGCCAGCGCAGCCTTCTCGGCCTCGATCTCGGCTTCCCGCTGCAGCTTCTCGGCCGCACGCTGCGCCTCTAGCTCGCGCTTGGCGGCAGCGCGCTCCGCTTCACGGGCTTCTCGTGCGCGGATGACCGCTTCCCGCTCTGCGCGGCGCTGGGCGGCGGCCGGGTCATTGGCTGCCGCCTTGGCCTTGAACTTCTCGAGCAGGGCCTGCTTCGCCTGCGTAGAGCTCTGCTTCCGCTCGGCAAAGCCGACGCGGGACGAGTCATTGATTTTCGATTCAGTCATTTTTCGCATGTGAGGATGAAGCTGGTCTTTTCAATCCCGTGCACGACCTGTCCGGCCGCGAAAAACTTGCCAGGGCGGCCCTACCAGATGAGGTAGCCGCCATCAATCACGTAGGCGGAGCCCGTGACGAAGTTCGAGGCGGGGCTGGCCAGGTAGAGAGCCAGCGGGCCGATCTCCTCCGGGTTGCCGGGACGGCCCATCGGCACCTGCTGCACGAAGGTCTGGATGACCTCGGGCCTCAGTTCGTTCCAGCGCTTGTTGGCATCGGTCATGAACAGGCCCGGGCAGATCGCGTTCACGTTCACGCCACGCGTCGCCCAGTCGGCCGCCGTCGCCTTGGTGAAGTGCAGCAGGGCCGCTTTGGCGGTTTCGTAGTGGCGGCCGTGGATGCCGCGATTGGCGATGATGGCGCTGATCGAGGCGATGTTGATGATCTTGCCGCCGCCCTCGGGCCGGTCGAGCATCGAGCCGCCGATCAGCTTGGTGCACAGGAACGCGCTGGTCAGGTTCAGGTCGACCATCTTCTGCCAGGTCTCGAGCGGCATCTCCTCCGTCGGGATGTTGGCCTCGCGATTGCCGACATTGTTGATCAGGATATCGATCTGGCCGGGGATCGCCAGCGCCTCCTGGCAGGCCCGCTCGCAGTCGGCCGGGTCGGCCATATCGGTCAGGATCGTCCAGGCCTGACGGCCGAGCGCCCGGATTTCCCCGGCCGTGCTGTCCAGCGTTTCCTGCGTGCGGCCGGTCAGGATGACGTCGGCGCCCGCCTCGGCGATCGCCAGCGCCATCGCCCGGCCCAGGCCACGGCTGCCGCCCGTCACCATCAGCCGCTTTCCATCGACACGGAACAGATCAAGTACGCCCAAGGCTCGTCCCCCGCTTTTGCTGCCTGCCTACGCACCCACACCGGAGAGGCGGCCGTCAAGCTTCCTGCACCCTCGAAGTCATCATATCATTTGACCAAGCCATCACTGATATATTACTGAGCGCGTGAGACCGCCGCACAACAAGGCGAGAACAAGGGAGGCAGCCTTGCTGCTGGACGAGGATCGGCTCCTTCCGGTCGAGCCGAATGCGCGCTCGCTGGCAAGGCAGTTGTATGCGACGGTGACCGAT
>JAESGR010000774.1_pt1 | contig 15360 bp, 12 predicted proteins | sample 9269771 | NCBI WGS metagenome assembly JAESGR01 (sample SAMN15739572, study PRJNA653492) | algae metagenome | isolation source: Chroococcus sp. CMT-3BRIN-NPC107 and co-occurring heterotrophs from well... | place: USA: Clark Mountains Wilderness, California | collected 2010-04-18
ATATTGAGAAGCAAGACTCACCAGACTTGGCAAACTCAGGGGCATCTAGCCCCGTCCCTTGCCCTGGCTCTCATCCCGACGCTGACTGAGTACATTACAGCGCGGGGCTTCCCGCCGAGAAGCTAAATCTTGCTGCGGATGCTCATGCCTGAGAGAATTTTCCGATCTCAAGCGACCAACTCCCCTAAGTCAATCTCCTGTTTATGGGAAATTGCGGGACTTGCCGCCACACAAATTGAGCCAGTCCTAGCGTAGCGGTGCTGACCGCCACCAACATACAGGTAAGCAGCCTAAATGTTGGTGGCGGTCAGCAAGGATTGGCTGCGAGGGGGAGTCCAGAGGGGGTAGCATAGCCCCCTCGCGCCCCGTTGATATTTATCAATAATTGTGCGATATCTCGTAGCTTTCTCTAGAATAAAGTGATCGTGCTTTGCTACCTTTGCCCTAGAAACCATGACCACTACCGAGCTAACCACTACCGAACCAACTACCATAGAGCCAATCCCAAAGGCTGAAACTACTGAGCCAATTCGACCTCCTGATAATCCCCTACAATATCGGGCAATTGGTTTGCTACGTGGTAAGTACGTTCCTAAAGAAGGCGAACTAACATTAGGAACGCTGCACACTAATGATGGCGCTCAAATAGAGGCGGTTATTCTCGGTAAGCTTTTGGGGTTAGTCAAAAGCCATGTAGATTTATCTCAAGAACATTTATGGATTTGCTACCCTCGTACCAAGGACGAAGACTTAACACTCCAAGTACACCTAGCAGGAATTTGGGAACCGGAAACACTACATCCTGATTCACCTCCTCCAACGCACGAGCCACAACCAGACTATTTCTCCATTCGCGGGGAAGTCTCCTACCAACACAAAGAAGAAGGCTGGTTAGTAGTAAAGATTAACAGAGCGCCACGCCAACCAACGGATAAACCTAGCTATTTTAAATTGAAGCTACAGGGATTTTTGCCCGAAAAGCCAGTTAAAAACTTTTGGGACTTGCACGTCCAGCGCGAAGGCTGCAACCTGGTAATTGAAGATGGAGAGCGGATCGCTTATCTTGGTGAGAAGAAGCCCAAAAAAGGCAAACCAAAGAAAGGGAAATCTACCAAGGGTAAGCAAAAAAGCAGCGATGGGGGACAGTCGCCAGTACAAACCACTTCACCCAAAGAGCCACCGAAACTTAAGAAAAAGCAGCCCAATAGCGATTAGCAACTTTCGCAAGAATTTTGAAGAAACTAATAATCTTTTTCCAAGTAGTTGCTGTGGCTGGACCAAAAAGCAATTTCACTTCAGATTCTTTAAATAAGTCTGCGCCCCATTAGGTTCCGGGATTTCTTTGGAGACATTAATAGTAGTAGTGTGAAAACGTTGTTTGGGCTTGATTTTCCCCGTAAATACTATTGGCTCAACCCCCGCCGACGTTGATGTATTACATAATGTAATCCCCCAGAGTATAAATCCTACAAATAGCAAAAATGTCCAGTAGACAAAAAGAGTATGAGCATCAGCCGACTGCATTTTATTCAGTTGAATAGCTGTGCCGATTAATACTGTTAAACCAACCGTAGACAGAAGCAAATACATCTCTTGAGCGCTAGGAGTAAGGCGGCGACAAAGTTTTGACCAGCCAAAAGCCGCCAAATAAGCCAACACTAAAGCCATTAGCAAGATTTGCAGACTGACAGCCAAAACTAGCAATGCCAAAGCAAAGCCCAAGCCCAATAGCAGCGCCAAAATTATTAAAGCATTTACAATAAATAGGACAATACTGTTGCCATCAGGGTCATTAATTAAGCTAACCTGGGCAAACTTGATGATGAAGAAATAACACAAGTCGATAATTTTACAAAGTAATGCCACCGTCGCGCTCCTTGGGTTTTGGTGTAATAGTGCTAGTACGAGCCGACTTACTTTGGGCTTTTAACTCCTGGGCGAGTAGCCTTGCTTGTTCCTGCTTGATTTGGGCTTTAAGGCGTTGCTGTAACTCGGCAGTAGTGCTAAGTAGTTGCAAATTAAGGTCTGATAACTGCAACAAGTCATCGGGGCGCTCAACGTTGCCTGGAGTCGATTTAAACACCACCTTTTGGCCAAATTGAATTTCACAACACCTACCAGTAATTTCCACCGATAATCTTTGAGCGTAGTAGTTACCGCCATTGATTTGCACAACCTCTTTGGCAAGGCTTGCAATGGATTCCTCACGCCGCGCAGCTAGAGCAAATTCCTCATAAAGAGCTCGCAACTCAAACTCATTAACCAGAGCTTGCAGACGGTTAACTAGAGTTGCTAAATTCTCAGGATGCTGCAAATCGAAGGGTTCGCCTTGAATAGACGCTCTAATCTGCCCCTGACTGCGCTCAATTCTCAAGCCAAATTCTTGGTAAACAGCTTCAGGAGCAAGGATTTGGTCAGTGAGAATAAGTAATTGTGCTGCCAGCATTTCTGGGCTAGGGGTAGAATTGCGATCACTTGCTGTTGATAAGCCCGAATCTAAAATTGTCTCTACTATCGGCTCGGCGGCCCCATTTGGCTTCTCTAATTGATAGTTAGCGACATTTTCGGTAAATTTATTCATTGCACTTGAGAGCTTTGCTACCTGCTCAGTCAACTGGGGAAGGTGTTGGATAAGAGCCGCCTCCATTGAAAATTCTTGAACATTTGAAGCGATTTCCTTAAAGGCTTGCGCTCTAAATTGCTCCGATTTGAGGTCAAGCTGCTCGGTGGAGCGAGATAATTGAGCGTGTAGTTGTTCTACCTGCTCAGTTAACTGGGGAAGATGTTGAGTAAGAGCCGCCTCGATGGCAATACGGTTCGGATAACTAAAAACTGAGACTTGTCAGATGCTGAAAGGCTACTATTCTCGTGGTTTTGTCCAGAACATTGGCAATTACAAACCTTAACCGAACAGTATTGGCCTCGATGGCAGCTTCCTCAACGTAAGAAGCGACTTCCTTAAAGGCTTGCGCCCTAAATTGCTCCGATTTGAGGTCAAGCTGCTCGGTGGGGCGAGATAATTGAGCGTGTAGTCGTGCTACCTGCTCAGTTAACTGGGGAAGATGCTGAGTAAGAGCCGCCTCAATGGAAGCTTGTTGAAAATTTGAAGGGATTTCCTTAAAGGCTTGCGCCCTAAATTGCTCCGATTTGAGGTCAAGCTGCTCGGTGGGGCGAGATAATTGAGCGTGTAGTCGTGCTACCTGCTCAGTTAACTGGGGAAGATGTTGAGTAAGAGCCGCCTGCCTCGATGGCAGCTTCCTCAACGTAAGAAGAGATCGCCTTAAATGCTTGCTCTTTGATTTGCTCCGATTCTATTTGTGAGGCTAACTTCTGGCGTGAAAGCGCCATAGTTGAAGCGAGGGTTAAAGTACGCATCGCCCCAGTCAATTCCTGAAGCTGAAGAGACTCCAATAATTCTGCGATGGTTGAAGTATTTTCAGTTATTGAAGCAGAATCCATTGCTTGTGCTTCGACATAATCGTTAATTGCTGTGATGGTTTGCTGCTCAATAGTTTGGCGCTCTAGCTCCAGATGTTTTGCCACAGCTACATCGTTGACTGGTTGGGTAGCATTGATAGCAGCTCTTAGATGGTTAAGTGACTCCAGCGACAATAGCGCCTCATCAGTCAAAGCCGATGCTACAGCCTGCTCTTCAACATAATCGTTAATAGCTGCGAGTGCTTGCTCGTCTATGGGCTGGCGCTCTAGCTCTGGATTAGGCGTAATCGTACAAGGATAAAGTAAGTCAAGAGCAGGACGCTGTGCCTTGCTAAATTGAATTGATGAGCGCAGTTGTACCTTATCCGTACAGTACACAGCAAACTCTAGTTTGGCTCGACTAGCCGCCACATACCAGGACTCTTTAGACAAAGTGCCATTTCCCCCAAGAGAGGCAAAAATAGCATACTGCGCCGTCGCTCCCTGCAAGGAGTGGACAGTGCTAATCCACCTGTAATCGCTGTGCAACAAATTCTCTCGAGCGATAGTAAAACGCTTACCCTTGGTACTAATCTCAATGGTCTGGGTTTGGGGGTCAACCGCTTCCACCCGAAATCTTTGACCGTTGACCTGAAGTTGCTTGCCATGATTGTCTTTAATCCCAGCAGTAAAGCGCATCTCTTCCCCAGCAGCGATTTCAATTCTACGGGGTGAAAAAACTTCCTGTTCTTTATAGCGATCCAAATCTAGAGTTGTAGTCTGTCCCTTAGTGTCAACAAGTTCAATGCTGCGTTCTTCGGGGTTAGTCGCTGTAACCCGGTACAGTTCGCCCTTAGTAAAAGGCCCACAGTTGCGCCAAAAACGCACCAGTTCCCCGACTTGATAATGGTCGGCAATTAGCAAAGCGTGTTTGTCTAAATCCTTTTTCTGCAACACCTCGACTTTTAAAGCGGGTCCAGACAGTTCGCCCTGCTCAAGGAGCCTGTTACGAATAGCAACAGTTAAGGTAGCCCGTTCTTTGTGAGTCGTTGCCATAATCAGGGTATTGCGCCGTTGCTCCTTGGGGCGGGTGAGGTAATCATCAACAATTGCTGCCTGTAAATGGTCAACGTCAGGAATTTCCTGAACCAAGCCCCCACAGTCCAGTAAATCAAAAGCGGCTTGGGGTTGCTGCGCTTCGCAATAATCCACTACCGCTCGTAATTGCTCGTCTATTTGTCTCATGTTCTGGCTAATAGAAATTGTTTCAAGTCCCGCTCTTGTTTGCAGCAACCGAAAAGGATTGCCCTGCTCGACGGCGGATAGCTGCTTAGTATCTCCAACCAGCAACAAGCGACAATTAGATGCCCTTGCTCGTTCTAGCAATTGGTGCATCTGACGATTCGATACAACTCCCGCCTCATCCACAACAATCAGGGCATTACTCGGAAAGCCCGCTTTTGAAGTGCGAATTAGGCTTTCTATGGTCTGGGACTTGATGCCGCTTTCTGCCTCTAATCCTTCTACCTGAAGTCCACCCACCGCACAACCAATTAGCTGCTTATCCCCCATTAAGTCCTTGAGAGCGCAGAGAGAACGAGTTTTACCAACTCCAGCACTTCCCTGAATTAAGGTAACTAAATCTTGACTTCTAGCAATATGTTGGAGAGCTTTGGTTTGGTCAGAATTGAGAGTAAATTTTTCTGACGCAATTGCTGCAATTTCAGTATCGCAAATAGCGGCGTAAAATGATTTACCTTGAATTGCCCAATCTATTATTTGACTTTCGCGTTGTAATATCGTGCGCGTTGTGTAGCTAGGGTAGGGAGTAGTTGATGTAACTGCTACCAATTCTTGACTATGCTCAATCGCTTGAGATAGAGAACTTGAAAGATATCTGCCAGCACTTAATCTGCATCCTTCTTTAACAAGTTCCATATAGCCAAAGGCACTTGCTTTTTCAGATAACCGCTCGGCGGCGGCAATAACAATCTCTTGAGGGCTGGTGGGATAAGAAGCTGCTTGAAACTGGAATTCTAGCTCTTGCCGCGATACCTGGGGGCATGGTGCTATCCCAACATTTGCCGCCGTTGATTGCCAGTCTAAGACTTGTGCCTCTGCATCTTTGTCGTAGGCTTTTTGATTGCGAGTAGCACGATTAGCAGCATTAAGTTGTTCTGGGGTAGCGCTCTTTCGGTCTAAACCCATTGCTGCTAGATAGGCTTCTAACTTTTCTGTACGTTGAGCAAAGGTTTGAGTCAGTAGTTGCTTTGAATTGCCAGCTAGTTCAAACTGTCCGTTAGCATCCCAATAGGTTTTGTAGCCTGCTTGGTGTAAGTGGTAGGCGGTGTCGTTTTGGTAGATTGCGCCGATGGTGAGTTTACCCAAGTAAACCTGCTCGTTGGCAAGGCTGCGCCACTTATCTTGTACATAACCCACGTTGAAGATGACGTTGTGGGTGTGCAAATGGGGTTCGCCTTCGCGGTTATCTCGTTGTCGGAAAGAGCCAATTAAAGCTTTATTAGTGTGGACTCGTTCTACTTCTCCTTGGTGCTTGACTTGGCTAAATAACAAATGCTGTTCGATGAAAGCAAGAGCGCTTTCTACGCCTTGGTCGTGGGCAGCAACGGCTACAGGGTTGGAGTGGACAAGTGCTTCTACACTGAGGCTTTTGGGAGCATTTAAAGTTAGGTCGCAGATGGCGGGGCGACTGTTTTTTTGAAACTTTCTTAATTGTCTGCCGTAGCTGTCTTTCCCAACGCTTGCTAGGTCGTAGCCAAATTGGGCGACTTCGCCTGAATATCCTAGCGTCGTAGCTAACTTTCCTCGCCACTGGCTGTCTTCTCTGCGAGTACCTGCTACGTGGTAAGACTCGGCATAGTCCTTATATTTAGAGTAGGGTTTGCCGATAGTTGCGGTCATGGTTTGGCGGCTAGATGTGGGCGATCGCACGTCGGGGCTTGTCTGGTATTATAAATTATAAAGCTCTAGGAGTACGTTAGGTGTGGAAAATATTATCGGGAAGATTAGCAAAATTTGACTTATCGGCTGCGAAGCAGTAAATCGTATTTAGACGACCCTATTCAATATTTACTTTGTTACTAGCAAATAGAATCTTATATAAAGTAAAAATTCTTAAAGTTTTAGCAGCGTGATTGCTACCCTGATTTATTTTTATTGCTTTACTATAAATAAATTCCTTCACATAATTGCTAGCGATGGAGCAACCAAAGCCAGAGCTTCCTGAAAAAATAGCATCGCCATCATCAGAACTTGATACAGTTTTTGATAATTTTTTTCAGAAAATTGAAGAGTTGCCGCCAATTCCTAAACCGCGCTCGGCTAAAGATTATCTAGAAACAAATAGAGCTAAGATTATCTACGCTCTAAGTAAGGGATACACGTATGAGGACTTAGCGGCATTGCTCAATGACTGCGGGTTTTCAATCAGCGCTTCAACATTGCGGCGTTACATGGGTCCCGTCAAAGGTAGAAAAGGGGAGGAATTATCAGACTTGATTCCTGATGCTACTACAGATGAGGAATTGTCAGAGTCACCTAATTCTCAGCCTATGGCAACGCAAGAGTACAAACCGTCGCTTAGACCAAGGAGGAAATAGTGAGGACAACAGCACAAACTCTACCTATAACTACTCGCGTTGTAGCCGTAGCTCAAAATAAAGGTTCGGTAGGTAAGTCAACTATATCCCTGTGCTTGATAGATTTATGGCTGCGCTTGGGATTGAAGATTGCGGCAATTGATGGCGATTTAGACCACAACACCCTGTCCTATGCCTATGAAGACGAGCCTTGGGTGGAACGCATTGACTTATTAGGACCGGAGGCACGGCAAAACCTGCTAGATTTCTTGACTCCAGAGTACCAGCAGCCATTAGTGCTAATTGATTCGCCAGCTAATTCTTCATCTAGGTTTTGGGCGCAATTGCAGCGCGATGGGACAATAGCTAAATCCTTTGCAGAGCATGGCAAACGCATCACGTTCTTAGTTCCCATGTCAGGAGATCCAGAAGCGCTCGATAGCCTTCTAGACTTGTGGGAAGCTTATAAAACATCTGTCGATTGGGTGATCGTGAAAAATCCCGCAGCCAAAAACCATAACTTCGCCGAATACAACAAATCCGATGAGAGAGCGGCAATACTTGCTGCCGGAGGGATAGAGATTGTATCTGAGCCATTGGAGAGCGGGGCGGCAGACAGGCTAGCGACGGCACGGCGCTCTTTGGGATATATTCTCAGCCCAGATTCAGATATTGATATTAATTACAAAGGTTTTATTGAAGCATGGAGAAGCAAGCAGGATAAGCAACTAGCTATTGCAGGTAGATATTTGGGCTTACCTGTAGATAAGAACGCTCAGGCACAGACAAGTAGTTCGCCTTTGCGGAGGCGCAAGTAAATGAGTAATAGTAACGGCAAACGCCCTGCATTCCAACACACTACAGCAGAGGAGCTTTATCAAACGCTGCCAGCAAAGAATAGAGAACGGCTGGCAGAGTTATCCCGGCTGACCGGGGTAAGTTATGGGTCGGTATATTATCCTTATCTAGTTTGTTGCGAATATTATTTGTATTTGTTAACGACAAAGCTTAATCAGTTACCTAGCCGCCAACAGATTGATACTTTGCTATTGTTCATGCAGAATTACGAGCGCAACATCACGACGTTGGGAGAACGAACAGAAACAGCAATGCAGGAGGTAATTAAGGCTTCAAACCCAAATGGCTTAGCGCGGTATTTGGCAATAAGCTGTACTGTCACTGGGTTATGTGCTTTTCTGGCGGGGTCGGCGTTTACAAGTTGGGCAAAGACGAATACTCAACTGACGAATATTAGTAATACTTCTGATGTGGCATGGCAGGTTTATTACCTCAATCAAGAGGCAATGGAGGAGTGCCAAAAAAGATTTAAGTCGAAGTTAGGGGCGATTACTTGTCCTCAACGCCTAGTTGTCCCTAGCAAGTGATGGGCAGGTTTAACCTTTGCCCATCACTTGCTTAGTTCTAAATTAACTAGCCAATATTTCGTGACTGCACTTGCGATAGCTAAACTTTTTGAATTGCAGAGTTTCCCAATCCAAACAAGGACACAAGTGTTGCCTTCCTCACGCCGAGGTAGTCGCGTGTTAAGCGATCGCATTGCCTAGAAATTTTGGTACGCTAAAAAGCAAACATAGCCGTGTCAGAGCGTTTTTTTTTGCTATGCAGATTCTTCACGGTACCTGGATTCCTCAAGCAGGAGAGGAATTTATTCAAAATGGAAACTTTTACCTGTGGGTGGAAACGACAGAACAAAAGCGGTTTCGCAATTCCAGTCAGAGGCATCCTCGGCAATTAGTTGCTGCCGATCTCGCTGGATTGCTGACGAAAGAATTGGGGATTGCGCCCCCCAACTTCCGCAAGCTGGAAAACTTGATTTCGCCACAATATTTTTTGTTACCAACCATTGACAACCAGCCCCTACCTTCGCTGGAACTTTCGCGCTATTTAGAAGCAGAATTGCCGGAAACCTTTGAACTTGAATACTGGCAGGTCGATTGTTATCAAATCAGCGCTGCGGCAAGAACGGGAGGCTCGGTAAATAATGTCGTGAGACTACTTAACGATCTGCATTTTCTGGCTCTGCACAACTTGACAGACATTCAACTGGGGTCAGAATTGCTGTTTTGGTTTCACTATACCCAAGCTTTAAAACGGCTTATTTTCAAAGACCAGTATATCCCCGCTCTGAAATATCGAGAACTGAAGCTACCGCCAACTTCTAGAACCAAGCGTAAATCTGCTCAGGGATCTGACAAAGAAGTGAGAATATCTCAAACTCAAAGTGGACGAACCCGCACGGCTGCATCCACAAAAACTCAACAACTGCGCTCGGTTGGAAAGGCAAAAACTCAAACCATTGACATTACTGCCGAATTGCCAACCGATGGGGAAATTTATCCAGGCTGGGAGTTTATCGGGGAAGAGTACGAAACGACTATCCAGCAGTACGTTGAATATATGCCCTTGGCGTGCGTGTCTGGTTTTACAGAGCCGAGAGCAACGCCCCAATTCTACGATCGCGAAACTCTGCTCCGACACTTTGCTGAGTGCTTGCTGACAGATATTGTTACTCAAACGCCTAGCACGCAAGCGTTTGAAAAGACGATTGCTAATTCGCTGGTTTACGATTGCTTACATCCGACTGCCAGTAAAATGCCTGGGACAGCAGCAAAACTAGAGCAATACAAACAGTGGCAAACTTGGCGAGATCGAATCGTCCGCACCCAATCTGACCAACCTTTTTATCTCTGTTTTCAACTGCAAGATCCTGCCAAATCAGAAGAAGCTTGGCAACTGCAATTTCAGGTAGCTCCCAAGAGCGATCCTTCCTTGCGGGTGTCTCTAGAAGATTACTGGCGGATGCGCTCCCGCCAAAAACAGCAAGTGCAAAAACAACTAGGGCAAGATTTTGAACAACACTTACTAATGAATCTAGGCTATGCTGCCCGCATCTATCCCCAACTGTGGCATGGCTTGGAAACCGATCAACCTGTGGGAATTTTTCTAGACTTAGAAGCAGCATTTGCCTTTTTGCAAGAATCTGCCTGGGTGCTGGAAAATGCAGGCTACAAGGTAATTGTTCCGGCATGGTGGACACCACAGGGACGACAACGCGCTAAAGTTCGCCTGAAAGCGAAGGGCAAGTCGCTCACAGGTGGAGAGGACAAAACAAAAAAATACTTTGCGTTTGAAAACCTAGTGGAGTACCAGTACGAACTGGCAATCGGTAGCGAGAAAGTCAGCGAACAGGAATGGAACCATTTAGTCAGTGCCAAAACGCCCCTAGTCAAGTTTCGCGGGCAGTGGATGGAACTAGATCAAGGCAAGATGCGGGAAATGCTGGCATTTTGGCAGACCCAGCAGCAAGAGAATCCAGAATTGAGCTTGCTGGATTTTCTCAAACTCACCGCCAGTGGCGGTGACAGCCTGGAACTAGAGGTAGATCGCCACAGTAGCCTATCTGGCATGATGACAAAATTGAGTGACAAGAGCCAGCTACAGCCGATCGCCAATCCCCAACAGCTACAAGGAAACTTGCGCGAATATCAAAAACGGGGTGTATCGTGGTTGCAGTACCTAGAACAGTTAGGCTTAAATGGTTGTCTTGCCGACGATATGGGTTTGGGCAAGACGATTCAGGTGATTGCGCGACTGCTTCAGGAACGAGAACTGGCACAGGAAAATGAGATCAGAAATATTCCTCCCACGTTGTTAGTCGCGCCCACCTCTGTCGTTGGTAACTGGGAGCGTGAAATTCAAAAATTTGCGCCTCAGTTGCAAGCGGTGGTGCATCACGGTACGCAACGGGCGAAGGATACCAAAGATTTTAAGCTTGCTTGCCGGGAAAACGATCTTGTAATCACCTCCTTTGCACTAGCGCGGAAGGATGCTAAGTTGTTAAGTCAGATCGAGTGGCATCGCATCGTTTTAGACGAAGCGCAGAACATCAAAAATCCCAAAGCCGATCTGACAAAATCTATTCTGAAACTGGCAGCTACCCATCGGCTGGCGTTAACCGGAACGCCGATTGAGAACCGTCTGTTGGATCTCTGGTCAATCTTTAACTTTCTCAATCCGGGCTATTTGGGTAATCAAACCCAATTTCGTCGCAACTTTGAACTGCCAATTCAAAAAAACAACGATCTCCGCCAATCCACTACGCTCAAGAAACTGGTGGAGCCGTTCATTTTGCGACGGGTTAAAACCGATCGCTCTATTATCAAAGACTTGCCAGACAAAGTTGAGCAGAAGATTTATTGCAATCTCACTAAAGAACAAGCTTCCCTCTACGCAGCAGTGGTGAAAGATGTGGAATTGCAACTGCAAGAAGCCGAAGGCATTCACCGCAAAGGGTTAATTTTGGCAACGCTCACAAAACTCAAGCAAATCTGCAACCATCCCATGCAGTTTTTACAGGATGGGAGTGATTTTACAATCGAGCGATCGCACAAGCTTACCCGTCTAAGTGAGATGGTGCAGGAAGTAATCGATGAGGGCGAAAGTCTGTTGATTTTCACCCAATTTACTGAATTGGGTCAAGCATTAGAAAAGTATCTGCGCCGCGTCTGCCACTACAGCACCTACTACTTGTCGGGCAGTACCGCTCGGAAAAAACGGGAGCTGATGATCGCCGAATTTCAAGACCCAGAAACCGAACCCTCGGCGTTTATTCTATCGTTGAAAGCAGGCGGTGTTGGTATTACTCTTACCAAAGCTAACCATGTGTTTCACTTCGATCGCTGGTGGAATCCGGCAGTAGAAGATCAAGCAACCGATCGCACCTTTCGCATCGGTCAGCAAAAAAATGTATTCGTCCACAAGTTTGTTGCGATTGGCACGTTAGAAGAACGCATCGACGAGATGATTGAAGACAAGAAAAAGTTAGCGGGGGCGATCGTCGGTGCTGATGAATCGTGGTTAACCGAGTTAGATAACGAAGCGTTTAAGAAACTGATTGCGCTTAATCAGAGTGCGATTTTGGAGTAAGGGATATGAGCAAATTTAGTCGTACTTGGTGGGGCAAAAAATTCATCGCCGTGTTGGAACAATTCTCCGATGCAGGTCGGTTGAGCCGGGGTCGTTCTTACGCCAATAATGGCAAAGTCAAAAATTTTGAAATTATTGGTGGAATTGTCACTGCCCAAGTCCGAGGCTCGGTCAATCCTTATTTCGGAGTGTATAAAGAACCGCTCTACATTACCACAATCGAGTTTCAAGCTATTAGTGCCGCCAAGTGGGCAGCAGCGATCGCTCTGATTGCTTCCAAAGCCAGCTTCATCTCCAGATTGCTACTCAACGAAATGCCCGACAACATTGAAGAAGAGTTTGCCCTCTTAGGATTGAATTTGCTTCCCCGCAGCCGCAAAGATTTTGATATTAGCTGTTCCTGCCCAGATTGGGGCAATCCCTGCAAACATATCGCGGGTGTTTATTACCTAGTTGCGGCCGAACTCGATCGCGACCCCTTCTTGCTATTTGAATTACGGGGATTGTCGCGACAGGATTTACACTCTGAACTGGTCAAATCTCCTTTGGGGCAGGCACTCTCTGCGGAACTACAACGTTTCGCGCAACGCGCTCCTCAATCTGTTTTGTCCTACTACACCCGACCCTTAACAGTTTCTCCAAGCACCATGACAGGGTTACGCGACTTCTGGCACGGTACTAAACGGCTCCCTCCGACCATTGAACCGCTCCCTCAAACCCTCGTTCCCGGCATTCCGGTGAAAAAACAGGGCGAGTTTCCTGCATTCTGGCACCGCGAAAACTCTTTCATTGAAGCAATGGAAACCCTCTACAAACAGGTCAGAACAAAAAGTCAGCTTTAAAAAGGAAGGGATGAAATGAGCATTGGAGCAGAAAGTTACGTTAAAAACTTGATAAACCACCAACAATCGTCATAGTTACTAGGGCCAAAATCGAATTTTTATCTAAATGGGGGGGTTCGGGGGGCTATAATACCCCTGCCACAACGCCTCGTTTGTTGCAGTGGATACATGGACACCCCGCGGGTGTCTCATCCCCTCCATAGGGATGAGACAAGCATTTACTAAACAAATACGGTTTAGTAAATGTCCTATAATATTACTATGCTGACACTTACTCACCGCTATCGCATCTATCCTGATACCGCTCAACAACAACTGTTGGACGAATGGATGGATATTTGCCGCAACACCTACAATTACGGGCTGCGGCAAATAAAGGATTGGTGCAATAGTCGGAAGTGTTTGATTGACAGATGTTCTATCCATCATGAGTACATCATGGAGGCGGGAGAGAAGTTTCCTACCGAAGTCAATCAACTTAATGCTCTCCCGGATGCCAAAAAAGAGTTCCCGCGCCTGGCACTTATACCGAGTCAGGTATTGCAGCAAGCGATTAAGCAGTTGCATAGAAGCTGGGAGGGATTTCAAAAGCTGGGACATGGGTTTCCACGCTTTAAAAAGTTTGGGCAATTCAAATCCTTGTTGTTTCCCCAGTTCAAAACTTCTCCGGTAGTCGGGAATAATATCTTGCTGCCCAAGCTGGGACTTGTCACTTGTCACTTGCATCGCTCAATCCCTGATGGGTTTGTTGTTAAACAAGTCCGCATTATCAAAAAAGCCGATAGGTGGTACGCCTCTATTGCTTTGCAATGCGATGTCAACGTTCCTAACCCCATGCCGCACGGTCATCCGATTGGTGTGGATATCGGGCTTGAGAAATTCCTGGCAACCAGCGATGGCGTTAAGGTATTGCCGCCCAAGTTTTTCAAGAGTCTGCAAAGCAAGCTGCAATTGCTGCAACGCAGGCTGAGTAAAAAACAGAAGCGCTCTAAGAACTACGAAAAAGCCAGAATCAAAGTTGCCTTGTTGCACCACCAAATAGATAACACGCGCAAAGACTTCCATTTCAAGCAAGCTCACTCCCTTTGCGATGCTGGCGATATGGTCTTCATGGAAGACCTGGACTATACGGTCATGGCTAAAGGAATGTTTGGCAAGCATATGTTAGACGGGGGTTTTGGAGCATTCCGAACCATTGTCAAATATGTGTGTTGGAAGCGGGATAAGTTCTTTGGTGTGGTTAATGTTAGGGGGACGAGCCAAGAGTGTCCTGAGTGTGGGGCGATTGTTAAAAAAGACTTGAGCGTTAGGGTTCATAGCTGTCAGCAATGTGGTTTCACAACGGATAGAGATGTAGCAAGCGGTCTAGTCATTAGAAATAGAGGAATAAAGTTAATTAGTACCGATGGACAGTCGGGAATCGAAAGTGTCTGTGCAGCCGTTCTACCGGGGGTGGGGGAAACTCAGCCTAGGCAAGTGGCGAAACCCCGCAAGGGAAAAACCAGAAAGGAAAGTCTAAATTGTGAAATTTAGAAGCCACCACTGCACCGTACTTGGTCAGTGGTGGGAGTTGTCACAAAACTAAAGGCAAGGTTAGATGAAATCTCAATTCTAAAACAATGAGATTTTCCCCGCAGCGCTGAGGGAGCTTACTACTTAAAGTCATCAAAATAGCTTATCAAGTAAATCTGCAATTCTATAGCCTGATAGTACAATCCGACGTTCTGCGAGAGGTTGGACAGTTATAGAGTTTTGCGTAGTCAACATTTCAAAAACTCACAATTTTAATGTTTTGGCACTTTAAAAGTTTAAAACAAAGACGTGCATTCAGCTTCTCTATTAGTAGTTTGTTGTTAGATTCAGGCTTCATCGGTGGCTTCTACAGAAACCGTTTCTAACACATCTTCCAATTCTGCGATGGTTGGCAAACTGCTTTTCAATTGTTCTGGCAATGCACTTTGAAGTTGATAGGCAGAAACGCCAATCGGTTTATTGAGATCGCGCAAAGCATACTCCGCGATCGCCTGATTTTTGCTTTTACATAAAATTATCCCAATACTAGGCTGGTCGTCTGGGTGGCGTAGCAAGTCGTCGGCGGCGGAAAGATAAAAGTTCATCTTGCCCAAAAACTCTGGCTGGAAATCTGACATTTTTAGATCAACAACCACATAGCATCGCAATCGTAGATGATAGAACAGCAAATCAACATAGAAATCTTGTCCGCCTACCTCAAGATGGTATTGGCTACCTACAAAAGCAAACCCAACTCCTAGCTCCAATAAGAAATCGCGGATATGGTCTATCAAAGCCCGTTCTAAATCGCGTTCTAGTGCATCCTTTCCTAAACTTAGGAAGTCAAAATTATAGGGATCTTTCAACAACTGCTGTGCTAGTTCTGATTGAGGCTGAGGGAGAGTGCGGTCAAAGTTAGTAAGCTAATAAGCATTTAAGCTGCAATATAATGGTTATTTCCTTTGTTCTTAATCTTTCGATGCCACTTAATTACTAACTCACCTTGGTTTAGCAGCCTATCTAGTAGTTGCTTTAATTCATCT
>JAESGR010000775.1_pt1 | contig 15342 bp, 19 predicted proteins | sample 9269771 | NCBI WGS metagenome assembly JAESGR01 (sample SAMN15739572, study PRJNA653492) | algae metagenome | isolation source: Chroococcus sp. CMT-3BRIN-NPC107 and co-occurring heterotrophs from well... | place: USA: Clark Mountains Wilderness, California | collected 2010-04-18
TGCCGCCCGTCACGTCGGTGCGGATGGTGAGCGTGCCGTGCTGGACCGCCAGCGTGACCTGGATGTTCTGCGTGGCAGGATCTGCATCGACATCGGAGACCGAGATGCCGGCTAGGACGTTGAGGGGCGCTACGACAGAGGGAGAGGTGCTACCGACGGTGCCGGTGGTGTCCTCGGCCACCGTCACGGTAGTGCCCACCGCGTTGACCGGAGCGTCGTTGATCCCCGTCACCGTCACCGACGCGGTGATCTCGTCGGAGTAGAGAAGACCGTCGAACACAGAGGCCGAGATGGTGCGCGTGCTGGCGGCGCCGTAGTTCGTGACGTTGTCGCCGCTAGTCGAGAACTGCACCAGTTGGAGCGCAGCCTGGTATTCGGCAACGGTTCCGACGCCGCTCAAGGTCATCGTGCCAGTCGTCAGGCTGTAGCTGTAGGTGATGCCGGATCCGGCGATCGTCCCGCTCTGACTGCCGTTGATGGTCAGGATGTCCTGGTGTGTCGCTCCGGCCAAGAAGTTGCCGGAGACGCGAACCTGCGCACCGCGCAGTTCGTCACCAGTGTTGGGTGTATCGATATCGCCCGCGGCAAGGCCCGAAAACAGGGCGACCTTGCTCGTTTCCCCTGAACTCGGCCCCGTGCTTGCTTCAGTCACCGCAGCCGTAAGTGTCGAGCCGGTCAGGGTCGGGGCGCTTTCCGCCGACATATCGCGCGGGCCCATCGAGTTGATGTTGCCGACGCTGGCATAGAGGGTTGGCGCCGTCCCGGGGCTGGCGCTCAACGAGCCGCGGTAGATCGAGCTGATGCCATTCTGACCCGGCTCGTTGCTTGAAACGTAATATTGGCCGGTCTCTTCGTCGATGTGGATGTGGAAGAAGTTCTGGTTTGTTGCGTTCGTCTCCGAGTAGATCGTGGTCACGGTAAGGGCGCCGGTGCCCGCGTTCAGCGTCGCCTTGTAGATGCCGCCGGTGGGGTTTGGGACCCCGATCTGGATCGATGTGAACCAGATCTCACCGGTCAGCGTATTGATGTCGATATCGGTAATTCGGCCCAGCGAGTCGTTAAACTCGTTCGACTGAGCGGTTCCCGTGACGATGCTGTTATCTTCAGAATAGCCGGAGTTGAAAGTAAGCGTGGTGATCGTGTTGCCGGTCGCATTGACGTCGCTCGACGAAATATTCGACACCATGTGGATGGAATTCTGCGACATGGTGGTGACCAGGGCGTAATAGAGCCCCGGATTATTCGGGTCGGGCTGCGCACCCGGATAATTCGACGGTACATGTTGGAAATCGCTGAACGTCTCGGTCGAAATGATGAAGGCGCGGCCATTGGCGAGGTCGAGCGCGAGTTCGTTCGCCCAGTTTTTGTTGCCGTTGTCTGGGTCATTACCAAGGTCGGCAAGCGTGACGACCTGGCCGCCGGTCTGATTAGCGGTGTCGTAATTGATACGAAGCAGCTTGTTGTCGGCGGTGAAGTAGATGTCGCCGTTTGCCTTATCGATCTGCATGCCTGTGATGCCGTCGTCATCGGACGGCTGGCCAAGTGCCGGCGGGGGGTCCTGCCACAGGATCGTCATCGCCGGCGCGACACCCGGATTGGTCAGAATGTCGGAAATGTTGCCTTGGAGGATCCGGTCGAATGTACCGCTTGAATCGACGACGAAGAATTTGTTGGCAACTGTGTCGAACAGGATGTGAGTCGGGCTCCAGAACCGGTTGGTGCTGGTTGTGGCGTTTCCATCGTTGGACGTGTTCTGAAAGAAGTGCTGGATCTGGTAGGCGAGGCCTCCATTCTGCGTGCTATCCGAGCTGGCGGAGATCAGAGCGTGGCCGCCGCTGATGCCGGCGATCCACAGCTGCGTGTCGGGCGCAGTGAACAGGTTGGTGCCCTCCACAGGCACCTGCTGAGGGCTGTTCTCGTTGGTGTTCCAATTCGCTGCATCGACTACGTTCTGGAGGAGGACCGCCGTCTGCTGGTTCCAGGTGCGTTCCCCGAAGCTCGAATTGTCAGTGCCGACAGCAACCGCATTGACGCCCGCCGTGAGGCCCGTATTGACCAGGCTGGCGTTGAATGTGTTGTTCTCATCGCCGCCTTCGAAGGCGAAGAGGAAACGGGTCGGAGCATTTGCGGCGCCCTGATAGGCGTAGACCGCCTCGCCTGTATCCAGAAGATTGATGCCGGCAGCGTTAAGCTCCGCCGTGGAAATCGTGATGACGGTGCCGGCCGCAATATCTTGAGACGCGATCCAAGTGTATGTTCCGTCAGTGCCGCTTGTTGAAAAACTGCCGGCGTTTATTGTCGAGTTGTTGACGGTTGGTGTCCAAGTGCGATCAGTAAAGAAGATCTGGGTTCCGCTCCCGACAGGCGCGAGCAGCACGAAGCTGATCGAATCCTGGTTCATATTCTGAACGCCGTCGATGTGGGGGTTGTCCCCATCGTCGCTGTTATACTGGATGATCGCGACGTCGCCGGCGGACAGTGTCGTAGCAGCCATTTTGCGTCCCCACTCAGCCGCTCGGCATGTGCCATCGGCTTGCGATGTTGTTCTAGGTTGCAAAACCTGTGCGAACTGCCACTTGTGGACGCAATTAGCTTTGCATTATTTGGACGGTACTTTAAGTTGCCTTCCCAGCATAGGGGTTCGATGGTCTAAGCTGCGTCGATACCTACCATGACGTGAGGCAACGCGGACGCACTGCCGGCGCTCTGCTCAGCGACTGCGGCGGCGCTTCGGGGCATGTCGCCCCGGCCTTCGCCGGGCGACCGCCTGGCAATCCAGTAGTCCCGGCCCGCTCTGACTTATCTCGCCTCGAGAATGTGAGGTGTCCGGTCCTATGGCAGACGTCGTAGGCAAACCATCCCCTGCTTCAGGCGGAGCACTAGCAGATTAGAGGAGCCTGAGATGTAGACCGGCCGGCGCCGTTTTTGGATAAGGTCCGCACCGCGATGCAGCGACGATTGACATCACAGCCGCTTCCCGTGAGCGCGCAGGACCGCGCCCTGACGCGGCGGCACCTCCTGCCCGCCCAGGCGGCGCTCGAGGATCTCTTTCGCCGGCTCCAGGCCGACACCGACAGGGCGATCGGGCCCACGACCCGCACCTATGCCGGGAAGCCCTACCCCTACGGCTGCTGCCTGGAGATCACGAACGACGTCCTGGAGCGCCTGAAGGCCCGGATCGCATTTCAGTCGAATCCTACCTCTGAAGTCGGCACGGGAAGCGCAAAGGACCAGTAGGTGGGGCTGCAAAGGTCCGGGTGGGGTCAGGGGCGCTAGGGTGTGTTAGAGAACGGCTGGCCTTGGTTTGCGTTGGGAGGGGATGGAGACCCTCACAGACGCAGAATGGGCGCGGCTGAAGGCAGCGCTACGGCCTGTTAGCTCTTGATCCAGTCGAGAGTGGCAGCGAGGTGGAGGATGCCCATGAAGGATGAGGCGGTCTTCTCGTAGCGTGTCGCGACCGCTCTCCACTCCTTAAGCCTGGCCCAGAGCCGCTCCACGACGTTGCGGTTGTTGTAGATCCACTCAGGACAGGCAACCGATGCCTCGTTGCGCTTGGATGGGATCGCTGGACGTGAGCCCCGCTCCCAGATGTGCTGTCGGAAGGCGTGGCTGGCGTAGCCACGGTCACCCACCACCCACTTGGGCACGTCCGGCAAGCGGTCGAGGAGCGGGATGGCATGAGGGAGTTCATGAGCCTGACCAAGGGGCGGCAATGAAGGCCACCGCTCGCCCCAACCCATCGGCGATCACGCAGGCCTTGGTACCATAGCCCCCACGAGCCCTTCGACAGGCTCAGGATGAGGCGACCAAGCCCCTCACGTGCATTTCGCTCAGCTTGAGAGCCCCTTTTCGTCTGGCCCCCGCCGCCTTCTGGTGTGCGCGGATACTCGTGCCGTCGAGAAACGTCATCCCGAGGTTGACGCCCCGCTCCTGAGCCACTCCGAGCAGGCGCTCCCAGACACCCAGACGTGCCCAGCGGATGAAGGTCTGAGCCGCCCGCGACCAGGGACCGAGCTCAGAAGGGACAGAGCGCCACTTCGCGCCATTCTGGTGTCGCCACAGGATAGCCGACAGGGTGCGGCGCAGATCCTGAGGTGCGGTCTTGTCCTTCGGGCGGCACGCCTCGATCAGCGGCTCCAGCATGGCCCATTGCGCGTCCGTCAGCATCACTCCTCCTCATCAGGAGGGGCGAAACGCCCGATCACGGAAAGGGTTCAAGTGCTAACAGGCCGTAGCTCATCCGTAGTGGGGTAGCGACTGAACCGCACTTGCGGCACCATTCTCTTCTCTTCAAGCACTGGGCTGAGAGACGCATTCCCGCTCGCGGGCGCCATCGAGCCTGCCTTTGGATCGGTGCGGCTCGGCCGTTTCTTCCTCCTGCACATGAACGGGGTACGGTCCGATGGGAACCGCCGGTCCAGCGTGAGCGCGAGGACTAGCCGGGATGCCGGGAAGGGGCGGCACGTCCGCTCCGTCAACAGCCTCGCCGCCAGCCAGCGGGCCCGCGGGATCGCCGGCATCATCTTCATCGAACGGAGCGGCGCGGGCTCCGGCGGTCCGGCTGCACGAGGGGCGCTGAGACCTGGACGCTTTCGCGTGAACTGGATCCGGCTGGCGTCGAGACAGCCGGTCCCGGCACGGGCAGGAGCCGATCCGACGCCCGTCGAGACAGCGCCGGCGCCGGCACGCGCCCTTGCCGCGCGGAACGTGGTATGCTGGCGCATGCAGCCACACAGCATGGAACCGCGCCGGCCCGACCCCGGCAACGACAACGACCCCGGCGGCAAGGGGCGGCAGATGACCTTCTGGCTCCTCATGGCGATCGTCGGCCTCCTCGCCGCCATCACGGTCAATCTGCTCGGACGGCTCTGATCGACCGGCTCCGGGCCCCCCGCGGAGCGGGGCTCAGGACATCGGCTCGCCGCCGGCCCGCGCTGCAAGGTCAGGGGATGAGGCGAGGGCCCCCGAGGCGGTGCCGGAGCTCCAAAAGCGGCGCGGCACGGCCCGGGCCGGCGCCGGAAGGATCCGGCCGGGACGTACGGACGGGAAGGCAGGATGGCCGATCAGGTGGAGCGCAGCGTCCCCTGCGATCGGGATCCCGGCACAGACAAGTAATAAACAGAAGAATTTGCCGCGTTGAAACTGGGCCGATCACAGGTCCGTTACTCCTGCAGATCGGATTTCTACCCTGGCTTCTCAGGAGGTGGATTATGAAACAGGGCCATTATCTTTGCAGTCACTGGGGCGAGGTCGCTCTGACGGGCTCCTTTGCCCTCATCACCGCCGTGATCGCCGGTGCCCTATGACGAAGGACACCAAGCTGGCCATCGCCGAGAACCTGATCCGGGTCTACCGCCAGGTTCTGGAGGAACCCGTGCCGCCCCAGCTTCTCGATCTCGTGAGGCGGCTCACGGCTCAGGAAGGCCGGAGCCGGTAGCCGGAGTCCGTCCGGCTGTTTCAGGATCGCATCCGGACGGAGTCGCGGAGCCGACAGCCCCTCCCGATTCCGTCACGAGCAGACCGATTCTCGAGGAGGCGAAGGCGGGCGACATCGTCCGCTTCACGTGTGACCGGACGCCCAGCTCAGCCGCCGGCGGGGATGGGCCGTCAGGCCAGGTGAGCCGAAGATCCGCGGCAAGTTCGATGCTGCTCGGAACCGGCTCGTGAGCGAGCGCGCAAGCCGCGGCTTGCGCATCGACGTCGCGGACCATGATGCGGCGGAGGCCCCGTCGCGATCGTCGCCGTGGCGGATGGACGGTCGACAGACGAGGTGCGGGCGCGCGTGATCGATGCGGTCGGGGACGGAGCATCGGGATAACCTCAGGGTCCCGGGCCCGTAGGGCCGCGCAGCGGCAGGAGCGCTTTCGGCTAGCGTCGCGTCGGCTCCCGTTGGTGCCGGATCCCGCTCACGCGAAGCGTCCGCGACGGGCCGCGATGGCGGACCAGGCACACCTGCCGGAGAGGCGCGCCTGTCGCCCCGATCCTACTTTTTGGAGGTCAAGCTGCTCGCGCCTGCGGTTCCCTTCTGCGAGGGTGCGGCCGCGATCGTCTTCGTCTTTTCCTTCTTGGGCTTCTTGGCCTCTCGATTGCCCCGTTGTTCGCCCTTTGCCATGTGGTCTCCTCCTGTTGGGCGCTTACACTACGACAGGTGCCTGGAATTACGAAACGGGCTTTGCGGGTCGGCGACGGGCCCGCCTCGATCAGCGGCGGGGACGAACAGGGACGACCCGGACGCTCACGGTGCGATCTCGTCGGTCCAGACCCGGAAGCCGACGAGTTCGGTCGGTCCGAAGGTATGGGTCAGGGGCACGTCCGTGGCGTCGCGCCCTTGAGCGATCAGGATGCGCCCGGTGCGCGGCGCGTTGTTGCGCGGGTCGAACGCCCACCAGCGACCCCCGAGATAGACTTCCATCCAGGCGGCGAAATCCATCGGGCCGTGGGGAAGCGGAACGCCGATGTCGCTGATGTATCCCGTGCAGTAGCGCGTCGGGATGTTCAGGCAGCGGCAGAACGCGATGGCGAGATGGGTGTAGTCCCGGCAGACGCCCCGGCCCTCGGCGTAGGTCTCCGCCGCGGTCCGGGTCGCCCGGGCGTGCTCGTAGCCGAAGGTCACGTGCCGGTGGACGAAGTCGCAGACCGCCTGCACACGCGGCCAGCCGAGCGGGGTGTGTCCGAAAAGCCGCCAGGCCTCGTCGGAGAGGGCGTCGGTCTCGCAATACCGGCTGCCGAGCAGGAATTGCACCGTCTCGGCCGGGAGATCTTCCACCCGGTGCTGGAGGGCGTTCTCGTCGACGGGATCGCGCGCTCCGTCGTCCAGAACGACTCCGTCCGTGCCGAGGGTGAACCGCCCCGGCGGCGCGACGAGCCGGTTGCACCAGTTGCCGAAGCTGTCCCGGTAGCTCGTGACCGGGACCGCCGGCGTCGTCACGAGACGATCGGGGCTCTCGAGGTTCCCGAAGCGCGAATAATGCACGTTCAGGATGGCGATCATCGGGGTCGGCCGGGGGATGTCGTAGCTCAGCTCGCAGCCTACTCGGATCCTCATGGGGCTCTCCTCCCCGGGGAGATCCCGGCCAAGGGTGCGGCCGGCCTCTCCGAGGCCGCCCACCTCCCATCTGGCGCTCGCCCCACACGCGGCAAGGCTGGGGGTGGGCGAGCGTGTGGCGCCGGGCTCCGGACGGGTGCAGCGCGAAGAGCCCGAAACGAGTTCGAGGCGGCATTCTCCGGTCGTCGCCGTGGCCGGGGAGGGGACGGTTCCCCGCCGCCTTCGTCCGCCGGCTCCGTGGCGTCGTAGCGAGCGGCCGGCCGCTCACCTATATCCCGTCCTCGCAGGAGCCAGCCGGAACGCTTCGTTGATCAGGATCCGCCACAAGACCACCTACCGCTACAGCCAGCCTGTCGACCTTGGGCCGCACAAGCTGATGCTTCGCCCGCGCGAGAGCCGCGACCTTCGCCTGATCTCGTTCGCGCTCTCGGTGACGCCGGACGCAACGGTGACGTGGGCCCAGGACGTGTTCGGCAACGCCGTCGCGACCGCCACCTTCGCGGCCCCGGCGGACACCCTCGTGGTCAGCAGCGTCGCGGAACTCCAGCTCGATGCCGTGCCGTGGCCCGTCTTCGGCATAGCGGCGTCGGCGATCTCGTTCCCCTTCCGGTACTCCGACGACGAATGGGCCGACCTCGGCGCCCTGACGGTCCCGCAATACCCGGATCCCTCCGGGCGGCTGCGGGCCTGGGCCCAGGGGTTCGTCCACGGCCATCCGACGGACACGCTCGCCCTGCTCAAGGATCTGAGTGCCGGCGTCCCGGCCTGGATCGGCTACCAGAGCCGGGACGACGAGGGCACGCAGGCGCCGACCCAGACCCTGGATCGCGGCTGGGGCTCCTGCCGCGATTTCGCGGTTCTGTTCGTCGAGGCGGCGCGCAGCCTCGGCTTCGGGGCCAGGATCGTCTCCGGCTACCTCTACAACCCGGACCAGGACCGGATCGGGTCGGAGGGCGAGGGATCGACCCACGCCTGGGCGGAGGTCTACGTTCCCGGCGCGGGCTGGATCACCTTCGACCCGACGAACCGCAGCGTGGGCGGCTTCAACCTGATCCCGGTCGCCGTCGCGCGCGACATCCGGCAGGCGATGCCGGTCTCGGGCAGCTTCGTCGGGATGACCGGTTCCTTCCAGGGGATGCGGGTCGAGGTCGGCGTGACGTCCGAGCCCGGTTCATGACGGCCGCCGGGCACGAAAAGCGGCGGCGGCGCTCGGCGCGCGGAGCTCGCGATCCGCGGAATTCGGGGTTCCGCGGCTTGTAGAAACCGATGCGGCACCCTACATGAAGCTTATCGACTTTGGCCGGACATTCGGGCCGTTTCGCTTTGGCACTGCCGGGCGCACGTTCAGGCTTTCTCTCCAGACATCGACAACCCGAGCCTCAGGCCGCGAACGCGCGTGCCCGAACGCTCACGTGCACCTGCAAGACCAAGGAAGACTTTCCATGACCACCGGCACAGTGAAGTTCTACAACGAGATGAAGGGCTTCGGCTTCATTCAGCCGAGCGACGGCGGCAAGGACGTGTTCGTCCACGCCACCGCTCTCGAGCGCGCCGGCATGCGCAACCTCGTCGAGGGCCAGAAGGTGACCTTCGACACGGCGGAAGACCGCCGCTCCGGCAAGATCGCCGTCAACAACATCGAAAACGCCTGAGGCTGCTGATTTCAGCATCGGCCGACACTGACGAAAAGCCGCTCGGTCTGGGCGGCTTTTCTGCTTTCTGTTCCGAGGGGCCAGCGCTTGAGATTGGTCTCGGAACCCGTCTCCTGGAGAATGCCATGCGCCACTTTCGAAAGACCATGCACCCGAAATCCGTCATGTTCGCGGTCAGCTACGACGACGGGCGCACCGCTTATCTCGTGGTTGAGAATCATGGTCAGTCGAGCGATGACTACAGGGTCGGCGCGATCGCTCGTGAGCAGCAGGAGCAAGGGACCCTCCCGGAGGGCACCATCACCGGGATCAAGCGCGTGCGCTGAGCCGTTCAGCCCAGCACGATCAAACGAAACCTGACGAGTAGAACGACATGAGCGGTCACAAGGACAAAAAATTCAACGAGCGGCTCACCACGGCCGCCGATGCCAAGAAGGCCCTGCTGGAGAAGTTCCGGGCGAGGCCGGCCGCGGACGATCCGACCGTCGTCGCGCGACAGGAGGCCCGCAAAGCCGTCAGCGATGCCCGCGAGGCCCGAAAGGCGGAGCAGGAGAGTGCGCGCGCCGAGCAGGAGGCGGCTCGAAAGGTGCAGGAGGCTCGCGATGCGGCCGACCGGGCAGCCCGTGAAGCGGCCGAGCAGGAGCAGCGGACCCGCGAAGCCGGCGCGGCGCAGGAGCGCGAAGCCGCTCTGGAGATCGAGCGCAAGGCCGCGCGGGATGCCCGTTACGCCGCCCGGAAGGCGCGAAAATAGGCCCCGCCGCTGCCGGCGTCCTGCAGGTCCTTCCCGCACGCGCAGTCGCCAGGAGGGAAGGCACGCGTCACGTCGCGCGCCCCTCGGAACCGGATCAGCCGCAGACTCCCTCGAAGGCTTCACCCGAAGGGCGGGCGCGGCGATCGTGACCCCGCGCCCGCAGGCCGCCGCGGGGCGGCCGGAGTCAAGAAAAAGGGCCGCCCCAAGGAGCGGCCCGAGTTCAGGGAGGAACGCAGATGAGGATCTGCGCCCCCATGAATGCACCAAACCGCATCGGCCGCACGTGCGCTGGCGCACACGGCGGCGCGCCTGCGGGCCGGGTGCCCTCCCGGGTGGCGCCCTGCGGATCTCCCGAGGGAGACCGGCACGATCAGGACGCCCGGACCGCGTTTCGACTACCCCATCCATGCGCCCCGCATCGACAGCCGCCGGCGCGTAGGCCCGGTCGTTGGAACGGTCGCGGTCCCGGGCGGCCCCGTGGGGCACGGCTTCCTCGTGAAGCCGAGCGGCTCCGCAGGGCGCCGCGCGCCTCCCGCAGCGGCATCGGCCAGTTGAATTAGGCTCGAATTGTCGTTGCCGGACAGAGATGAATCTTGGCTATATTCGAGCCGTCAATACCGATCGTTCCCTGTCGACATTCGAGCGACCCAGGCAAGGATCCGATTATGGTCAGCATCTATCGATCGAGGTACACGATCCTCTCATTGCTGATTTTGTCGTCGCCTCTCTTCATCTTGAGCAACGAATCGGTCCAGGCGAAGATCAAGAATTCGGAATACCTCAAGGAAAATGCCCCGGGGCTGATCAAGGTTGCCGAGACAGTCAACGTCGAGAAGGTCATGGAACTGGTGACCGCGGTCCCGGACATGTGGACCAGGATCGGCAATGCCGTGGCCGACACCGTGGGCAGCCGGGACGGCTACCGGTAGACCGGCAAGGTCCCCATCCATCCGCCCCTGAAGCGGGCCCATCCTCGCCGCCGCACATCCCTCGGGCCGAGCGCTTCCCGCGCGTCCGGGCTTCGCGCCATGCCCCCGACGCTCGGGCGACCGGAACCGCCATGACGGTCCGCATCGCCGCGGTCGCTCCGCAGGCCGCGACGGCCGGTCCCGATGAGAGGCCACCTTCACACCGGCCGCGATCGGAGTAGGCTCGGATCGCGCAATCCGGCGAGGTGATCCATGAGGCGGCGGGAATTCATCGGGCTCGTGGGCGGGGCGGCCTTGTGCCCGCTCCCGGCTCTGGCGCAGCCGGGGCCGAAAAAAATCGCCTTCGTGAGCTGGTTCACGCCCCAGGTCGTCGCGCACGCGGAGCAGTTCCGGAAGGGGCTGCGCGATCTCGGCTACGTGGAGGGGCGGGACGTCACGGTCGAGGCGCACTTCACCAGCGGCGACCCGCAGCGCACGCGCGAGGTCATCCGCAGGCACGTTCGGGACAAGGTCGACATCCTGGTCGTCGAGGCGACGCCCGCCATCGCCATCGCAAAGCAGGAAGCTGGCTCCCTGCCGATTGTGACGCCGATGGTCTCGGACCCGATCGCCGCCGGCTTCGCCCAGAGCATGGCGCGCCCGGGCGGCACCATCACGGGCCGGACGATGTTCGGGCCCGATCTCGCGGGCAAGCGGATCGACGTCCTGCGCGAGATCCGGCCCGGCCTGCGCACGGTGGCGTTCCTGGGCTCCTCGCTCGACGTGAACACCATCCGCTTCGTGGAGGGCACGCAGCGGGAGACGGACCGCGCCGGCATCAGGCTGATCGTCAGGCAGGTGGAAGGGCCGGCGAAGATCGACGCGGCCGTGTTCGAGGCCATGCGCCGCGACGGGGCCGAGGCCGTGATCGTGCAGCCGATCTTCGGCGGCTACCAGCAGGAGATCGTCGCGCTCGCGAACGCGGCCGGGCTGCCCGTGGTGGCCGACTGGGTGGAATTCGCCGAGGCGGGCGCGCTCCTCACCTACGGCATCGACACGCAGGCCAACATGCTGCGCGCCGCCTACTTCGTGGACCGCATCCTCAAAGGCGCGAGCCCGGCCGAACTGCCCTTCGAGCAGCCCACCGAAACCAAGCTGGCGGTCAACCTGGGGGCCGCCAGGCGCTTCGGCTGGACCCTGCCGCCTGCCGTCATCGCCCGCGCCGACGAGGTGATCGAGTAGGCGGGCCCCGCCGCAGGCCGAAAGGGACAGGCGCCCCGCGATGGTCCGGCCGGCGCGATCGTGTCAGGAGCACCGGGTCACGACGCGCACGCGCCACGCGGCGCCGATGCGCACGCGCTGGCGCACCTTGATGCAGTCCGGCTCGTCGTCGACCGCTCCAGGGCCGTAGCCGCCGTAAGGGACTCCGACCGCGAGGGCCGTGCCTGCGGCGATCCCGGCGCCGATGCCCCAATAGCCGTAACCGTCGTACCAGGGGCCGGAATAGCCGTAGCGGTAGGGCCGGCGCCACCCATGGCCGACGTGCCGGTGCCCGACGGCACGTCCCGCCCAGCTGCGGTCGATGCCGGGCCCGAAGCCGCCCCGGACGAGGGCGGGACGGAACCCGCCCCCGCCGCCCCAGCCGCCGAAACCTCCCCCACGGCCAAAGCCGCCGTGCCCGCCTCCGCCGAAGCCACCCCCTCCGCCGAACCCGCCTCCACCACCGCGCCCACCGCCGCCCCCGCGGGCGGACGCATCGTCGGGCATCAGGGAGAAGCCGGCCGCGACAAGGGCTGCGGATACCATCAGAGCACGCTTCATGGGAGCCTCCATGCGCTTGAGACCAGGCCCGGGCGTCGGGACAAAAGGGCGGGCCTGGCGAAACGATAGAGCCGCGGCCATTGCTGGAGCTTGTCGGATCCTGCGGGAATCGCGCGCCGCGACCGGTGCGGGAGATGACGCACGGTGTCGGCACCCGCGACCGGTGCGGGAGATGACGCACGGTGTCGGCACCCGCGACCGGTGCGGGAGATGACGCACGGTGTCGGCACCCGCGACCCCGAACGCCCGCCGGCGGGTGACGCGCCGGCGGCCGGCAGGCGCGCCGCTGCCATGCGGGCCCGGTGCCGGACCGCGCGGCAGGCAACGCGGTCGCCGCGTACGACGAAATCGCCGGATGGGTGATGCGGGGCCGGGAGGCGAGGCGGCCGCCGCGGGCGGCTCTAGGCCGCCCGTTCCAGGGGGATCGCCTCGTCGAACCGCAGGGGCCAGGCGAGGTCGAGCCGGACCACGAAGCAGCCTTCGCCGCCGTCCCGGATCCAGCCGCCGGTGACGAGCGCGTCGCACAGGGCGGGCCCGCCGCGATCCGCCGCGGCGAGGAAGCGGCGATACCGCATCCCGTCGTCCCGGCTCAGATAGCCGACCTTGCAGCCGCTGATGTGAACCGCGACCGCGCCGGCGACCTCAAGGCTTTCCGGCTCCGGGACCAGGAAGGCCGTGCATTCGAGATGGACGCCGCTCTCGGTCCGGGGGCCGACGACGAGTTCGAGCGCATCCTGCCCCGACGAAGCATCCACATGCGTCGTCGGGTGGCCCGTACCGGCCACGCGACGATGATGCTTGAGATTGACCTTGGACCGAAAGATCTGCCGCAACAAAGCCATTGTCGTTGTCTCCTCCCCGACGCAACACGGGAGCTCCTGCGGTTCAAGCCGTGACGGTTCGGAATGGTTCCGGCCGGTCCGGGCGACGCTCCCGGAGAGGGAACGTAAGAGGCCGGACCCCTGCCTTCGGTGTGCATCGGCACATGAGGAACGGCCTCGCGCGGCTCGGCACGGCCGGAGCTTCCCGATGACGCGGCCTGGAACCGAACCGGCCCTTCGGCGTCTCGCCCCTTTCGCCGCAGACGCCGCGCGCAGAGCCTGCGCGGCCCCGTTCCCGCGGGCGCAGCCCCGGCCCGCGCCGCGAGGGCTTTTCGGGCCCGGCGTTTCGCCGCAGGATGCCGCCGCGACCGATCGGGCCCAATGGGCCGGACCTTCGGCCGCGATCGCCAACGCCATGGAAGCCGAGAATGACCGACAGCGCCGACTACACCCCTCCGAAGGTCTGGACCTGGGACAAGGAGAGCGGCGGGCGTTTCGCCACCATCAACCGGCCCGTCGCCGGCCCCACCCACGACAAGGAGCTCCCGGTCGGGCGGCATCCGTTGCAGCTCTATTCGCTCGGGACCCCGAACGGGGTGAAGGTCACGGTGATGCTCGAAGAGCTGCTCGCGCTCGGGCATGGCGGGGCCGAGTACGACGCCTGGCTGATCCGGATCGGCGAGGGCCACCAGTTCGGCAGCGGCTTCGTGGCCGTGAACCCGAATTCCAAGATCCCGGCGCTCCTCGACCGGAGCGGGCCGGAGCCGGTGCGCGTCTTCGAGTCGGGCGCCATCCTGGTCTATCTCGCGGAGAAGTTCGACGCGTTCCTGCCGAAGGGCGGCGCCGCGCGGGCGGAATGCCTGTCCTGGCTGTTCTGGCAGATGGGCAGCGCTCCCTTTCTCGGCGGCGGCTTCGGGCATTTCTACGCCTACGCCCCGACCAAGATGGAGTACCCCATCAACCGCTACGCCATGGAGGTGAAGCGCCAGCTCGACGTGCTCGACCGGCGGCTCGCCGAGAACGAATACGTGGCCGGGCCGGACTACACGGTGGCCGACATGGCGATCTGGCCCTGGTACGGGGCGCTCGCCAAGGGGCTGCTCTACGAGGCGGGCGAGTTCCTCCAGGTCCAGGAGTACGGGAACGTGCAGCGCTGGACGGACGCGATCGCCGCCCGTCCGGCGGTGAAGCGGGGCCGCATGGTGAACCGCGTCACGGGCGAACCCGCGAGCCAGCTCCACGAGCGGCACGACGCGAGCGACTTCGAGACGAAGACCCAGGACAAGATCGGGACGGGGGACGCTGCGCCCTGAGCCTCCTCCCTTGCGGCGCCGAACCGGGCCTCGACGGGCTCTCGCCGAAACCACGGCACGGGGATCGCGGACGGGAGCCCCGCGGCCGGACGAGGCCCGTGCGGGAGGCTGCTTCCCGCGGGATCCGGCCGGCGGCGAGGGGGGCGCGGTCGCGGCGCCATGCCGCTCATCACGAGAACGGCATTAGGGCTTCGCTGGGGCCGGTCGTAAGGTCCGGCTTGGCCCGGCCGACCCTGGGGCTTGGAGGGACACCCCGTGAAAGCCTACCTGGAAGCGCGGCCTCTGGTCACGATGGGTCTCTCCGCGGCCTGCGCCCTGTGCGCGGTCATGGTCTACCGCCTCGTCTGATCCGGCGTGGCTCGCATCGGCGGGACCGGTCCGGGCTCTCTCCCGGGCTGCGGGCGCACCCCTGCTCCTGAAGTCCGCAAGGGTCCGGCGGGACCGCACGGGTGCGGCGGCCGGGACGGATCTTCACGCGCAGGCCGCGAGCCGCCGGCCACAGTCCGAGCACCCGCCTGCTCCCGCACAGGAATCGAACGGATGACCCACAAGTATCGGATCCACCAGCAGGTGAGGCTGCGCCGCCCGGGCTTCTTCGACGACCGGACACCCGACGGCGGCGCCTTCGAGATCATCCGCCTCGTCCGGGTCGATCAGACCGGGGAGCCCGGCTATCGGATCAGGTCCGGCTCCGTCGACCGGGCGGTGCGCGAGACCGAGATCGCCCCCGCTTAGGCGAGCCGCCGACTTTCCATATCTGCATCGAGCGGCCGTGCGGCCGCTCCGCCCCTCAGGAGATCGCCCATGGCCGTCGACATGTTCCTCAAGCTCGAAGGCATCGACGGGGAGGCGCAGGACGACAAGCACGCCAAGGAGATCGACGTGCTCGCCTGGTCGTGGGGCACCTCTCAGGCCGGCACCACCCACATGGGCTCCGGCTCCGGCTCCGGGAAGGTGGCGGTGCAGGACCTGAGCGTCACCAAGTACACCGACAAGGCCTCGCCGACGCTGATCCAGCATTGCTGCACGGG
>JAESGR010000776.1_pt1 | contig 15339 bp, 14 predicted proteins | sample 9269771 | NCBI WGS metagenome assembly JAESGR01 (sample SAMN15739572, study PRJNA653492) | algae metagenome | isolation source: Chroococcus sp. CMT-3BRIN-NPC107 and co-occurring heterotrophs from well... | place: USA: Clark Mountains Wilderness, California | collected 2010-04-18
GCACTTCGCGTGCCCTCGCCGTTGATCCGCTGCGGCGACAGGCCTTGCAGTGGTGCTCATGGCATGCCGACGATCGTGGGGGACACAAAGACAACGCACGTGGGGGACACTGCCTGTCTAAGTCATTGATTTTAAAAGACCAAAAACCTATGGCGCGCCCTACGGGAATCGAACCCGTGTTTTCGCCGTGAAAGGGCGACGTCCTGGACCGCTAGACGAAGGGCGCGTGGTCGAGCGAGGCTCGTATAAGCGGCTTCCCACGCGGTAGCAACGGCTCCACATGCGCAAACCTTTCGATGCGACGCCGCACCGGATCCGCATCGGGAAATAGCTGCCGACCGTGGGGCCTCCGTTGCGAGATCGAGGTCGCACCGGGTTTTGAAGCGGCAAAGCGAAAAAGCGGCTGCGCCACAAGCCCACCGTTAGCCGCGTGATCAGGCCGTGCCGTCCGGCGTCCAGCCGTAGAGCCAGGCGTAGCGCTCGCTCATCCCGGAGGGGCCGAGCCGGCGCATGACGAGGTTGCGGGCAAAGCCCATGATCGCTCCGGCATGATAGGTGCGGCCGTTCGTCCGTGCCGCGTTCCGCACGCGTCGGCTCCGGGCGGAGCGTGACGCCGCGTAAGCGTCCAGGCAGGCGGCGATGTCGCCGCCTCTCAGGCCCTGGGCGAGTACGGCGGCGTCCTCGATCGCGAGCGCCGCTCCCTGCGCCAGGAACGGGAGGACGGGGTGGGCGGCGTCCCCGATCAGGGCGATCCGCCCCCGTGCCATCGGCCGGGCCGGCCGCCGGTCCACGAGGGACCAGACCAGCCAGGAATCCGGCACGCCGAGCAGCGCGGTGAGCGCCGGCGCCGCGTCCCGGAACTGCGCCCGCACGATCGCCGGCTCGCCGAGCTGGCCCCAGCCCTCGCTGCCGAGCTTCTCAGGCACGACGGCGACCACGTTGATCTGGGTTCCGCCCGAGATCGGGTAATGGACGACGTGGCGCCCGCGCCCGAGCCAGAGCCCGGTCTCGTCGCCCTGAAGCTCGGGCGGTGCCGCCTCGCGCGGGAGGATCGCCCGCCAAGCCGCTTGTCCGAGGGATCGCAGCGGCTGCGCGTCGAGGTGCTGGCGCAGGCGCGAGCGGACGCCGTCGGCTCCGACCACCAGATCGGCGGGGAGTTCTTCCGTTTTCGTCCCCTGCCCGCTCTCCAGGGTGAGGCTCGCCCCGTCCTGACCCTCGGCGAGCGCGACGACGTCGCGGCCCATGAGGAGACGGATGCCGGCCCGGGCGCGAACGGCGTCGAGGAGCAGGGTCTGGAGGTCGGCCCGGTGGATCACGTAGTAGGGCGCGCCGAAGCGCTCCCGGGCGGCGGCGCCGAGCTTGACGCCGCCGATGACGCGGGCCGTGCCGAGCGCCCGCACCGTGACGCTCGGCGGTTCCGTCGCGGCCCGGCGCAGGGCGTTGCCGAGGCCGAGCCCGATCAGCACGCGGCTTGCGTTCGGCGAGAGCTGCAGGCCGGCGCCGACCTCGCTGAAGCCGGTTCGGCGCTCGATGAGGCTGACGCGGTGCCCGGCCGCCTCCAGTGCCAGGGCGGCGGTAAGACCGCCGATTCCGGCTCCGACGATGGCGACGTGCAGGTTCGTCACGGGTTCTATTCGGCGGCCGCCCGAGTGCGATCGTCCCAAACGCAGGCGGCCGGATCGGCGGCGCCCGGTTTCAGTCCGGCGCGGTGGCGGAACAGGGTCGAGCAATAGCCGCAGATCGCCTCGTCGTCGGTACCCATGTCGATGAAGACGTGGGGGTGGTCGAAGGGCGGGAGCGCGCCGATGCACATGAACTCGCGCGAGCCGACATGGATGACGGCGACACCGGGCTCGTTGTGGAAATGCGGTACCGCCTTGTCAGCCATGTGCGCTCCGGCCCCTGCTTCGGCGCGGGCCCGGGTCCGGCCGAACCCCGCCCTGCCTGTCTCGCTAGCCTCTAGCCGCTCGGGCCTGCCAATCCTAGTGCGCATGCAGGTTCGGGTTGGCGTCGGGCGCGGCGCGTCATAGAAAGGGCCCTCAGCCGCGCCGCGCTCACGAAATTCTCCCCATGACCCAGCAAGATCAGGCCGCGACCGAGACCGGTCGCCGCGCTCCCGAACCGCCGATCTACGGGCCGGAGGGATTTGCCGGCATGCGCCGGGCCGGGCGCCTGACCGCGGAGGCCCTCGACCTCCTCATGGAGGCGACGGTGCCCGGCGTCACGACCGAGGCGCTGGACCGGCTCGCCTACACCTTCGCCATGGACCACGGCGCCTACCCGGCCTCGCTGTTCTACCGCGGCTATCCGAAATCGATCTGCACCTCGATCAATCACGTCGTCTGCCACGGCATCCCCAACGACAAGCCGCTGCGCGAGGGCGATATCGTCAACCTCGACATCTGCCTCATCCTCGACGGCTGGCACGGTGATTCGAGCCGCATGGCCTATGTCGGCGAGGTCCCGCGCAAGGCCGCCCGCCTGTGTGAGATCACCTACGAGGCGCTGATGCGCGGCATCGCGGCGGTGAGGCCGGGTGGCTCGACCAACGATATCGGCCGGGCGATCCAGGCCTATGCCGAGGCCGAGCGCTGCTCGGTGGTCCGCGACTTCTGCGGCCACGGCCTTGGCCGAAGCTACCACGACGCGCCGACGATCCTGCATTACGTCGAGCCGAGCTACGACGTGCGCCTCAGGCCAGGGCAGTTCTTCACCGTCGAGCCGATGATCAATCTCGGCCGGCCGGCGGTGAAAGTCCTGTCCGACGGCTGGACCGCGGTGACGCGGGATCGCTCGCTCTCCGCCCAGTTCGAGCATACCGTCGCCGTGACGGAGACCGGCGTCGAGATCTTCACGCTCTCGCCGAAGGGGATGCATCAGCCCGTCGACATCGGCATGTGAAAGCCGTGCGATGAAGCGGCGGGCGCCGATACCCCCTCCCCCGGCCGCGACGCCGAGCGCGGCTTCGTCGGCGGAGGCTGCGAACGACGCGCTCCACTACATCGGCCATCGGGACCGCCTGCGCGCCCGCTTCGCGCAAGGAGGGGCGGATGCCCTTCCCGATTACGAACTTCTCGAGCTCGCCCTGTTCCGGGCGATCCCGCGGCGCGACGTGAAGCCCCTGGCCAAGGCGCTGATCCGCCGCTTCGGCAGCTTCGCCGAGGTCCTGAGCGCCGAGCCGGCGCGGCTCGCCGAGGTCGATGGGGTCAGCGCGGGGGTCGTCGCCGACCTCAAGCTGATCGAGGCCGCGGGTCACCGGCTCGCGCGCGGCGCCATCGCGGAACGGCCCTTGCTCTCGTCCTGGGCGGCCGTGCTCGAGTACTGCCGCGCGACCATGGCCTTCTCGCCTCGCGAGCAGTTCCGCGTCTTGTTCCTCGACAAGCGCAACCACCTGATTGCCGACGAGATCCAGGGACGAGGTACCGTCGACCACACGCCGGTCTATCCCCGCGAGGTTGCCCGGCGCTCGCTCGAACTTGGCGCCACGGCGATCATCCTCGCCCACAACCATCCCTCGGGCGACCCGACGCCCTCGGCCGCCGATATCCGGATGACCCGGGAGATCGTATCCGTCCTCGACCCGCTCGGCATCATCGTCCACGATCACGTCGTCCTGGGGCGCGAAGGGCATGCAAGCCTCAAGGGACTGAGGTTGATCTGAGGCTGGCGCGCCGGACGGTTTCAGGCGACCCTGCCAGGGAACGTGAAGCGTCCCACCAGACTTGGCCGGTGGCGCGTGTCTTGCGATGCGCTCGCAGAGTAACAAGGAGGCGCGGATGGCGCTCGCTGCGTTCGACGAGATGAATGGGCTGCCCGGGGGAGGCACGAGCCCGCGTTCCGTCCGCGAAGCCTATGACAGCCTGAAGAAGTGGCTCGACACGACCCCGCCCGAGCAGTTCAACACCCGCCGCAGCCAGGCGGAGCTCCTGTTCCGGCGCATCGGCATCACCTTCGCCGTCTACGGGGCCAATGAATCGACCGAGCGACTGATCCCGTTCGACATCATCCCGCGGGTGATCACCAAGCCGGAATGGAGCTTCCTGGAGCGCGGCCTCACGCAGCGGGTCACCGCGATCAACGCTTTCCTGAAGGACATCTACGGGGCCCAGGAATGCATCAAGGCGGGCGTGATTCCCGCCGACCTCGTCTACCGCAATCCGCATTACCGCATGGAGATGCGCGCCTTCCGGGTGCCGCACGACCTCTACGTCCACATCGCCGGCATCGACATCGTGCGCACCGGCGCAGACGACTTCTTCGTGCTGGAGGACAACGCCCGTACACCGTCCGGCGTCTCCTACATGCTGGAGAACCGCGAGGTCATGCTGCGGCTCTTCCCCGAATTGTTCTCCCGCCACCACGTGGCGCCGGTCGAGAACTACCCGGACGCGCTGCTGGCGACCCTGCGCAGCCTCGCCCCCTCGAGCGCGACCCGCGACCCGACCGTCGCGCTGCTCACCCCCGGCCGCTATAACTCGGCCTTCTACGAGCACTCGTTCCTGGCCGACAAGCTCGGCGTCGACCTCGTGGAGGCCTCCGACCTCTTCACCAAGGACGACGTCGTCTACATGCGCACGACCGAGGGGCCGCGCCGGGTCGACGTGCTCTACCGGCGCCTCGACGACGACTTCATCGATCCGCTCGTGTTCCGCCCCGATTCCGTCCTTGGGGTGCCCGGCCTGATGAACGCCTACGAGCGCGGCAACGTCACGCTGGCCAACGCCGTCGGCACGGGCATCGCCGACGACAAGGCCGTCTACAGCTACATGCCGGAGATCGTGAAGTTCTTCACCGGCAAGGACCCGATCCTGCACAACGTGCCGACCTATCGCTGCCGCGAGAAGGAGTCCCTGACTTACGTGCTCGACAACCTCTCAGAGCTCGTGGTGAAGGAGGTCAACGGCTCGGGCGGCTACGGCATGCTCGTCGGGCCGCACGCGACGAAGCGGGAGATCGAGGATTTCGGGCGCAAGCTCCGCCACGCGCCCGACGGCTTCATCGCCCAGCCGACGCTCGCGCTCTCGACCTGCCCGACCTTCGTGGCGTCAGGCGTCGCGCCGCGTCACGTCGACCTTCGCCCCTTCGTGCTCTGCGGCGCCGACGAGATCCGGATCGTGCCAGGCGGTCTCACCCGCGTCGCGCTGAAGGAAGGGTCGCTCGTGGTCAATTCCAGCCAGGGCGGCGGCACCAAGGACACCTGGGTCCTCGACGCCTAGGCGTCGGCGACCACATCACAACCCGAACAGGCACGGCCCCGGCCTCGCCGGGCCGGCCCATCAACGGAAGCCCATGCTCTCCCGGACCGCCGACAACCTCTACTGGCTCTCCCGCTACGTCGAACGGGCCGAGTTCGTCGCCCGAATCCTCGATGCGGCCCATCGGCTCGCCGCCCTGCCCTCGAGCTACGGCGGCGGCGAGACCAACGAATGGGCCTCGGCGCTGGCCTCGGCCGGCGACCCGGAGGTGTTCAAGCCGCTCTACGACAGCGTCAACGAGGCGACGGTCTGCAACTTCCTCGCCTTCAGTCCGCACAATCCCTCGTCGATCCGCTCCTGCATCGAGACGGCGCGCGAGAACGCCCGCAGCGTGCGCACGGCGCTCACGACCGAGATGTGGGACGCGATCAACGGCGCCTGGCTCGAGTTGCGCAACTACGAGGGCCGCGACCTCAACCGGGAGGAGTTCTCCCACTTCCTCGACTGGGTGAAGGGCGTCTCGCTCGCCTTCGATGGCTCGGCCTACCGCACCATGCTGCGCAACGACGCCTATTGGTTCACCCGGCTCGGGACCGCCATCGAGCGCGCCGACAACACCGCCCGCATCCTCGACGTGAAGTACCGCATCCTGCTGCCCGCGACCGAGCGCGTCGGCGGCAGCCTCGACTACTTCCAGTGGACCACCATCCTGCGCGAGGTCTCGGCCTTCAACGCCTATCACTGGGTCTATCGCGAGAGCGTCAAGCCGCTGCTCGTGGCCGATCTCCTGATCCTGAACCGGCAGATGCCGCGCTCGCTGACGAATTGCTACGGCATGCTCGTCGAGCATCTCGACCTCATCGCGGACGCCTATGGGCGGCGCGGCGCCAGCCAGCGGTTGGCGAGCAACATGCTGGCGCGGCTCGAGGGCGAGAACATCGAGCGCATCTTCAATTCCGGCCTGCACGAATTCGTCACGGCCTTCATCGCCGAGAACAACCGCCTTGGGGCGGCGGTCATCGAGCAGTATCTGGTGTAGGGTCACGGCCAAGCCTGGCCCGACAAGGTCCCCGCATGCGAATCCGCGTCTTCCACGAGACCTGCTACACCTACGAGCATCCCGCCCGTGGCCTCATCCAGGTCCTGCGTCTCCGGCCGCGCGACCATGACGGGCAATATGTCCGGAAATGGCGGATCGAGCCCTCGGTGGACGGCCGCGTCAGCGAGCGCGAGGACGGGTTCGGCAACGTCGTGCATTGGTTCACCGCCGACGAGCCGGCGGACGCGTTGACGATCCGGGTCATCGGCGAGGTCGACACCAACGAGGTGCACGGCGTCGTGCGCGGCACGGTGGAGCGCTTGCCCGACGTCTTCTACCTGCGCGATTCGGACCTCGCCATCGCGACGCCCGAGATCCAGGCCTTCGCCGGCGAGGTCGCAAGGGCGGGAGACGCAGACGCCCTCCCCTGCCTGCACCGCCTGCTGCACGCCGTCCACGACCGGATCGCCTACGAGCCGGGCCCGACCAGCGCCAGCACCACGGCGGCGCGCTCCTTCGAGCAGGGCAAGGGCGTCTGCCAGGACCTCGCCCACATCTTCATCGCCGCGGCGCGTCACCTGGAAATCCCGACGCGCTACGTCTCGGGCTACTTCCATCGCGCGGACGGGGTCATCGATCAGGAGGCGGGGCATGCCTGGGTCGAGGCCCTGGTGCCCGATCTCGGCTGGGTCGGATTCGATCCGGCCAACGGCATCGCGACGACCGAGGCGCATATCCGCGTCGCGATCGGCCTCGACTATCTCGGTGCGGCGCCGATCCGCGGCAGCCGCATGGGCGGCGGAACCGAGACCCTGGACGTCCGCCTCCGCGTGGAACAGGCGCAGGCGGCCTCCCAATCGTAATCCACGCCGCGATTTCGCGGAAGCGGCAGGATAGTCTAGCTTTCCACGCGCGCATGATGTTTCCGGATCGCCGGATTCCAGCTCTCCGTGCCATGTCGGAGCCGCGCGGATACAGGGACGGCTACGATGACCTACTGCGTCGGGCTCCTCGTCGAGGAGGGTCTCGTGATGATCGCCGACACCCGCACCAATGCGGGGCTCGACAACATCTCGACCTATCGCAAGCTCCACCTGTTCAACGTCGCCGGCGAGCGCGTGATGATGCTCGCGTCAGCCGGCAATCTTTCCATGACGCAATCGGTCCTGAGCATGCTGACCGAGGGCGTCGACGGCTCGGACGGCGAGCCGCCGCAGACGATCATGCAGCAGCCGACCATGTTCAAGGCGGCGCAACTCGTCGGCCGCGCGATCCGCCGCGTCCGCGAGATCGAGCGGGAGGGGTTCGAAGCCGCGAACCTGCGGATGGAGGTCTCCTTCCTGTTCGGCGGTCAGATCGGCGAGGAGCCGATGCGGCTGTTCATGATCTACTCGGCCGGCAACTTCATCGAGTGCAGCCGCGACGCGCCATTCCTCCAGATCGGCGAGCACAAATACGGCAAGCCGATCCTTGATCGGGCCGTGAAATACGAGACCGACCTCTACGACGCCCTGAAAGTCGGGCTCGTCTCGATGGATTCGACCATGCGCTCGAATCTCGGTGTGGGCCTGCCGATCGACATCGCGGTATCGCGGGTCGGCGCCCTCGATACCGAGGTGAACCATCGGATCGAGGCGGGCGAGAGCTACTTCCACGACCTGCGCGAGCGCTGGTCGGCGGCGCTGCGGGCCGCGCACCGCGCGATCCCCCGGCCGCCCTATGGGCCCTCGGGGGCCTGAGACCAGGCCTCCAGCAGGGCGCCCGCCGTCCCCGCCGGATCGGATGCCCGCATGACGCCGCCCATGACGGCGATGCCGGCGGCACCGGCCTCTCGGCAGGCTGAGGCTGTTTCCAAGGCAATGCCGCCCAGCGCGAGGATCGGGAGGTCGCATCGGGCGGCGACGCGGAGCGCGTTGAGGCCGAGCGCGGGGCCGTATCCGGGCTTGCTCGGAGTCGCGAAGATCGGGCTCAGGGTGGCATAGTCGGCACCGGCTCCGGCGGCAGTGTCGATGTCGTCGAGGCTGTGGGCCGAGACGCCGATCAGACCGTTCGGCATGGCCCGTCGCGCCCGGTCGATCTCGGCCGATCCGGCATTGCCGGGGAGGTGTACGCCGTCCGCTTCGATCGCGGCGGCCAGATCGATATCGCCGCCGAGCGTGAAGACGCCGCCAGCCGTGCGCACCATCGCAAGCAACTCGCAGGCGAGGCGCTTGCGGCTGTCCGCCTCCATGTCACGTTCGCGAAACCAGAACCAGCGCGCTCCGCTCCCGAGGAGTTGGCCTACGACGACGGCAAGACGGGAACTCTCTCTGTTGGGACGATCATCCCCTCTGCCCCCCTGCATGCGCAGGGTACCCTCCCCCGCAGAGAGGGGAGGGTTCGTGCCGTGCCGGTCAGTCACGACCAGCAGCGGCGAGGGCAGCGCCCTCACGACCCGACGAGGCCGAGCTGCGGGCTCGACGGTTCGGCGCGGCCGCGCCGCGGAATGCGCCCGGCGAGATGGGCCTCCCGGCCGGCTTGAACCGCGTGCCGCATGGCGCGTGCCATCCGGATCGGATCGTCGGCCTTCGCGACGGCCGTGTTGAGGAGGCAGCCGGCCGCGCCGAGCTCCATCGCGATCACCGCGTCCGAGGCCGTGCCGATGCCGGCATCGACGATGACGGGGACGCTCGCGCGACGGCAGATCAGCTCGAGATTGGCCGGATTGGCGACGCCCATGCCGGAGCCGATGAGCGAGCCCATCGGCATCACGGCCGCGCAGCCGAGATCGGCGAGGCGCTGGCACACGACGGGATCGTCGTTGCAATAGGGCAGCACCACGAAGCCGTCGTCAACGAGATGGCGGCAGGCCTCGATCAGCTCGGCGACGTCGGGATAGAGCGTCTCGCGATCGCCGATCACCTCGACCTTGATCCAGTTGGTATCCAGCGCCTCGCGGGCGAGCTCGGCCGTCAGGATCGCGTCCCGCGCCGTCTCGCAGCCGGCGGTGTTGGGCAGGAAGCGGTAGCCCTTGAGCTTGCGCAGGGTGTCCGAGCCGTGCCCCTGCAGCGAGACGCGGCGGATCGAGGCGGTCACGACCTCGGCCCCTGAGGCGCGGACCGCCTCGGCCATGATCGTCTGCGTCGGATAGCCGGACGTGCCGATGAAGAGCCGGGAGGTCAGAGGCACCCCGGCGATGACGAGGGCGTCCTCGCCCGTATCCTGGCGCTCCATTCCTCAACCTCCCTGCATGGCGCGCACGATCTCGACGCGGTCGCCGTCCGCGAGCGGCGTCGCGGCCCAGTCTCGGCGGCGGACGACCCGCCCGTTCAGCGCGATGGCGATGCCCTGCGGCGTCTCGATGCCGGCCTCCTCGGCCTCAATCCGGAACAGGCGCTCGATGTCGGCGGCCTCGCGCTCGCGCGGTTCGCCGTTGACGATGAGCTTCATCCGAACGCCCTCCGCTCCTCGGCCGGTGCGAAGCGGGAGAGGCCGAACCCTCGCGCGAAGGCGGGGAGCTCCCCCGTCGTCACGAGCTCCGCCACGGCGTCGGCGGTGGCAGGGTTCAGCAGGTAGCCGTTGCGATGGTGGCCCGTCGCGACGACGAAGCCGGGCGCCAGCGCGTCGATGATCGGGGCGTCGTCGTCGGAAGTCGGGCGGAAGCCGCTCCAGACCGCCTCCACCGCCATCTCCTCGATCGCCGGCATCACGCGGCGGGCGCCTTCGAGCAGCGCGTAGAGGCCGCCCGCCGTCACGCCTTCGCGAAAACCGCATTCCTCCACGGTCGCCCCGACGATGAGGTGGCCGTCAGCCTTCGGCGCCATGTGGACCTGCTCCGTCCAGACCATGTGCGAGAGGGTGCCGGTGCGGGCCGTGGTTCGCAGGGCCAGGGACTGCCCCTTGACCGGGCGGACTGGCAGGGCGAGCGCCTCAGGCAACAGGCCTGTCTCGCCGCTCCAGGCGCCGGCCGCGAGAACGACCGCTTCGGCGGCCATACCTTCCCCTCCCGCCCGCACCCCGGCGATGCGTCCGCCGGCCCAGTCCAGGGCCTCGACCGGGCATCGCTCGACGATGGTCACGCCGGCAGTGCGGCAGGCGCGCACGAGGGCCGCCATGACCTTGGCGGGATCGACCTGATGATCATGCGGGCAGAACAGGCCGGCGCCGATCGACGGCCGCAACGAGGGTTCGCGCGCGCGGACTTCGGACCCGGACAGCCAATGCGCATCGATACCCGAGCGGCGCTGCAGGTCGTGCCGGAAGCGCAGGCGCTCGACCTCATCGCGGCCGACGGCGAGGACCAGGGTGCCCTCCTCGCGGTAATCGATGTCGAGGCCGGAGGCAGCCTGGAGTGCGTCCCGGAAGGCCGGCCAGCGCGACAGGCTCTCGAGTGCCAGCGGGAGCAGCGGGTCGGAGCCCGGCTCGTGCTCGGCGGCGGGCGCGAGCATGCCCGTCGCGGCGAGGCTCGCGCCGGCACCGATCGTCTCGCGCTCCAGGACGGTCACGGATCGACCCCTCTCGGCGAGGCGCCAGGCGATGGAGAGGCCGATCACGCCGGCGCCGACGATCACGACATCGCTGCGCCCTGGCAACGCTGCCGAGGGCGCATCTTCGCCGATTCGTCTGCGCGGCCCGATGAGAGAGGGTGCCGATGGGGCCAAGGCGATCTCCGCGGGCGGCGCGGAGATTGGGGGCCATCAAGCTTCTGATCTGAAGCGTGCCGGGTTTCGTCGAGGAAAAACCCGCGGTCCAATCCCTACGCCGGTATGAGCCGGTTCAGGTTCGAAGGATTTCCGCGCCGCCGTCCATGCCTGGACGGCCATCGGTTTCTCAGCCCCTTGCCGGGGATCTCCCTGGAACGACCCTCATGTGGCCCCGGCGGGCGGCCGGGTCAATCCCCGAGGGAGTTCTCTACGACGGGGCGGCGGGCCGGGCGATAGACCGTCATCGCCTCCGGAAAGCCGTCGAGAGGGTGGTCGCCCAACGGCTCGGGGTGGCCCCACAGAAAATCGACGAAGGGCCGCGACATCAGGAGCGGCTCGCCCAGAACCCTGTTGAGCCGGGCCAGCCGGCTGGCGAGGTTCACGTCGCGGCCGATCACGGTGAAGTCGAGGCGGGCGCCCGAGCCGACATTGCCGTAGGCCGCCTCGCCGTGGTGGAGGGCGATGCCGGCTGCCACCGGCACGGCGAAGCGGCCGAGGGCGTTGGCCTCGTCGATGGCGGCGAGCGCGCTCTGCGCCGCGGTGAGGGCACCCTTGGCGGCGCTGCCGAGGTCGTCCCCGCGCTCGCGGAAGATCGCGAGCAGGCCGTCGCCGAGATACTTCAGCACCTCGCCGCCCTCCCGCTCGATCGCCGGCACCAGGCAGTCGAAGAAGATGTTGAGGAGGTCGACGGCCTCCTCCGGCGTCATGTCGGCCGAGAGGCCGGTATAGTCGCGCATGTCCGCGAACAGGATCGCGGAGCGGATGCGCCGGACCTGGCCGCGCCGGATGTCGCCCGCCAGGATCGCGGTGTGGGGTTCGTCGCCCACATAGATGCGCAGGACCTGATCGAGGGTCTTGTTCACGATCCGCATCTCCATCACCGCCGCCAGCGTCGGCATGACGAAGCGCAGGATCGCGATGTCCTCGTCGCGGAAGCCGTCCGGGCTGCGCGTCGCGAAGGTGATACCGTTATGCGTCCCGTTCGTGAAGAACAGCGGCGCCACGACGTAGTGCGTGTAGCCCGCCGCCTTCAGCTCCGGCAGCACCGAGTAGAGGCTGTCGGGCGTCTCGGTGAGATCGAGGATCAGCCACTCGCCGCTCTGGTGGACGGCGTAGAACGGGCTCTCGCGATAGGCCGCGTCCGAGGCCTCGCCGTGAGGGAAGAGCCGCGTTGTGGCGCCGGATTCGCGGGTCCAGATGCGTCCGACGCCGGAGTATTCGGAGTGCAGGGTGTCGATGGCGGTCGAGGCGCGGTCGACGGGCACGCCGAGCTCGTTCAGCCGCTCAGACAGGCCGACGAGGAGATCGTCGGCTTGCGGGAGACGCGCGCCCTCGCTCAGCAGCCAATCTCGCAGCGCCACGCAATCCTGCAGGGCGCCGAACGGCACGTCGATGGTCTCGGAACCATCGGCTTGCGCCGTCGGAAGGGGTTGGCCGCGCTCCAGCATACAGCCAAGGTGGGCTTCGACCCTGCCGACGGCAACGGATCGGGTACGAAGTTTCTGCAGATTGGATGGCAATTCAGTGCTCTTTCCCGGCCTAGGGAAGGAGCGCCGCGTCGACGGAACAGTTGTCGAGGAAACTCCTCAGCTTCCGGCTCCGCAAGGGAGGCTTAGGCTTGCGTCAGCCTTCGCCTCGACCTGGCGGACGCGCTCGCGGGTTACTGCTTGGTGTAACCGCCGATACGACGCGAGATCGCTTGGGCCCGTCCTTTCATCGCTTCGTACTCCTGCTCGCTCAGCCGTCCGCTCGCAGCAAGCGCGTCGATCCTGAGGTCCAGACCCGTTCTGACCGCTCGTTCATCCGGCGTCAGGCTGTCCGGGGTCCCCGAGGCGATCAGGCCCAGTCCCGCCTTCGATGCCGGCGACGGCTCGCGCCACCGTGCTCCCGGCTTCTCGGGCTGGAGCGCCTCGCGCTGCTTGATGTTTTCCAGCAAGTCGAGTCCAGCTGACATGGCCTCGGCGCCCATGCGCCGCTCGTCATCCGCGTTGACGGTCCGCCAGCCGATACGCGCGAGATGGGCGCGCAATGTGTTCATCACAGCAGGTTCTGGTCTGTCATGAAGCTCGGCGAGTTGCGCTCGCAACAACGACAGTCGACCCTCGATTTCCGGGCGGGCATGCTCGTAGACTTCGCGCAATTTTTGCCTGATACGAGCGGCCTGTTCCGGCGTTTCGATTATCTCTCCGTCGAAACGCGCGCCGAGCGGCAGCTCGATCTGCCACTGTGCGACAAGCAGCTTTTCGCTGGCTTCGATCAACTGTCGTAGCCACACTTCGCTTCGCGGCTGGTCGTCCGGCCAGCTCTCGGGAAAGTCATAGTTTAGAAAATAGTCCTCATAGCTTTCGCCCGCCCCACGAAGATCCGCCACGAGTCGCGCGGCCTGCCGGTCTCCGCATGACCATGTGGCGAGATCGGCCTCGCGTACAAACTCGCGGTTATGAAAGACGACATAGGTCGCGTGAGCGAACCAGTCGTCTTGCAGGGCCGATAGGAACGCAGGGTCGCCGGCGAGGGTTCGCTCCAGGTCGGCATGGTCACCGGGCGGTGGCGGCGAGTAGGCGGGTTGCCTGAGATCATCGGCGAAGATCACGTCGCCGGGACGGATGTCGATCGTCCCGTACACCCAGCGTCGGCTGCCGGAACCCTGCCGGCGGTAGCCATGATCCAGGACATGCGCCACGTCGCCTCTACGCCCATCCGGGAGCAGCGCACCAGAAGCGGCCTGTGGTTTGCCGAGGCTCCAGCTAACGACCGCGTTGCCATGGCGGGTGCGCCAGCCCAGAGCCCCCTCCCAGCGGTGTCCCACTCCGTCGGGTCCAGGGACCGACCGTCCCGGTGGTTCGGCTCCTTGTTCGACGAGCGGATAGCGTTCGTCGAGACTTGTTTGCGGCTCGTTCTGACCAGGATGCTTGTCGAACTCGGCCATGGCGGGCGTGGAAACCATCGGTGCACAGATCTCAGCAGGGCAGAGGCGAGGCGTGCGTCGCGTCGGCCTCCCAGCACAGCCCGCTACCGTGCATCCGATACCACCCTCCTATGGACGGACGCCAAGCCCGATCGTCAGGAGACAGGTGCGCCTTGATCAGTTGTCGAGGAAGCTCCTCAGCTTCCTCGACCGGCTCGGATGCTTGAGCTTCCTCAGCGCCTTCGCCTCGATCTGCCGGATGCGCTCGCGGGTCACCGAGAATTGCTGACCGACCTCTTCCAGCGTGTGGTCGGTGTTCATGCCGATGCCGAAGCGCATCCGCAGCACCCGCTCCTCGCGGGGCGTCAGCGAAGCGAGAACGCGGGTGGTCGTCTCGCGCAGGTTCGACTGGATCGCCGCGTCGATGGGCAGGACGACGTTCTTGTCCTCGATGAAGTCACCGAGATGCGAATCCTCCTCGTCGCCGATGGGCGTCTCGAGGGAGATCGGCTCCTTGGCGATCTTGAGGACCTTGCGCACCTTCTCCAGCGGCATCGCCAGCTTCTCGGCGAGTTCCTCCGGGGTCGGCTCGCGGCCGATCTCGTGGAGCATCTGGCGCGAGGTCCGGACGATCTTGTTGATCGTCTCGATCATGTGCACCGGGATGCGGATGGTGCGGGCCTGGTCGGCGATCGAGCGGGTGATCGCCTGGCGGATCCACCAGGTCGCGTAGGTCGAGAACTTGTAGCCGCGGCGGTACTCGAACTTGTCGACCGCCTTCATCAGGCCGATGTTGCCCTCCTGGATCAGGTCCAGGAACTGCAGGCCGCGGTTGGTGTACTTCTTGGCGATCGAGATCACGAGGCGGAGGTTGGCCTCGATCATCTCCTTCTTGGCCTGCCGCGCTTCGCGCTCGCCCTTCTGGACCATGTTGACGATCTTGCGGTACTCGCCGATCTCGAGGCCGGTCTCGGAGGCGAGCGTCAGGATCTGCTCGCGAAGATCCGCGACCTGCTTCGAGCCCTTCTCGACGAGGTTCTTCCAGCCCTTGCCGCCGAGCGTGCCGACGCGGCCCATCCAGTTCGGGTCGAGTTCCCAGCCCTGGTAGTGGCGCAGGAACTCGTCGCGCGCGACGCCGTGGCTCTCGGCCACGCGCATCAGGCGGCCTTCGTGGGAGATGAGGCGCTTGTTGATGTCGTAGAGCTGCTCGACCAGCGCCTCGATGCGGTTGGCGTTGAGCGACAGCGACTTCACGTCGGCGACGACGGTGTCCTTCAGCTCCGCCTGCTTCTTGCCCTGCGCCGCCGTCTGCGTGCCGCCGCCGGCCTTCAGCTCGCCGTGCTCGTTCTGGAGCTTGCGCAGCTTCTTGTAGTTGTTGGCGATGTTGTCGAAGGTCTCGAGCACGCGCGGCTTGATCTCGGCTTCCATCGCCGCGAGCGAGACGTTGTTCTCCATGTCGTCGTCGTCGTCGCCGCCCTCGGGCGGCACCGGCGCCTCGGCCTCGGAATCCTCCGC
>JAESGR010000777.1_pt1 | contig 15330 bp, 15 predicted proteins | sample 9269771 | NCBI WGS metagenome assembly JAESGR01 (sample SAMN15739572, study PRJNA653492) | algae metagenome | isolation source: Chroococcus sp. CMT-3BRIN-NPC107 and co-occurring heterotrophs from well... | place: USA: Clark Mountains Wilderness, California | collected 2010-04-18
GGATCGGCCAGCGTAGCGGGCGCGCTCCACCGGACCCACGTCCGCCCCAACGTCCTCGTCCATCCTCCACCTCCTTGCAGTCCTCTACCTGCAATGCGGTGTCTCAAAGAACTGTAGGCCGGGAGACGTCGTTGCTGACTGAAGTCTGACGGGCCGGAAGAAACATTGAAGGATCATCTGTCCGGGCCTGTTGTTGCGTTGCCGCGTGCCGTGGCCGTTATCTTCAACCGCAGAGGTCTTGACCGGCATCCTCGGATCAACGAAGCGCGAGCAGGGTATAGAATGAGAGCTACGGAATGATCGACCTTAGTCGCCGTCGCACCCTTGGCATGATCATGGGCGGCCTTGTGCTGGCCCACGCCCGACCTGCCCCGGCAGCGGCCAAATCGTTCGTAGCCTTTGGCGACAGCTATACCCACTCCTACCGCAACGGCATCGCCAGCTGGGCAGACCAGATCAGCGCCAGTGGCAACGCCAGGCTGCTGGCCAATCTTGCTTTCTCCGGTGCTACCACCGCTGGCCTCAATGGACTGCGCACCTTCGACGGGCAGATCGACAACTGGGTTGCCAATCACCTTGCCAAGGGGCTGCCAGATCGAACCGTCGTCTATTTCGGCTACAACGACATCGCGCCGGACAACCAAGCGCTCAGTCCAGCGATGATCCAGTACCGCCTGTCGATCGACCGGCTGATCTCCTACGGCGTGACGCAGGGCAGCCGGCGCATGGTCCTGTGCCTGCTCCATGACTGGAGCCGCAACCCGACGCGCAAGATCTCGGCACGCTCCCGGGTGCTTGCCTGGAACCAGTACGTCGCCCGTCTGGCAGCGACCCGCACCAACGTCACCACCGTTAACCTGTTCGCCAGGCTCGAGGATGTCTATCGCAACAAGGCTGCCTATGGGTTCATCAACGTGACCGACCCCGACAAGGCACGCTCGACAACCTCCTACCTCTATGCAGACATCAACCATTTCGGCCGAAAGGGGCAGACGATCATCGCCAACGAGATCAGGCTAAAACTGTAGTCCGGCTGTGACCCGGTCCGCTTCCAGACGTGGAATGCACCACGGCGTGGCCGCGGCCAAGTGGGATCTTATGGCAATTCTTGCCATATCGACCTGCCAACTAGCCGCTACAATCGCAGCCTCCCCGTTAGCCATCAGGTGATGTGGGCGCCGGGTGTCCCGATATAGACCGCATACAGGCTCTGGCTCCCGGCCATGAACAGCCGGTTGCGCTTTTGCTCACTGAAGCAGACGTTGGCGACGATCTTCGGCATCCGGATCTGAGCGATGCGCACCCCCATCGGGGGTAAAGATGTGGACGCCATCATAGCCTTCCCCAACCCAGCCGACACCGAGCCACAGATTACCGCCGCACATACACATGGCTTGATCAAGCTCCGGGAGCGACAGGATCGCCGAACGGCTGGTGCTTTGCATACCAGCGGGCTGCCTGTTCTATGTCAGCCCGGACGGCTCTGCTGGCAGCGGCTGGGTCACGAGCGGCAAGCGCGGCGATGAGGTCGCGGTGGTGGACAGCGCCCTGATCGAACATCTCGCTGCGCCGGTAGAGCGGTACCACGAGCAGGGGGCCAAAGCGCAGCCAGAGGCTCTCGATGGTCCCTAGCAGGATCTCGGCGTCGGCGGCCTTATAGACCTTCAGGTGTAATGCCATATTGGTTTCCAGCACCGTGGAGCCGTCGCTTTGCAGGATGGCTTCCTCCATGCGCATGTTGAGGTCGACAAGGGCCGCCAACTCGGCCTTGTCGATCCGACTCGCGGCACGCTCGGCGGCGAGGCTCTCCAGGCGGGTACGAATTTCGGTGAGCTGGTCGAATTGATCGCGAGTCGTAGTCGGCACCGCCACCGACCGATTGGGCAGCAGAATCAGGGCGCGCTCTGCGGCCAGCCGCTGCAACGCATCGCGTACCGGCATCACGCTGGTTCCCATCTCCTCGGCGAGCTTGCGCGTCACCAGGACGTCACCCGGCGAAAACCGGCCGCGCATCAGGCCGGTCTTCAGCTGCTCATAGATCTGCTCCTGAAGCGTAAACTTTTCTACCTTTGCCAGTCTTTCGTGCATCTGCCTGTTCTTGCTAGGTAGAACGAATCCGTGGCCCGGCTTGTCTCGGATACTGCTCGACAGTCGTGATGTACATCCGTTTTATCCGGCGGCTTCCCCGTTCCTCGCACGTGATGCACTGCAACGTAAAGCCAGTTCAGCTGTCCAAAAACAGTATGATATTTGATATATCATATAGTCCGTGTTGACTCGAGTGCGAGGACACCTCTACCTTCCTTCTAACGGTGGAGGAAATGCTGCTGACAGCCAAAAAGAACAGCCCGCTCTAATAGCGGAGGTGTTACTTATTGTTTTCATAAAGAGCGCGCTGCACGTTCGTGCAGCACGATGCTGGGCATTTGCTCAAATGATGCGTAGCAAGAGAATCAGCTGAGCATAGCTTGAAAGCTGCTGCCGAAGGCTGATGATGTGCTATCCGATGCTCCGGGGTATGCGATTGTCTAAGAATCATAAGGCAGTCATTACTTGTGCGGTGACTGGCTCAATCCATACGCCGACCATGTCGGATCACCTGCCGCTCACCCCCGATGAGATCGCGACGCAAGCCATTGAGGCGGCGGAGGCCGGCGCAGCCATCTTGCACCTGCATGCGCGCGATCCAAAGGACGGGCGGCCTACACCCAACCCTGAAGTATTCATGCAGTTCCTGCCAAGGATCAAGCAGCAGACCGACGCGGTTATCAACATCACCACCGGCGGCGGTCACAACATGACCGTACAGGACCGGCTGGCAGCGCCGCTCAGGACCAGTCCGGAGATGTGCTCGCTCAACATGGGCTCGATGAACTTCGGGCTGTTCCCAATTCTGGCCAAGTACGACCAGTGGAAGCATGATTGGGAGCCGGCCTATCTGGAGAACTCTCGGGACTTCATCTTCCGCAACACCTTCAAGGACATCGAGTATATCCTGAAGGAGCTCGGTGAGGGCTGCGGCACCCGGTTCGAGTTCGAGTGCTACGATGTCGGCCACCTTTACACGCTCGCCCATTTCCTGGAACGCGGGCTGGTGAAGCCGCCGCTGTTCGTCCAGACGATCTTCGGCATCCTGGGCGGGATTGGTGCGGAGCCCAAGAATCTCATGCATATGCGGGAGGTCGCCGACCGCCTGTTCGGCGATGCATACCAGTGGTCGATCCTGGCGGCCGGACGGCACCAGATGGGCCTCGTCACCATGGGCGCCGTCATGGGCGGCAATGTCCGGGTCGGTCTCGAAGACAGTCTCTATCTCGGCAAGGGAAAACTTGCCCGCACCAATGCCGAGCAGGTGGCCAAGATCCGCCGGATCCTGGGCGAACTCTCGATCGACATTGCCACGCCAGCCGAAGCGCGCGCGCTTCTTGGCCTGAAGGGCGGCGATCTGGTCGCGTTCTGAGGAATAACTCCATGCGGTTCACCACGGACACCGGCGGCACGTTCACTGACCTCATCGTCGAGGACAACGATGGCGCCCTGCATCTCTTCAAGTCCGCCACCACGCCCGACGACCCGATCCGTGGCGTCGTCGACGTGCTCAAGGTCGCGGCCAGCATCATGGGCATGGATCTGCGCACCCTGCTGGGCAAGGGCGAACTGTTCATCCATGGCACCACCCGGGCGATCAACGCAATCATCACCGGCAACACCGCGCGCACCGCGCTGCTGACCACCAAAGGCAACCCGGACGTCCTAGTGTTCCGCGAGGGCGGCCGGATGGAGCCGTTCAACTTCCGGGTCTCCTACCCCGCACCCTATGTTCCGCGCGCCCTCACCTTTGAGGTGCCCGAGCGCGTCCTACACGACGGCACCGTCGCCGAGGAACTGGACTTGGCGGCGCTCGATGCGATTATCGACCGTCTGGAAGACGAGCAGGTCGAGGCGATCGCGGTCAGCCTGCTCTGGTCAATCGCCAATCCCGCACATGAGCTGCTGGTGCGGGAGCGTCTGGCGGAGCGCCTGCCAAACGTGCCGGTGACGCTGGGCCACGAGGTCAATCCGGTCATCCGCGAGTACCGGCGCACCACTGCGGCCGCGATCGACGCCTCGCTCAAGCCGCTGATGGCCGACTATATGGGCAACCTGGAGGGGCGGCTGCGCGAGGTCGGCTTTGACGGGCGCATCCTCGTGTTCACCTCGCAGGGCGGCGTGCTGGACGCCAAGGACGTAGCGCGCACACCGATCCACGTCATCAATTCCGGTCCGGCCATGGCGCCGGTGGTCGGCCGCTACTTCGCCGATCTGGACGTGGGCGCGGCCAACGCGATCGTCGCCGACACTGGCGGCACCACCTACGATGTCAGCCTGATCCGCAACCGCGAGATCCCCTGGGCCAAGGAAACCTGGATCGGCCAGCCGTTCCGCGGCCACATGACCGGGTTCCCGTCGGTAGACGTGAAGAGCGTCGGTGCCGGCGGCGGCTCGATCGCCTGGGTCGATACGGGCGGCATGCTGCATGTCGGCCCACGCAGCGCCGGTGCGGTGCCGGGGCCGGTTGCCTATGGCAATGGCGGCACCGAGCCAACTGTGACCGATGCGGCCTTGGCGCTGGGTTATCTCGATCCCGACAATTTCCTGGGCGGCTCGATGCGCCTACAGGTCGAGGCGGCCGCCGCCGCCATCGAGCGGGGGGTGGCCGGACCGCTCGGCATGAGCGTGGATGCCGCTGCGGCGGCGATCCTGGAAGTCGTGACCGAGAACATGGTCAAGGCGATTGCCGACATCACGATCGCCCAGGGCATCGACCCCGCGAGCGCCGTGCTGATCGGCGGCGGTGGCGCTGCCGGCCTGAACAGCGTGCTGATCGCGCGCCGGCTCGGCTGCGACCAGCTGATCATCCCGGAGGTCGGGCCAGTGCTGTCCGCCTCGGGCGGCCTCGTGTCCGACCTGTCCACCCATTTCCGCGAGGTGCTGCCGACCCGGACCGACGCGTTCGACCACGACAAGGTCAACACGCTCCTGGCCAGCCTGCACGCCCGCTGCGAGGAGTTCTTGGAGAAGAACGCCCGCGGCGCCATCGAAACCCACATTTCGTTCCGCCTGGAAGGCCACTATCCCAGCCAGGTCTGGGACATCGACGTGCCACTGCCGGCCGGCCAGGTGGGGACCGCGGCCGACGTCCGGGCACTCGAGGATGCCTTCCATCAGGTCCACGAGGAACTGTTCGCAATGGCCGATATCGGCTCGCCGATTGAGATCATCAGCTGGCAGGCCCATGTCTCGGCCAAGCTGCGCAACGAGGCGTTGGGACGCATGGCCACCGACAGCATCGGTGCCGCCATCTCGGGTACCAGGCGCTGCTACTTCAAGGAAACCGGCCGCGTCACCACGCCGGTCTATTCGTTCGGCACCATGGCCGTCGACGAGAGGATCCAGGGCCCCGCCATCGTGGAATCGCCGCTCACCACGGTGGTGGTCGATCCCGGCGCGATCGCGCGGCGCGGCGCGTCCGGCTCCCTGATCGTGGACGTGACACCCTCTTGGCAGAACGGCGGAGCGTGAAGATGACGAAGCCCATGGACGGCGTCCAACTCGCCATTCTCAACAACCGCTGGGAATCGATCGCACGCAAGATGGCCAACACGCTCCTGCGTACCGGCCGTTCCGGCGTGCTCGCCACCGCACGCGACTTCTCCTGCTGCATCGTGACTGGCGACCATAAGCTGCTTTCTGCTGCGGAGAGCATTCCGATCCACGTGCTCGTCGGGCCGGACATGATGGCTCGCTCGATGGCGGAGTTCCATCCGGACCTGCGCAAGGGCGACGCCTACTTGCACAATTCGCCCTATCACGGCTGCTCGCACGCCGCAGACCTTTCGATCCTGATCCCGGTGTTCGACGATGACGGGCGCCACCGCTACACCGCGGTAGTCAAGGCGCACCAGGCCGACATCGGCAACTCGCTGCCGACGACCTATATGGGCTCCGCCAGGGACGTCTATAACGAGGGCGCGCTGATCTTTCCGGCCGTCCAGGTCCAGCGCAACTATCAGGACATCGCCGACATCGTCCGGATGTGCCGGATGCGCATCCGCGTGCCTGACCAGTGGTGGGGCGACTATCTCGCGATGATGGGTGCGGGCCGCATTGCCGAGCGTGAGATCACTGCGTTGGGCAAGGAGGTCGGCTGGGAGCATCTGGCCGAGTACGAGCACCGCTGGTTCGAGTACAGCGAAGGCCGGATGGTCGAGGCAATCCGCAAGCTGCCCGAGACGACAGTGCGCCGCTCCAGCACCCATGACCCGGTCCCTGGCACGCCCGAGGAAGGGATCAGGATCAATGTCACCGTGTCGATCGATCCAGATGAGGGCTATCTCGACGTCGACCTCACCGACAATATCGACGCACTGGAACTCGGCCTGAATGTTTCCGAGGCCTGCACGCGCAGTGCAGTGCTGATCGGCGTGTTCAATTCCCTCGATCCCGACGTGCCGCGCAACGAAGGCTCGTTCCGGCGGGTGCGGATGAAGCTGCGCGAGGGCGCGGTCGTCGGCATCCCCCGGCACCCGACCAGCTGCTCGGTCGCCACCACCAACGTCGCCGACCGGATCACCAACCCGATCCAGGCGGCCTTCGCCGAAGTCAGTGCCACCCATGGCTTGGCCGAGACCGGCGCAATCCTACCGGCATCCATGGCGGTGATCTCCGGCACCGACCCGCGCCGCAACACGCCGTTCGTCAACCAGATCTTCCTGGGCCACACCGGCGGCGCCGGCAGTCCAACCCACGATGCTTGGCTCACCTTGCTGCACGCCGGCAATGCCGGCATGTGCTACCTTGACTCAATTGAGGTGATCGAGCTGGCCTATCCGATCCGGCTTTACGACCGCCGGCTGATGGCGGACACCGAGGGTGCCGGCCAGTTCAACGGTGCGCCGTCGATGGTGTGCGAGTACGGTCCCGCAGGCTGCAGAATGAGCGTCAACGCTGTGTCCGACGGCGGGATCAACCAACCCAGGGGCGTGCGTGGCGGTGCCGATGGCGGTGCATCGCGCCAGCTGCGCAAGCGGGCCGATGGCACGCTTGAGGAACTGCCGGTGGTGATTTCGGTCGAGATCGACCCGGCCGAGCGAATCGTCTCCTACACCTGCGGCGGTGGCGGCTATGGCAATCCAAAGTGGCGTAGCCCGGCACAGGTCGCCTACGATGTACGGGAAGGCCTCGTGAGCCGCGAACGAGCACACTCGGTCTATGGTGTGGTACTCACCGCAGACGGCAGTGTCGACGAAAAGGAAACGGTGAGTCTCCGCGAGACGGCCTGACCAAGCCTGCATCTGCCAGTCATCAAGGGAGGAACATAGGTGAAGAATGTGAAGGCTGTATTTGTGGGCCTAGCGCTCGCTCTGGTTGGCACCTCGCTTCCGGCACTGGCCCAGGAAGACCCAATCGTGATCGGGGTCGCCTCCGGCCAGACCGGCGTGCTGGGTCCCTGGGACTTGGCCGGCCGCCGAGGCGCCGAACTCGCTATTGAGGACATCAACGCCAAGGGAGGCCTGCTTGGCCGGCCGCTCTCGATCGTGGTGAGCGACACCAAGTCGGATCCCTCGCTCGGGCCAACGGCGGCTGCTGAAGTCCTGGACCAGGGTGCCGAGATGGTCATCGTCGCCTGCGACTATGACTTCGCCGCGCCTGCCGCCATGGCGACCGTGGCCGCGAACAAGATCGTGTTCTCGACCTGTGCTGCCGATCCGAAGTTCGGTGTGCAGGGCATCGGTCCCCTCGCCTACACCATGTCGCTGGCCAGCACCGCCCAGGGCACCATGCTTGCCGAGTGGGCCTATGAGACCCAGGGCTGGCGCTCGGCCTACGTCATGATGGACACGGCGATCGAGTACACGAAGTCGCTCTGCCAGGGCTTCCGCGATCGCTGGACCGAGCTTGCCGGCGCCAACGCGATCACGGGCGAGGACACCTGGAACGGCATCAACGACACCTCGATCGCCGGCCAGATCAGCCGCATGAAGCCCGTGCTGGGGAAGAGCGACTTCGTGATGTGGTGCGGCTTCACGAACAACGGCTCGGTGCTACGCCAGGTCCGCTCCGCCGGCATCGACACGCCGATCGTCGGCTCCGAAGCCATGGACGGCGCCTACTGGACCGACGCCGTCCCCGGCCTGAACGACTTTTATGTGGCGGTCTATGCCTCGATCTACGGCAACGACCCCGATCAGCGCGTGAACGACTTCATGGCGCGCTACAAGGAGAAGTTCGGCGAGCAGGCGCCAATGGGTCATGCAGTGACTGGCTATGCGGCGGTCGAAGCCTGGGCGCGCGCGGTGGAGAAGGCCGGCTCGTTGGAGGTCGAGCAGATCCAGGCCGCCCTGGACTCCTTCAACGGTGAGCCGCTGTTGGTCGGACCTTCCACCTTCCGACCGGACTTGCACATCAACCTGACCCGGCCTTTGCTGATCATGCGGTCCGTGAACGGCAAGTACGAGCCGATCGGCCGGTTCACTCCGCAGAAGCCGGCTGAGCCGACCTTCTGATCCCTGACCCGTCCATGCCATGACAGCTACGGCTCCGTTTCTCCCGAAGATAATCCGGACAGAGCGGGGCCGCATGCTGAGGAGACAGCGATGAACGGCACGGGCGCACGGCTCGCCGCCGAAGGAGTCCAGGTACATTTCGGCGGCTTGACCGTGATCTCGGACGTCTCGCTGACCCTTGGCAAGGGCGAGATCCTGGGACTGATCGGGCCGAATGGTGCCGGCAAGACCACCTTCGTCAACGTGCTCTCAGGCTTCCAGCGCCCAAATGCCGGCCAAGTCCGCTTGGGCGCGCAGGACGTCACGCCCTGGAAGCCTGCGCAACGCGCCCGTGCCGGATTGGTGCGGACCTTCCAGGCGGTGCGCCTGTTCCCCGGCCTCACCGTTCTGGAGAATGTCGAGATCGCGGCCCTGGCCCAAGGGTTACCGCGCGTGGAGGCCCGGCAGCGGTCCATGGACACGCTCCGGACCCTGGAACTGGCGCGTCACGCGGCTGCGATTGCTTCCAGCCTGCCCTATGGCCTGGAGCGCCGTGTCGGCATCGCCCGGGCACTGGTGATGGCACCCGACTTTATCCTGCTGGACGAGCCCGCGGCTGGCCTGAACGAGGCCGAGGGCGACGAACTTCTAGCCTCGATCCGCGCCATCCGGGACCAGCGTGGCTGCGGCGTCCTGCTAATCGAGCACAACATGCGCATCGTGTTTGGTCTTTGCGACCGCGTCCACGTGCTGCGCAGCGGCGCCACCATTGCCGAGGGTACGCCGGACCATGTCCGGGCGCAGCGTGAGGTACGCGAGGCCTATCTGGGTGAGGGAGACCGATGAGCCTGCTAAAGGTCCGGGAGCTAGCAATCCAATACGGCGCTGTTGCGGCCCTGCAGGGTGTCTCGATCGACGTTTCGGCTGGTGAGGTCGTGGCCCTGATCGGCCCGAACGGAGCGGGCAAGACCTCGTTGCTTTCCGCCGTCGCCGGCGTGGTCCAGCCACGCGCCGGCACGATCGGCTTCGACGGCCAAGACCTGGTCGGCATGCCGATCCAGAAGATCGTCCGGGCTGGCATCGCCCTGGTGCCGGAGAACCGCGACATCTTCACTAAACTCACCGTCATGGAGAATCTCCTGATCGGCGCCAGCACGCGCAGCGACAGGGATGGGATTGCCCAGGACATCGAGCGGATCGGCCGGCTCTTCCCCGCATTGCCGCGGCTGTTGCCGCGGCCGGCCGGTCTGCTGTCAGGTGGCGAGCAGCAGATGCTCGCGATCGGGCGGGCGTTGATGTCCCGGCCGCGCCTGCTCATGCTGGACGAGCCATCGCTGGGCCTTGCCCCAGTGGTGACGGATGCCGTGTTCGCAGGCATCCGGACCCTGCGGACGCAAGGCATGGCTATCCTGTTGGTCGAGCAGAACGCGGTGCGCGCGCTCTCGGTCTGCGACCGCGCCCATCTCCTCTCCGCCGGCATCGTCCATTTCACCGGCACGCCCGACGAGATCGTCCATGCCGGCGACATTGATGCTGCCTACTTCGGCGTCCCAAGCGACGTCGCCGCCTAAGGGAGCGCGTGATGAACCTCCTCGTCCAGTTCATCATCGACGCTGTAAGCGTGGGCGGGCTCTACGCCCTCACCGCCATCGGCATCGGCCTGATCTTCGGTGTCGTAGGCTTGGTCAACTTCGCCTATGGCGACTTCGTGATGATCGGCGCCTACACGATCCTCCTGACCATAGGCTTCTACTGGCCGGTCACGATCCTGATTGCGGCGGCCGTCCTGATCCTGGTGGCGCTTGCCGCCGACTTCGTCGCGTTCCGGCCGGTCCGCTTGGCCAGCCCGGAAACGCTGATGATCGTCTCCTTCGCTCTCAGCTACACCATCCAATACAGCTACGTGATGATGTTCGGCTCGCTCGCGCGGACCGTGAACTTCCTGCCCGCGATGAGCACGAACCTGGAGATTCTCGGAGTGCGCATTGCCGGCGTCAGCATCCTGCAGATCGCGGCGACGATCGTGCTGACTGGCGCGCTCGCCGCCTTCATCCGCTTCACTCGGATCGGCTACCAGATGCGCGCGGTCTCGGAGAACCCGACCATGGCGCGGCTGGTCGGCGTCGATATCAACAAGGTGATTGCCGCCGCCTTCATCGCCAGCGCGCTGCTCGCAGTGACCGTCTCGGTCCTCTTCGTGGCCCAGACCGGCACCATGACACCGTTCCTCGGCCTCAACCTCACCATCATCGGCTTTGTCGCCACCGTGATCGGCGGCATGGGCAGCTTGGTCGGCTGCGCGCTCGGCGGCTTCCTGGTGGGCTTTCTCACTACCCTGCTGCAGCTGGCCCTGCCGGCCGACCTACAGCCGTTCCGCGAGGCCTTCGTGTTCGGTGCGGTTGTCCTGATGCTGCTGCTGCGCCCGGGCGGCCTCATCATGCTTGCCACCGCACGGGAGCGGATCTGATGCGCAACGATCCGAGCCATTCCTGGCAAGGCCTCGTCTGGACCTTCCTGGTGCTGGGCATTCCCGTCGCGTTGGCAGCGCTGCTGTTGGCCTCCACCGGCCCAGTGCTCGCCCGAGTGGTCACCGACACGCTGATCAAGCTCACCATGGTGGTCGGACTCTACATCTTCATCGGCAACAGCGGAATCTTCTCGTTCGGTCATGCAGCCTTCATCGTGGTCGGCTCCTACGCCTCGGCTTGGATGACCATTCCACCGACGTTCAAGAAGGTGATCCTGCCGGGCCTGCCGGCCTTCATGCAGGCCATCCACCTGGACCCGTTCACCGGCGGCCTGGTTGGCGTCCTGCTGGCAGCACTGCTGGCCTTCGTGATCGGCCTGGCGCTCATGCGGCTGGCTGGGATCGCCGCGTCGATCGCGAGCTTCGCCTTCTTTAGTGTGATCGTGGTCATCTACAACAACTGGACCGGCTGGACGAAGGGCACCGCCTCGCTGGTCGGCCTGCCGGTCTATGCCGGACCGAAGCTGGCCCTGGCGGCGGCGCTTATTGCCATGCTGCTGGCCCTCCTGTTCCAGCACTCGCGCTACGGCCTGCTCCTGCGGGCGACCCGCGAGGATGCGGTGGCGGCGCGTGCCGCCGGCGTCGAGGTCGAGCGGATGCGCCTAATCGCCTTCGTGGTCAGCGCGGCGGTGGTCGCGGCCGGCGGCGTTCTGCAGGGCCATTTCAATGGCGCGCTCACCACTACCGCGAACGTCCACCTGAACCTGACCTTCCTGATCCTCGCTATGCTGGTGGTGGGTGGGATGCGCAGCCTGGCGGGTGCCGTTATCGGCGTGGCGATCCTGGCCTTTGTCGCAGAACTGCTGCGTCAGCTCGAGCGCGGCTGGCAGATCGGCGACTTCACCATCACTGCACCCTCGGGCCTGGGCCAAGTCGGCCTCGGCATCGTGATGCTGGTGGTCCTGATCTCGCGCCCGCAGGGGCTGACCAAGGGACGGGAGATCCCGATGCCAGGCTGGCTGAGCCGGCGGGATCGGCGAGGAGATGCAGACTTGATCGGGAGCACCCAGAATGCGCGTTGACCTTACCGGCCGTCGGGTCGTCATCACCGCCGGTGGATCGGGGATCGGCCGGATCATGGCGGAGCGGTTCGCCGATGTTGGGGCCAGCGTCGCCGTCTGCGATGTGGACGACGACGCCTTGGAGGATCTCACTGCGGCCCGGACGGGAATCTTCACTGCGAAGGCCGATGTCGGTCAAGCCGGAGAGGTCGACACCTTCTTCGATGCTGCCCTCGCCTATCTGGGTGGCCTCGACGTGCTGGTGAACAATGCCGGCATCTCCGGCCCGACCAAGCCGGTCGAGGCGATTACGCCGGAGGAGTGGGAACGTACGATCCAGGTGAACCTGAACGGCGCGTTCTTCTGCACCCGCCGTGCCGTGCCGCTACTCAAGGCACAGCAGAGCGGCGTGATCGTGAACCTGTCTTCCACTGCCGGGCGCATGGGCATGCCGAACCGCTCGCCCTATTCAGCGGCGAAGTACGGCGTGCGCGGCTTCACCGACGTACTGGCGATCGAGCTCGGCGAGCACAACATCCGGGTGAACGCGATCCTGCCGGGCGTGGTCGATGGTCCACGCGGCCGGCGCGTCATCGCCGAGCAGGCCGAGAAGCGCGGCATGAGCTTCGACGAGTACCTGCCGAACCTCCTGCACAACGTCTCGATGCACACGATGATCGACCAGGAGGAGGTCGCTGACCTCGCGATCTTCCTGGCCTCCGACTATGCGCGGCACATCTCCGGCCAATCGATCGGCGTCTGCGGCAATTTCGAGAGCTATCGCGCTCCGCGCACGGTGACAGCATGACCCCTGCCGAGCTTTTTGATCTATCCGGCCGTACCGCGCTGGTCACCGGAGCCTCTCGTGGCATTGGCAGGACCATGGCACGAACGCTCGCCGATGCCGGGGCGGAGGTGATTCTGGCTGCTCGGTCTGGACCCGCTCTGGAAGAGGTAGCTGCCGGAATCACCGCCAAGGGCGGCAGGGCACGTGCCCTGATCTTGGACGTCTGTGACGAGACGGCCGTGACAGCCAGCCTGGCCAGCCTGCGCGATGTGGGCAGCGCACCCAACATTCTGGTCAACAATGCCGGGATCATCGAGCGTACTCCGCTTGCCGAGAGCCAGACCGATGCTTGGCGCAACGTGGTCGACACCAATCTGGTAGCTCCCTATGTGCTGGCACGGGAGGCGGCGCGCGGCATGGTGGCGGCCGGCTTCGGGCGGATCGTCAACATCGCGTCGATCATGGCCTTGCACGGCAAGCGCAACGCCCACGCCTACGTCTCCACCAAGCATGCCATCGCCGGGCTTACCAAGGCGCTCGCGGCGGAACTCGGCCCGTCCGGGGTCACGACGAACGCGATCTGCCCCGGCTATATCCGTACCGAAATCAACGTCGCACTGCAGACCGACCCGGCCTTCAATGCCTCAGTCAGCACCCGTACTCCGGTCGGCCGCTGGGGCGAGACGTCAGACTTGGCTACGGCCCTGCTGTTCCTCTGCGCACCAGCCTCAGCCTACGTGAACGGCCATCTTCTGGTGGTCGACGGCGGCTTCACCGTCACCCATTGATCCCCAGCCAAGCCTCAATCACCGACTGAGGCTATTGCCATCTGAGCCGGTTCAGCTTCCAGGTCACCGGGGTGCCGCCGGCATGCAGGGCTTTGAGATAATGCTCAGGCTCGCCCGGTCATTCGCTTGCCGGACCGTGGTCCTGGCAAAGGTGCTGCTCCTCGACGCCCTTAAGCATCGCGCTGCAGATTGAGCACCTGACTACCGCCGGCCTTCACCCGTATGTAACCGAGCAGGCCCCTTCCCTCACCGGATCGCCACAACATCCACCGATCCGGTCACCTCGGCCGGCTGGCTCAGCCAGTCATCCGCCATTACTAGGGCCTTCATGGCATCTTTTCCAGTCCATGCCACGAGTACTGGAGATATATGAAATAACCCGTGGACTCACCATGGAAACCGTTGCTGCAGTTCTTCGATGAGCTACGACCCCATTCCTGGCTTCGGAGCGTAGCTCGGTAAGACAATGCGTCTAGAGGCCCTGCTTGAAGCTTTTCCTTTTATGACTACAATGGCCACAGAAGGAGGAAGCCATGCACGAGACCCAGCTACGCGAGGTCAAGGCCAATCTGTCGGCCGTGGTGGATGAGGCCATGAACGGCCAGCCCACCGTCATCACCCGGCATGGCCGCAAGGCCGCGGTAGTCATCTCCTGGGAAGAATGGCAACGGCTGTCGAGTGTGCCTTCTCTTGCCAGGCTGCTGATGGCGGCTCCGATGAAGCCTGAGGACATCGAGGAACGGGACCAGTCGCCGCTGCGCGAGGTGGACCTCTAGATCTATGGACCCGAGTTCGCCCCACTACCTCGTGGACACCAACGTGATCTCGGCGTTGGCACCGACCAAGGCAGTGCGGCCGCCCGACCTGATCCATTGGCTGGACCTGCACACGAAGCGGCTCTTCTTATCGGCGGTGACCATCGCCGAGCTTACCGATGGGGTGAGCAAGCTCAGGCGACAGGGTGCTGCCAGCAGGGCTGAGAAGCTCGACGAGTGGCTGGAGCTGGTCCTGCACCTCTATGGTGATCGGGTGCTGCCGTTGGACATTAAGGCCGCCAAGGCCACCGGCCAGTTCTTTGATCTGGCACGCGGCCAAGGCCACGCCCCCGGCTTTGCTGACCTCGCCATCGCCGGCACCGCCTGGGCGTACGGGCTGACGCTCCTGACCCGAAACGTCCGGCACTTCACGATGCTACCGGTGCTAGTGGTCGACCCGTTCACGAGCTTGCCAAACCTGGATCCCGGGCTGTTACCGGCGCGCTGAGTCCTGACTCAAGTACCAGAACGGGTCAGTTAGGGTCTACCTTCCGAGACTGCCGCAAAACCCTGGCCTTGGCCGTGCTGCTATGATTCGATCCTGGCCCCTCCTGCCTCACCAGGATCGAACCACAGCAGCAGCGGCAGGGCTAGGTGTTTCGCGGCAGTCTCCAGAGGTTTGAGCGGCTTTCAGTTGGCTCTCTGGATCCTGTTTGGTGCTTGTCTAGCTACCTCCGTCGCTCACAGACGCGAGCGGGCGCGCAGCATGTCGATGATGTCGACCTGCGGGAATTCGACAAAGGCTGAGAGGCCGATCGGGCAGGTGGCGATATCCTCAGGCGTAGGCTCAAGCCGCACCAGGACCTGGCCACGTCCGGTTGAACGGCCCTTGGCCAGGGCCGCGAGGTCGTCGAGGTCCAGCGTGCCGGCGGAGCCCCGGATCAAGA
>JAESGR010000778.1_pt1 | contig 15292 bp, 11 predicted proteins | sample 9269771 | NCBI WGS metagenome assembly JAESGR01 (sample SAMN15739572, study PRJNA653492) | algae metagenome | isolation source: Chroococcus sp. CMT-3BRIN-NPC107 and co-occurring heterotrophs from well... | place: USA: Clark Mountains Wilderness, California | collected 2010-04-18
CGGCCGATGCGTCGGGCCCGAAGCACCTCAACATCAAGCTGTCGCGCGCCAAGCTCGAGGCCCTCGTCGAGGACCTGATCGAGCGCACGATCGCCCCCTGCCGCACGGCGATCAAGGACGCGGGCGTCTCGGTCGGCCAGATCGACGACGTCATCCTCGTCGGCGGCATGACCCGCATGCCCAAGGTGCAGGAGAAGGTCAAGGAGTTCTTCGGCAAGGAGCCGCGCAAGGACGTCAACCCCGACGAGGCGGTGGCCGTCGGTGCCGCGATCCAGGGCCAGGTGCTCACCGGTGACCGCAAGGACGTGCTGCTCCTCGACGTCACTCCGCTCAGCCTCGGCATCGAGACGCTCGGCGGCGTGATGACGAAGATGATCCAGAAGAACACGACCATCCCGACCAAGTACTCGCAGGTCTTCTCGACCGCCGACGACAACCAGCCGGCGGTGACGATCAAGGTCTACCAGGGCGAGCGCGAGATGGCGTCCGGCAACAAGTCGCTCGGCGAGTTCAACCTCGAGGGCATCGCTCCCGCTCCGCGCGGCATGCCGCAGATCGAGGTCACCTTCGACATCGACGCCAACGGCATCCTGCACGTCGGCGCGAAGGACAAGGCGACCGGCAAGGAAAACAAGATCACGATCAAGGCGAACTCCGGCCTGACGGAAGCCGAGATCCAGCAGATGGTCAAGGACGCGGAGCTGAACGCGGCCGACGACAAGAAGAAGCTGGAGCTGATCCAGGCGCGCAACTCGGCCGACGCGATGATCCACAGCGTTCGCAAGAGCCTGGGCGAGCACGGCGAGAAGCTCGACGCGGCCGAGAAGGCGAAGGTCGAGACGGCGCTGAAGGAAGCCGAGGACGCGCTGAAGTCGGACGACAAGGCGACCATCGAGGCCAAGACCGAAGCGCTCATGACGGCGAGCCAGAAGCTCGGCGAGAAGGTCTACGCCGACGCGCAGGCGGCACAGGCAGCGGCCGGCGGCGCTGGCCCCGGCCAGGGCGAGCGCGAGCCGGAAGCGCAGACCGCGAACGCGGGCGACGACAATGTCGTGGACGCCGAGTTCAAGGAAGTGAAGAAGGGCTGAAGCCCCGCACCGGCTGGCCGGCGCGACTCGCGATGACCTCGTCGCGGGCCGCGCCGGCTTCGGTGTTTACAGGCAACGCGTGTCGGCTGGGAGCGGCAAAGGATGGCAACGAACAAGCGCGACTACTACGAGGTGCTCGGGGTCGCGAAGAATTCCTCCGAGGAGGAGATCAAGAAGGCTTATCGCAAGCTGGCGATGAAGCACCACCCTGATCGCAACCAGGGTGCGAGGTCGAAGCAGGCGGAAGAGCAGTTCAAGGAGGCCAAGGAGGCCTACGAGATGCTCTCCGATCCGCAGAAGCGCGCGGCTTACGACCAGTTCGGCCACGCCGGCGTCGACCCGAACCTCGGGCGCGGCGGTGCGGAGGGATTTGGAGGCTTCGCCGAGGCCTTCGGCGACATCTTCGGCGACATCTTCGGCGGCGGCGCACGCCGCGGCCCCGGCGGCCAGCAGGTCTATCGCGGCAGCGATCTCAGCTACGCCATGGAGATCACGCTCGAGGAAGCGGCGGCGGGCAAGGAGACGCAGATCCGGATCCCGGCCTACGAATCCTGCGAGACCTGCAAGGGCAGCGGCGCCAAGCCAGGCACCAGCCCGATCACCTGCACCAGCTGCCAGGGCGCAGGCACGGTGCAGATGCGCCAGGGCTTCTTCAGCATCCAGCAGACCTGCCCCACCTGTCACGGCAGCGGCAGGCTCATTCCGGAGCCCTGCCTGACCTGCCACGGCCAGGGCCGCATCAAGAAGAACAAGACGCTCGAAGTCAAGATCCCGGCCGGCATCAACGAAGGCATGCGCATCCGGTCGAGCGGGAACGGCGAGCCGGGCCCGAACGGCGGCCCCAACGGCGACCTCTACATCGAGATCCGCATCAAGCCGCACGAGATCTTCGAGCGCGACGGGGACGACCTGCACTGCACCGTTCCCGTGGCGATGACCAGCGCGGCGCTCGGCGGGCCGATCGACGTGCCGACACTCGGCGGCAAGGCGCAGATCGAGCTGCCCGAAGGCACCCAGCACGGCAAGACGTTCCGCCTGCGCGGCAAGGGAATCAAGGGCGTGCGGTCGAGCTATCCCGGCGACCTGTACTGCCACGTGAGCATCGAGACGCCGATCAAGCTGACCGAGCACCAGAGGAAGCTGCTGAAGGAGCTCGACGACTCGTTCCGGCACGCCGGCGATCGGCACTCGCCCACGGCCAAGACGTGGAGCGATCGGGTCAAGGATCTGTTCAAGGCGTGAGCCGGCTCTGGAGGCTCACGGTCTTCAGGCGAAGAGGTCGACTTGGCCGTCGGTCCGCGGCGGCAAGGGCTTCCTGAACTGCGTGAGGTCCAGGGGGGCGTGATCGCGGTCGAGGCCGAAGCGGGCCTTGGCCTTGGCGAGGCGCTGCGCGAGCAGCTGAGCCCAGATGCCTTCACCCTTCATGCGGGTGCCGAAGCTCGAGTCGTAGTCCTTGCCGCCGCGCATCTCGCGCACGCGTGCCATGACGCGGGCGGCGCGGTCGGGGAAGTGCTGCTCGAGCCAGCGCTGGAAGATCGGGTTCACCTCCCACGGCAGGCGCAGCACGATGCCGAAGGCCGCGGTGGCACCGGCGCCGGCGGCCGCCTCGAGGATGCGCTCGATCTCCGGCTCGTTGATGAACGGGATCATCGGCGAGATGCTCACCCCAACCGGAACGCCGGCGCGCGCGAGCGCCTCGACCGTTCGCAGGCGGCGGTGCGGCGCGGCGGCCCGCGGCTCGAGGATCCGGGCGAGCGCAGGATCGAGCGAGGTGATGGAGACGTACACCGCCGCCAGCCCGCGCGCCGCCATCGGGGCCACGAGGTCGAGGTCGCGCTCGACGCCCGACGATTTCGTCACCAGCGAGAACGGATGGGCGCACTCGGCGAGGACCTCGATCACCGAGCGGGTGATGCGCAGCTTGCGCTCGACCGGCTGGTAGGCGTCCGTCGCCGAGCCCAGGTTCAGCGAACGCGGCACGTAGGCGCGACGGGCCAGGGCTTCGCGCAGCCGCTCCGCCGCGTTCACCTTGGCGATGATCTTGGTCTCGAAGTCGAGCCCCGGCGAGAGGTTCAGGTAGCTGTGCGTCGGCCGCGCGAAGCAGTAGACGCAGCCGTGCTCGCAGCCACGGTAGGGATTGATCGAAAGCTCGAACCCGAGATCCGGCGAATCGTTCGGCGAGAGGATGGACTTGACCCGTTCCTCGATGACCGTGGTCTCCGGCGGGAGGTGCTCCTCGCTGGCCGCCTGGTCCAAAGTGCCCCAGCCGTCGTCGTAGCTTTCGGCTTCCCGCGAGGAGTACCGGTGCTCGATGGCCCAGACGGTGCCGCGGCCCTTGGCCGGCTGGCTTGCCGCGCTCTCGGGCCGCGGCGCCTCGTCGCGCGAGATCTTTCGACCGATCGAGGCGGGCGGAGACATACTGTGAATATACACAGCATCGGAGCCCCGCGATGCCTCCCGCGCGTCAGCCCGGCGCCCCGTGCCTCCGGGAAGCGGCGTCCGAGCCGTGCGCTTCCGGGCCCGGCGTATCGCCGCCCGGCTGCTCATCGTCCCAGCGCACCAGCGGCTGGGTATCCAGGAAGCCATGGAACAGCTGCTCGACGCTCCCCTCCTCGCGCCGGCTCAGGGCCGGCGCTTCACGCGGCAGCTTGCGTCGATCGGGGTCGACGCGCCGGTTCAGGATCAGGCCGTAGGAGCTTTGGGTGGCCTCCATCGAACGCTGCGCCGCCTCCAGCATCGCCCGTGCGTCGAGTCGCAGGCGCCGGCTGCGCTCGACCGGGCCCTCGCGGGGGGCCTCGCCGGAGCCGGGCACCTGTTTGCGCATGATCCCGGCGCCGGCAACTTGCATGCCTCGAGGCCACCGAGCGGACCCACCGTGACGGCCGCTCCGCGGACGTGAGTCGTCGCCGGGCGACCGATGGGACACCCAGACCGCGCCAGCGCGGCGTTTCGCACAGTCTCGCCGGCACGCCGCTGCTAGCCTGATCGCCCGTGACGCTCCTGCTGCGCGCCGTGTGGGCGGCCTGCTCCCGACAGGGCGGGCTCGACGTCGAGAGCGGTCCCCGCCCAGCCGAAAGGTCTGCCATGCATGCGCAAGTTCCGTACGCTGCTCCCGAGCCGGTCCAGGCCGTGATCGAGCAGCTCGGGCGAACCGAGGACGTCGTCTTTTCCCCCAGCAATCGCCGCCTCGCCGTGGCGGGCTTCAGAGCCAACAAGATCGCGGTGTTCGACATCGTCCTGAGCCGGACCGGTGCGGCCAGCACGATCGACATTCCGCGGGTCATCGAGATCCATGCCCCGTTCCTCAGCGAGCCGCACGGCGTCTGCTTCCTCGACGAGCGGACCCTCGCCGTCGCCAATCGCAGCGGGCACGTCCACGTCATGGACGCTCCGCCGCCTCGGACCTCGCACGACCGGTTCGTGGCTGGCGACAGGAAGGCGCTCAGGGGAGGGGCCGAAGCGCTCGTCCGTGCACCGGGATCGGTGGCGGCCATCGCGCTGGACTCGGGAGCCCTCGAGCTGGCGGTGTGCAACAACTCCGCCCACTACGTCACCCGCCACATCCTCCGGGACGGGCGCGATCTCGAGATCGACGGCGAAGACATCTTCCTGGAAGCCGGCCTCGATATCCCGGACGGCATCTGCTACAGCCCGGGTGGGCGATGGATCGCGGTCAGCAACCACAACACGCACAGCGCCTTCGTCTACGAGCGGACCCCGGCCCTCAATCGCCATTCCGTGCCGGACGCCGTTCTGCGAAACGTGCTCTGCCCGCACGGCATCCGCTTCACGGCGGACGACAACTTCATTCTGGTCGCCGACGCGAGCGCTCGTTACGTCAACGTCTACAAGCGCAGCGGAGCGCGCTGGCAGGGCGCCTGCGATCCGTACGCACTCTTTGCCGTCATGGAACGTCCCGTGTTCACCCGCGGGCGGCTCAACCCTCAGGAAGGCGGGCCCAAGGGCATCGACATCGACCGGAACATGACCGTGCTCGTGACCACGTGCGAATTCCAGGCGCTCGCATTCTTCGACCTGACGCAGGTACTCAGGCGACGCGAGCGGCCCGAGAACCGTCACAAGCGGTATGTCCGCTGGCGGCTGGAGAACGCCCTGCACCGGCGGCGGCCGGAAATCTACGACTGGCTGCATGGATCGCCGGCCCGCAAGGCGCGGTACTCGGACAGCGCCTGAGAACCGGCGCCGTGCGTATCCTGATCATCAGCGACGTCAGCGGGTACATGCGTGGCGGGGTGCCGGAAGAGTGCCGGCAGTTGGCCAACGGCATGCATTCGCGCGCCCACGCCGTGGCGTATTGCGGCGACCTTCCGATCCCGAGCCGCGCAGACGTCCGGCACTTCCCGCTGTCGCTCGAATCCGTCCAACGCTTGCAGGCCAGCGTCGCCGTGGCGCTGGTCTCCTTTCAGCCCGACCTGGTGCACGTGCTGGCGATGAGCTCGCGAGGCCTCCACGCGTTGCGCCCCGCCTTGAAAAGCCGGCCCTGGCTGCTGACGTGTCACTCCATCCCTCCGCACGAACGCAGCCTGCGCGCGCTGCACGGAAACGACTGGCTGCACTACTTCGCGCGCGACCTGCGGTTCTTCCCGCACGGTCTTGCGTGGCGCATGCTTCTCACGAGGCGGCTGGTTCCGAAGATCGTCACCCACAGCGGATGGGTCAGCGACATCGTCCATCGCTACGGCTACCCGAGGGCACGCACGCACGAGATCCCTCTGGGCCGCGCGCCGGGCACCGGGTCGAGCCGTTCACCATCCATGACGCCCGTCGTCGGTTCTCCGAGACTGGTGACGATCGGGGGCATCGCACACACGAAGGGGCACCACGATGCGGTCCGCGCGATCGCCTCGCTGCGCTCTGACTTTCCCGACTTGTCGTACCAGATCATCGGGCAGGTGCGGGATCGGAGCTACATGAGCTACCTCGTGTCCTTGATCCAGGGAGCCGGTCTGTCCGCTCACGTGACCCTCAGGACCGACGTCGATGAAGCCGCGAAACAGCAAGCTCTCGCCTCGGCGGATCTCTATCTCCAGCCTTCGCACGAGGAAGGGTTCTGCCTCGCTTACATCGAGGCTGCATCGCAGGTGCCTCGGCTGGTCGGAACCGCCACGGGCGCCATTCGCCGGGTCAGCCAGGACGACCCGGGAATGCAGGTCGTGCCTCCAGGAAGGCCTTCAGAGCTGGCGTCGGCCATACGCTTGTCGCTGCGCGAAGCACTGCCCACGGACCTCATGGCCCTGCGCGCCAGGAGGCTCGATCGCGATTTCTCCTGGCGTGCTTACCTCGACGAACACGAGAACCTCTACGACGAGCTGGTCGATGCCTGGTTCGTGCCTCAGCTGAGCACGGCCTGAACCGAGGCCGTCGACGCGCTGGATGAAGGCTTCACCGTCGGTGCATCCGGGCTTGCTCGAGGAGGCCGTCCCCGCGAGCGCGCTCGGCGGGCCCGGCACGGTGGCGGTGGATGGCTGCTGCTTCGTGGGCAGCCGGACGGGCATCGCCAACTACGTGGCGGCACTCCTCGAGCCGCTTTGCGAGCAACACCGCGACGTCCGCTTCCTCCTGTACTGCAACGACGCAGGCGATTTCCCGACCGCGCCCAACCTCGAGCCGCGCATCAGCGCTCCGAAGCGGCGCGGTCCCATCTGGCACAACACGCAGGTGGTCGACATGCTGCGTGACGATGGGGTCGACGTGTTCTGGGGCACGAACGGCTTGATCCCGTTGCGGGGCCTGGCCCGGACCGCGTCCGTGCTCACGGTCCATGATCTCGTGCACGTCTTCGCGCCCGAGACGCAGGAGGCCGCCAAGCGCTGGAAGCAGCGCTTCTTCCAGCCGCGGTGCGTGAGAGCGGCCGATCGCGTCATGGCCGTGTCGAAGGCGACTGCCCACGACGTCGCGAGGCACTACGGCCGCATGCCCGACGCGGTCATTCATCCCCTCGCCGGCGACAGCTTCTCCTTGGCCGACAGGGCCGCGGCCGAACACACGTTGCAACGTCTGCGGCTGCCGCGGAAGTTCATCCTGACGGTGGGCACGCTCGAGCCACGCAAGAACGTGAAGGCCTTGATGGAGGCCCATGCCTCGTGCCTGGCGGATGGCCTGGACCTGCCGCCGCTGGTGGTCGTGGGCGGCCAAGGCTGGCGCGATGCCGAGGTCCGGGCGAGCATCGACCAGGCCACCGCGTCCGGATGGGTTCGGTACCTGGGCTATGTGCCCGCGGCCGACCTGAGCCATCTCTACTCGGCGTGCCACGCCCTCGTCATGCCGTCGCTCTACGAGGGATTCGGCATGCCGCTGCTCGAGGCGCAGATGTGCGGCGCCGCCGTCGTGCACGGAGATCACGCATCCATGAGGGAAGCGGCCGGCGGCCTGGGTGTGGCTTTCGAGCCCAGCGCCACCGGTCTTCGGAAGATGCTGGCAGCCTTGGCGAGAAACGAGCTTCCCTTCGCCTGCCGGCTCGCATCGGCGATCGAGAACAACGCCGCGCAGTCGGCTCGCCGCTTCTGGGACATGGTGGAACAGGCCTGGCGTGCCAAGCACCGCCCGGCGTCGCGTGGCTAGCGCTCCGCGTGTCGATCACCTGCGGGTGGGAACCGACTTCTGACGTCACCCCCGAGCACGTCGCCTGAACGACGCCAGCACGCCCGCTTCCTCCGGCAAGTGCGGGCAGCGAAGGGCAGGCCGTGGGCAACGGCGATGCCTGCACAGGCGCCCGATGCATCGTGTTTTCCCGAGTGCCCGCCAGGTGAGCCTTGGCAGTAATGTTCCTCTGTCCCCGCCCACCCGGAACGCCGGCACCCCACCGTGTTGGGCACTCTCACTCGGTGCCGAGGAGAGTCAGCGTGCTGTTTGCAGTCGCTTGCAAGGGTCGTCTCGACGTGTGCAACGCCGCCACAGACGAACAACTCGGGCCGGCCTCGGCGCAGGTCATCGGCAAGCAGTAGGCGCCTCTTCCTTCCTGCCTGACGCTTCGGCTCTCCCGCTTCGTGCGGTCGGAGCACGCCTCGCCGTCAGCTTGAATGGCTTGCGAGAGAGCCGGTCTCGCCCGAGTGGCACTGTGGAGCGGGGACTCAACGCAGCGTTTGCGGCGGCGGAGTGGCCCTGCCGCGAAGACAACGTGACAGGAGACTCTCATGGCCATCGATGAAGCAAGACTGAACGATTTCATGGGCCGCTTTGTCGGCGACCTGGGTGCGGTGATGCATGCCGCCACGGTGGTCGTCGGCGATCAGCTCGGCCTGTACAAGCGTCTCGCCGAAGGCCCCAGCGACGTCGAGACTCTCGCCCGCCGCACGGAGACCGACCCTCGTTACCTTCGCGAGTGGCTCTCGGCGCAGGCGGCCAGCGGTTACGTGCAGTACGACCCTGCGTCGCAACGATTCAGCCTGAGCGAAGAGCAGGCGTTCGCCCTGGCCCAGGAGGGCAGCCCGGCGTTCATCCCGGGGGCCTTTCAAGTGGCTGTCGCGCAGTTCAAGGTGATCCCGAAGATGATGCAAGCCATGCGAACCGGCCTCGGCATCGGCTGGCATGAGCACGATCCTTCCCTGTTCCACGGCACCGAGCGCTTCTTCCGGCCCGGCTACGCCGCAAACCTGGTCACGAACTGGATTCCGGCGCTCGAGGGCGTGGAGGCACGCCTCAAGGCAGGCGCGCACGTGGCCGACGTAGGTTGCGGCCACGGCGCCTCGACGATCATCATGGCGCAGGCATTTCCCTCATCCACGTTCGTGGGATTCGACTACCACGAGCCCTCGATCGAGCACGCCACCCGGATGGCGAAGGAGGCGGGCGTCGGCGATCGGGTGCGTTTCGAGGTGGCACGAGCGCAGGACTACCCCGGTCGGGACTACGACCTCGTCGCCGTCTTCGATTGTCTGCATGACATGGGCGACCCCGTCGGCGCGGCTGCGCACGTGCGGTCGAGCCTCAAGCCCGACGGCACGTGGCTCATCGTCGAGCCCTACGCCAACGACCGGCTGGAGGACAACCTGAACCCCGTCAGCCGCATCTACTACTCGGCATCGACGTTCATCTGCACGCCTGCGTCGCGCTCGCAGGAAGTCGGAGCGTGCCTGGGTGCCCAGGCAGGCGAGGCCCGTCTGCGCGATGTGGTCACCCAAGGTGGCTTCAAGCGCTTCCGCCGCGCCACGGAAACGCCGTTCAACCTGGTGCTGGAGGCTCGGCCGTAGGCTTTGAGCAGGCAGGCCGGCGCGTCACGCGCTTCGAGACCAGATGGCCTTTGCGGGCCATCTGGCGAGCCGGAGTCACGACGCGCTGCTAGAAGTCCGCCACCTTGCCCCAGGACGACTTGCTGAAGCGCCCGGGATTGAAAGACGCCGGATCGAAGATCGGCTTGGCACCGGAAACCAGGTCGGCGATCAGATGGCCGGCGCCCGGACCGATGCCGAAGCCATGGCCCGAGAAGCCCGCGGCCAGGATGAAGCCGGGCACTTGCGGTATCTCTCCGATGCCCGGCACGCCGTCGGGCGTGCTGTCGATGTAGCCGGCCCAGGTGCTCGCGATGCGGGCTTCGCGGAGCGGAGGCAACAGGTCGACGGCCCGCCGGTGGATCTCGCGGACGCCCGCAGGGTCCGGCTTCGGGTTCAGGATGCGCGCCCGCTCCATCGGGGTGGGCGCGTCCAGCTTCCATCGCGCGCGGGTTTCGTGGCCCCAGCGCGTGCCTTCCAGGCCGCCGGGGAAGACGTTGCGCCAGCGCTTGGCAAACATCGGAATGAAGTGCGGCGCGAAGCGCACCAGCTGCGCCGTGGGATCGAGGCGGCCTCGGCCGCTGATGGCCAGGACGTAATGGCCGTCGGGGCGCCGGGTGATGGCAACCCGTGGGCTGGTCAGGGCGGCCGGCAGTTGCTGCTCCACCGGCGACAGACGCACGATCGACTGGCGCACCGTGGCAAGCGGAAACCGCACGCCGAGCTGGTTGCAGAACGACGACGCCCACGCACCGCCCGCGAGAACCGCGACTCGGGTCTTGATCGTCCCGGCTTCGGTGACGACGCCGCTGACCCGGCCGCCCTCGAGCTCGACGCCGCGCGCGGCGCAATTCTGGTGGACGGTGCCGCCGAGCTTCATGAGCGCGGCGGCCACCGCCGGCGCGGCCTTGGCGGGGTCGGCCGTGCCGTCGCTGGGCGAGAAGACACCGCCCTTCCAGGCGCGGCCCGTCGCCTGTCCCCGCTCCGAAGCCTCGCGCCCGCTGAGCATGTGGGTCGTCACGCCGGTCGTCTTCGCGAACTCGCGCCACCGGGCCCAGCCGGCAATCTGGGCTTCGTCATCGCTGAGGTACAGCAAGCCGCAGCGCGTGAATCCCGTGTCTTCGCCGCTGTCGGCGGCAAACTGATCCCACAGCTCGAGGCTCTTGGTGGCCATGGGCAGTTCGCGCGCGTCGCGGTTCTGCTGCCGGCACCAGCCCCAGTTGCGGCTCGATTGCTCGGCGCCGATGCGGCCCTTCTCGACCAGGGCCACCGCGAGCCCGCGCTTGGCCAGGTAATAGGCGGTGAACGCACCGATGATCCCGCCGCCGATCACGACGACGTCGGCACGGGCCGGCGGGTTGGGCGAAGTCTCGACGAGGCGCAGGGGCTGGGACATGGCGGGTTCTCGATCGCGTTTCAGGCCGGCACGTTCTGCACGACGTAGAACTTGGCGACGCGCTCGCTGCTCTCCCATCCGACCGGCGCGCCCTGCGCGACGAAGACCGCATCGCCCGCCTTGGCCGACAGCACGCTGCCATCGGGGCCGGCGAAGCGCACCCCGCCGGCCAGCAGGACCATGAATTCGTTGAGGGGGTGGGCGCGGACGATGCGGTGGTAGGGGGTTGAATCCCAGGTGCCGGCGCGGTAGTCGGCCTGCTCGTCGATGAAGACGTTGTCGCTGCGGCACTGCGGGGTCGGGCCCAGCAGCGTCTCGGCCGGTGGCGGGTTGGACGGCTTGAAGGCCGCGTCGGCGCGCAGCGGCTTGATGCCGGGGTTGTTCGGTCCCTCCGCCGAAGCTGCGCAGAACACGAACAGCGTGCGCGATGCGGCCCTGATGCGAAGGGCCGTGCCGCGGGCGATGACGGCGCCCTGACCGCGGCCCAGCACCAGCGGCGCCGCGCCCGCGGCGGTCAAGGTCAGTTCTCCGTCCACGACCACGAGCGTCTCCGTGTGGGGGAAGCTCGCGACATCGACTTCACCGACGAAGCGGACCCGGCCGGCGCTCATCGAGCCCGGCCCTGCCCAGGCGATTTCGCGGCATTGCGCGAATGGATCGGCCGCGCCGAAGGCGGCCTTGCGGAAAGAGGTCGACAGCGGGGCGCCATCGGCGCGGTGCAGCAGCAGGGCGACGGTCATGGTGGTGGTTCCTTTGCGTGCGGTTACTGATTGCGGTCGGGCGCTCAAGCGGCAGTCGCTGCCGCTGCATCCAGGTATCCGAGGATGGCCTTGGTCTCGAGGTATTCCTCCAGCCCTTCGACGCCGTATTCGCGCCCGTTGCCCGAGCGCTTGTAGCCGCCGAAGGGCGCATGCGGGCTCCACGGCGGGTTGTTGATGTGCACCTGCCCGGAACGGATGCGCGCGGCCACCGCACGGGCGGCAGCGAGGTCCCGGCCCTGGACATGCGCGCCCAGGCCATAGACCGTGCCGTTGGCGATCTCGACGGCCTCGTCGACGCTGTCGTAGGGAATGATGACCAGCACCGGGCCGAAGATCTCCTCCTGCGCGATCCGCATCTGCGGCCGCACGTCGGAAAAGAGCGTCGGGCGGACGTAGTAGCCGCGTTCCAGCCCTTTCGGGCGGCCGAGGCCGCCGCAGACGAGGCGCGCGCCTTCGGCGATGCCGATGCCGATCATCTCCTGCACGCGGTTGAACTGCGCGCGGTTGGCCACGGGGCCGTGCGTGGTCTGCGACGAACGCGGATCGCCCACCTTGAGCGCCGATGCCGTCTCACAGGCGAGGCGCTCGACCTCCGCCAGCCGCTCGCGCGGCACGACGATGCGGGTGGGCGCGCTGCAGGACTGGCCGGCGTTGCGCATGCCCGCCGCCACCGCAGCCGGTATGGCGCGTGCGAAATCCGCATCGGGCAGGATCACGTTGGGCGACTTGCCGCCGAGCTCCTGGGCCACGCGCTTGACGGTCGGTGCGGCCGCCTGCGCGACCAGCACGCCGGCCCGGGTGGAGCCGGTGATCGAGATCATGTCCACGTCGGGGTGCGTGGCCAGCGCGGCGCCGACCTCCGGCCCTGCACCGTTGACGAGGTTGAACACGCCCGCTGGAATGCCGGCGTCGTGCATCAGTTCCGCGAACAGGTACGCGCTCAGCGGCGACAGTTCGCTGGGCTTCAGGACGACGGTGCAGCCCGCCGCCAGCGCCGGGCCCACCTTCGCGGTGATCTGGTACAGCGGCCAGTTCCAGGGCGTGATCAGGCCGCACACGCCGATGGCCTCGCGCACGATGGCCGTGCTGCCGCGGTGCGTGACGAAGGCATAGCTGCCGGCGAGGTCGCGGGCCACGCGGACGTGCTCCGCAGCGATCGGCACCTGTGCGCTGCGCGCCACGCTGATGGCGCAGCCCATCTCCAGCGAGATCGCCTGGGCAAACGACTCGAGCCGATCAAGGATCAGGCCGTGGACGCGGTCCAGCAGCGCGGCCCGGCTCTGGGGCGAGCTCACGGACCAGGTCGTGAAGGCGCGCCGGGCCGCGGCCACGGCCGTGGCGACGTCCTGGGCGTTGCCCAGCGCGATTTCCGCGATCGGCTCTTCGGTCGACGGATCGACGACTGCGCTGCGGCCCTGCCCTGCCGGCAGGACCCACTCACCGTCGATGAAGATGCGATCCAGACGTCCGTCGCTGGCCAGGCGCTCGATGAGGGCGGATTTCATGCGGGCTCTCCTTTGCAGCGGCGCCGGCTCATGCTGCAGGCCGGGCTTGCAGTCGCATCGGTGCGGGGCGGCCATAGCGGTCGAGGCCGAGGCCGTCGGCATCGATGTCCGGCTTGCGGCCGAGCACCAGGTCGGCGATCAGGCGGCCCGAGCCCGCCGCCATGGTCCAGCCGAGCGTGCCGTGGCCGGTGTTGAGGTACAGGCCCTTCACCGGGGTCGCGCCGACGATCGGCGTGCTGTCCGGCGTCATCGGGCGCAGCCCGGTCCAGAATTCCGCGGCGGCCAGATCGCCGGCGCCGGGGAACAGGTCGTTCACCACCTTCTCCAGCGTCTTGCGCCGCCGCCGCCGCAGGGCAAGGTCGTGGCCGGCGAGCTCGGCCATGCCGCCGACGCGGATCCGCCGGTCGAAGCGCGTGACCGCCACCTTGTACGTCTCGTCGAGCACGGTGGAGACGGGCGCGCGCGACTCGTCGCGCACCGGAATCGTCAGCGAGTAGCCCTTGACCGGGTACACCGGCACGGCAATGCCGAGCGGCGCGAGCAGCGAAGGCGACCGGGTGCCGAGCGCGACGACGCAGGCATCGACGGCGACGCGCTCGGCGCCCAGCCGCACCGCCACCACACCGTCACCATCGGCGTCCAGCGCACTGACCTCGGACCCGAAGCGCATCGTCACGCCGCGCGACGCGGCCCGGTCGGCCAGCTGCCGCGTGAACAGATGGCAGTCGCCCGTCTCGTCGTTGGGCAACCGCAGGCCGCCGCACAAGGTGTGCGCCACGTGGGCCAGCGCCGGCTCGGCGGAGGCGAGCTGATCTCGACCGAGCAGCTCGAACGGCACGCCGAAGCTGCGCAGCACGTCGACGTCGCGGCCCGCCGCCTCCAGCTGCTTCGCGCTGCGGAACAGCTGCAGCGTGCCGCGGCTGCGGTGTTCGTACGACAGGCTCGCCTCGACGCGAAGTTCCCGCAGCACGTCGCGGCTGTACTCGGCCAGCCGCATCATGCGGCGCTTGTTCGTCGCGTAGTCGTCCGCCGTGCATTGGGCGAGCATGCGTGCCATCCAGATCCACTGCGCCAGCGTGCCGTCGGGTCGGATGGCCAGCGGCGCATGGCGCTGGAACAGCCACTTCAGCGCCTTGAGCGGGATCCCCGGAGCCGCCCACGGGGTGGAATAGCCTGGCGACACCTGCCCGGCGTTGGCGAAGCTCGTCTCCAGCGCCGGGCCCTCCCGACGCTCGATCAGCACGACGTCGGCGCCGGCGCGCGCCAGGTGGTAGGCGGTGCTGACGCCGATGACACCGGCACCGAGAACTGCGACTTTCAAGCTGGGCTCCAAGGAAAAGACGAGGCGCGCGACACCGCAATGCCTGTCGCGCTGTGCGACAGCCGGGCCCGCGACCTCCCGCGGGCGAAAGACCAACGGCGACCCGCTAGCGCAGGTTGCCCTGGCAGACGTACTTCAGGACCATGTAGTCGTCGAGCCCGTGCACCGAGCCCTCGCGGCCGTAGCCGGATTCCTTCACCCCTCCGAAGGGCGCGGCCTCGGCGGCGAGCGCGCCCTCGTTGACGCCGACCAGCCCGGACTCCAGCGCTTCGGCGACGCGCCAGATGCGCTGCACGTCATTCGAGAAGAAGTAGGCGGCCAGGCCGTAGGGGGTGCCGTTGGCCGCGGCGATCACCTCGGCCTCGGTCTCGAAGCGCGTCACCGGCACCACCGGGCCGAAGGTCTCCTCGCAGGCGCAGTCCATCGTCGCATCGGCACCGGTCAGAAGCGTCGGGGCGAAGTAGTTGCTGCCGAGTGCCGAGAGCCTTTGCCCGCCGACCACGACGCGTGCGCCGCGCTCGACGGCATTGCGAACGTGGCGCTCGATCTTGTGGACCGCGCGCTCGTTGATCATCGGGCCGATCTGCGAGCGCTCGTCGCTGGCGGGGCCGACCTGCAGTGCACCGATGCGCGCGGCCAGCTTGTCGACGAAGGCATCGTGCACGCCGGCCTGCACGAAGACGCGGTTCGGCGACACGCAGGTCTGCCCGCCGTTGCGGAACTTGGCTGCCATCAGGCCCTCGACCGCGGCGTCGAGGTCAGCGTCGTCGAAGACGATGAACGGGGCGTTACCGCCGAGTTCGAGCGACAGCTTCTTCAGCGTATCGGCGCTGCGCCGCGCCAGGTGCTTGCCGACGGGGGTCGAGCCGGTGAAGCTGATCTTGCGCACGCGGGGGTCGTCGAGCCAGACGTCGACCACCTCGGCGGCGCGCTGGCGCGATGCGGTGACGATGTTCAGCACACCGGGCGGCAGGCCCGCCTCCTCGGCCAGCC
>JAESGR010000779.1_pt1 | contig 15252 bp, 17 predicted proteins | sample 9269771 | NCBI WGS metagenome assembly JAESGR01 (sample SAMN15739572, study PRJNA653492) | algae metagenome | isolation source: Chroococcus sp. CMT-3BRIN-NPC107 and co-occurring heterotrophs from well... | place: USA: Clark Mountains Wilderness, California | collected 2010-04-18
CTCAACCGACGAAGGCGATCATCCACGTCGAAAAAGCCTGGCTCGCTGCCCATCGACTCGCTCCTCTCCCCGTCACGAGGATTGAATCAGATCGAGACGCAGACCGCGAGGTTGTTGGAACCATCCATCTTGAACCCACCGGTGCCTCGCATGGCGCCGACGGCTGTGGGCCATCCTGGGTGCCGAAGAGATGCTGGTGCATTCCGCCGACGGCCGTGCTCCGCCAGCTTCGCCTGGCGATCGGCCTTCGACACCACCGTTCCAGTTCCCGGATATACCTCGGCCATCAGCGCTGGATAGGCGTCTGCCGCCTGTTGTCGGCCAGCCATCCACGGACCTGCCCCGAACGCACGAGCCTTTGCCGATCAAGGATCGACGCACGTGCCGCCATCCATTGGGAGCTGCCTCCAGCATCCAAGCATCGGCGCGTTCGTCCCAAGGCAGTGATCCTGAAGTTTCTCCTGTCGTATCGACGGCCCTGCAACCGCCCCCTTCGCCGCCCGGGGCCGGGCACCATCTTCCAGCGTGCCCAGCCGGCCATCGGCCGCCCTTTTCCGGCAGCTCCCCCATGAGCTGCCTGACGCGCAGGAGCGGCCTTCAGCCGATCGCGCCCATCCCGCTGTGGGCGGGCGGCTGCCTTGCGCGCAGGCAAGGCGACGGCATCCGGGTCCATCCAGCCATGGCCGATCGGTCGTTCTCCCTTGGGGGCGCGGAAGGCCGGCCAATGACAGCTGGCGCCCTGGCGTTAGGTTCGCTGGCAGCGGGGAATGGCTCCGCACCTGCCTCCTGGACACATGGCCGGTCGGAGCTGGAGACCAATGGTCGCGAGGACCGAGCCGACGGTGGAATCCGGCCGGCACAGAGCCTAGCGACCGGTGCGGAACGGATCGCCGCGCTGATCCTCCACGGCCACGTCGTTCCATACCGATCCGGCCGACGCCAAGATGGAAGCAGAAACATGTCCAGGACCAACCCCAGGCCGGTGCCGGCTGCGCAGGATGGAGTGGGCAACGCACGTCCAGCGGGACGGCTCACGCTGGCCGCGATGCTCTGCGCCGCGGCCGCGGTCGGCGTCGGGGCCATCGGCGCCCATGCCTTCCGCGATGCAGGTGATCTGCGCGGCGCTGGCCTGATCGAGACGGCGGCACAGTACCTGATGTGGCATGCCCTGGGGGCGCTGGCGCTCCTTCGCCTGCCAGGCGGCTTCGACCGGCCGGTCATGGTCATGCTGGCTTCAAGTCTGGTGTTCGCAGGAACGCTCGTCCTGCTCGCCCTGGGCGCGCCTGGATGGCTCGGCATCGTCACGCCTTTCGGTGGGGCCGGCATGATTGGCGGATGGCTGCTGGCGGCATGGACGGGCCTGCGCACGCACCGGGGCCGGCCCAAGCCGCGACCACTGGCCGCTCGGCGATCATGATTGGAAGCTCTGCACGAGGCTGCCGGCCACCAGGTACCAGCCGTCGACGAGCACGAAGAAGATCAGCTTGATCGGCAGCGAGATCATGACCGGTGGCAGCATCATCATGCCCATCGACATCAGGATCGAGGCGATCAGCAGATCGATCACCAGGAACGGGATGAAGATCAGGAAGCCGATCTCGAAGGCACGACGGAGCTCGCTGATCATGAAGGCAGGGATCAGGATCCTGAGTGGGGTTTCGGCGGCGGTGGCCGGCCGCACGCCTGCAAGATCCAAGAAGAGGTCGAGGTCCTTCTCCCGGGTATGGGCCAGCATGAAGGCGCCGATCGGCGCGCTTGCCCTGTCGAAGGCAGTCCGCTCATCGATCTGCTCGGCCATATACGGCGCCAGCCCGGTCTCGTAGACCTGCTGGAAGGTCGGGGCCATCACGAAGCCGGTCAGGAACAGGGCGAGCCCGATCAGGACCGGATTGGGCGGCGTCTGCTGCAGGCCGAGGGCACTGCGCAGGAAGGACAGCACGATCACGATCCGGGTGAACGAGGTCACCATGACCAGGATGCCTGGCGCCAAGCTCAGCACCGTGACCAGGGCCACGATCTGGACGAGCTGGCTAGTGTAGGAGCTCCCTTGCCCAAGGTCTAGTGCGATGGCCTGGGCATGGGCGGGCATGGCCAACGGTGCCACCGCCGCTGCGAGGCCGAGAGGCATCAGCAGACGGCGGGGGCTGGTCCGCGGCCTCATGAACCAGCCTCCGCCATGCCAAGAGGTCCTGGTGCGGGCTGCTGGGCGACGACGATCGGCACTGCGTTGCCAAGAAGGATCAGATGGTCCGTTTGCCCATAGCGGATGACGACGATCCGCTGGCGCATGTCCAAAGAGCATTGAGCAACCAGTATCGGCCCCGCGCCGGCAACGGCCGCCATGCCGGGCCGGAACCTGCGCACGAGGTATTGCACGACCAGCAGCAGCGTCCCGACGATGACGATCGCCAGCGCGATACGGGAGGGGTCGATGTCCAGCCCGATCATGATGGCTGGGGATGGCGAGTATAGGCCTGTCTGGCGCGGCGACGGGCACAACCTGCTTCGATCTCGAGTGCGGTCGCGTCGCGCTGGGCCGCAAGCATGGCCACCAGTGTTTCCAGCTCGTCGAGAAGCGCCAACGTCGCCCTGGCATCCGTCGAGGGCCGCAGCTTGCCCGACAGGCCTGCGCCGATCGAGCTGAGAAGGGGACCGATCCGCCAGGGGTCGACCTCGATCAGACCACGGACGACCGCGATCCGCGCCACGATCTCGTCGGTGGTCATCGCTGCGAGCTGCTCGGTCGCCTTGGGATTGCCAGGGATGACGGTGCCGGACCCACTCATGCTGCGCCTTTACCTGTATCAGTGTCGGCCATGACTTTGCCGCCAAGTCGTTAAGATAAGGTTAACCGTCGGATCGGATTGCCGTCGCGTCCGGACCGTGGCAGGCAGCGGCACCGGGACCGATGGGAAGCCAAATCCTTGCACGAGTGGACCGATGACCGGCTGCAGCGCTTCTCGCGGCAGATCGTGCTGCCGGAAGTGGGCGGCGTGGGACAGGAGCGCCTGGCGACAGCGACGGTCGCGCTTGTGGGCATGGGCGGGATCGGTGCACCGGCCGCCATGTTCCTCGCGGCCGCCGGGGTCGGTTGCCTGCGGCTGGTCGACCATGACGTGGTCGACCTGTCGAACCTGCATCGCCAGATCCTGTACCGGATGAAGGACATCGGTCAGCGCAAGGTCGATGCCGCGGCGAGCGCATTGGCTGAAGCTTATCCCGATACGCGTGCCGAACGTCGGGCGGAGCCGCTGGATGCAGGCAACGTGATTGCCCTCCTGTCGGGGGCCGACGTTGTGATCGATGGCACCGACGCGTTTCCTGTCCGGACGCTGGTCGCAGCAGCCTGTGCCGAGGCACGCATTCCCTTGGTGTCGGCATCGGTCCAGGGGTTCGACGGCCAGCTCATCGTGCTGCGACCGTATCTAGGACCGCCCCACCCCAGCTACCGTTGCATCTACCCGGACGATCCCAGTCCGGGGACCTTGCCGAGCTGCTCCATGTCGGGCGTGATGGGACCCGTGCCCGGAACCCTGGCCGGCCTTGCCGCCACCGAGGTCCTGAAGCTGCTGCTGCGGCTGGGCGACCACGGGGAGCCGGCTCCGCTGCTCTGCTATGATGCCCTGAACGCGGCCCTGTACCGGATCGAGGTGGCCCGGACGGACAAGGCCGACGAGACCCAGGAACCGGCAGTTGCCTGGGCTGGCCGCGCATGATCTGCGCTTGTGTCCTCGATAAGCTTGCACGAGCCGGCCGATTTCACTAACCCAGCGCCGTCTCGGTACGTCGAAGCCGGGAATCGGTTGAGCAGCCGGCGCTATCGTCGGAATGCTTCTACTCGTGTCCTTGTTTTTAAGTATTAGCAGGCAGGGGCGATGAACAACACTGGCTCTACCGTAGGCGACCTGGTCGAAATCGATGACGATTATCGCCCGTCCGATGACGAAGTTTATATGAACCCGAAGCAGGAAGCATATTTTCGAAAGAAGCTTCTGCAGTGGCGTGACGAGATCCTGCGCGGCTCCGACGAAACGCTCAAGCAGCTCAAGGAACAGGATACCCGCCTGCCGGATGCCACCGACTGGGCGAGTGCCGAAATCCAGCGTTCGTTCGAGCTGCGAACCCGTGACCGCGAGCGCAAGCTTCTGAGCAAAATCGACGCTGCGCTGCGACGGATCGATGAGGGTTCGTACGGTTACTGCGAAGAGACCCAGGAGCCGATCGGAATCCGCCGCCTCGAGGCGCGGCCGATCGCGACGCTGGCGATCGAGGCCCAGGAGCGGCATGAACGTCGCGAGCGCACTTACCGCGAGGAATGATTGGCTGTGGCCGGCACTTCCTGCCCGGCAGGACTTGCCGCCATGCATGTTGCCGTGGACGAAAACGGCCACGGCAGGTTCAACCGATTGTACGCTGATCGAGTCATTCCGCGCCGCAGGTCGCTGCTGAACGGCCCTCGTCGTGCCCCGCCCGTGGTCGCGGCTCTCTGTTGGCACGAGGGTTGCTATTTCGTTCGTCACGCAGCAGCGATGGCGTTCGAATGTCCCACTTCCCTCTCATCACGCTCCGCCCGCACCCGTTCGTCCAGCCGAGTTGGCGGAGCGCCCGGATGATGGTGCCGCCCCTGACGGTTTCTCCGGCCAGCTAGCCAGGGCCAGCTCTGCCGAGCAGGAATCGACCCGTGTGGTGACGAGTGGCAGGTCATCGCTCGGCAACAGCTCGTTGGCGGCTGATCCCGCAACCGGTGGCAGGCCCGCTCCGCCGCCGGCGACCGACGTGGCCGGACCGGATCAAGGCCAAGCCACAAATGCCCGCCGGCGCCCTGCACTCCAGACAGCGTTCGCGGCCACGGGTAGCAAGGTGCCGTCGCCGGTAGTGCCGGTGGAACTCGCACTGGCCGATCCTACGACAACAGCTTCCGACAGCTCGAGCCCGGGTGAGCTGGAATTGTCGGGCGTATCATGGGTCTTGCCGCTTTCATCGACGCTACCGCCATCGCTGACCGCGATGCCCGTTCAGGTTGAGCCGGCATCCTCGACCGGAGCAGCGGCCAGCCGGGTCGATCCATCCATTCCAGTCATGGCGACGGCTGGACCGGGCGCTGCCGACGATGCCATCCGTTCCGGACAAATGGTCGAGGGGTCCCAAGGCGGCGTACCGGCGCATCCCTTCCTCGCGGCTGAAGAATCGGCCCCGCCCGCTATTTCGGCGACCAGCGCGCTTCCTGCCTCCCCTCCGGATGGCAACGTCGCTGTTGCCAGCACGCTCGCCTCGCGCGGCCACAAGCCGGCGCCTTCGCGGCCGGACGTCTTGCTGCCAGCCGGGACAGCTGGCAGTCCCACCATGAGAGACGCGCCGATCTCGGCAGCCGAGCCGCTGCAAAAGCGAGACGGCCAGCCGTCAGCGCAGACCTTCATGCCGTCCGATGCCGGCCAGGGTTCGGCTTCGCCTGCGCGCGGCCGGACCTCTCCTTCTGCGCCATCCACTGGAAGTCCTGCAGCCTCACTCCTGGCGACGGACAACGCCGTTCATGCGCAGCCAACGGCGTCGCCAGCTGGCATGGCCGATACGGCGATCGCTCCGCCCGACGCGGCGGGATCTGGATCTCCGTCCGCTTCCCCGACGGGTGAACCGTTGGATCGGTCGACGTTGCGAGGCATCGAGACCTATGCCCGCCATTCGCCTGCCACCGATCCCGCAGACCAGTTGGCCCCGCGCATCGCCCAGGCCGTGATCGGCCGCCAACAGGTCGTCTCGGTGCAGCTTCATCCGGCCGAACTCGGATCGGTCGAGATCAGGATCGTGGTCGATGCCAATCGAAAGGTGCGTGCCATCATGCGGGCGGACCAGCCGGAAACGGTCGATCTGCTGCAGCGCCATGCCGGCAGCATCGAGCGTGCACTGACCGCAACGGGCCTGACGCTGGTGGAGCAGGAGGCACTCAGCTTCGATCTGGGCACCTCCTCGGGCCAACAGGGCGCCCATGACGACGGCACTGGGCGTACCCGGCCCGGCCCGGCCGCCCGGCCCGACCATCTCGACCTACCCATCCACGCCCATGCCGTACCGACCAGGGCAGCTTCCACTGACCTCTTGGACCTCGTCCTCTGAATGGGAGCCGATCCATGTCTTCTGTAGCGTCCGCAATCGCCGCCATGCCTGGTGGCACCCATCCCACCGACAAGAGTGCCGCGAGCACCCTCACCGACAATTTCGACAGCTTCCTGTCGCTCTTGACGACGCAGCTGCAAAACCAGGACCCGCTGTCGCCGATGGACACCGAAACCTTCACGCAGCAGCTCGTCCAGTTCACGTCGGTCGAACAGTCCATCAAGACCAACGACAGCCTGGAGCAGCTGATCTCCCTGGTGCAGGGTGCGCGGCAGACTTCGTCGCTTGGCTATCTCGGCACCACGGTGGAGGCAAAGAGCGATCGTATCGCCCTTGGCGCCAGCGGGCCGGCATCGATCTCCTTCGAGTTGCCCAGCGCTGCCGCCGGCGTTTCGGTCCGCATCCTGGACCAGAACGGACAGTTGGTCGCCGAGACCCGTGGTCCCACCGCGCGGGGCCCACACCAGATCAGCTGGGACGGTCTGCGTACTGACGGTACCCGCGCGCCGGCCGGAGTCTACCGCGTAGCAATTGACGCACGGAGCGCCGACGGCAAGAGCCTGGATGTTTCCCAGGTGATCCGCGGCACGGTCGATTCGATCGACCCTTCCGGCAGTGAACTGGTCGTCTCGGTAGGCGGGGTGGACGTGCAGGTCTCCGACATCAGTTCGATCGCCCGATAGTTTGCGATTTCCCGAGCATCCTCCGTTTCACGAACCAGGAAGACGTCAAGATGAGCCTGTTCGGTTCTCTCTTCACCGGTGTGTCGGGCCTGTCCGCCCAGAGCCGTGCCATGTCCGTGATCTCGGACAACGTCGCCAATGTCAGCACCGTCGGCTACAAGGGCGGCGTCTCGAACTTCGCCTCCCTGGTGGTCAGCCCCAACCAGCAGCGGTCGTTCAGCCCGGGTGGTGTCCAGCAGTCGACCCAGTTCCTGATCAACAAGCAGGGCTTGGTCCAGGCGACCAGCTCCGGGACCGACGCCGCCATTGTCGGCAACGGGTTCTTCGCCGTCACCAGCCAGCCGGGTGGCGCCGCCCCGCCCGTCTATACCCGTGCCGGCTCGTTCATACCGGATGCGGATGGCTTTTTGCGGAGTGCGAACGGCTTTTATCTGCTCGGATGGAAGCTCGACACGAACGAGCAGCCGCTGGATGTCAACGTGACCCAGCCCGTCAACGTGCGTGACCTGAATGCAACCACCGTCGCAACCAGCACGTTGAAACTGGGTGCCAATCTCGACTCGAGCCAAGTCGTGCATGCGGGTGCCTATGCGTCCGGTGACATGGCCGAGTACGAGGCCACCGACGGTGCGTCGGGCGTGGCGCCGGACTTCAAGCGCCAGGTCCAGGTATTCGACAGTCTCGGCAACGCGCGGAGCATCACCGTCTCTTTCCTGCGCACGCCAGGTGCCGCCACCTGGAGCGTCGAGCTCTATGCCGATGCGGCGGACGTGGAGAGCGGTTCGCACACTAATGGTCTGCTGGGCTCGGGAACGGTCAGCTTCAACGGCAACGGCAGCCTCGCGGCCGCTTCGATCACGCCGACCTTTCCGGCCACGGCGACCGTGGGCGACCCGATCGGTATCGACTGGCTGGACACCAGTGGATCCAGCAACTCCTCGATCGTGTTCGACTGGGGAGCGATCGGCGGCACGGATGGGCTCACCCAGTTCTCCGGCGAGAGCGCCGTCTCGTTCGTCAACAAGGACGGCGCCGGCTTCGGCGAATTCACATCGGCTCAGATCGACGATTCCGCCTATGTCGAGGCCTCCTTCTCCAATGGCGAGGTCAGGCGGATCTTCCAAATTCCGATCGTGACATTCGCGAACGCGGCTGCGCTGCAGCCACGGTCCGGCAATGTCTTCGCCGTGACCCGGGATTCCGGTGACCCAAACCTGCAGATCGCCGGGAACGGCGGAGCCGGCCAGATCTCTCCCTCGGCGGTGGAGGCGGCGAACGTCGATCTTGCCGACGAGTTCACCAAGATGATCGTCACGCAGCGGGCTTATTCCGCCAACGCCAAGGTGATCACCACATCGGACGAGATGCTCGACGAACTGATGAGGGTCAAGCGATGAGCAGCCACATCGATGAAATTGGTCTTGGCGCTCCGAAGTATGCCGAAGCACAGGATTAACAGAAACCTTACTAAGATCATTAGTCGCCGCTTAGGAGGAGGTTGGTTATCTGGAACCGCAACCGGATCATTGTCTTGGCTCGGCAAATGGAGAACGAAGATGTCCAGCGAGTTGGGCCGGTCGATCAAGGTGGCGGTCGGTCCGAACGGCAACCTTCTCCGGCTGGAAGACCTGCCACCTAGCGACACACGCCGATGGGTGGCACGGCGGAAGGCCGAGGTGGTTTCGGCCGTTCAGGCTGGCCTCCTTTCCATCGAGGCTGCCTGCCAACGCTACAACCTGTCCGGCGAGGAGTTCGAGGCGTGGCAGTCAGCCATCAGGAAGCATGGTGTAGGCGGTCTTCGGGTCACTCAGATCCAGGCGATCAAACGCCGTGACCTGGAGCACTGCCGACGGGCCTGACGCAGGACGCGACGCGTCAACGACGAGGGGCCGTCCGGTAGGGCTTAGCTGCAGCATTAACCTGCCGTTAACCCTGGGCAGCTAGGTTCGCGGCAAGGCGGTGCGCTGCCGTCTTCGAGCGAACAGGTCCCATGGACAAGCCAACGCCATCCCTGCTGCCCGCAAATGCTGCTCCCTCCGACGAGCCCAGCCGGAATGGGCCGGCATCCAAGCTCGCATCCGCGGTCGCCGTGATGCGTTCGCTGGGGCCGGGACGGCTGCTGGCCCTGGGCACCATCCTGCTGGGCTTCCTCGTCTTTTTCTCGTTTGTCGCCAGCCGCGCGCTCGACCCGGGCTATGCCCTTCTCTACGCCGAACTGATGCCGGAGGACGCAAAGGTCATCGCCGACAGGCTGCGGGCCCAGGACGTCCCGTTCAAGCTGAACGACCGCGGCGACGCGATCATGGTCCCGCAGGACCAGATCGGGCGGCTGCGCATGGACCTGGCGTCGGAAGGCATGCCGGCGGGCAGCGTGACAGGCTACGAGATCTTCGACCAGAGCGGCAGCTTCGGCCAGACCGACTTCCTTTCCAACGTCAATCTGCGCCGCGCCATGGAAGGCGAGCTAGCTCGCTCGATCTCGACGCTAAAGCCGGTGCGCAGCGCGCGCGTCCACATCGTGCAGCCGGAACGCTCGCTCTTCCGCCGCGACGAAGCGCGCCCGACTGCCTCCGTCGTTCTCTCCTTGCGCGGTGGAGCAAGGTTGGACGGGCGCCAGGTGCAGGCGATCCGCAACCTGGTGGCAGCAGCCGTGCCCGGGCTGGAGCCGACGGGAATCACGATCATCGACGATCGCGGCAACCTCCTGGCGCGTTCCGGGGAGGCGGCCGAGTCAGGCCTGTTCCCGGGCGAGGCGGACGAGTTGCGCAGCGGCTACGAGGCCCGGATCAAGGCGAAGATCGTCCAGCTTCTGGAACGGTCGGTTGGACCCGGCCGGGTCGATGCCGAAGTCACCGTGGAAATGAACTTCGACCAGGTGACCACGACCGCGGAAACCTTCGACCCGCAGGGCCAGGTGGCCCGCAGCACCCAGACGGTCGAAGAGCAGTCCGACCGCAACGAAACCGAGGCAAACGGCACAGTTTCGGTCACGAACAACCTTCCGACCAGCCAACCGGCCGGTGGCGCTGCGGGGGGGACATCGGAGCGCAACAACCGTAGCGAGGAAACCGTCAACTTCGAGATCTCGCGGACGGTGCGCAACGAGGTTCAGCGGCCGGGCGGCATCCGCCGCCTCTCGATCGCCGTGCAGGTCGACGGTGTCCAGACCGATCAGCCGGACGGGTCGGTGTCCTTCACTCCGCGCAGCCCTGAGGAACTGGCCGAGCTGGAATCGCTGGCAAAGAGCGCTGCAGGCTTCGATGAGACGCGCGGCGACGTGTTCCAGATCGCCAGCCGCCGCTTTCTGGTGGCCGAGACCTTGCCGGAACTGGAACCGGGACTCATCGAGCAACTGGGCCTGGATGGCCGCCGCCTGATCGAACTTGGCCTTCTGTCGGTCCTGACCCTGGCCGTCGTGTTCTTCGGCGTGCGCCCGCTGCTGAACCGGCTCCTACCGGAGCCCGAGGTCCAGACCGGCAGCGCGCTGGCCGGCGCCGATGACGGCCGGCTCATGATCACCGACCAGCGTGCCGACCCGCAGGCTGCGCGGCCGGTGCAGGACGGACCTGACGGTGAAACCGAGGCAGCGGGGCGCGGCAAGCTGACGGACCTGACGGCCACAGGCAGCTTCCCGGGCCCGCTGCCGAACCTCCTGCTGCAGGAGGTGACCCGCATCGTCGAAGATCGACCGCAGGATGCCGTGAAGGTGATCCGCGCATGGCTGGAGGAGTAAGCATGGCCAACGACCTGGTGAGCGTGAACGGTCAGCCGCTGGCCAAAGGCATCGACAAGGCGGCCGTGCTGATGCTCTCGCTGGAACCGGGCCTGTCGCGCCGCCTCATGGAGAGCCTGGAGTTCCAGGAGATCCGCGAACTATCCCAGGCCATGTCGGCATTGGGCAGGGTGGATGGCGCCGTCGTGGAGACCGTGCTCGGCGAGTTCCGGGAGCGCATCAACACAGCGAGCGGCGTACTGGGCAGCTTCGACGCGACGGAGCGGTTGCTCGCCTCGTTCCTGGAGAACGAGCGGGTCGAGGCGATCATGGAGGAGATCCGCGGCCCGGCTGGCCGGACCGTCTGGGAGAAGCTCGCCAACGTCAACGAGGCGGTGCTCGCCTCCTACCTGAAGAACGAATACCCGCAGACCGTGGCGGTCGTTCTCTCGAAGATCGATCCCGCCCATGCCGCCCGTGTACTGGCCAACCTGCCGGGCGAGTTCGCCATGGAGGTCATCACGCGGATGCTGCGCATGGAAGTCGTGCAGAACGAGATCCTGGGTGACGTGGAGCGGACGCTGCGGGCGGAGTTCATGAGCAACCTCGCCCGCACGAACCGCCGCGACAACCATGAAGTCATGGCGGAGATCTTCAACTACCTGGACCGGCAGACCGAGACCCGTCTCATCAGCTCGCTCGAGGAGCGCAACAAGGAATCGGCAGACCGGATCAAGGCCCTGATGTTCACCTTTGAGGATCTCGTCCGGCTGGATGCCGCGGGCGTACAGACGCTCATCCGCAATGCCGGCAACGAGCGGATCGGCCTGGCCCTGAAGGGCGCCAGCGACCGGCTGAAGGAACTGATCCTGAGCAACATGTCCGAGCGTGGCGCCAAGATCCTGAAAGAGGACATGGCCGCCATGGGACCGGTCCGGCTGCGCGACGTGGAAGAGGCCCAGCAGTTCCTGGTCAATACTACCAAGGAACTGGCTGCCGCCGGGGAGATCTTCATTGCCGACGACAAGCAGGACCAGCTGATCTACTGAGGGATTGCAGATGCAGGTTGCCATCGCGATGCCGTCAGGGCCAGGTCCGTGGCCCGGACGTCACGTCAGTTTCGTCTTTCCTGAACTCGTGCCATCGGCGCCGCTACCGGCGGCGCTGCCCGAGGAGACATGTGTCGCGCCGCTCGCGGGCGACCTCGTGTTCACCGAGGTGGAGATGGCCAAGATCGTCGCGGCCGTTCGTGCGGAAGCGGGCGCCAGTGCTCGCCTCGCCGCCCAAGCCTCGATCGACGCAGGCCTGCAGGCAACCACGCTCGCCCTTGGGCGGCAGCTCGATGCTCTCATGGCTTCGCGAGCTGACGACCTGGCCCTGATCAAGATCGCGACGAGACGGCTGTTCGCCCTGTTCGCCGAAGCCTGCCTCGAGACCGTAGCAGGTGGAAGGCTCTGCCAAGCGATGACGAGGGCCGCCGAGCGCGTTCTTGCCGAACTGCCGGACGGAACGGAGGTGGCGGTTGACGTCCCGGCTGATCTTGCCAGCCGGATGGAAGAGCTGCTGGCGGCGAGGCTTGCTCCATCCTCCGCTCTTCGGGTGAGCGTTCGGGGTGTCCCGGCCTCCCGCCCGGCGACATTGTCATGTCCTGGAAGGACGGATGGGCGGAATGGTCGTTCGAGCGCCTGCGCCAGACCCTCCTCCGCCAGCTGGCCAACGATCTAGCGGCCAGCGCCGACAGCAACACCCTCGCGGCCACGGCCGCCAGCGACGACATTCCGGCCTCCTGTCGGCCGGACATCACCGACCCCAGCGCGGATTGACCGACATGAGTTCATCCAACGTGCCGCTCGACAGCTTCGAACCGAGCCAGGGCGAAGGGGTAGCCGAGGCCAAGGCGGGACCTGGCGGCACCAGCTCGCTCGGTGCCATCTACGACATTCCCGTCCAGCTCTCCGCGGTACTGGGGCGTGCGTCGATGCCGGTCAACCAGCTCCTGCGGCTCGGCCGTGGTGCCGTGGTCGAACTCGATCGGAAGGTCGGCGAGCCGATCGACATCTTCGTGAACAACCGGCTGGTCGCACGGGGCGAGGTCATCGTCGTCGAGGATCGTCTCGGCGTGACCATGACCGAGATCATCAAGAGCGACCAGTGAACGACGGCGTCCAGGGCAAGGAAGGGAAACCGGACCGATGCGCCTTCTGATCGTGGGCCAGAGCCAACCCGAGGTGGTCCGCGCGGCTGAAATGGCAGCCGCCCGCGGCGCCAGCGTCCGCCGCTCGTCCGACCTTTCCCAGGCCTTCGAGGAGTTGCGGGCCGGTCATGGCGCGGATGTCCTGCTCGTCGACGTCGCGAGCGACATCGCGGCGCTGCGCCAGCAGCTGGCCGCCGAACGATTCTTCCTTCCTGTCGTGGCCTACGGGATCCACACGACGCCGCGCGCGGCCGCCGAAGCCATCCGGGCAGGTGCCAGGGAGTTCCTGCCCCTGCCGCCCGATCCCGATCTGATCGCGGCGATCCTGGAACAATCGGCCGACGACCAGACGGACTTCGTGGCCGAGGATCCGCGCATGCTGGCCGTGCTCGACCTGGCCAGGAAGTTCGCGCCCACCGATGCCAGCGTGCTCATCACGGGCGAGAGCGGCACCGGCAAGGAAGTGATGGCGCGCTTCATCCACCGCAACAGCCGCCGCGCTGGCGGGCCCTTCATTTCGGTCAACTGTGCAGCCATCCCGGAGAACCTCCTGGAATCGGAGCTGTTCGGCCACGAGAAGGGCGCCTTCACCGGTGCGGCCGCGCGCCGGATCGGCAAGTTCGAGGAAGCGCATGGCGGAACGCTGCTGCTCGACGAGATCAGCGAGATGGACCCGCGCCTGCAGGCCAAGCTGCTGCGCGCGATCCAGGAGCGCGAGATCGACCGGGTCGGCGGGTCCAGGCCGATCAAGGTGGATATCCGGCTGATCGGCACCAGCAACCGCGACATGGAAGAGAGCATCCGCGCCGGCCATTTTCGCGAAGACCTGTATTTCCGCCTGAACGTGCTGCGGGTCCAGCTTCCTGCCCTGCGCGAGCGGCCGGGCGACATCGTCCCGCTCGCGCGCTGGCTCTTGCGCAAGCATGCCCGGGCAAATCAGGTCCCGGACCGTCCACTCACGCCTGCTGCGATGGACGAATTGCGGCGAAGCCACTGGCAAGGCAATGTCCGCGAGCCGGACAATTGCATGCACCGGGCGGTCCTGCTCGCGTCGGGTAGCGCAATCGGCCCTGACGCCATCCTCTTCCAGGGTCGCCAAGCCAGGATGGAAGCCGCTGGCCCGGCCGGCATGGCTGAGCGCGCCGGCCAGCCGACAGCGCTGGTCGGGCGCACGGTAGCCGAGGTCGAGCGCGGTCTGATCATCGACACCCTGCAGCAGGCGGGCGGCAATCGCACCCATGCGGCCGCCGTGCTGGGCATCTCCATCCGCACCTTGCGCAACAAGCTCAAGCAGTACGCGACCGAGGGCGCCGCCATCCCGAGCTTCGACGGAGCCGCCTCGTGAGAAGCATCGCCTTTGGGCCGCTCGGGGCGGAGCTGCTGGGCGGCGTGCGCCGCTCGGGGAGAAGCACCGAAGTGATGATGGCAGCCGGCGTTCTCATGATCCTGGCCGTGCTGGTGGTGCCGCTCCCCCCGATCCTGCTCGACCTGCTGCTCGCTTGCTCGATCAGCCTGTCGGTCCTGATCCTGATCACCGCGCTGTTCATCGAGCGTCCACTCGACTTTAACTCCTTCCCGACCGTTCTCCTGATCGCGACGATGCTCCGCCTGGCGCTCAATCTCGCGACCACGCGGCTGATCCTTAGCCACGGCCACGAGGGCGCCGGGGCGGCGGGCAACATCATCGAGGCGTTCGGCCGGTTCCTCATGCAGGGGAAAGTGAGGGGCCGTGATCTTAAAATATGTTCAATGTTTTCATGGGCTTGATTACGTCCTAGAAGATGTACCTAATCACATCCTAAGTGGACGCAGCCGTATGGGTCGGGACAAAACTGGGCAATCCCTGCGTCAGTCTGCCACGGGCGCCCGAACGCATTGAGCCTCGTTCCAGGTTGGCTAGCACGACCGGCCCAAAAAGGGTTCTCCCAGACCCTTAAGGAACCGCACTGACAAAACTGTCAGAAGGAACCCGAGCGGGATCGGCGAAAATGTCGAAAGCGCCTTTGTCGACAGACGACAGTTCCAAGCCTCGGCCAGAGCCCTTTGGTCAGCCTCGTGTGCTTTCTTGGCGTCCTAACCTTGGGTGGTTTGTCGCGGACGGGTGGCGCTAGCCTGAGCTGCTCGGGCATCGTTATCACCTGCATGGCAATAAATGGCCACCCAGGCACCAGCGGGAGGTGAGTGAACAATGAACGATAACGGTAGTGCCAAGTATCCGCTCAGCAAGGCCGCTGTCGAGGCAGCCGCCAAGGCCCGTGTTGACGAGGTTGCCGCTCTATTTGTCGCGCGAGGCCTGCAACCGGCGAGACCATGGAGCACCATGACCCATGAGGATCACGCGGCGGAGCGCAAGATCGCAGCCCGGATGCTCCAGGCGGCCTTGCAGGCATGGCAGCCCAGCCAGGAACAGGGTGAGGTCTGCGAAAGGGAGCAGGCATTGTCGCAGCGCGATGGCGCTGGCCGGTGCATCGACGGTATGAAAGCCGCTGTTCTTACAGACGGAAGCTGAGTTGCGCGCTGACGCGCCACGGCGGCTTCTCAAGGTGAGCTCC
>JAESGR010000780.1_pt1 | contig 15207 bp, 8 predicted proteins | sample 9269771 | NCBI WGS metagenome assembly JAESGR01 (sample SAMN15739572, study PRJNA653492) | algae metagenome | isolation source: Chroococcus sp. CMT-3BRIN-NPC107 and co-occurring heterotrophs from well... | place: USA: Clark Mountains Wilderness, California | collected 2010-04-18
GTATTTGAGCAAGATATTCTCTTACTCGGTCTACAAGTTTAATGTCGTAAGCCATACTTTAAAACCACTTTTATTGTTAAAGTAAGGTAACAAAAACTTTCTTGAATAGTAGGTAAAAAGAGAGTATGAGGGAAAATTTAAGGCAGATGTGGTGAACGCCATTCATTTACTACATGCACAGGTTGATGAGTTACTCAAAAGAGTTAGTTAAATTAACCTCCCCTTTCTTGAAACTTTACCCATTGCTATCTTTACTGATAGAGAAAACACTTTTTTCTACTTCGATCAAAAAATAGGGGGTGGACATCTAATGGGGATTAACATCTTCTTTACTTGGATAATTCAAGCTAATCAAAAGCAAGAAGGGGTATAATCTGCTCTTAACCCCTTCTTGTCTGGTTGAATTTTTATAGCAATAGTTCCACTTCAAAAGTAGATGAGGCATCTATACGTGTATTGCCTACATAAGGGTTACAATTTTGGATACTGTGTGAAAGTAATATCTTTGTGTTGGACTATTTATATTAATACCTGATAGTCAGGTTACTAAAAAGTATTCTTTAAATAAACTGTCCAAAAATCAGGGCATCTAACATGAAAGAAAGGTATTAATCTACCTTTTCGATATCATAGCTATGTTTGTTTTAATAGTGTAAAATATTATTAATGACGTTGACCAACTGAACCTAGGCTATTGGCTGCTTGAGGCTTTGTAGCATTAGATGAAAGAGGCTCAAGCAGACCATTCCATAAGCTGCAAGGGCGAGAGAGTTAACAACCATGATTTTCATGAGTTTACTTGTGTTTAACCTAATGAGGAAATGAGTTATCGCCATTAGGGAATCAGGTAACTCAAAGCGTTGCATATTAAGAATAGATAGGGTATGGTTAGAAAAGAAATGGAGAGAATTCGTTCGTTAGCGATTAACAATTTGGGCTCCTCGTATCCCTGTATCCCTTAACCCATTGGCTAGTTCCAAAAATTCAGGACCAGGAGCGTTGTCGGGATCAGGAATATAAATAAATGTAGCGACCATTAGCACGGTGGTTTTGGTTTCGGGATTATAGCGCAGCCTTGACATATAACTTAACTGAAAGCCGTCATGACCGTACCCCAGCCCCTCATTAAGGGTTAGCCCTAGGCCGTAACGCTCGTTCTTGGCATCGCCGGGCAGCATCTCCTTCATCAAGGCCACGTTGTCTGCAGAAATGCCGGCTTGTCCGGTTATGAGCAATTCCATCCAGCGGGAGATATCAGCTGGTGTTGACACAATATTGCCGTCGGCTATAAAACCAGACATATTAGCCTCCCACGTATTGATCGTTTGACCGGGCAAGTACAGGAATGATTCGAGAAAGCTATCTCTCATTCGCTGGTCGGTTCCTAACACCACGCCATACGTATTGATCAGCTGTAAGGGCATAAAAAAGGTCTTAGTAATATAGTCATTGAAAGACATGCTTGTGAGCAGTTCCACAATTTTGGCCAGTAGATGATAGCCAGAGTTCGAGTAATGGAACTGGGCATTGGGGGTGTGATTGAACAGGCTGTCCTGGGCTATAACTCCAGTCAGTTCATCGAAGGTGAAGGTATGAGTGTCCTGATTAAGGTCTTGCCGGATATAATCGATATATCGTTTACCGGCGTAGGGCTGATTGACGGTTTCGGGAATATTCTGATTAGTCACGTCAAACACACCCGCCCGGTGCTGAAGTAATTGCTTGATGGTAATCTGATTTTTAAAGGGTATATTATAGTTCGGCGTACTGGGCAAGTATTTCGTAATGGTGTCGTTAATCGATAACAGCCCCTCTTGGTGCAGGCGCATGATGGCCGCCGCCGTAAAGGTTTTGCTGATGCTGGCGATACGGTAATGAGAGTTCTCCTGCACCGCGGGAGTAATGTTGCTGGAAACCAGATACGAACCAGATGGATTGGATATTCGCATAACAATGCCGCCCTGCTTAATTCCCCATTTGAAACTAAAATGATTATAAAGGCTATCGGTGAGTTTTTGTAGCTGGGCTTGTGTAACTCTGGGCAGTTGTTTATCGTGATCCAGTAAAGAACAGGACTGCAGCGGTAAGCCAGCCAGAGCAACAAAAGCAACTCGGGTAAGTAAAGAGACAAGTTTTAAGTTAGTCATAGTAAAATAAGTGTTTAGGGATGGATAATACCATTGCTCTTTGGTTGAGAAGCTTCTGAGGTAATACGGCCGTGCCACAGCTGTTAGTCGCTGGATAGGCTTAGACGCTTTGCTGAGCTTTCTTACAAAGAGATACAGATTAGATTTAGAGTAATAAAAGTGAAGTTTTATTTGTACTTACTTTAAGTTTGACCAGTGAAATGACCAAGTATGGATATGTGTCTATTTCAAGGCTTACCCGGATAACCCAAAGCCGACCGGGCTGCATAAGCAGCGTCATACATCCCAGTGAAGCATTTTTCAAACGAAGTGTTGCCATTGGGCCCCTGGGTGAGATCCCACAATGGCAGCATAGCCACCACTGACACCTGTGTGGTTGGATCGTAAGTCATCGTCATCAGATAACCGGCAATGGCTCCGTTGTGGCCGTAACCCAGGTTGATGCGATGGGAAGTACCTAACCCATACATTGAATTTGCCACCGATACATCGGTTTGCATCAGCTTGACCGTCTGAGGCTGCAGCACATTCTGGCCCTGCATCAACGAGCGTACATAGGTGTTCAGGCTCGCCATGGTGCTGTAGCCGTTGCCTTCGCCTATGTGGGCACTCATGTTGACTGGACCGAAGCCATCTACCCGGCCCGATGCCCGCCGGATCAGGCTAGCTACATTGGGTTGGGGCAGTTGAACGTCGTCGGCCAGGTAAGGAAAGGAAATCTTCAGGGGCACCCGACTAGCCGGTCCGGTAATATGGTCGTAAAGGTAATCCGCATAGGTTTTAGCCTGGCCAGCTTTAAGCGAGTAAACCCGTTCGATAATCCGACTCAGGATGACGTAGCCCGTATTGCTATAATGATAGCCGTTGCCGGGATCAAAGTAACTGGGTACCCTGGTCTTATTGTCGATGATTGGTTTAAGCATCTCCTCGGCGGTAAACTGGTGGGTCGAATCCCGCATCAGATAGTAATTGACGTAGCTATTATTTAGCTCCGGAATGGTGTCATTATCTACATCATACACGCCGGCACTATGCTGGAGCAGGTGTCTGATGGTAATCTGACTCTTATTGGGAATGTTCCAGTCGGGGCTGGCCGGTACGTAGGGCTGATTGGAACCTGGAATCAGACCGGTGATAGAGGCTTTGTAGTCGAGCCAGCCATCCTGATGCATCTTCAGAATAGCCGTGGCCGTAAAGTTTTTGGTGGCACTGGCGAAACGAAAAAAGGTGTGTGGAGTGAGGCGTTGCTGCCCCGCAGCGACCGACGACACAAAGTAGGTTTGGGTAGGTGTCTGGATGAGCACATTCATGGAGGGCACCGAATTACTCAGCTCTTTTTCCAGATCAGTGCGTACCTTGTCTACAGCTTCCTTTACTTTACGGTTTGACGAAACAGGATGATCTTCCAGATTAAGCAAGTTACAGCCGACTAGCAACCCGGCCAACCCGACAGTCAAAAATACGTGAACGATAACCCTACGGGTAGTCTGCAAGACATAGACCCGCTTGCTCAGGCGCGTAAAAGAGAAAATATTCATACCAGTTTATAATTAGTTTTTTAAAGTCAGTAAGTAACGGCCAGGGAAAGGGAAATTCCCTCTCCTCGTATTTAATGATTCGCGATCTGTGCCGCCCGTAAGGCTGTGTTCCGTATGCCATAAGCCAAATCCAAAAAGTCAGCATTAGGATTAGCTGGTGTGCCACCGAGTTTAATAAAATTGGCTACCATCAGCACGGTCGTCTTCGTATCCGGGTTGTAACGTAGGGTAGATACGTAGCTTAGGTGAGCGCCGTCATGGCCAAAGCCCAGTCCCTCATTAAAAGTAAGTCCTAGGCCATATACCCCATGCGATACGTCTGCTACTTCCATCTCTTCCATCATGGCCACACTTTGGGGCGTTAGACCGGCTTTGCCCGTTAACAACAACTCGATCCATCGGGTAATATCCGCAGGCGATGAAACCATATCGCCCTCCGTTACGTGAGCCGACATATTGTCTTCCGGTGTAAAAATCGGATCCAACTTGGGTTGGTCAGGTAAATAAAGGTAAGAATCAATAAAAGGATCTTTCATGCGGTTATCGGTCCCCTGCCACACATTATAGGTATTGGTCAACTTTAGGGGCTCCAAAAATCGGGTCCGGATAAAATCGCTGTATGACATGCCCGAGGCTTTTTCGATGATTTTACCCAGCAGATTATAGCCCGTGTTGGAATAACCGAACGTAGTGCCGGGTGCGAAGTTGGACAACTTGTTCAGGGCCACAACCCCAACCAGTTCATCAAAGGTGAAGGTGTGGGTATCCTGGTTGAGATCGTCCCGAATATAATCAACGTAGCTTTTGTCGGCGTAGGGTTGATTGACGGTTTTGGGGATTTTCTGATTGGTCACATCGAATACGCCTGCCCGGTGTTGCAGCAATTGTTTAATAGTGATTTGATTCTTATAAGGAATATCATAGGCCGGCGCAGCAGGCAGGTAGGCGGGAATTGAGTCGGTAATGTCTAGTTTGCCTTCCTGCTGAAGCAGCATGATGGCTGCTGCTGTAAACGTTTTGGATATGCTGGCTATTCGATAATGTGAATTCCCCTGAACACCCGGCTCAATATTACTGGAAACTAAAATTGATCCTGACGGAGAGTTAACTTGCAGAAATATTCCTCCTTTGTTTTTCTCAATTCCCCATTCCTGATTAAAGTGCTGATAGAGACTATCGGTTAGTTTCTGAAGTCGGGCCTGGGTATAAATAGGCAGTACGGAATCGTCCTTCAGACAGGACTGAAGCGTAGCGCTACCCAGGATAAAAAGTGCGAGCAGGGTAAATATGGACGTGCGTTTCATCGTAATAGAGGTTAAGAGAAAGACGAAAAATCATTTTTGGATGCGCTTTTGAAAGTAGCTAAGACGGTTTTAAACAGCCTCAACCAGTTCGAAATCACCTTATAATACTAGTCCAAAACTAGTCGGCAAGCACACTTGAAACGATAAGAAATGATCTAAAAACCATAACAAATGGTCCAAATTGCAGCATTTGACCAGTTATAGGTCTGTTACAATGGCAAGGTAGCAGACATGCTACGCTAGTGGTACAGGTACCCACTACTAGGGCCTGCCCGGATAACCTAAAGCCGCTCCGCCTCCGTAAGCCGCTCCATATATAGCATTAAAACACTTATAGAATGTGCTTTCCGGACTATTTACAACATTAGTATTATCCACCAGATTGATAAACGCCACCACCGACACGTCAGTAGTAGGGTCATACATAGCAAGAGACAGCGTGCCACAACGCTCCCCATTATGGCCAAAGCCCAGATTCGGTGTGTAGAAACTTCCCAGGGCATAGTGGTTCCTGTTGCTTTTCCCAGGGTTTACATCGGTTTGCATGAGATGTACCGTTCCGGGTGTCAATACGTTCTGGCCTTTCATCAGTGTTCGCACGAACGTATTGAGTATGGCTGGCGTACTGTAGCCATTGCCCTCCCCTACCTGGGCACTCATGTTGTAGTCACCAAAAATGATGGTTGTTCCGTCAGCTGTCCGCTCTACACCTTCCGCCCGTGGAGCCGGTAATACCCGATCATCCGCACTGACGGGAAACCGAATGGCCAAAGGCACCTTGGTACCAGGCCCCACAATATGATCCTGCAGGTAGTCATCATACGTCCTGGGGTTGCCACTTTTCAGCGAATAGATCCTGGCAATGATGTAGCTAAGAATGGAATAGCCCGTGTTGCTGTAATGAAAATCATTACCCGGCGCCCAGTAAAACAGTTTGTACTTGGTGAGTAGACCTACCATTTCCTCGGTCGTAAACTGATGATTTGGATCAAGTGCCTGGGTGTAGGCGGTATAGGTTTGATCATTAAATTGGCCACGAATGGTATCATTGTCAACATCAACAACTCCCGCACCGTGTTGCAGCAATTGCTCGATGGTGATTTCATTTTTATAGGGAAAATCCCAGGCAGGCGTATTGGGTACATAGGACGTACCGGTCCCGGGAATGTTGTCCGAGATTTTCGCGCTAAAGTTCAGCCAACCATCCTGATGCATCTTCAGAATAGCGGTAGAGGTAAAGGTTTTGGTGTTGCTGGCAAATCGAAAGTTGGTATTTTCAGAATAGGGCGTAGTGCCAGCAGGCACTGAGGAGACAAAGATTTTTTGACTGGGCGTCTGAATATACAGGTTTAGTGAGGGTACCGAATTGCCCAAATCTTTTTCCAGGGCGGTGCGCACGCTGTCAACCGCTTTTTGCACCCGGCTTTTGCTATTGGGTTGAGGCCCGGTCGGGGGATAGTCAGGGAACAGATAAGAACAGGCTGAAAGTCCTATTAAACATAGCATAGCCATACTCAGGCGCATGGCGACTTTGGGGAGAGAGAAATTAGGTAACATAGTTGATGCGAAAAGAAAGTTACTAGTTGAATGTGATGGAGCAAAGGAAAACCAGGCCCTATTAACGGGGAAGGAGTATTGCTCAGCCCAGCTGCCCTAAGCCGGGCTGAGAAACACTTCCAGTAGGATATTTCAGGCTTTGAAAGCCTCTGACTGAGCGTTTTTAAAATCAAAGCAAGCCGCCCCCTATCATCGCTTTAAGTCGCACAAGGCCTGGCAGTAGCGCCGTTACATTCACAACGCCCCGTAAGGGCGCTTAGGCAGCACTATGTGAGGTTAGGTAACTTGGAGAAATCTCCTGCTATATACTCATAATTATCTCCTTCAGGATCAAAATACGCGCAAGGTTGATAATTATGATTGTTCACATCCAAACAGGGACCTTTTTCAGTATCTTTTCTAATTTCAAAGTAGGGTGCAAAAGGGGTTCTTTCCCTAACAAATTGTTTGAATACTACATCGCGAGTAAAAAAAGCATTAGGGTTTATAGTCACTCCCGGTCTGCTGTCCTTAAATAATATTTTTGTAGCTTCAAGTGGTAATTCCTTACCATCGAACGTGAAATACCATTTTTTATAATATAAATAAGAATTACTTGCAATGACAGACGAAGGATAATAATAGCCCCGCAAATAAGCATCAGTATTCTCTTTATAAAATTGTTCTGCGTACAAAGTAGGGTGGCAAGAATAATTACAAAAATTTTCATAACCAAGATCTTTACTTTCCAACTTGCCAGCTTTTAAAAACATCGCAAACCAAAGATTTTTTTTGAAACTAAGGAGTGCAGCGGCTATTAGTTTATCGTAATCATCAGCCTCATTCGTGTTATCTGTTCTTGGGAAATCGGCTTGCGCCAATTGCTTGAGGGTGTATTCTTTACCTCTAAATTCAATATTTCCATCTTTGAACGCTTCTTGCAAGGCTGCGTAATTGCCATCGGTGCCTGGTTTTGCCAGCAAATCTAGCTTTTTTATAACTTTCTCATGCATCTCGCCGTAACCTTTCGAAAAATCTGCAAATGCAGCATCTACTTTACCTGATTTTTCCTCGAATGCCCATTTCTCAATTTCTCTAGTCGTAGCTGCAATTGCCGGCCCTACACCAGGTAATTCTTCTAAAGCTGCTTCTAATATCCCGAGACCTATATCAGTAAAAATGTCTATTAAGATATGTTCCCAGTTTGTGGGCTTTTCGCCTGATTTAAAAAATGTATACGCCGTAAATATATATTGGCTAGTATAGTTGCCGTAGAGATCGTTATACCATAATTTCATACGAATCAAATTGTCTGCCGCCTGGCCATACAGTTCACGTTCTACTGGTGTTAGTGGTGGTGTGATCCCAAGGTTGGGAAGAACATCATCAATATAGCTACAGCCGGTAAGCAGCGAGGGCAGCACAACGGCACCGGTAGTCGCAATGCCGGCATTACGCAGCCAGTTCCTTCGACTTAGTTTGTTGGGGGTGTTTTGTGAAATCATAACAATGTTTGTTTTAGAGTTTTGACTTTTATTAGGATATAGGTTTAAGAATGAACACCTCGCTTATCAAGGCGCTCCACAAAATAAAGTATTCCGTTAGAGCTCTGGTAGTAATAATAGTAATAAGCAGAAGATTCGTCCTCTAATACTGAGTCAAAAGTAGGGACTAGCCGCCCCTAGAAACGATAAGAAATGATCCAAATCCAATAACAAATGATCCATCTGGGGTAATTACGCTAAAAAAAGGAGTATATAGGCTGCTCTATCAGGCCTGATCGCTCATAGCGTATCATCAAGCGTATTGGCTTGAGGAATATTATTATCTGTATATCCCGTAATGGGAAGTGTAAACCCCATCACATAAGGTCATTTCACTTCGTGCAGATACAGATAAATTGCTCTTAGTTCATCATCTGAATAGGGAAATGCTTTGACGGCCACGCATTGACTTACTACACGGCCTTCTGGTGTCTTTTCCGTATGAAATAGCTTAACAAAATCCACCTGTGTCCATTTGCCCAGATTACCTGTCAATGAAATATCTGGGATGGGCGTCTGTTTGGGCGAACGGGCAGGAGCGCCTTTGAAAGTGTCTCTATGGCAACCGGTACATGTTACGGCAAGGTATTTTCCGTAGACAGCATCGACCGCTGGTTTTATCTCATCCACATACGTAGCGGTATGGTCAATTTTTTCGGCAGGCAGTAACGGAAACTCGCCCACAAACGTAAGAATTCGCCCCAGTGGCCTGAGCAACTTTGGCGGAGTTGTTTTATCGACTGGCGGCTGCTTTTTGAGATAGCTGATTAAGGCGGCCATATCCCGGTTCGACAAGCCACAGATCTCGTGCGAGGGCATCAACCAAAGCGGTTTGTTGTCTTTGCCCAGGCCATGCCGCAACGCCCGAATCCAGTGCTGATCTGTATAGTCAATACCACCCTTACCACTTGTGATATTGGATGCCTGCAGGATTCCAATGGGCGAATTTTCATCGGCGAATACCTCGCTCGTAGCCAAATCATCCCCATGACACCTCAGGCAACCTCTGATCCCGGCAACATGTTGGCCAGCCATGTAAGCGGCAGAGTCGTCTGGAATGGGGAGAGGCTGGAGATTTACCTGGTACACTTTATGAATTCTCGCTTCGGTTGTAACATAAACAAGGCTATAAGAGAGGATGAGCAGTAGAGCCAGGCTACCCAGTGTGATGCCGGTCCATTTGAAAATTTTTCTGAGCATGGTGATGGCTAGTAGAGGGGTGAAAGTTCATGAATTGTCCTGTCTAAGACTAGACCAAAAGATAGGCATTTGGAGCCCATGTAGACGACAAGAAATGATCCAAATCTGATAAGGAATGATTCAGCTAACACTAAACCTTCAAAACAATGAAGTTGAAGGTTACCCAATCAGGCTTTAGCGACAAACTCACTGGGACTCAGTTGATAGAACTCCCGAAAGCATTTACTGAAATAGGCTGGACTCTCGAAGCCCACCTGATAAGCCGATTCACTGACTGTGACGCCTGAGCGCAGGAGCTGGGCCGCTCGTTTGAGCCGGTAGTTGCGCAGCAATTCATGGGCCGTCAGACCGGTCAGCGCTTTTACCTTGCGGAACAGATTGGTGCGGCTCATGCCCAGTTCACTTATGATCTGTTCAAGACCAAAGCCGGAATCACTCAAATGGGCGTCGAACAGCTCGTATAAGCGGATCAGAAATGGGTCGATGGGTTGGGGTACTGGTTGCGGTTGGGGCGAAGACGGATCGGGATTACCTAGACTGGCCTGCACCCACTCCCGTTGCCGCTGTTTACTCGCTAGTTGATTGCGAACCCGCAGCTGAAGTTCTGTTAGTTGAAAGGGCTTGGTCAGGTAATCATCAGCTCCCAGTGAGAGGCCCTCCAAGCGATTCTCAACCGAGAATTTGGCCGTTAGCAGAATAATTGGGATATGACTGGTACGTAGGTCGGTTTTTAGTTGAGAGCAGAGCGTAAAGCCATCCATAAGGGGCATCATTACATCCGAGATGATCAGGTCAGGCACCTGTTCCAGGGCTTGTTCGACCCCATCGCGTCCGTTGACTGCCCGCCGAATGTGGTAGTGCTGGGGCATGCTTTCGGCAATAAAGCGGGCCAGTTCGTCATTATCCTCCACCACCAGCAACCGGGTTTGGTCTGTTTCATCCGAGGCTACCCGGATATCGGGGTTGGCTTCCAGAGGCGAAGCAAAAACGCCGTCCCGTGAAGATTCCAGCGTATCAACCCGTCGGTAGGGCAACTCGACTAAGAACCTAGTGCCCTGGTTTGGCTGGCTCTCGACAGAAATTTTCCCTCTCTGCAATTGGACCATTTCCTGAACAAGGGCCAGACCAATACCCGTACCCGGCGTAGCGCTGGTATCATTTACCGCACCGGTGCCGGTGCGCTGGAAGGCTGGCCGGCCTGCTATATCTCCGACCTGGTAAAAGCGGTCGAAAATATGGGGCAGGTGCTGGGCCGGAATGCCAGCACCTGTATCAGCAACATTTAGCTGGATAAATCCTGAAGCTTCCGCCAACGATATAGTAATGCTGCCAGCTTTGGTAAATTTCAAGGCATTGGCCATCAAATTATAGACAATCCGTTCCAGCTTTTCGGCATCAAACCAGTAGTCGCCTGTTATCTGGGAGTTAAACGTCAGGCTGAGTCCCTGTTCTGCTGCCTGTTCAACAAAAGGGTTCAGCCAGTGACGGATAAATTCGGTGAGGTTGCCTCTCGACTCGTGAATGGGCATGACGCTGGCTTCCAGCTTGGATAACTCCAGCAGTTGATTAATCAATTCCAGGAGCTGATGCGCATTCTGTTCAATGGTTTGCAGGCGCCGACGGTTTTTAGGCTCTGGATTCTCACCCGCCATCTGTTCAGTGGGAGCCAGAATCAGCGTGAGGGGGGTACGAAACTCATGGGTAATGTTGGTAAAAAAATTGGTCTTAAGCGTATCGATGGCCCGGAGCTGGTCAGCTTCCTGCTGGCGGAGCCGAAGAGTATGGTTGAGTCGGAGTCGATTTAAGTAAATCTGAAGTAATCCCCAGCCAATGCCCAAACCGATCAGGCTATAGAAAGTAATGGCCCACCAGGTGGCCCAGAAGGGAGGCAGGATGGTAATCGCTAGTTTACGCACGTGCCTACTCCACCGGCCTGAGGTGTTGGCCGCATTAATCACCAGCACGTAATGGCCCGGTGAGAGACTGGTATAAATAGCCTCAGGACTGGCTGTTTCCTTCCACCCGTCTTCCAGCCCTTCTAACTGGTAGCGGTACCGATTTTTGGCCGGTTGGTTGAATTGCAGGGCGGCAAATTGAAAGGTCAGGTAATTCTGGGTATGGGCCAGGGTGAGCTGATGGGTGGCCTGGATAGGTAAGCTGCCCAGTATGGATTGGTTGGCAGCCGAGGTGGTGTCCGCGCCGTCAGGTGCTAAAAGATTGGGCCCAATGAGCTGATTATTTACCTGGAGCCCGGTCAGTTCAACCTCAGGTTCAAACGCATCCTGACCGATTTGCCCAGGATAGAAAACGGTGAACCCTTCCAGACCGCCCATCAGGATTTTCCCGTCGGGAAACTGGACGTAGTGAGACCGGTTAAATTCATCAGCCATGATGCCGTCATCCCGCGTAAAGGTCTGGGTGGTAAATGTCCGGCGGTTCATCCGGCATAACCCTTTATTGGTCCCCATCCACAAATACCCATACTGGTCCGGTTTTGCCGAGTACACGACGTTATTGGGCAAACCATTGGCCTGCGTAAACCGACGAAATTGCCCCGTTCGCTTATCGAACAGGCACAGGCCGCCACCAAAGGTGCCGATCCACAGGTGATTAAGGTCAGTTGGATCGTCCGACAGGCAATACAGGGAATTGCTGCTCAGTGAGCCCGGATCGTTTGGGCGGTTGACATATTGCCGGATTTCACCATTATGGCGGTCAATTCTCCATAAGCCCCTAGCCTGACTGGCCAGCCAAAGGGCATCTTTATCGGCCACTAACTCGATAACAGCGTTCTCGTGTTGGGAAGGAATGGGATAGGGAAACCGGGTCCAGTTGCCTGTCTGCTCATCGAACCAAAAAGCTACGGAGCCTTGGATTGCCCAAACACGGCCCTCCAAATCGGTAGTCATTGGACAGGGATCTGCCCATGGAGTTGTCCAGCGGAAGACAACCGGCAGCGGAAAATGCTGGGTCTGACCCGTTTTTCGATCCATCCGGTAGATATCCGAGGAGCCCACATTAAACCAGAAGCGGCCAGCGGTATCGAGGGTATATCGAAAATTATAGCTGCTTAAGCCGTTCAGCCTGGACAGAGCCGTTGGGGAAATAGGGGGTAGCCCCAGCGAATCATTGGTGAGCAGATCCAGATAAAAGTTACGGCGGTATGGGCGCTTATGAAAAGGGTTTGGCTCCAGATCGTAGGTGCGGATACCGGCACCATCGGTGCCGACCCATAAGACATTCGTTCGGTCGATGAATAAACTTCTACAAATGTCAATACTCTGATTCCAGCGCATTACAATTTGGATGCCTTCCCGGTCTGTAAACCGAAACAGGATATTTTTTTGGTCGAAATAAATCGTTCCATTGCGGTCAATGGCTGCTCGGGGATCCATCCCATGGCTGCCCAGCGTGGGTAACCGATAAGTGCGAATACGGCCCATGCGAGGGTGAAACAGAGTTAAGTAGTGCCGGGAAAGGAGTATGATCTCTCCGTTAGGTCGAAGATAAGAGGCGCCGAAGGCGTCTTCGGGTAAGGAATGGGGATTGCCTGGCTGGTGCCGCAGATGCTTAAAGCTACGGGTGTCTTCCTGGAAGCGATCTAACCCGATATCCGTAGCCAGCCAAATTGTCCCGTCAGTATCTTCCACTACATCGTCAACTCGATTGCTGCCGAGGGATGTGGTTTGCTGGGAATTATGGCGAAACCATTGGCCCTGTTTTTTTTTTTGATCCCAGCAAACAACGCCATCGCCAATAATCATCAGCCAGAGCCGGTCCTGTCGGTCTATACGCAGACGATAGGTGGTGCCGGGTTTTATTAGTTGGCGGAACTCAGCTTGACGGGAAAAATTAACAAACGTTTCGGTGCGTGGGTCGAAGATGTCGATATCCCCTCGCTCGGAAACGATCCAGATATGTCCGTGCCGGTCAAGTTCGATTTGGTTCAGCCCGGCAAAGGAAAGTGAAGGTCTCCCATCAGGATCGGGTTGAAACACTTTAAATCGCTGACCATCGTAGCGACAGAGGCCATCGCGGGTTGCGGCCCAGATAAAGCCTTGTTTGTCCTGAAGAATAGAGGGCACAAAGGCTTGCGGAAGCCCCTCTCGATCGGTGATGACTTTGGGCTGGGGTAAGTGAATCGACTGCGCACGTAAGTAGGCTGTTGAGGCCAGCAGGCTCATTAAACAGGCGATAACGTGCATGAACGAGAAAATATGCTTACTCATACCTGGTTTTCATTGATTGTTCCTGCACTAAAGTACTTTCCTTTTAGTAGCCTCACAGCTGTATTGGTAGGTAGTTTCTGTTGTGCCACTAAGAGAAGAAAGAGTTTATTTTACCACATACCCTGCCTGGTTTACCTCCCATTGGTAGGTGTAGACTCTGCTGGTCCTGTCCACTACTTTTGAGACAAGATTTTTACTTGCCAACTGAATGCTAAGCACCTGACAGCCACTCAAAGGATGAACATTGATGAACGCTGCTGTTTTTTCTGCCGGGCTTTTCTTATTTAGAATCGAAGTATAGGAGAAGCTTTCTTGGAAGGCTCCTGCACCTTCATAACTGCCTTTCTGGTTAGCGTAGCGGATTTCTACTAAGTTTCCTTGCTCAAATATATACATCTTTTCTCTGGTGCTCTTTAATCCCACAAAGATGGTTTCTGTGGGTTTGATTCTGATCGTGTCTTTGCTGTAGCTATACTCGTCTAGGAAATGAGATCCTTTTTGTTTGTATTCCTGGGTTCAACTTTCTCTACCCTCCCTGCAGCATCATATGGCAATGTCATGAGTCTCCACTGATCGTTAAACAGGAGGACGAGCTGGTTTTTTCCATTGTAGGTAAAACTATTGCTCAAACACCCAAGCTTTGGCAGCGTATGTCATGATCTAAAGAAGTTTGTTGGAGCCTACCTAGCGTATCATTTCTATATTTAATTATATCGCCCATTGTTATGTACATCGCTGATCAACCGGCAGGCTTGCTCTATTTGTTTGGGAGGGGTAGGCTTAATAATTTCAATTAGCTGCTGACAGCTAAAAAAGGTTAGGCACGGGAGTGCAAAAAGCAGGTAGCTTTTTGATTTTGGCAAAAAGAGCATAGCGGTTTTAGGTTAGGTGAAAAAGCTGTAGAAAGTTTGTTCTGAAAGTGGGAGAAAAAAATGACAATCGCAATACCCATTTCAAGGTATTTTTACAATAGGTATATCCTTTGTTAGGTGTCGGACTTGTCCGGGTAGAACCTGATAAAATACCCCACTTTCCTAAAACTTCAATTTTCCCCTCTTGCCCAATCTTTCATTTAGATGTTTGTCCGCTATCATTGTAGACCTACAAAACTTATGAAGGGGTAAATCTTGTCTAACAGATAGCGTTGCTCAGAGAAGAGATTCAATGGTTAGACTGGCGCTTACAAGAATTTATCATTACCCCGTAGAAAAGTTGCCTATACAGCAGAGGGGTTAAACTTAGAAGATAATACGAGCTTCAGGGAAGAGTAGCCTAAGGTAATTAATGAAAGCAAGTAGCAAATTATTTCTTTAATGATTCTTTCTATCTACAACTTGACAATGTAAAGTCATTTTGAGCGTAATCAAAATTAATGTTTAAAAAGTTTACCTATCAACCGTCAGACCCCTATTTTTTGACAGAGACAAAGAAGAACAAACATCTACTGTACCGTAAAAGACATAAATGATTGCAGTTACTTGAAAGGGGGAGTTCATTTAACTATAACTTTGCTCTTATAAACATGAATACTTTTCTTGGATTTAGCGACAGAAAGTTGACTATTTTTATTCCTATCTATTTTCGCTAGCTTATATAACAAAAGCGGGTAGCAACCTGATATTTCTTTTTATCATCTAGTAAAAATTTGGGCGTTAACACCGAATCCAATTTTAAACGTTTGTATACTTATATTCTAAGATTGCTTGCTT
>JAESGR010000781.1_pt1 | contig 15204 bp, 11 predicted proteins | sample 9269771 | NCBI WGS metagenome assembly JAESGR01 (sample SAMN15739572, study PRJNA653492) | algae metagenome | isolation source: Chroococcus sp. CMT-3BRIN-NPC107 and co-occurring heterotrophs from well... | place: USA: Clark Mountains Wilderness, California | collected 2010-04-18
CCGTGCCGGTGCTCGGCGTGCCGGTCGCCAGCCGGCACCTGCAAGGCGTCGACTCGCTGCACAGCATCGTGCAGATGCCCAAGGGCATCCCGGTCGCGACCTTCGCCATCGGCGCCGCCGGTGCCGCGAACGCGGCGCTCTTCGCCGTGGCCATGCTGGCGGTCAACGACCCGGCACTGCGCGCCAGGCTCGATGCCTTCCGCGCGAAGCAGACCGAGGCCGCGCGCGCGATGACGCTGCCGCCCAGGGACGCCGCATGACGGTGCTGCTGCCGGGGGCCACCCTGGGCGTCATGGGTGGCGGCCAGCTCGGGCGCATGTTCGTGCACGCCGCCCAGCGCATGGGCTACTTGACTGCGGTGCTCGATCCCGACGCCACCAGCCCGGCGGGCCTGGTGAGCCACCACCATGTGCAGGCGGAGTACCTGGACGAGATCGGCCTGGCCACCCTGTGCGGCCACGCCGGCGCCATCACCACCGAATTCGAGAACGTGCCGGCGAATGCGCTGGCCAAGATCGCGGAGCATCGTGCCGTGGCGCCGGGTGCGGCGGCGGTGGCCATCGCGCAGGACCGTGCCGAGGAAAAGGCGCACTTCACGCGCTGCGGGGTGCCCTGCGCGCCGCACGCGGTGATCGCCAGCGACGAAGACCTGGCGGGCGTGGGCGACGACCTGCTGCCCGGCATCCTGAAAACGGCGCGCCTCGGCTACGACGGAAAGGGGCAGGTGCGCGTGGCCACGCGCGCCGAACTGCGAACCGCGTGGGAGGCGCTCAAGCGCGCCGCCTGCGTGCTCGAAAAGATGCTGCCGCTGGCCTTCGAGTGTTCGGTGGTGGTCGCGCGCGGGCGCGACGGCGCGATGGTGCACCTGCCGGTGCAGCGCAACACCCACCGCGCGGGCATCCTGGCAGCCACGGAAGTCTTTGAAGGCTGTGTCGATGCTGTCCAGGCGCGGCATGCGGTCGAGGCGACGAAGAAGATCGCCGACGGGCTCGGCTACGTCGGCGTGCTGTGCGTGGAATTCTTCGGCCTCGAAGACGGCTCGCTGGTGGTCAACGAGATGGCGCCACGGCCGCACAACAGCGGCCACTGGAGCATCGAGGGCGCCGACGTCTCGCAGTTCGAGCTGCAGGTGCGCACGCTTGCCGGCCTGCCGCTCACGCAGCCGCGCCAGCACAGCCCCGCCATCATGCTCAACCTGCTGGGCGACCTCTGGTTCCGCGACGCCGGCAAGGAGCAGGTGCCCGACTGGAACAGCGTGCTCGCGCTGCCCGGCACCCACCTGCACCTGTACGGCAAGGCCAATGCGCGCCCCGGCCGCAAGATGGGGCACCTCACCGTCACCGGCAGCGAGCTCGCCACGGTGCGAGCCACCGCGCTGCAGGCGGCGAGGCTGCTGGGCATCGCGCCCTTCTGAGCCCGCCATGATCCTGGACGGCCGGCAGGAAGGTTCCGTCGCGCAGGCGGCGCAGGTGCTCGCCTCGGGCGGGCTGGTCGCATTCGCCACCGAGACGGTGTACGGGCTCGGTGCCGACGCCGGCAGCGACGCCGCGGTGGCCGGCATCTTCCAGGCCAAGGGCCGCCCCAGCGACCACCCGCTGATCGTGCACGTGCCCGATGCCGCCGGCGCGCAGCGCTTCGCCGCCAGCATCCCTGCCGTCGCCCAGCGCCTCATGGACAACTTCTGGCCCGGGCCCCTCACGCTGATCCTGCCGCGGCGGCACGGCATGGGCACGGCCGCCGCCGGCGGGCAGGACACCATCGGCCTGCGCTGCCCCGCGCATCCGGTGGCGCACGCGTTGCTGCTCGCATGCGCGCAGGCGCAGCCGCCGGTCTTTGGCCTCGCCGCACCCAGCGCCAATCGTTTCGGGCGCGTGAGCCCCACGACGGCGGCGCACGTCGAGTCGGAGTTCGGCGCGGCGCTGCTGGTGCTCGATGGCGGTGCGACGCCCGTGGGCATCGAATCCGCCATCGTCGACTGCACCCGCGGCGTGCCGGTGCTGCTGCGCCCCGGGACGCTCACGCGCACCGAGCTCGAGGCGGCCTGTGGCGAGCGCCTGTGGCTGCCCGAGGAGCGCACCGATGCGGCGCCGCGCGCCTCCGGCACGCTGGAGTCGCACTACGCGCCGGACGCCAAGGTGCGCCTCATGGACGGCAAGAGCCTGCAGACCGCGCTCGACGTGCTCGGGCCCGATGCCTCGGCCATCGCGGTGTACGCGCGCAGCGCCTTGCGCACCCGCTCCAAGCACTATCGGCGCATGCCGGACGACGCCGTGGCAACGGCGCGGCAGCTGTTCGCGGTGCTGCGCGACTTCGATGCGGCGGGCGTGCGGCTCATCTGGGTGGAGACGCCGCCGGACACGCCGGATTGGGAAGGCGTGCGCGATCGCCTGCGGCGCGCGGCGGCGGCATGACCGGCGCTTGCGAAGGCTTCACGCACCCTCGTTAAACTCGTTGGTTTCACCGGAGAGAATCTTCATGGCATCTCAGTGGTTGCGCCGCGCCTGGCTGCTGGCGGCATGCGCCTCGGCCCTCGCCCTGGCGGCCTGTGGCGGCGGTGGCGGCGACATCGTCTCGAAGCTGTCGCCCAAGCGCGTCGTCACCTTCGGCGACGCGATGGCCGACCTCGGCCAGAACGGCGGCCGCTATACGGTCAACGACGGCTCCGTGAACAACTGGACGGCCTTCGTCGCCAGTTCGTACGGCCTGAGCGTGGCGCCGTCGACGGCAGGCGGCACCGCCTATGCGTACGGCAATGCCCGCGTGGTCGCCAAGCCGGATGCGGCGGGCAACACCGCCACGCCCACCGTGCAGGAGCAGATCGATGCCTTCCTGGCGACCGGCCGGCCACAGGAGTCCGACCTGCTGATCGTGAGCGCCGGCACGTCCGACGTGATCGTGCAGGCACAGGCCGCGCTGGCGGGTACGCAGACGCGCGACCAGATGCTGGCCGCCGTGGGCCAGGCCGGACGCGACCTCGCCGCCCAGGTGCGCCGCCTGGTCAGCGCCGGCGCCCGGCAGGTGGTGGTCTCGGGGCCTTACAACCTGGGGCGCTCGCCCTGGGCGGTGAACCTCGGGCAGCAGTCCTTGCTGGAAGCGGCCAGCAGCCGGTTCAACGACCAGCTCCTGATCGCGATGGTGGACCTGGGCGCGAACGTGCTGTATGTCGATGCCGCGCTGCAGTACAACCTGTACACCGGCAACCCGGGCTCGTACGGCCTCACCAATGTGACCACGCCCGTGTGCACGTCGCTGGATCCCGGCCCGGGCATCGGCACCGGCTCCGGCCAGTTCAACTCGCGCCTGTGCACGACGTCGACGCTGGCTGCGGGCAGCACGTACAGCCAGTACCTGTTCGCCGACCGCGTCTATCCCACGCCGCGCGGCCACCAGCTGTTCGGCGACTACGCACAGTCGCGGATTCGCGAGCGGTTCTGACGCGCGGGGGCAGTGGCCGTGCCTGTGGTGGGTGGGGGGTCGGCCTCCGGGCTGCTCGCGGGCGACCCCCTCGGGACATGAACGCCCTGCCGTCAAGGCCTCTCGAGCACTCCGCGTTGGCGGGCAACCGCGAATGAGGCCCTGCGCCCGACCCCCCACCCACCACAGGCCTCGCGCAGACGCAGCAACGCGCGACGACCGTTCGCGCGACCGTGGTGCCCGGGCTCGGGTGAGGGACGGCCTCCGCTGATCGGACGCGCGACCGGGTTGCGCGTACGAACTTCGCATGACGCGCCGCATGCTCGACGCGATGGACGAGAACGGGGAGGGGTATGCAGGAATCACAAGCGACCGAACCGTCGGGTGCACGGCGTGATGTCGGGCGTCGAAGGCTACTGCAGGCGTCGCTGTGCGCGGCCGTGCTGGGTAGCACGGCGTCGGCAAGAAGCTCGGTGCCGGAACCTGGCCTGGCGGCTTATGTCTCGCAGGCACACCTGATCGTGGTTGGTGTGGTGGAGCGGTACGCGTTCCACGGTGTTTCGAGAGAGGCTCCGGAGGAGAGGTTCCAGGACTTCGAAAATGACAACGAACGTCGAACCAGACGCTTGGACATGTTTGTCAGGCCGCAACGTGTGCTGCTGAATACGCTCGGCGCACCTCTTCCTCCCTTGCTGCGAATTCCGGCCCGCACCGACTTGGAAGGAGTCAAGGCCTTGGTGGGAGCCACGCGAATCTTCCTCATCAGGGCGTACTACCCAGGCGAGGCAGGCCGCAACTCCGGCGTGTTCTCGCCAGTGCGGTCATCGCTCGGCCTGATCGAGGAGGAGGAGGTCAGAAAGGCACTGGAGTCAAAAGAGCTTTTGCCTCGGCCTGGGCGGTAGAGCGAAAAGGCCACGCCCTGGACCGGCACCCCCCTCACCCGAGCCCTCTCCCGCAGGCGGGAGAGGGAGTCGTCGGTCGGGTGCATGCATGTGCGGCCACGACGGTGGTGCGAACGGTCTGCGCGTGATGTGCCGCATGCTCGAGGACGGTGACCGGTGGGGTGTCGGGCGCAGGGCCTCATTCGCGGTTGCCCGCAAGGTGGCGCGGCAACCAGGCGTTGACGGCAGGGCGGTCGTGTCCCGAGGTGGTCGACCGCGAGCAGCCCGGAGCCCGGCACCCCACCGGTCGCCGGCCACGGCCCGGGACGTCGAGCGACAACCCGATCAGCCGTACCTGATCTTCATTCCGAGGATAACGACCGCCAGCGCCAGCGTGACCGTGTTCGCGGCCACGATCGGCCAGGCCTGCAGCAGGATCCCGTACAGGAGCCACAGCGCGACGCCCGCGGTGAACAGGCTGTACATGCCCAGCGAAATGCCGCTCACGTCGCGCGTGCGGAACGTCAGCCACGCCTGGGGCAGGAAGCTCAGGGTGCACAGGAAACCGGCGACATAGCCGATCAGGTCGGAGGCGGGGAGGTTCATCGGGTTCAGGGTTGGCGCGCGGCCCATTCGACCAGCGCCTGCACGGCCGGGCGCACGGCGGACGCGCGCCGGTGGTTGGCGATCGCCACCAGCACCCAGCGGCGGCCCTGCGCGCCGTGCACGTAGCCGGCGACGCCGGAGACTTCGTTGAGGCTGCCGGTCTTGAGGTGGGCCAAGCCCACGTTCTGGCGCTGGCGCCGCAGGGTGCCATCGAGCCCCAGCGCCGGCAGCGACGCAGCCAGGTCCGGCATGAGGGGCGACGCCCAGGCGCCCTGCAGCAACTGGCCCAGCTGCCGCGCGGTGAACGACTCGTTGCGCGACAGGCCCGAGCCGTTCTCGGTGTACGGCGCATCGCCGCCGAAGCGCTGCTGCCACCAGCTGCGCATCACCTCGCGCGATGCCTCGAAGCTGGCGCTGCCCTGCCTTTGCAGGCTCAAGGTCAGGAACACCTGCTGCGCCATGACGTTGTTGCTGAACTTGTTGATGTCCCGCACCACTTCGGCCAGCGGCGGCGAGGCAAATTCGAAAACCGGCCGCGTGCCTTCGGGGGCGCGGCCGTCGCGCACCTGCCCGCGCAGCTCGCCGCCCATCTCGCGCCACAGCGCGGCGATCGCGCGCGGCGTGTAGCCGGCCGGATCCGGGAAGGCGATGTTCCAGGCCTGCTCGCCACAGGCGCGCGGAAAGGCGCCGGCAAAGCGCACCTGCGCAGGCGTGCGGAAGTCCGCCGCGAGCGCCGTGATCCAGTCGCCGCACTCGGCCGCCGTCGACAGCGGCACGGTCGCCGGCCACTGCACGCCCGCCAGCGCCGGCTCGGCGCGCACCCGTGCCTGTGTGCCCACCGGCGTGAAGGTGAGCGTGACCGTCTTGTAGTTCACCAGCAGCGCATCGGGGCTGGCGTTGTAGGGCCGCAGCGGCTGGTTGTCGAAGGCGGCGGCGTCGTGCGGCGGCAGCACGAAGGCGCTGCGGTCCAGGACGATGTCGCCGGTGATGCCGCGCACCCCCAGCGACTGCACGCGCCGCAGCAGCAGCCACAGGCGCTCGATCACCAGCTTCGGGTCGCCGCTGCCCTTGATGACCAGGTTGCCTTCGAGCACGCCGTTGCGCACGGGGCCGTCGAACCAGACGGGCGTGGTCCAGGCGTAGGTGGGGCCCAGCAGGTCGAGCGCGGCAAAGGTGGTGGCGAGCTTGGCGACGGAGGCCGGGTTCACCGCGACGTCGACCCGGTGCACGATGCGCGGCGGCCCGCCTTCCGCGGGCGCCACCAGCACCGTCACCGCATCGGCGGGCAGCCCGGCTTCGGCCAGGAGGCGGTCGATTTCGGCGGGCAAGGGCTGCGCCGGGACGGCGCAGTGCCAGGCGAAGAGGGCAGGGGCAACGACATGGCACCAGCGCGGCATGCGCGCCATTATGGGTGGCGCGATGCTTCGATAATGGGGGCAGGACCGCAGTTCGTGAAACTCCTCGCCTTCGACACCAGCACCGAAATCCTGTCCATCGCGGTCAGTGCCGGTGCCGGTGCGCCCATCCTGGAACACGCCGCCACGGGCGGCGCGCAGGCTTCGGCGACCCTGATCCCGGGCATCGAGGCCTTGCTGGCCGAGGCGGGCCTCAAGCTGCAGGAGCTGGACGCCATCGCCTTCGGCCGCGGCCCGGGGTCCTTCACCGGCTTGCGCACGGCCACGGCGGTGGCGCAGGGGCTGGGCTTCGGCAGCGGCGTGCCCGTGCTGGCCATCGACACGCTGCTGGCGGTCGCGGAGGAGGCGCATGCCCTGGTGGGCGCGCACTCGGTCCTGGCGATGCTGGATGCCCGCATGGGCGAGGTCTACTACGCCGCCTACGAGCGGCAGGGCAGCAGCTGGATCACGCGGGATGCGCCGATGCTGGGGCGCCCGGAAGACCCCGTGGTGCCCGACGGCTGGACCATCGCCGGCAACGTCCTGGAGCTTTACAGCGCGCAGCTGCCCGCGGCCGCGCAGCACGTGCACGCGCTGCCGACGGCGCGCGCGCTGTTGCGCCTGGCCCCGGCCTTCCTTGCCGACGGGCGGCCCCACGCTGCCGCTGCGGCGCTGCCGCTCTACATTCGCGACAAGGTGGCGCAAACTACCGAGGAACGCGCGGCCGACCGGGCGCGCAAGGAAATGCTTCGCGGTGCGTCCGCGGCGGACCCGAGATGAGCGCAGTCTTCAAGACGATGGAAGCGGGCTTCGAGCCCATGACGGAGTCCCGGCTCGAGGAGGTGGTGGCCATCGAGCGGCGCGCCTACGGCCACCCCTGGACGCGCGGCAACTTCTCCGACTCGCTGCGCTCCGGCTACCAGGCGCAGCTGCTGTGCGCGGGCGACACCATCATCGGCTACTTCGTGGCGATGCTCGGCGTCGACGAGGTGCACCTGCTGAACATCACGGTGGATCCCATGTACCAGGGGCAGGGCTGGGGCCGCGTCATGCTGGACGCGCTGGCGCTCTGGTCGCGCTCGCAGGGCGCGCAGTGGCTCTGGCTGGAGGTGCGCACCAGCAATGCGCGGGCGCAGCAGGTGTACCAGCGCTACGGCTACCGGCGGGTGGGCGAGCGCAAGAACTACTACCCGGCCGACCACGGCCGGGAGGACGCGATCGTGATGAGCTACCGGCTATGAGCCTGCGGCTCGATGCGCGGCAGCGGGCGATGCTGCAGGAGATGGGGGTGCGCGTGTTCTGGCCGGACGAGGCCGCGGGCGCGGAGGATGTCGATGTCGCGGTCGCACCGCAACCCGCGGCAAGGGTCGAAGCCCGCGTTGAGGCTCGGCCGGACCCTCACCCCAGCCCTCACCCCAACCCTCTCCCGCAAGCGGGAGAGGGAGAAACAGGGGCCAGGTCGCTCCACGAGCTCGACCTGCCGGGGCTCGAGGAAGCCGTGCGCCAATGGGCCGCCGCGCGCCGGCGCAAGAGCGTGTTCGGCACGGGCGATGCGCGGCCCGACTGGCTGTGCATTGGCGACCCGCCGATCGAGGAGGAGGAGCGCGCCGGCCAGCCGTTCGCCGGCGAGTCCGGCAAGCTCCTGGACGCGATGCTGGCCGCCGTCGGCGCCTCGCGCGCCCGCGGCGCCTACCTGACCAATGTCCTCAAGTGCCGCCTGCCGGAGGACCGCGCGCAGGAGGCGCAGGAGGTCGCCGAAGCGCTGGCCTTCCTGCGCCGGCAGGTGGTGCTGCTGAAGCCGCGCGTCATCCTGGTGATGGGACGCTTCGCGGTGCAGGCGTTGCTGCAGTCGGGCGAGCCGATCGGCAAGCTGCGGGGCAGCGTGCACCAGTTCGCCGGCATCCCCGTGGTCGTGAGCTTCCATCCGAGCTATTTGCTGCGCACACCCTTGGACAAGGCGCGTGCGTGGGCCGACCTGTGCCTGGCGCAGTCGCTGGTGCGCGGATCAGGCGCGTAGCGGCTGGTACGCCTGCGGCGCCAGCGTGCGCGCCGCATAGTCGATCCCGCTGAAGGCCGCGAAGTCGGCGATGCTGCGCCGGCTCCCGAGGCCGTAGGCCCCGAGGTCGTACCCTGCGACCAGCGCGTCCAGGCGCGCCCGGGCGCGCTGCTCCAGCGTCCACCAGCCCACCTCGCGCTGCGCCTCGTGCGCCGCGTCCCAGTGCAGCGGGCGCGGCGGCAGCCCGGTGGACTGGTCGTTGTACAGGTGGTGCACCGGCAGGCCCGGCATGTGGAACAGGTCCCAGCCGTGTGTGTACAGGCGCAGTGCCATCGCCTGTTCCTCGCCGTGGAAGTACAGCCACGGGTCGTACGGAACCGCCTGCGTGATGCGCCCGGGAGCGAACAGGCAACCGGCGCCGACGTGGAAACCGGGCAGCGGCCGGTCGGATTCCACCGGGTGCGCCTCGAACGACAGCACGGGGTGCCCTTCGTGGAACTCGCTGCCCGGCTTGAGCACCTGCGCGAGCACGCCCTGCGTGGTGGGCTTGCGCACCGGTTGTCCGGCGACGAACACGAAAGCGTCCGGGTACGAGGAGATCACCAGGTCGCGTTCCGGGCCGCCCAGCGCGCAGGCCTGCGTCACCAGCTTTTCGTCCCAACCGGCATCGAAGTCCATGTGCGAGTCGAGCTGCAGGAACCACTCCTCGCCGTCGTAGAGCGACATCGCGATGGCGCGCGCCCAGCACGGGCCCCGCGCGTCGGCGATGTCCAGGCGCACCTGCGACAGGCGCGCGCCGCCGGGCGCCGCGATGCGGTGCTGCCCGGGCGGCGACTGGTCGACCACGCCGAAATGCAGCCGCCACGGATCGTGCGCCGCGGCCACCGCCCGTCGGAGCGTGAACGCCAGGACGGGGTCGCAGTAGGAGGCGATGCTGAGGAAGATGCGCATGGCACTTTTTCACGTGATGTTATCAACCGCGCCACAGGTGACCCAGCAGGCGCGTCCGTGACGTATGCCGCAGGGCCTCGCGCCCGCACGCCATCACCCCTCGTTTCTCCCGACCGGCGCATTGCGGCACCTGTAACGCTGTGCTACCGTCGACGCCACCTTCGCGAAGGCACGGCGCACTGCAACTGCCGGTGCGTCCACCCGCGTTCTTCAGGGTATTTCGCCGCCATCACCGGACGTCCGATCCGGCGCGGCGACAGGAGCAACAGAATGTCCAGGCTTCCTTCCAAGTCCGCGCGCCGCGTCGCGCGCAGCGTCGCGTCGAGCCCCGCGGTCGCGGGCTTCCGCCCGGCGAGCGCCGCCCTCGCGGTAGCGGCCGCCTTCTCGCTGCAGCCCCTGGGAGCCGGTGCGCAATCCGCCGTGCACGGCACGGCCGCGATCGAGCGCAGCGGCGCCAATGTCACGGTGACCACCACCAACGGCGCGCGCAGCAACCACTCGGTGATCAACTGGCAAAGCTTCTCGGTGCCTGCGCTGTCGGTGACCGAGTTCAAGCAGCCCTCGGTGACCAGCACGTCGATCAACCGCGTCACGGGCAACGACCCGTCGAAGATCCTGGGCCAGCTCAAGTCCAACGGACGCCTGGTGCTGGTCAACCCGGCCGGCATCACGGTGGGCGCGGGCGCCGCCGTCGACACCGCGGGCTTCACCGCCTCCACGCTGGCGCTGTCCGAGAGCGATGCCATTTCCGGCCTGCTGCGTTTCGGCGGCGGCGCGGGCGGCCGGCTGTTGGTCGAGGGCGGCGCGAGCATCCGTGCGCAAGGCGGCGACATCGTGCTGGTCGCGCCGAACGTGGACGTGGCCAGCAAGGCGCTGTTGCAAAGCGACGGCGCGACGATCCTCGCCGCGGGCCAGAAGGTGGAGATCACCGGCCGCGGGCTCGAAGGCATCCACATGCAGGTCCAGGCGGGCAATGAGGCGGTGAACCTCGGCACGCTGCAGGGCGATGCGGTGGGCATCTTCGCCAACACGCTGCGCCACAGCGGCATGATCCGCGCCGAGGCGCTCGGCACCGAAGGCGGCAAGGTGGTGCTCAAGGCGAGCGGCGGCGACAGCCAAGTGTCCGGCAGCATCGTCGCGCAAGGCGCGCAGGCGCGCGGCGGCAGCATCGACGTGCTCGGTGGCCGCGTGGCACTGCAGGCGGGTGCATCCCTGGACGCGAGCGGCCAGCTGGGCGGCGGCTCGGTGCGCGTCGGCGGCGACTACCAGGGCGCGAACGCGGCGGTGCCGAATGCGGCCTTCACTTCGGTGGACCGCGGCGTGACGATCAACGCGGACGCCACCGTGCAGGGCGACGGCGGACGCGTGATCGTGTGGGCCGACGACACCACGCGCATGCACGGCGAGATTTCCGCGCGCGGCGGTGCGCACGGCGGCAACGGCGGCTTCGCGGAAGTCTCGGGCAAGAAGGTGCTGGAGTTCCGGGGCCGCGCGGACCTGCGCTCGCCCTGGGGCCGGTCGGGCACCTTGCTGCTCGATCCGACCGACATCGAGATCCTGGCCGGCGGCCCGCCCGCGTCGCCGAGCCCTGCGCCCGCCGGATCGTCCTACATTTACGAGACCGACGTCGAGGCCCAGCTTGCCCTCGGCAGCCTGATCATCACGACGAACGCGCCGGCACCGACCCCTGCGCCCCCCGCGCCGAACGGCGGCCGCATCACGGTGGGCACCGGCGTCGACATCGACTGGCTCGGCGTCGGCAACAACAACACGCTGGCCTTGCAGGCCGACAGCGACATCGTGCTCAATGGCGGCTTTAACGGTGGTGCGGGCGCGTCCCTGTCGCTGAACGCCCTGGGTGGCGGCATCCAGCAGAACGCGGGACGGGTGAAGATCGGCTTCCTGCAGATCAACTCCCAGGGGGCGGTCAGCCTGCAAGGGGCCAACCTGGTCGACACGCTGGGCGCCAACACGTACGGCAATGCGTTCCGCTTCGTCAATGCGAAGTCACTGACCATCGGCACCGTCGGCACCGCCTGGGGACGCATGGCCGTGGGCATCAACACGATCCAGGATCCGGTGTCGATGACCGGCGCCTACGGATCCGACGTGCTCGTGCGCACCACGGCGGGCGACTTGCTGGTTGGCCAGCAGGCCGGCACCCTGCGCGCGGGCAACGTGACGCTCGACGCCGCCCAAGACCTCAAGATCGACAGCACCACCGTGGGGGCGCTGTCCGGGCCGCTGTCGCTCTCGGCGGGGCGCGACCTGATGGTGGGCTCCGTCCCGGGCGGGACCACCACGCTCTCGGGAGTTTCGCTGAGTGCGACTGCCGGGCAGGACTTCATCGTCGGCACGACGACTGCCGCGCCGGCGCCGACCGCGACGCCCGCGCCCCCGCCCGCACCGCTGACGCGCGTCGAATTCACTGGCAGCAGCGGCGTGTCGATCGACGCCGGCCGCAACATCCGCTTCCAGGCGGCGCCGTCCACGACCATCCCGAATGCCAACAGGGTCCACGCGAGCGGCACGGGCAGCGGCGTCTTCATCCACGCCATCGGCGATATCAACTTCGGCACGTCCACGTCGGTGGAGACACCCGCCAGCGGCATCAACGTCGCCACGGACAGCGGCAGCATCCACGGCCAGGGCCGATTCACCACCAGTGGGGGCCTGTCGGGTACCGTGGTCCTCACGGCCACCTCCACCGCCACGTCCTCGTCGGGCAAGGTGCAGTTCGCACAGATCGACACCAGCAGCAAGAGCACCCTGCGCCCGGAAGGCGGGAACGTGGACGTGCACGCGGCCCGCGACATCGAGGGCGGCAGCATCCGGTCCAGCGGCGGGCAGGGCCCGTCGCTCAGCGCCGGCCGGGGCGGCAACATCACGCTGTTGTCGGACGACGGCAGCATCACCCTCGACAAGGCCTATGCCGACGGCGGCAGGCGCTCGGGCGGCGTCGCGGGCAACGGTGGCAACATCGTGCTGCAGGCGTTGGGCACCTCCGTGGGCGCGGGTCAGATCAACGTCGTGGCCCCGGAAGAGACCATCTTCATCAACGATGTCGCGACGACGGTGGCCACGGGCCTGTTCGCGCGCGGCGGCATGGGTTTCGACTGCTGCAGCCCCACGCAGGGCGGTGACGGCGGCCGCATCGACGTGCTCGCCTCGCGCACCGTGACGATCGGCGTGCCGGCGGCGAGCACCGTGGGCGCGCACGTGTCGGTCGACGGCGGCAGCCGGAATCCGTCGTCGGGCTCCGCCCCCGGCGGCATGGGAGGCATCATCGTCGTGTCCTCGTCGGGCGGCGACGTGATCATGCGGGGCGCGGGCGGGCTGTCGCGACTGCATTCGCGCGGCGGCGCCGGCACCACCGGCGGCGCGGGCCGCGACGTCACCGTTTCCGCACCTGGGCTGGGGCGCCAGATCCAGCTTGACGGCATCGACGTCAGCGGCGGCAACTCCGACGCAGGCGCTGCGGGCCACGCCGGCTCTGCGACGGTGAGCGCCGATGGCGCCGTGCTCCTGGGCGCCGTGCGCGCCGCCGGTGGCGAGCCGGCCATCGTTGCAGGCACGATGAACGGCGGCAATGGCGGGATCATCCTGCTGAACTCCACGAATGGCTCCGTCACGGCAGGCCCGCTTGATGCGAGCGGCCTCGATGCCGGCGGGCTCGGCAAGGGCGGCGACGCGGGCGAGGTCACCGTGACGGCGAAGACGACCGTCACCGTGGGCCCGATCGTCGCAAACGGCGGCGGCTCCTATGGGGCCGACAACGGTGGCCAGGGCGGCATGGTAACGATCAACGCCGGTGGCGACATCACCCTCGCCGCGACGCAAGACTTCGGAATTTCCGCCAGCGGCGGCGACAGCGACGCGTTCGGCGGGACCGGTGGCATCGTCACCGTCACGTCCACGGGTGGCAGCATCACGGTGCTTGCGCCTACGGTGGTGACGGAAACGGGCCCGTCGCTGCGCGGCATCCTGGCCATGGGTGGGTGGGGCGCCGAGGGCGGCGAGGGGGGCACGATCACCTTGGATTCCGCGGCGAACCTCGACGTCGGAACGGTGGTCGCCGGCGGCGGAGATGCCAGCTACGGCTACGGTGGCACCGGCGGGCGCGGCGGCAACGTCACGCTGCGCTTCGGCGGCACGCTGGCGCCGGTGCTCGTCCACGCGATCGGCGGCGCGGGCGGCGAGGGCGAGCCCCAGCCGCCCATCGACGTCGTCGCCGTGGAAGAGCCCGTCGTTTCCCGCGTCAATGGCGGCACCGGCGGCCACGGCGGCACCATCCGGGTGGAGCGCAGGAGCGGCGACCTGGTGATCGACGGCAGCAGTTCGTTCATGGCGGGCGGCGGTTTCGGCGGCGATGCGGTTGCCGGCGAGGGTGCCGTGGGCGGCACCGGCGGCGGGGGCGGCGTGGTCACGCTGGTGGCCAGCGCCGGCAACGTCGTGCTGACCAACGGTTCCACCTCCGCGTTCCCGATCAGCGCGCAAGGCGGCGAAGGGGGCCTCGACTCGGACGAAACCACGCACGCGCCGAGCGGCGCGCGTGGCACGTTCGTGGCGTCCGGCGCGGCGGTCGAAGTGCTCGGCAACTTCTACCTGGATGCGAACTGGAGCAACAGCTCCGTCGTGAACGTCCGGGGCGCGGCGGTGGTTTCCGGACCGGGCGTGATCAGCAACGGTGGCACCTTCGTGCTGCACGACACGGCCAAGCTCATGGTGGGCGGCGGCATCGCCAACCCGGGTCGCCTGGTCACCCGCGGCACCAACCGGATCGACCTGTCGACCAACATCGGCGAAGTCCAGGTGGCGGCAGGCAGCACGCTGGACGCACCGTTCTTCTTCACGAACAGCGGTTCGCTCAACGTGGACGGCGTCCTGCGCGCCGGCGTTGACCCCAGCGCCACCGCACTGGCGATTTCGGCGACCGCACCGGTCGGTCCGGTGTTCATCAACACGTCCGCGGGCGTCGTCAGCGGCAATGGCAGCATCGTGGTCAACGGCGGCGTCGGCACGCTGGACAACTTCGGGACGATCGCCCCTGGCAGCCTCGGCGGGCTGGGCGTGCTGACGGTGGGCGGCAACCTGATCATGGAGGCCGGTTCCACGACGGCCTTCGACCTGCTGAACACCACCAGCCACGACGTGCTTCGCGTCAGCAACACGGCGACCACGGGCGGAACCTTCGCCGTGAACGTGCTGCCCGGCGCGAGCTTCAACAGCGGCGACCAGTTCGCCTTCCTGCAGGCCGGCACGGTGGATGCGACCACGCCGCCGAACATCACGCCTCCGGAGTTCTCGGGCTCCTTCAGCGGCAACCAGTTCGCGCTGAAGGCGAACACCTCGACGAACCCGCCGGCTCCGGCACCGACGGCATCCCCGGCGCCGTCGCCGGCACCCACGCCGGCACCGAGTCCGGCACCCAGCCCGGCGCCGAGCCCGGCACCGAGTCCCGCACCGAGTCCGGCACCGAGTCCGGCACCGAGTCCGGCGCCCAGCCCGGCTCCGGCTCCGGCACCGGCGCCCGCAACGGGCCAACGTCCCGACACCCTGGAGTTCGTGCAGAGCTCGGGCGAGGTGCGTGGCGTGACAGCGTTGACGCAGCAGTTCGCCATCCTGTTCGTGCAGGAGGCGCAGCGCCAGAGCCAGGACGAGGCGAAGAGGAACGAGGTCGGCAAGGACGACATCGTCATCACCGACACGGCCTGCAAGCCCTGATCCGCCATCCCCGCCCGAGCGGGGATGAGCGCCTCAGAACCGCGGCAGGTCGGGATGGGCGATGCGGCCGCCGCGCACGAGCATCCTGCCGTACTCGGCGCAGCGGTTCAGCGTGGGCACGACCTTGCCCGGGTTCAGCAGCTGCCGGGGATCGAAGGCGCGCTTGACACCTCGCATCTGCTCCAGTTCCGGCTCGCTGAACTGCACGCACATCGAGTTGAGCTTTTCCACGCCGACG